>Ga0187892_10010908_pt1 | contig 11327 bp, 7 predicted proteins | sample MA1701073metaG_FD_139345 | JGI IMG/M metagenome (GOLD analysis project Ga0187892, IMG submission 139345) | Bio-ooze microbial communities from a basaltic lava cave in the Kipuka Kanohina Cave System on the Island of Hawaii, USA - MA170107-3 metaG ... | reverse complement strand
AGACATTCCCCATTTTGATTCAGAAGATTGACGCAGAGCGAGTTGGAGGGTCACGCTCCGTCGTGACCGCATTGGCGAATCGGACGCGACAGAGCGCGTCCCTCCAATTTGGGGAATTTCTGCGCCGAGGATTTCAGTTTGCGTTGTAGGGCGGGAATGCCCCGACGAAGGAGGGGTTTCCCGTAGAATGGCTGTAACACGAGACGCGCTAAGGCCCGATGCACGGCGCGAAACCCAATCCTACGCAGACTTCGGATTGGGCATTCGCGCCCTACAATTTCGCCAGCATGAATTTCATCAACAAGATCACCGTCGCCACGCTGCCTTATGTGCCAAAGGCGATTGTCCGCAAAGTCGCCTCGCGCTACATCGCGGGCGAGACGCTCGACGACGCGGTGCGCGTGGTTAAGCCGTTGAACGCGGAAGGCGCGTGCGCGACGCTCGACGTGCTCGGCGAAGACATTTCGATTGCAGAAGACGCGCAGCGCGCGTTGAAAGACTCGAAGGACGCGCTCACCGCGATCGTCCGCCACAAACTCGATTCCAATCTTTCGGTCAAACTGACGCAACTCGGCTTGAAGGTGGACAAGAAATTATGCCTCGACAATTTGCGCGAGTTGGTGATGGAGGCGCGGAAGAGCGGGAATTTTGCGCGGATTGACATGGAGGATTCGAGTTGCACGTCCGACACGCTGGACATTTATCGCACGCTGCGGGAGGAAGGACTCAAGCATCTCGGCGTGGTCATTCAGGCGTATCTCAAACGGAGCGAGGCGGACGTGCGCGAGTTGGTGAAAATGGGCGCGAATTTTCGACTTTGCAAGGGTATCTACGTGGAGCCGCCCGAAATTGCGTTCAAGCAGTTTGATGAGATCAACGAAAATTATCTGCGGCTGCTGAGGATGATCTTTGAGGGGAAATGCTATGTGGGGATTGCGACGCACGATGAAGCGTTGGTGGAAGGCGCGAAGGAGATGATTCGGGAATTCGGGCTTGAGCCAGCGCAATACGAGTTTCAGATGTTGCTCGGCGTGCGGCAGGGGTTGCGTCGGCAGCTCATCGGTGAGGGCAACCGTCTGCGCGTGTATGTCCCGTTTGGCAATGATTGGTATCGCTACTCGCTGCGGCGGTTTCGGGAGAATCCGAAGATTGCGGGGTATGTGGTGAAGAGTGTCTTTAGCGGGGGGAACTGAAGAAGCCACGAATGCACACGAATAAACACCAATATCGTCAGTATTCGTGAAGATTAGTGTGAATTAGTGGCGAAAATTAATTTCGCGCGCCGAAGATGGCTGTTCCGACGCGCACCATTGTTGCGCCCTCCTCGATGGCGACTTCGTAATCGTGGCTCATGCCCATTGAGAGGTGTTGCAGGGGGATGCCGTGTGTGGTTTCGATTTTCTTTTTGAGGGCAACGAGCTTGCGGAGATACGGGCGGACGTCGTTCGTGTCTTTCACGGGCGGCGGGATGCACATCAAGCCGTGTAACTCGATGTTGGGGAGTTTGTTGATTTCGGGGACGGCGGCGAGGGCGGCGTCGGGGGTGAAGCCGAACTTGGTGGCTTCGCTGGCTACATTCACTTCGAGGAGGATGGGCATTTGTTTGCCTGCCTGCTGCGCGCGTTTGCTGATTTCCTGGGCGAGGGATGGGCTGTCCACGGATTGGATCATTTCAAACAATTCGACGGCGTCGCGGACTTTGTTGCTTTGCAGGTGACCGATGAAATGCCAACGGGCGCGTCCGCTGACTTGGGGCATTTTGAGTTTGGCTTCCTGCACGCGGTTTTCGCCGAAAAGGGCTTGTCCCGCGCTCACGGCTTCGTTGACGGTTTCGGGCGGGACGGTTTTGGCGACGGCGATGAGGGCGACGCTTTGGGGAGAGCGTCCGCTGCGTTGGGCGGCGGCTGCGATGCGTTGACGGATTTCGGTGAGGCGTTGGGGGAGAGTTGACACGGATTTTGTTGACCACGAATGGGAGCCGAGAGACTCGCAGAATAAATCCGAATATCCAAATCCGAAATCCGAAGGAAATACGAAATTCGAATGGGCGGAAATGCAGAGGATTTCGGAACAGAGCCGACTAAAGTCGGGACTACGAACTCGGAATGGCTCGCGGGGACGCTCGTCTTCCAGATGCAGGTTGCGGCGCGCCCTCCCCTATCTGGTTGCGCCGCGTGGGGGCACGCGGTCTACAGTTGTAGGCGTGCCCCTGTAGTCCGCGTGGTTATTTGGTGGCGGGGGGCGCGAGGAGGGCGGGTTGTTGTTCCACGATGGTTCCTTCGAAGGCGATTCTGGGGTCGTTGACTTTGACGAGTTCGTTGAGTTCGTAGATGTTGCGGTAGCCGTAGCCGTAGAGGTTGATGTAGGTGGGGATGTTGAGCGCCATCATGAGGGGTTTGGCTTGGGCAGCCATTTGGTTTGCCATTACGCGATCCGCTCTGGGGCGCGGGGCGGCGACTTTTGAAGCGAAGTCGGTTTGGTTGCCGTCGAAGTTGTTGTTGCAGTAGATGAGGATTTTGGTGTCGGGGTTGGGGATGAGTTTTTTGAGGTTGTCCTTGGTGAAGTCGGTGAAGGCGAGGTGTTTTGCGCTTTTGAGGTGGATGCGGTCGTAACGAAACGCGGAGCGGGAGTCGAGGATGATGACGCCTTCTTCTTTGCTCATTTTGAGGAAGGTGTTGAGGTCTATGAGGCGGCTGGCGCGGTGAGTCTCCACTTCAGCCACAAGTCCCTTGAAATCTTGGAAGCTGACTTTGGCGTTTGGGTATTTGGCGTCCTGCGCCGATGCTGCGGCGGCGGCGAGAAGCGTGACGGTGACGGCGAGTAATATGGATTTCATCTGTAGTCCTTTCTTGATTCGCTTTGGGGGTGTCAGTTTCGTTCGCATTGCTGTCTGCATCCCGTTATACCCCCAAGTCGCTGGCGATGTTGCAGGAGTATTGTAAAAAGATTGTAAAGGGCGGGATTGGGAGCGATGAACCCCGAGTGGCGTGGGGGCAGGCGATGTTAGATGCACGAAGCTGGGAGGGGGGTGTTGACGGCAGAGGTAAAGAGGCTCGAAAGAGGTGAAAAAGGGGGGCGGGGAGTCAGCGGTGCTAACACGGTGCTAACATGGGGAGGAAATAGGTGAACCGCCAAGGCGCCGAGGGAGGCAGGAGGAGGGAGAATTTTAGCCGCGAATGGACGCTAATTTACGCGAATGTTTTGAACCACGGAGGGATAGAGGGGCGGAGAATTCACCACCAAGTCACAAAGACACGGAGGTCGGAGGGGGCGGAGGCGGAGGGGTTTGGACAGAATTAACAGAATTATTTTAAGGGCAATGTTTCGGGAGCCACCTTGCCAACAGTCGTGTAGGACTCGTCTTTTAGACAGTTTATTAACTCTGAATGATTTGTTTGCAGATAATCGTGCCATTGGCTCCAACTGAAGTATTTGCCTGTATGTTGGACAAAGCATAGCTCCGTTGTCGTGCCATCAATTTCTACTTTTGCCTTACGCGCCCATGTTCGGCTTATCTTTTCCGTCCAGACGGCGGGGGCGAAAGAGAGGTTCTGGTTCGTCATGGAGTCGTTGAAACTATTCGCAGCCGAAACGCCAATGAAAAGGCAGTAGCGCGGCTGAATAATCCTGACGACCTCAGCGAAAACCTTCCAGCCGAGCAAGAAATCATTCCAGCTAGGTCTTTCTGGATTGTCCTTCTTGTAGTGCATCGGTCTCTGGATAAAGTTGTAGAAAGCGGAATCGCTCCAAAACCTCACACGATCAATTTCCGAGGTCTTGAAAAGCAATTTGGGTATGTTGTCTAAAGTCGGAGTGCTCCATTCGTGATACATGAGAGCTTCGTAAACGACATCTCTGGTGTATTGGCGGTCTGGCAGTTTGTTACGTTCAGCCACGACTTCTTCTGGCGTAACTGCCTTCCAAAAGTAATGTGATTCCGCGATGACAAGCAGCCTCTTGTTCTGTGGACGCTGAGAAAAACTGCTACCGACCCAAGGTAGCCATGTGAGCTCTTGGATCCTGCCAAGAGCGCTGTCGTATGGGCTGATATTCATATGCTACCAGCTTACTCCCCCTCAAAACATTGTCGACTTTAAAGGATATATGAATATAAAATCAGATTCGTGAGAGCCAAAAGTAGCCAGCCGAACTGGTCGGAGAGCAAAGTTCTGATGATTGTCTTGCTTTTGTGCGTCGTTGCCTTCAACGCGCTTGCGGATGACCCACCAATGTTCGCGCGGAAGCCAAAGGAACTTTACGACATAGTAGGAAACCCCGCGCACGATCAGGCGGAACAAAGCGAGGCCTTTGGCGTTCTCGAAAGCAGAACGAGGGGCTACGACTCTTCGGACCCTGAGGCGGAATACTACTTGGCCGAGTGTTACGTTACTGGAAAGACGGGCAAAGGCGGACCCGCTTTAGTCGGTAACAAAAAAGGATTTTCTCCCAACCGATCTGAGGCTTATGACCTTGCGCTTCCTTTGTATGAAAATGCTGCCAGACGCAACCACGTCCCTTCACTCGTAAAGCTCGCTACAATATACGGAGAAGGAAAATACGCGCCTAAAGATTTGAATAAATCACTGACTCTTTTAATCCGAGCAGCCAAGCTTGGAGATAAAAATTCGTCGGACAAGCTTTCTTCGGTTGATGCAGAAGGTTTTCCTGAAATTACCGATAAAGTTCAGAGACTTGTAATCGTGAATCTTCTAGCTAGCAACGGTTTTCCAAATGCTCAGTTGGAATTGGCGAAGGCGTTAATTTTACAGGACACAAAAGAAGCCTTTGATAAGGCGAAACGCTCGTTGGTACCGTTGGCTCAAAACGGCAATGATGCCGCAGCCGCGTTGTTAACAGAAATCAAAAACAAAGAAAGTTCCCACAGAGAAAAACAGGAGGCAGCATTACGCGAACAACAGTTGGCGGACAAGAAAGCGTTGGAAGAAGCCCAGCGAAAATCGGAGCTAGTCACGTTGAGCAACCAACAATTAGCTGACCAGAGAGCAGAGGAGGAGAAAACAGCCAAACGAAACGAGGAGATAGGTAACCTTGTGGGTGGACTTCTCGGTTTGGTGTTCTTCACGACTCTTGTGCTGGTGATCATAGGCAGCATATTGGGATTCCAGAAAAAAATCGTCATTTACGAAAGCAGGAAGGATTTCAACCGCGCTGGCTTCGGACTCTTATTTTTGATTGTGAGCGTTGTTGCTACAGCCGTGGCAATCGAGTTTGGGTGGCTCCTCTGGATTCCGTTTTCATTAACCATCCTCCTAGTGTTTTTTTGCGGCAAGCGTTGCTATAGAGCGAATGGGTCTTTTGGAAAAGCTTTTGTTGCACTACCAACAAAGTTCGTGCTTGCAGGACTCCTAGCATTTTGCGGTCTTGTCGCGGGAGCCGCCACCTTGGTGGGAGTTAAGACAGGAGCAGAGGGTTTTTCTGCCAAGACCGAAGAGCAAAAAAAGAAGAAGTATAAAGAAGCTAGCCAAATGCTGGCTCTCGGAGCGGGCGCTACTGGAGCTTACGTCCTTCTGAACAAATTAATAGACCGACTCATCACTGAAAGCCCACCACTACTTCCAAAATCTTAGCTGTTCGACCTTCAAATTTTTTATAGTGTGTCCCTTGACAAATGGGGAAAGTGTGCGATGAGTTTTACCAAGATTTGCAGTGGCGACACTCTCAAGCGCTGGGGTTCTTCTGATGATTCTCGTTTTTCCCAAGTATGTTTTTTCCCATAGCCGTATAGCAGACAGTCGGAGCGAAAACGTTGAACTCATAGGTAGCTCGGATGAGCTCATGAGCCGCAGCGTCAGAGAGTGTCGCCTCGATTGGACTTCGGCTGGCTCTGTGCGGTTATGGGAAGGGAATTTTAGCCACAGATGGTCACGGATATGACGCGGATGGGGAGAAGGCGGAAGGCAGAAGGCGGAAGGTTCGGGGTCGGGTGACGGCTCGCACAACAGGTTTTCGGCGGTCATAGACCGCCGCTACAGCAGAGGGCGCTTCATAGAAGCGCCGCTACAACGCAGGCGTGAAGCCTGCGACTACAAATCAAAGGGTTAAGGTCGCCGTGGACGGCGACCCTCCCAATAACCAAAGAGAGGCAGCGGTAGTGATATGGCTAAGGCGAAGTTGGGTATATTGAACAAGAATCTGAGGGGGAAGGTGGGGAATGTGGTGTATGGGCGGAGCACGGCGGGTCCGACGGTGCGGGAGTTGGTGACGCCCGCGAATCCGCAGACGTCGGGTCAGGTGGCGATGCGCGGGGGGTTGACGGGGTTTGCGCGGCAGTGGCAGACGTTGACGGCGGCGCAGCGGTTGGCGTGGGAGGAGTATGCGGGGACGTTGACGCATGGGAATGACGTGGGGAATGTGACGAAGGTGAAGGGGATTTCTGCGTTTGTGGGGGTGAACCAGGATTTGGCGATTGTGGGAGGAGCGCCTGTGGTGGATCCGCCGCCGCCTGAGAGCACGGTGTCGCAGTTTGCGGGTGGGACGGGGACGTTGACGGTGGCGGGTGGGAATATCACGGGGTTTTCGCTGGCGCTGACGCTGGTGGGGGACGCGGGGTTGGGGGCGAACGAGGTGATTTATGTGAGGGCGTCGGCGCCGAAGTCGGCGGGTCAGAGTGTGGACGTGGTGTTGGTGAGGCAGTCGGCAATCAACAGGGGTGTGCCGTATCTGACGTTGGCGCCTGATGTGTTCGCGGATTATTCGGCGCGATGGGGGACGGCGATTGGGGCGAGCGAGCAGGTGGGGCTTGCGGCGAAGATCGTGAATACGGTGACGGGAAGGTCGAGCGGGTATTTGAGGTTCACGGTGAGTCCGTGATTTTAGCCACGGATTCACACGGATAGACACAGATGGCGGATGGCAAATGGAGGGGGAAGTCTTAGCCACGAATGGACACGAATCGGCACGGATGGGGGAAACCACTCGCTAACGCTCGTAGCTACGATTCGGACGCAGGCTGAAGCCTGCGGCTACATTTAGAACTGCGCAGGCTGAAGCCTGCGGCTACGTTTAGGGAACGGCGCGCCCTACCCTCTTTTGGTTTGGGCGCTTCACTGAAGCGCCGCTACAACGCAGGCGGGGGGCGCAGGAGACTGCGCCCCTACATTGAGTGAGTCAGGCGATTTGACTGACTCTGATTATTTGACGGCGGTGGTTTTGCCGTTTTTGAGGCTGTTGAGGAAGGCGCTGGCTTCGGTGAGTTTTTGTTCGAGGTTCTCGACCTGGCGGTGTCCCTCGGACGCTGATTGGGCGGCGTCGTCGCGCTCTTTTTCGAGGCGGAGGACTTGCGCTTTGAGGCGTTCGATGGTGGCGTTGGTTTTTTCCTCGGCTTTTTTCTCCCATTGCGCCTTGGCGGACTGGTAGGCGCGCGCCTGCTCGGAGAGTTGGGCGAAGAAGTCCTGTTCGCGGGTCTTGGCTTTTTCCTGCGCTTCTTCAGCTTGCTGTTGCATTTGCTGGCGGAGGCTGGCTTCGAGGTCGCGCAGGGAACGCTGGTGGGTTTCGGTCGCTTCCGTCTCGCGGCGGCGGGATTCCTGTTCGGTTTGCGCCTGCAATTCGGCGCGGACGGCGTCGAGCCTGGTCTGCCATTGCTCGTCGCGCTGGGACAGTTTGGATTGGAAGGTTTTTTCCTTCTGCTGGAGTTCGGCGCTGGCGCGCGATTCGACGGCGCGGGCGCGGGAGTCGGCGGTGCGATCCCATTCCTGTTTTTGGTCGCGGAGGTGTTGCTCCCATTGCGCTTTCAACTCAGTCGTGCGCGCGTCGAACTGCGACTGCAACTGTTGCGCCTGCTGACGGAGTTTGATCTGGAAGGATTCCTCCTTTTGCTGCGCTTCGCGGGCGAGACGGGTTTCGCCGTCCTGCACGCGGGATTCGGTGAGGCGTTCGAGTTCCTCCTTGTGCGAGCGCAAGTCGGCGGCGAGTTGGTTTTGCAATTCGGCTTCGCGCGCGGCGGCTTTGGCGGTCAATTCCTGCTCGCGCTGTTTGAGCTTGGCGTGGAATGAGAGTTCCTGTTGCTGCAATTCCTGCTGCAACCGCACATTGGCTTCGCGCGACTGGGCTTCGAGTTTGCGCTCCAATTCCGATTCGCGGCGACGCAGTTGCTGCTCGGCTTGCGTTTGCGCGTCGTTGACTTGCAATTCGGATTGCGACAGCAATTGCTGCTCGCGCTGTTTGAGACGGAGTTGGGCGGCTTCCTCGCGCTGCTGCAATTCCTGGTTGCCGCGCGTTTGCACTTCGCGGACGCGGGTTTCGATCTGACGCTCGAGGTCGGCGACGCGGATGTTGGCGGCTTGCTCGGTCTTGTTCTTTTCCTCGAGCAGGCGAGCCTCGAAGGCGGCGGACAATTCCTGCTCGCGCTGTTTCAAGCGGTGGTCGGCGTCCTCGTTCTGCTGGCGGAGGGTTTTCTCGAATTCCGACTGCTGTTTCTCGAAACGGAGTTTTTCGCTGCGGAGAATTTTTTCCATGTCGCGCGTGGCGGTTTCCTTCGCGTGCGCCAACTGCGTGGAGAACGAGTCGGCTTGTTTCTTCAACTGGGATTCCGCGGTGTCGCGCGTGGCAATCGCTGTCTTCAATTCGAGCGACAGCTTGGCGTTCTTCTCGACGGCGGCGAGTTCGGCGTCGGCGATTTGGCGGCGGGCTTGCGCGATTTGTGTTTTGCAGTCCTCGGTGACCGCCATCAAATTGTTGTGCTGATCCTGCATGAGCGTCGTGCGCTCGGTTTCGAAGGCAGCGCGCTGGTCGTCGAGTTCCTTGCGGAGCTGGGTGATGCGGTCAGACCATGCGTTTTGGCGCATTGAAATCTGGCGCTCGACTTCCGATTTCTGGAGGTCGCGAAGCGCGTCTTTTTCCGTGATGGCTTTGTTGAGGGAGTCGGTCGTTGCGGTGAGTTTCGCGACATACTCGGCTTCCTTCGTTTTCAACTGCGCCTGACATTCGGCGTTGGCGGCGGCAATCGCCGAGTGAGCCTGCTGCACTTGCGCGTCTTTTTCGGCGAGAGATTTTTCGGCTTCGGCTTTTGCGGCGGCGAGTGCGTTGTCGCGGACGGCAATCTGACCTTTCACCTCGCGCATCATGCGCTCGGCGCGGATGGTCTTGATGTTGCCCGCGCGTTTGTGGAGCGCGTTCAATCCTTGACCGAAGAAACCGAAGCGGTGTTGACGAGGTTGCTGTTGTTTCTCTTTCTTAAAGATGGTGGAGAATGCCAACTCAATCATCAGCGTCGGGAGGAAGGCGACGAGGAACGCGAGACACGGATAGACCCAGACGCGAACCATCGCGATTTGGTCGGTGTACATGTCGCCGCGAGTCTTGGCGGTCGCGGTGACCGAGACGGGACGCTGACCCATGACGAGGTTGCGGAGGATTTCGACGGTGGTCGCGATGCGGTGCACCTGTGTTTTCTTGATGGCTTCTTCGCGCGCCTCGTAATGCGTCTGCGCGTTTTTCTGGGCGACATCCAAACTGGCGCGAATCCCAGCCACCGCCGCGGCGGCTGTTTCATACTCCTCGTCAATCTGTTTCGTTTCCTGCGCCCACTGCGTCGTCAACGCGGCTTGGGCGGCGAGCAGTTCCTCGCGCTTGCGGTCGGTTTCCGCGCGCATGTTGGTGGAGCGCTGGTCGAATCCCTCGCGAATGCGGCGGGCGTCGGCGTCCACGGCGGCGATGCGTTCGCGGCGCGTGTTGTTGATGGCGAGGAGTTCGGCTTCCTTGGCTTTGATTTGCGCGTCGAGGTCGGCGATTTCGGCGGGTTTGAAGACCGTGTTGGTCTCGCGCACGGGCGGGACGCCTGGGTCAACGGGGCGACCCATCAGGGCGCGCATGAACGGGTTGGCTTTGTCGTATTGCGCCTTGGCTTGGTCGTAAGCGGCTTTCTGGTTGGAATACTCGGACATTTTCTGTTTGAACTCGTTTTCGAGGCGCGCTTCCTCGGCGATCCATGCGGCGGCGCGGGGCACTTCGAGTTCGCGGCGGGCGCGCAGGTCGGCGATGGATTTGTTGAGCGCGGCGGCGTCGGCGTCGAATTGCTTGATGATGTTGGCTTGACGCGATTCCACGTCCGCCAACTCTTTCTTCTGGTATTCCGTCAGTGAAATGGCGTCCTGGCGAGTCTCGGCGTTGAGCTTGAGCGCGTCGTCAATCTCCGCCTTCGCCTTCGCGTGTCTTTCAGCCAATTCCAAGTGCTTCTGATCGCGGACCGACTTTTTCTTTTCGATTTCGGCGAGGTCGGCATTGAGCTGGGAAATTTTGAGGTCTTCGGCGGTCGCCTTCTCGAGCGCCTGCGTGGCGGGGGTCATCGCCACTTCCATTTCGTAGACCGCCATGTCCTTGACCAGTTGGAAGGTCAGCAGGCAGAGCAATGGCAACCCGATGAACAGCATGAAGCGTTTTTGCCAGCCCCACCGCGAGGCTGTCCAGACCGCCAGCGGCAGTTTGAGCAATTCCACCGCGAGGATGGTCGCGCCGATGGGTCCGATGCCGAAGAAAGTGAACCCCAATCCCTGCGGCACGCAGGCGGCGCGTTGGTAATTCCAGCCCACGACGAGGATGACGAATTCCGCGAGCGTCGCCATGATGATCAAGGGCACGGCGAAGTAGGAAATGCGCTTGTCCTGCAACCACTGGCGGAACCTGGCGATTCGCGTCCCTTGCGACGCTGTGGGGTTGGGTGAACCGTGCGAATTTGCGGGGGTGGGATTATTCATAATTGGACTCTCTGTTTTGGTGTGCCGCTCAATCGGCAGACCGCTGGAATCAGCACCAAACATGCCGCCACCCGCGAGGGTCAGTCGCAGCCCCCAAAAAGCACGATTTTCATAGGGAAAACTGGCTCAAGCACAGGACAAAATCCGTCCGTAAATCTCACTGAGACAGGTTTGCACAGAAATGGGCGACAGTTTTGTTCCCCAAGAACAGCAAACTGCGGGATTAAGCGCGCCGAGCGTTTCGCTTCTTGACGAGTGTCCTCTGTATATATTGGAGGTCTCCGAGGTCTTTGGGACGGGCGCGGCACGTTTGTTCTTAATCAGCGCTTCCAACCCAACGTAGAATGAGGGAATTTGGGTGTTGCCCGACTGAATCTGGATGAGTTTTCTCCCGCGCCACGCGGTGGTGAACGAAACGCCGTCAATTTGGTTGATAAGATCAATGCGATTCGGGGGAACACCAAATTGCAGGATCAATCCGCGTTTACGAAGTTCAGAACTTCCCCATTTTGATTCAGAAGATTGACGCAGAGCGAGTTGGAGGGTCACGCTCCGTCGTGACCGTCCCGCGAAGCGGGAGACGCGACAGAGCGCGTCCCTCCAATTTGGGGAATT
>Ga0187892_10010907_pt1 | contig 11329 bp, 12 predicted proteins | sample MA1701073metaG_FD_139345 | JGI IMG/M metagenome (GOLD analysis project Ga0187892, IMG submission 139345) | Bio-ooze microbial communities from a basaltic lava cave in the Kipuka Kanohina Cave System on the Island of Hawaii, USA - MA170107-3 metaG ... | reverse complement strand
GTGATTTTCAGATGCGTCGCTTCCGCGATCCGCAAGCCGGCGGCATAACAGATCATGAGGATCGTGCGCTGTTTCAAGGGACGGCTGGACTCCAGGAAGTGGGTCACTTCCTCTTGACTCAACACCACAGGTAAGGTCTGGGGCTTTTTCGGCGTCGGCAGATCCTCGACCACCCAGGGTTTCTTCAGAGTGACTCGGTAGAGAAAGCGCAGCGCACTGGCCGTGATCTGAATCGAGCGCGGCGCCACTTTCTTTTCGGTGGCCAGATAGAGTTGGTAGGTCCGAATCTCCTCTGGGCCGAGCACTTCTGGTGACTTGGCAAAGTAGCGGGCAAACAGGGAGATCTGCAGCAGATAGGACTCCTGCGTGTGCGGGGAGAAATTGCGTAGCCGCATGTCCTCGAGCATGCGTTGGCGTAATGGGGTCATCGAACACCTCCGAAGAACAGTCGTGCTGCTGGTGGCAGCCCACGAAGGGTTCTACCGGAGTACGAGCAAAGAAAAGAAGAGACGATGGAGCCGCAGAGGACGCACGGCTACAAGGGAGAGACACTCGCAGTGAGTCCGAATAGAGCGGAGCGATTTAGTTCTATCCTTCTAACCCAGATCTCTGGGTTAGTACGAATCGTTGCCATACCCCGGTATCAATTGTCCGCGTCGGCGTACCGGCGAGAGATGGGGAACCGATTTCAGAGCTGGCAGGAGATCACAAGCCCCGCTTTAGCTGCCTGAAGAAAACAATTAGAGATATCTTACCTCTCGCTCGCTCTTGTGCAGGTATCTGTACGAATAAGTTGACAGTGCCCGGAAGCGGCCTCAATCATGTGACTGACCGACACCGCCTCGCCCAGCTCAAGCCCTCGGGCGGCCAATTCGGTCTGCAGTTGCTCACGGTCTGCTTTCACCACGGGCTTCCCTTCTGCTCGCACGTAGCTTCTTCGTCAAGAGGTTCCGCTCAAAGGTCATCTGAAAACCGAAACGTGGGTACCCCATTACTTCCCCTGCCAAATCGCCGAGCGCGACGCACGCTCTGCAGAGACCGCAGGTCCAGGGATGTCAGTCACCGCGTTAATTCCCCCAGTTTTTCCTTCAAGATCCTGAGTGCACTTTTGTTCGCGTTTTTGATAGTCTCCATGGTCGGCGGCTCGACGCTGATATCGCCGAGTTCCGCCAGCACCACATGCACGTCGTCGTGTCCCTCCACCTGCTTCATCTGCTCTAACCAGCGCTGCACGTTGGGGAAAGGCGCGAAATCGTACACGTTAGTAAAGCCCGGTTGCAGCTGCCCGATCTCCACGTACGCGGCAAAGTCGGCCAGTGTAAGCTGGGCGCTGGTGAGGTAAGGGGATTTCGCCAACCACCCAGACTCGAGCGCGTGGAGGGCGGTCGTTAGGGTCGCGCGGGCCGCCTGTTGCGTCGCTTCCGAAATATGCAGATCCTTGCGGATCTTCGGTGCGACCAACCCGACGGAAGCCTCGCGGACATTGCGATGGTGGTAATGCAGGTACCAATCCACTTTCGCGCGCAGTCGATGATCTGCAGGGTACACATCGTCCCAGCCATGCTTGTTACTCAAATAACACATGATGGCGTGCGCCTCGCCAAGCACAAAGCCGGTGTCCCGCTCTTCAATCGTCGGAATTGTCCCGCCAGGATTTTTGGCCAGATAGACCGGATTTCGGCTCCCGGTGTCCCCTTTTGAGCCCGGGTTAATCAGTACCATTTCAAACGGCAACCGCTTATACAGCATCAGCCACATGACCGCGCGCACCGGTTGTGAAAATGGCACGCCATACAGAATGACAGGCTGCGTCGTGTTACTCATCAGTTCCCCCTGACTTCATTAAGCTCAATCGATCCATGTGACATTCGTACACTGAGCTGCCCGGCGATGAATCGCCGGGCAGAGAAGCGAGACTACTTGAGACGAAGTGTGTGAATCTTCTTCGGTATTGAATAGCACAGCACCGCCTATGAAAACCGCTCTCATTGCCTTCGTTCCTTTACCACTTTTCCGCCCACGGCCGCAGGACGACCTCGAAGGCCCAAGTCGACCGGTGTTGCCGGTGGAGTTGCAGGTAGGTCTGCGCAATGTGGGCCGGATCCGCCATGTTGTCGTCCACCGCCGTGCCAGCTAGGCGATGCCAGCGGGTGCCGTCTTCCTGGGTCCACCCAATCGCCGCGTCAATCGGCACGTGCGTGACATGGATGCCTTGTGGCATGAGTTCTCTCGCCATACTCTGGGCCAGGCCCGATTTCCCGTGACAGGCCATCGCGAACGCGCCGCTTTTCGGGAAGCCCTTAAAGGCTGCGCTGGCATTGGTGAAGATGATAGTGCCGCGGTGGCCGTCGGCCCCAGGAGGGCTCGCGAGCATGCTCTGTGCTGCCTGCTGGCCGACGAGGAAAGCGCTGTAGATGGAGTTCATCAAGGTGTCGAGCACTACGCTCGGGTCGGCTTCCGTGATGTCTTTGCGGAAAATGTCCTTCGTCCGTCCGTCGATGTTGTGCACTACGAGCCTGGGATGTCCGAGCTCCTCGGTCACTGTACGAAACAGGTTCGCCACCGCTTTGGGCTCCCGCGCGTCGCAGGGATAACACCGCACGCCATGCTCGCTCGCCAGTGCTTTGAGCACCGGTTTATCTGGAGTGCGCGCGGCGACTGCGACCTTCATACCCTCACGGGAAAACAGCCGCGCGCAACTCGCGCTTATGCCCGGCCCACCCCCAACAATCAGGGCTACCTCAGTTGTCATGTCTCTCTCCTCTCAGTTCTGATGGAACAAGCCAAATAGATACGCACCCAACACCAGTTGGCGATGTCGGCAATCGAGTAGTCGTCACACAAGTCGTCGCGCTCTGTGAGCTGGCGGGCGAGCACGTCGTAAAGACGCCGGCACTCGTTGTGATAGCGCTGGATCATCGACGGCAGCTTTTCGGGAAAGTAGCGATAGAACACGTTCGACTGGCCCATCATCGGACCGATCCCCGCCATCTGGCACATCAACCACGGGGTGACGCGCGACTCTCCCTCAGTCCCCTGTGGGAGGAGCTGGCCGGACTTTTTGGCAAGGTAGAGTATGATGGCACCCGATTCGAAGACCGCGAAGTCAGCATTGTCGCGATCGACGATAGCCGGGATGCGGCCGTTTGGGCATAACTTCAGAAACCAGGCTTCCTTCTGCGCACCTTTCATGATGTCGACATGGCAGGTGGTGTACGCCATGCCGAGTTCTTCGAGCAGGACGGAGACTCTCCAGCCGTTTGGTGTGGCATCGATATACAGGTCAATCATGATTCTCCATCCTCACTTTGGACGGTGATTTTTGTCCGCGCCGTGACGTGTTGTCCCTGACGGGTCAGTCTTGCAATGCCGGGTTTCAGGTCTGCCGGCTCAACGCCAGCGGGAATCCAGCCATCACCAAAACGCACGGCGCGACGCAGGGCATGTGGGGGAGCGCCACCCACGTAAATCGGAGGACGCGCGGGCCGTGGTTGGAAGAGAATCTTTTGTCCGTTTGATGCAACGATATCGTTGTCAAAGCAACGGTGCAGAAAGGCCAGCGTGTCGTCAGTCATTTGGCCTTTGCGTTGTGGATCAAGCCCAAGCGCGCGAAACTCGGCCTCCATCCAGCCCGTTCCGACTCCCAGACGTAAGCGCCCGCCTGACAGTTCCTGGATCGTCGCGACCAACTTGGCGGTTGGCAGCGCTGGACGGAAGGGGACATTGATCACCCCACTGCCCAGGCCAATGCGTTGCGTTGCTGCAGCTAGAAAGGCCAGCGTGGCCAGGGGTTCTAAGGTTCGGCCTGGGGTCACGACTTGCGGCATGTTTGCCGGAGCGTCGAGCGATGAGGTCAACCGTTCGTTAATCCAAACGGTATCGAGTCCAGACTCATCAGCCGCCTGGGCACAGGCGAGTAAAATGTCGCGCGTGGAATAGGGGCCCCAATTGCGGATGTTGATACTCAGCTTCATGATATATATCCTTTGCTTGCTCTACAGCTCCAAGGGCACGAGGAAATGGGCCTGCCTGATGCGATCGCGGGGTTCGAGCCAGACCCGAAATTTCGCGGGGGCAAATCAGCGACCGAGCGCGACCACTTACGCCCCAATCTTCTCAAATATGGCGCTGACGAACTTCCCGTGGCGTTGCATGTACTCTTTGTGGTTTTTGACCGTGACTTAGACCAGCAGGTAGGCCGGTGTCGTTTCATTACTCCTTGTGACTTTCTCCTTGGTGTCGTGTTATCGCTTCTGCTCCGCGGCCGATCGCCCCGAGTTGCCTTCGTGCAGCATCTCTTGCCACGTCGGGATGAGGTGAATAAACGAGACAGAACTCCACGCTATACTCAGGCGTCCCATGTACGCTGCAGCGCTGGTCGTGCTTGCAACCGCTCCACATAGTCGACGACATGTGGATTGTCGTGCGCTAGCTGGGTCAGTCGTTCGCTATTGCGCGCAAGCATCGCGACCGCATAGCCTCTATATGCAAAACGGCGCGCAATCGCCGCGCCTGTTCCTGGACCGACCTCGGTCACTACGACCGCTGGACTCGTTTGATTCACGGAAACTTCCTTTCTTTCCGCTTCCACCAACCTTTAACTTTTTCCGAAATTCTTCTTGAGCACCGCGTGGTACGTCGGTCGCAGCACCACTCGCTGCCGATAGTGCGTCACGATCTCTGGTAAAGCAATTCCGCATGGTACCGCCCAATCGAGACACGTCATTAAGAGAATGTCGGCTCTGCTCATTCGGTCACCAAACAGATACGTATGGTCACCTCCAATTCTTACCGCCATCGCTTCACGATTATAGCGGAAGTAGTTTTTGGCAGACTTGACCGCAGTCGGTGCGGCGCCACAGATCTGCTGCAGTCCGTCGTGGCGCCGCACCACAGAGAGCGAACCTGCGTTAAGTTCAGATATGATGTTCTCTCTCTACTGATTATGCCTTGGTGCTACTTTCGTGCTCGTTGGCCAAACATGATTTTGCTTGCCTCTTCGGGCGGTACTTGTCGCCACTCTCGCCCAATGGCGAATCCTCTCTCTACCGCCGGGCGGGCCTTGATCGTCTCGAACCAGCGCTTGAGATTGGGGAACTCATTTAAGTCTTGATCTAATCGTTCATAGGGCACAACCCACGGCCAGGACATCATGTCAGCAATAGAATACTCACCAGCCAAAAATGGCCGGTCCGCCAGACGTGTGTTCATCACTCCGTACAGGCGGTTTACTTCGTCGGTGTAGCGCTTCATTCCATACTCGATCTTCTCTGACGCGGCATTGCGGAAGTGGTTTGCTTGGCCGGACATAGGACCAAGACCACCCATCTGCCAGTAGACCCACTGCAATACGTCGTATTTGCCATTCACATCCGTCGGTAGGAAGGTGTCGTACTTTTCCGCAAGATATTGCATAATCGCACCAGACTCAAAGCTCGACAGTGGCCCTTTCCCATTGAGCGGCTCGTGATCAACAATCGCAGGCATACGGTTGTTGGGCGAAATTTTGAGAAACTCCGGGTTGAACTGTTCACCTTTTCCCAGATTCACCGGAATCACGTTGTACGGCACGGCGAGTTCTTCGAGCAAGATTGTTACTTTCCAACCGTTCGGTGTTGGCCAGTAGTAGACATCAATTGATTGAGCCACAGTTGTCCCTCCCCTTTCGCTGTGCAGGATTGATACAATTTATAGACCGGCGTTCACCTTTCTTGGTACTGTCAAGTTCGCAAGGGATGCGGCAAACTCAACCGCTATGGGCACCCAACCTTCCCCATATACGGCTATCGATTTCCTCCCGAGATTATTTCGTATGCGGTCTGGCTTTACCGCCGTTTTTGCCTCAGCTTTCAGGACGTGGAAGATCTCTTGGCTAAGCGTGGAGTCACTGTGAGCTGCGAGGCAGTCCACCAATGGTGTTGGAAATTTGGGCAAGAGTTTGCGCGGAAACTGCGGCATCGCCAAGGACGGCTGGGCGACACGTGGCACACTCTCATCCAGGCGCCAGCTCTTGCCCATCGGGCGCGCGCAGGTGCGAAATTGCGTCTCTATCTCCGGGGTATCTTTGCTGACCCCGCGGTTAAGGGTGGAATGGTCAACTGACACCCCTCGCTCGCCCATCATTTCCTCGAGCTGGCGATATGAGAGCGGATACGTGACATACCATCTCATCCCCCAGAGGATAATCTCTTTCTCGAAATGCGCACCCTTGCACTCAAACTTCGCTCATTTTAGAGCGCACTTCTCAGAATTGCAGTAAGCTCTCGGCATGACTGAGGAGCTGACAATCAACACCGAGCGCATAGATGACATTCCTATACTGATGGCGCAACTGAACCGGATGCAGGTAGGCGCCATGTTGGATGAATATTTTCCCACGCACGGAAACTGGCAAGGCTTGAGTCTGGGGACGGTCGTGACCGTGTGGCTGACGTTTATTTTGTCGGAGGCCAATCATCGCCTGAGCCACGTGCAGGCGTGGGCGGAGCAGAGACTCACGCTTCTGGAAGGCTGCCTGGGACAGCGGGTACGCGCGCTGGACTTTAGCGATGACCGCCTGGCCGCGGTCCTGGACTATTTGAGCGCAGATCGGGCGTGGAGTGACTATGAGAAGGCCCTCAACGGGCGGACGCTGCGGGTGTACGAGTTGCAGCCCGACCGGGTGCGCGTCGACAGCACGACCGCCAAGGGATATGTGGAGGGGAGTAGCGGGGGGCTGTTCCAGTTCGGCCACAGCAAAGACCATCGGCCCGACTTGCCGCAGATCAAGATTAACCTTTCCGTGCTTGATCCCCTGGGCTTGCCGCTGACCACCACGGTCGTGGCGGGACAGCAGGCCGATGACCCCTTGTACGTGCCGGAGATCAAGCGGGTGCAGCAGAGCCTGGGGTGTCAGGGCGTGACGTACATCGGGGACAGCAAAATGGCCGCCCTCCAGACGCGCGCCTATGTGGTGAAAAGCCAGGACTACTATCTGTGTCCCTTGCCCGCCGTGCAGGTGAGCCGTGAAGAGCTGGCCACGTTGCTGGAGCCGGTGTGGAACGGGGCCCAACCGTTGCTGACCGTGGCTCGCGAGGACGAAGAGATCGCCCAAGGATATGCCTATACCGTGCCCCTGCAAGAGCAAGTCGCGGGAGAGCCAATTAGCTGGACCGAACGCCGGCTGATCGTGCGCTCGCTGCAACTGGCGCACGCACAGGCGCGGGCTTTGGAAGCCCGGGTCAGCAAGGCCCTGGCGGCCATTGCCCATCTCAATGAGCGGGCGCAGGGCAAGAAGCGCTTTACCGACGAGGCAGAGTTGCACGCAGCCGTGGAGACCCTGGTGACGCGCTACCAAGTCCAGGGCCTGCTCACCCTCACCTACCGCAGGGAAACCCTCACGCGCCGCGTGCGTCCGTATGGCCCCCGGCCGGCCAGCATAAGAGTGGAACAAAGTGTGACGGTGACGGCCGTGCGGAATGCGGCCGCGGTGCGGGAGACCACCCGCACTCTGGGCTGGCGGGTCTATGCGACCAATCAGCCCGCCGAGCACTTGTCGCTGGAGCAAGCCGTCGTGGCCTATCGCGCCGAATATGTGGTCGAGCAGGCCATCGGTCGCTTGAAGGGCAAGGCGTTGAGTGTGACGCCGCTCTATCTGGAGACCGACCAACGCATCCTTGGGCTGGTCCGGGTGTTGATGATTGGCCTGCGGGTGCTGACCTTGCTCGAATTCAGCGCCCGTCGACACCTGCACCACGAGGGCGAGAAGTTGGCTGGCATCTCTCCTGGCAATCCGAAGCGGGCGACGGCACGACCGACTACGGAGATGATGTTGCACGCGTTTGAGGGGGTGACGCTGACCCTGATGACCAATGCCTGCGGAATCAGCACTCACGTGACGCCGCTGTCGGCGGTGCAGCAGCGCATCTTGCAGTTGCTGGGCTTCGCGCCTGACCTCTATCAGCGCTTGAGTCTGCATTTCTCAAAACCGGTTCTTAATTTGAGCGAACCATGAGTTTGTACGCTATAAATTCGGCAAAATGGGCAAAAAGGCAGGTTAGAGGGTCAAAATGTATTCTAACACCTGCTTTTAAGGGGTCCTTAGCGTACCTATGATCACGTCAAGTGGATTTCATCTGCGTCTGCGTATTGCTGCTGTTTTTCTTCGTACTTCTTTTCCACACTTTTTGTTTTGGCGTATTAATCTCCTTCATGAAATCCAGAAAGTGTCCACGCGCTAACATCTGTTGTTCGCCATGCGGGAGGAGCGCCGTGTTCGTGAGCTTGGGTAACCCGGCTTCCTCATAGACAGTCGCTAATGCGGGAACCTGATAAATCCGTTGCCCACGCTGCGGGGACACTCCAGGTGGGAGACTTTTGCAAACTTTCCGTCGCTCTCGTTTCCCCACTACTTTGGAGCGGAGCCGTGTAAACTTAAAATCCACCGTATGCGGTTGGGCATAACGATAGGGCTCATTATGCGTCAACATCTGCCACGCAATCATCACCAGTTTTCTCGCTGTCGCCACGACCGCGATGTTGCGATCTTTGCGCTGTGCGAGACGACGGAAGAATGCCCCTAACGGGCCAGGATGGCTCGCGACATGTTGCGCGGCTTGGACCAGCATGGCGCGTGCTTGGCGATTGCCCTGCTTCGTGATGGGGCCATGATAGCAGTGATTGGCGGATTGGTGAGTCCGAGGGACTAACCCCAAATAGCTCGCCGCGTGTGCGCCATCTTGAAACCGGGCAATCTCGCCTAACGCCGCCAGGACGGTTTGGGCGACGGTGTAGTTGACGCCAGGGAGAGTCATAAGCAATTTCACACGGTCATCACTATATGCGTGCTGTGCCAACACTGTGTCCTGCCGGCTCAGTTCTGTCTCGACTTGTGCTAAAAGGCGCAGATCACTATCAAGTGCCGACCGGCCTTCGGCATCAATCTCGAGGGTCGTGAGCCATTGGCGTCCTTCATTACAGAAGAGATCAGCAACTGGGCAGTGGAGGAGGCGCTGACGAATGACGGCGTGCAAGCGATTTTTGATCGCCGTGGCATCCATGACTAACACCGCACGGCGGGCGGTGAGACGGCGGAGTTGCTGAATCTCCGCTGGCGGTTCCCACACGCAGGGGAGAAAGTCACACCGGAGTAATTGTGCCAGCACGAAAGCGTCGACTTTATCCGTTTTCACTTTGGCCTCAGCGATCGCGCAGGTCTTCAGTGGATTCGAAACCACCACTTCGGCGACGAACGGGCTGAGAATCCGCACGACTTCCCAGGTATTGGTGGTCGCTTCTAATGCCAGCTTGTCGGTTGGACATAAATAGCGGTGTCCAAAGCGCTCTAACTTGTATAAGCTACAACTTCATCTGACAGTAGGGTAGAGTCTTCGTTGTCCGACCCTCTCGGTAGAGAGAAAGGAGCGAAGCAATGAACACGGCGCAGAAAGTGATCAAGGTCAAGGTGGGCTTATTGGAGTTGGCCAAGCAGTTGGGCAATGTGTCCCAAGCCTGCAAGGTGATGGGGTATAGCCGCGACAGTTTTTATCGATTCAAGGAACTGTATGACGAAGGTGGGGAGGCCGCGCTGCAAGAGCTGAGTCGGCGCAAACCCAATCTCAAGAATCGTGTTGCCCCCGAGATTGAAGAGGCCGTCTGTGGGATTGCGCTGGAGCAACCGGCGGGGGGACAGTTACGCGCAGCCAACGAGTTAGCGAAGCGAGGGATTCCGATCTCGGCGGCGGGCGTGCGCTGTGTCTGGGAACGCTCTCATCTGGAAAACCTCAACAACCGCTTACGCGCCCTCGAAGCCAAGGTCGCCCAAGAGAGTCATATTCTGACTGAAGCGCAACTGGCCGCGTTAGAGAAGGCCAAGGTGGAGAAAGAAGCGCAGGGGGAGTTTGAGAGTGAATGTCCGGGCTATTGTGGGGCCCAAGATACGTTCTATGTCGGGACGTTGAAGGGCGTAGGGCGTAGCTATCAGCAGACCTTCGTCGCTACCTATAGTAAGGTAGCCTTTGCCAAACTCTACGATCGGAAAACGTCACTCACTGCGGCCGACCTGCTCAATGACCAAGTGGTGCCCTTCTTTGAGGACCAGGGAGTGCCGTTGAGTCGGATTCTCACGGATCGGGGCACGGAGTATTGCGGCAGTCCGGATAGTCATGAGTATGAGTTGTATTTAGCGATTGAGAATATTGATCATACCCGCACCAAGGTGAAGAGTCCCCAGACGAATGGCATAGTCGAACGGTTGCATAAGACGAGGCTTAATGAGTTCTCCCGGATTACGTTCCGCAAGAAGATCTATACCACGCTGGTGGAGTTACAAGCGGACCTTGACGAATGGATACGTTACTATAATGAAGAGCGGGTGCATCAGGGCCGGTGGTGTTATGGACGCACTCCGATGCGGACGTTCTTAGACACCATTCCCTTAGCCAAGGAGAAGTTATTAGCGGCGTAGTTGATCGGACATTGTAATTAACCTGACAACGAAGAAAATAATCACTCTTTGTCAGATCAAGTCTTGACTTTTACATCTAACTCTTCGCGCCGGCAGGGGCACTGGTGGCGTTGTACGACCTTGCCTGCCGTGTCCACTATACAGAAGACTACGTGCTGCTTATGGACATCACTGCCGACATAGCGTGTTGTCTCCGGAGTTGCAGTTGCCATACGTCCTCCTTTCGCAGACGCCGGGCAGTGCGTTGGATTGCACGTTCACCACTTCGTATCGTCGGCCAGGGCCATGTGGCACTTACCTATCCGAGCTCAGAGCTCAACCGGGGTAGCCGCAGGGTGGTCAGATAAGTTTACGGACTCCAAGTCCATACTCTAAGATGACCGGCCCCAAGGTGCACGGCCCGAACGCCGTCAGTTGCGGTGAACCCGTGGCACCTTGCCCTCATTCCGGTGTGGTCTACGAAACCACAGCGATGCGGGTGGCGCAATCAAGGTCCACGTAAACCGGGCAGTAGAAGACATCACTCGTGATGTGATAACTGATGAACTCCGTACTCGTTATCACCACTACTGCTATTCTGCCTGTGATCATACCTGGTAAGTTTTCGCTCACCTACTGCTGGTAGGCGATACTGTCCTCGCCCCACGCCTCTATGCAACTTCTCATCGTCCCTCCCCTTTTCCCCTTTTTCCCTTTCCCGTGCTATATCCACCCCGTGGACCTTCCCGAACTGCTACGCACCGTACTCCCCTATCTCCGTCCCGCCGAACCCCTGTCAGGCCTCCGTTGTCAAGAGGACAGACGGATGCATCGCGGGGGCGGGGTGGCCGTTCGAGTACCATAGGGTGATTCATCTGTGCCAAGTGACTGCGGCTGACTTGATTG
>Ga0187892_10010906_pt1 | contig 11329 bp, 7 predicted proteins | sample MA1701073metaG_FD_139345 | JGI IMG/M metagenome (GOLD analysis project Ga0187892, IMG submission 139345) | Bio-ooze microbial communities from a basaltic lava cave in the Kipuka Kanohina Cave System on the Island of Hawaii, USA - MA170107-3 metaG ... | reverse complement strand
CAGTACAGAAGTGATTGCGCAACTGGAAGCGAATGTTGCTCAAGCAAAACCAGTCAGTCAACTCGTGCGTGAAGGGGCCTCACCAACAGAGATCTTAGCGCACGTCCTCGACGGGTTTGCGCCAATGCCGATAGGAGAGACCCCAATTCGCTTTGTCTGTCGTTGTTCGCGGGAACGAGTGCTAGGAGCGCTGGTGGCGTTGGGAGAAGCCGAGGTGCGCGATTTGTTAGAAAAAGAAGGGCAGGCCCTCGTCACCTGCGAGTTCTGCAATGAACAGTATACGATTGACCGGACGGATTTAGCGGCATTATTTGCGGTGTCTTGAATCTGTTCTTGGATTGACCGAACAATCGAATCGCCCCCCATGTCGTTCGTTCCTGTGCGACTGGTGGCGTCAACGATATCACACTTCGTATCTGAGCGATGCTTCTATGAAACGCCTCCATATCTGTATTGTTGTGTGGCTCTGGATTGTTGTCCCTGCACTGCTAAGGGCTGAAGAGACGGATTGGACTGTTGTTGAGAAAGAAGCCGGAGACCTCCTGAGCCGTTACGTGCAAATCGACACCACAAATCCACCAGGAAACGAAATTGCTGCGGCACATTTTTGGCAACAGCTCTTATCCCATGAAGGAATCGAGGCGCAGGTTTTTGAATCGCAACCGGGTCGTGGCGTTGTCTCTGCACGCCTCAAAGGGAGTGGAGAGAAAAAAGCCCTGATCCTCTTGCATCATCTTGACGTGGTGCCGGCAGTCTCAGCCGACTGGTCGAGCGACCCTTTTGCTGGGACGATCAAAGATGGCTATGTCTATGGGCGTGGAGCGATCGACTGCAAAGGAGTTGCAGTCGCGCAGTTCATGGCCTTAGCGTTGCTCAAACGTGCCGGAGTGCCACTGAAGCGCGACATTATCTTCCTTGGAACAGCGGATGAAGAGGTGGGAGGGCGTCTTGGTGCTGGCTGGTTCGTGGAGCAGCATTTCGATCTCATTGCTGACGCAGAGTTTTTGCTCACCGAAGGTGGGAATATCCGTCTACAAAATGGTCAGCGTTGGTACAACGTCGACATTGCCGAGAAAGCGCCATGCTGGATTCAACTCGAAGCCACCGGCCCGGCTGGGCACGGCTCGGTGCCATTACGGGAGACCGCAGTAACCCGGCTCATTCGTGCACTCGAAAAGATTCGTATCCATGAAACGGACATTAAAGTTGTCCCGGCCGTGCAGTCCTACTTTGCTGCTCTTGCTGCTCGTGAAGCGGCGGCAAAAGCCGAGCGCTTCCGTGACCTGGAGAAAGCCCTTCGTGATCCAGAGTTCCTCAAGGAGTTTACGGCGAATCCGCTGTACAATGCCCTGGTGCGGAATACGATCTCTCCGACGGTTCTTGAAGGAAGTAATAAAACGAACGTCATCCCGGCGCACGCCCGTGCCCAACTCGATTGTCGTTTGCTACCGGGAGAAGACCCGCAGCAATTTGTTGCAACCCTAGAGAAGGTGGTGAACGATCCTGGAGTTCGCTTCTCTATTCTGCTCAACTTTCCGCCCCTCGCATCAGAGGTGGAAACCGAACTCTTTCGTGCAATCCGCAGTGTTGCTGAACGTCGCGACCCGTCGGCACCTGTGGTCCCAGCAGTCCTGAGCGGATTTACTGATGCCCATTATTTCCGGCGGAAAGGCATTGTGAGCTACGGCTTTACTGGACTCACCATAGAAGAAGACGATATTCGCCGTGTCCACGGCACCGACGAACGGCTATCTTTGGCAAGTTTACGCGAGGGAATCGCGACCCTTCTTGAGATAGTGCGGGAATTGAATCGCTAAGACGAAGGTTGCGGAAGCAATGGGGAGACTGTTGTGGGGATTACGGGAGCGACTTGAGCGAATGGTGCCGCTTTGTGGAAGAGTATCGAGGTGCCTTGCTGATAGCGCACCTTATATTTTCCTTCTGCGAGAAGCTGCTCTACTCCTGGCAATGCCTTAGGATTTGCAGAAATGGTTGGGACATACACAATCCAATCTGGCTGTAGAGGCGGAGTGCCGGCCGCCATGGTCTCCAGTGCAAGAATCGCCTTTGGCGTGTCATAAAGTTGCAATGACCACATCAGCCATGGGATAAAAGCGAATGAAGTCAAGACTGTTTCATCGACCTGTTTTTCCCGTTTCATGACGCGAATCGACTCGTTAACGAAGGCCATTCCTTCCCCAAAATGCAGCGCAAACTTATTCCGGTAAGCAAAGTAGTGGTGCAGTGAGTCATCCAACAGAAAAAAAAGTACGAGACAAACTGCGGCCTTTCGTACAGATTCCTGTCCAAGAGAGAAGCGTTGCATGCCCTCAACAATGCCATAGGAAAGAAAGGCTAAGAACCATAACTCAATGGGCCAGAAAAAACGAAAGAGTGGCATATATGGGGAAACGAGGCTGAGACCGAGGTAGCCACCAAGAAATGCGAGTGGAAAAAGAAAGAATGGATGAGTTAACCGCTGACGGTCGGTTGAGAGCCACAGCAAGAGGCCGAGAAAGCCAAAGACTGCGGTTAAAGGGAACCGAGTTTGCACCAACTGAGTCCAGAAAACAAAAGAGAGCACTTGCTCAGGGGGAATAGCGTTAATGTCACGCAGTGTAGTGAACTCACGAAAAAGACGTCCGTTGTTTTCAATGCTACCGATCGAGGAGGAGAGTGTGAGGAAGATAAGAGGAATGGCAAGCAGCGGGAGAAGGACACAATACCATCGTCTGCTCTTTTCCAGGGCAGGCGCGAAAAGGAAATAAAAGACACACGGAAGTGTGACCGGCTTTACCAGTGCAGAGCACAGCAGCGAAAGAGAAGAGCCAATGGAGCGTTGTGTCGTTGCAAGGTAGATAGAAAGAAAGAAGAAAAAACTCAGATAGAGGTCGGCACTTGATGTAACGGTGAGAGTACCCTTAAGCGGATCCAGAAGAGAAAAAGCAGAAAACAATAGGGCGACGGTCCGTCCGAAAAGATTCCGTGTCAAAACGTACAGGAGACTGCCGAGTGCGGCGGACATAAAGGCAGAAAGGACAAAAGCAAGAGAAGGATCAGCTAAAGGGCCAAGAAGGAAGAGGAGTAAAGGCTTAGGCACCGGAAAGAAGGGAAGCGAATGTAACGCGGAACTCTGTGCTAGCCAGTTGCGAAAATAGATGAAATACGCGATGAGGTCAGTTTCATAGAGGTGTTGGGGGTAGAGATAGACAGAAAAGCAGGCGTGTCCCAGATTGACACCAAAGAGGATGAGCGACCACAGATCTTTCCGTTCGTTGGGCAACACGTGAGTCATACCTCCATTTCCCTGTCGTGCAGCTCCGAGTAGAGGCGCACCGAGTTTTTCATCTCGCACTGCCTCTCTCTTGCCCTCATAGGGATTACATTAGGATATGCGAGATTGATACGCGAGAATTCTCTCTTGTAGCGTACGAACCAGTTCTATTTGTTGCTGCGCTTCGGCAAGAGTCAAAGCTTGACGGGCGACCTCGATCGCACGCGGAAACTGCCCGGATTCCGCATACGCAGCAGCAAGGACTGCGAGGAACGCTGGAACACGGTAGTGTGTTCGTTGGCATGCCTCCTTTGCGAATCGCAGTGCTCGTTCTCCGTTACGAATGGCGAGGTCTGGATGTGTAGCAAGAACTCGAGCAAGCACATAGAGGGTTTCGGGAGAACCTGGGTGCAGAGCTAACGCCCTTTCTAAGTGTGTGATTGCCTCGCGAGGGGAGATGTGGGGAAAGGCACTTGCCTCGCGGAGGTAGAGAACTCCGAGGTTGTAGTGTAACTGCGCGTTATTCGGGGAGCGCTCTATCGCTTTCCGTAAGTACTCCGCCGCTTGCGGAAAATCTCCGCGCTCTCCGAAGACCATTGCGAGATGGCTGTATGGTGCGAACCACTCTGGTTGTAATGCGATCGCACGTAAACCGTGGAGAATCGCGGCCTCATTCTTGTGGACTTTGTAATACGCAAGGCACAAATTCCCGTGCACTTCTGCGGCATTGGAGTTAATGGCTAATGCCTGCGTGAAATGGGCGATCGCTTTCTCGTAGTTGTTTTCCGTAGTGGACAAAATCCCCATATTATTATGCGCCATCCAAGCCGAGGGATTCTTTTCAAGCGTATCTGTCCACAGCGTTTTGAGGTCTTTGTAAATATGTCCCTGCTGCCAAGTGAGCGCCCCAAGGGCCAAGAGGACGCTGAAGGAGACGAGAGTGCGATACGGCGCAATCTGAAACATGGACTCCTCAGAGGGAACCTCTAAGAGTGACGCTTCAGTGGTGAAATTGTCAGGAGTACCTTCTCTTTTCCACAAGAGCGCACCGAACAACGTGATAAGGCCAATACTCGCGAGGTATTGAAAATGATCCGCAACGTATGAGTAGCGCATGGGAAAGACGTTGAAGAAGCCCAGGGCCGGTGCCAAAGTTCCGCCAAAGATGCACAGAGCAGAGATTGGACCTTTCCCAAGCTTCCGCCGTTGTAGAGCTACTACAATGGCGAGTATGACGAGCCCTAGTGGAAAGGCATATTGCCACCAAATTCCAGTATCAATCTCCCACCGCGGATAGATAAACGTCAATGGAGTAGGCCATACGAGCTTTCCTGCATAGAACCACAGCGCCCGACTAGCAATCAGTATTCGTTCAATAATTGAGGAGTGCCAAAATTCCCCGACTGCTCCGACGACTGCTTTTTCAAGGTGTGCCGTTGTCAGAACTAACGGGATACTCATGACAAACAGCGGAAGGAGCAAGGCAACATCCTTCACTTCGAGTCGGGGTTTTTTCCACCAAAGGAGAAGAAGGAGCGTCGCGGGTAGGGTCGAGGTCACCGTTTTACTGAAAAGGGCGCATTGGAAGAACAGCAGAGCAAGAAGATAAAACAACCAGCGAGGTTCGTGATGCTCCGTGGAGACCTTCACCGCTGGTAGAGCGAAACGCAGATAGTATAAAAGAGAAGAGAAATAGAAAAACCCAGAGAGCACATTTTTGCGTTCTGTAATCCAGGCAACCGATTCAACATGGACAGGATGAAGAGCAAAGACCGCGGCAATGAACCATGAGCCTGGAACCATCAGGAAAAGAAGGATTCTCCAGAGCAGCACGGCATTCGTTGCGTGGAGAAGAATATTGGTGAGGTGGTATCCTGTGGGCCAAAATTCCCACAGATGAAACTCAAGCCAGAAGCTAGTGTAGGTCAGCGGATAGTACTGTGGTGTCGCACCAATGTGGAACCACACTGCTTTGAGCCCGTCGAAGGATCGGAGTAACTGATTATTAAGAATGTACAGGTCATCGTCCCAAATGAACCCTCCGGTGAGGGCTGGGAGGTACGCGAAAACAGTGAGCGCGAGTAACCCGAGTGCGAGTAGACGCGAAGAAAGTGCAAAACGGTGCGGCATGAAAAACCACTTTGTTAGTGCATTGGATCAAAAGGATCCAAGCAAAAGACGAGGCCTGTTACTACAGGCATCGTCTCCACTATGGAATTCTTTAGTTTTTGGGAACGAGAGGGACAGTATATGTCAGGAGGAGAGGGATGCAGTCTACCGATGAAGTTTGACGAACGCAATGAGCAATGGTCAGCATTTGGTTGCCAAAGTTGATTAGTTCCACTGTCCTATACCGCTACTTGCACTAAGAGTGTACGATCCTCCTTGCGGACAGAGGCCAGTTTGATCGGTTGCCGTCAGTTGAAGAGGAGTAGTGCTGTCTACTGCCACACTGACATTTGCGCTACTAGCAAAATTCGCAGCAGCAAGAGTCCCATAGGTAAGGGTTTCTGCATAGTAGGCTTCCATTGCAGAGAACGCGTTCCTCGCGTCAGACATAACCCTGGCACAATAGGCATTGCCGCGATAACGAGCGAACTGGGGAATCGCGATAGCCGCTAAGATACCGATAATGGCGAGTACGACAAGTAATTCTAGTAAGGTAAAGCCTTTCTCGGTTTTCATGCCTGGGGTCCTTTCTCCCATATTGATATGAAACTCCTGACCTTTGCTCCTTAGTTTCAGCAAAATACATACCAGGCTTACGAGAGCTTTCGAGAAAAACAGAAGTGGAAGGGATACCAATATTTCTGTGCCCCTTCCAGCAAAGTAGCCGTTGTCAGAGCGGCAAATGGGGTGAAAAATAGAGAAAGGGGCATGGTGATAATGACAAATAATGTCACTTGCTGTGTAAACAGAGAGGATTCCAGTTTATTTGTAAAAGCATGTTGGAGGGGTGGTACAGCAGAAGAGAGCAGGAGAAAGGGAGGGCGAAGGGAAGTGGCAATAAAAAAGCGGATGCCACTATTAAAGCGACACCCGCTCACTTAGGCAGACATCAACTGATTACCATGTAGGCTGCGCACCTTGTGCATAGGTGAACGTTGTTTTCGGGCAAGTGGTAGTATGAGTACCAGTTGCTGTGAAGGGACTACCAGCGGTGCCAGTCCCACTGAACGCAACGGTTACGTTAGCACTTGTTACAAAACCAGCGGCTGCGGGGTCAGCAGGATAGGCTTGGTTCTCAGCGAAATACGCTTCGGCCGCAATCATCGCGTTGGTGACATCGGACTCTACGCGGGAGCAGAATGCATTGTTACGATACGCAGCAAATTGCGGAATGGCAATCGCGGCCAAAATGCCGATGATGGCAACCACGACTAGCAGTTCGATCAGCGTAAAACCTTTTTGATTCTTCAGGACCATGATAGATACCTCCTCTATGGTATGCATCTGACTTTGGTTAAATTGTTGAGTACCGGGTTGCCCATTCACCTATGCTTTAGCCATCTCTACTGCGTAATCCCTAAAAGAGAGTCTTATTTTTTCCCTGCTCTCCTTTCTCGTGTATTCTCACGATATTTTCTGATTGTTTATAAAAGCAACCCTCATGCCAAAATCAGAGTGAGAAAGCGGAGTGTTTTAAGGAGAAATAATAGAGTTTTTTCAGTACCTTATGTAGATTTTCACGAGTGCTTTTCCGAAGAGATCACAGAACAAAATAACGAAGAGTGACGTGTTATGTCGTTATTCGTCAAAATTTTAACAGAGATCAAGAGAGATGATATTTTTGTAAGCGGTGTCGAAGAGAGCGATAGTTGATCCCGAGAAACTCGGCAGCCTTTTTCTGTATCCCACCAGCTTTTTCTAGTGCAGCTCGGAGAATCTGCTGCTCATACTCTTCAAGCTCAGAATCAAGACTGACTCCCTTCCCGAAAAAGTCGATGGAGTGGCCAGTGCCGTTTTGCAGTACTACCGTCGAAAAAATAGCAGTACTGCCGGTTTGTGGTCTTTCCTGGATAAAAGGCGGGAAGTCTTGACTGTGGATTGTGTCATCTTCCGTCATCGTTACGGCATGGTGAATGATGTTCTCCAACTCTCTGATATTGCCAGGATATGCGTATTCAAGCAGAAGTTTCATTGCTTGCGGAGAGACTTGCTTCACGGTTTTCCCATTGGCAGATGAGAAGTGGGCGAGAAAATGGTGGATCAGCAATGGCAGGTCTCCAGTGCGTTCACGTAAGGGGGGGAGGGGGATAGTGATGACATTGAGGCGATAGAATAAGTCTTCGCGAAACCGTCCGGCTACGATTTCAGCTTCGAGATTCCGATTGGTTGCCGCAAGCACGCGAACATCGACACGAATCCCTTTGTTGCTGCCAACCGCAGTAAATTCACGCTCCTGCAGGACGCGAAGGAGTTTAACCTGGAGAGCAAGGGGCAGTTCTCCGATTTCGTCAAGGAAAATCGTTCCACCATCAGCTTCGCGAAAAAGCCCAGGCCGATTATTGATCGCGCCAGTAAAAGCACCTTTGACGTGACCAAACAACTCACTTTCCATCAACGATTCGGGAATAGCACCACAATTCACGGGGACGAATGGTCGACCTGCGCGGGGACCTTTGTCATGAATTGCCCGTGCAACAAGTTCCTTGCCGGTGCCACTCTCTCCGCTAATCAGGACCGTGCTGGTACTTTCTGCCACTTTTGCGATGAGTTGATAAACTTTATTCATTGCCTCGCTACGTCCAACCAGCCCAGCAAAGTTTTCTAAATTTTCTTCGCGGTAGGTTCCTAGCCGTGCAAGGGCTTGAGTTTCTTTGAGCCCACGTTCAAGAGCTTTGACGCCGGTGATGTCTTGTACACTGTACAATGCTCCAATCCGGTTGCCGTAGGTGTCGGTGAGGGGGGATTGAGTAAGGCGGAGAGTCCGTTCTAAAGAGTCGTGTTCTCCTTTGAAGATGAACTCGACGGGGTCACTGTTTGATACTTGGCTTGGGAGGGAAGGAAAGAGATCGGCTAAGGTTTTTCCGGCGATTGTATTGGCACGAACCCCAACGATCTCTGCCGTCGGCAGATTAGCATATTCGATAACCCCCTCGGCAGTTGTAATTAAGAGTCCGCTTTCCAAATTCTGAATAACGCCTTGGTACAAGGAAGAGAGATGGCCGAATGCGAGGTTGCGCTCAGCAAGGAGACTTTCCACTTGAGAAAGGCGTTGCGTCAGATAACTGCCTAACAGCGCAATTGCATAGAAGGATAACAAGCTGGTGGTCAGACGAGTGATGATTTCAAGACCTGGGGTTGCACTGACGAGTAAAAAAGAGGGAGAGCCAAATTCAGAATAAGGGAGCACCCCATAATACAGGAGATCGATAGTTCCACCGTAGCTAAGGGCAGAAAGGGAGGCTGCAACCAGCGCACCACGACGAAAGAGGAGAAAGGCCGCATTAAGAATGGCGAGATGGTAGAGAAAAAGAAAGGGACTATTGATTCCGCCAGTCAGGAGAAGGGTTGCAGTAATGAAAAGAATGTCAAAGACAACCTGGGTATAGGAAAACACCGCCAGATTCTGCACTCGTGTCAGGAGGAGTCCCGACACGAGTGAGACAAGATAAGAAGTCCCGATTGCCGCTAATAACAGTTTTTCGGAAGACGTGTTAATCGTGCCCTGAGAATAGGAAAGGAAAACCGCAACGAGAAGACAGGATGTGATCCCCAGCCGGAGCAGCAGGAACCACATCATGCGTTGACGGAGGGCAACTTGGGAGTTGTCCATCGATGCTTCCTTACGCTGCTTCCTTAGTTGAGAACCGAGCCTAACTGGAAGATCGGGAGGTACATTGCCACAACCAAACCACCAATGATGACGCCGAGAAACACAATGACGAGAGGTTCCATCAGGGCAGTCAGGTTCGCAACTGCATTATCGACTTCGTCATCATAGAAATCGGCAATCTTATTCAACATGGAATCAAGCGCACCGGTTGTCTCTCCCACGTTGATCATCTGACACACCATCGGCGGAAACACCTGGCTTTCGATCAGCGGTTCAGTGAGAGTTCTCCCTTCGCTAATGCTCTGTCGGGCGTTAAAAATGGCCTTTTCAACTACTTTATTCCCAGCCGTTTTCCCAGTGATATAAAGAGCATCAAGCACCGGAACGCCAGAAGAGAGGAGTGTACTGAGGGTCCGAGTAAACCTGGCGACTGCCGCCTTACGGAAGAGGTCGCCAAAGATGGGGAGCTTCAGTAGCGTACCATCAATAGCAAATTTCCCTTTTTCGGTACGATACCACATGCGAATGACGACGAAGAGCGATATCCAAAAAGCGATGATGTAGGGGAAATAGGCGATCGTAACGTAGCTGTGGTTAATAGCAATTTGTGTTGGTAACGGAAGAGCTTTGCCGAAGCTAGAAAACATATCGGCAAAGGTCGGGATGACGAATATCAGTAAAATGCCCGTAACGATGACTGCGACTGAGACAATACTGGCAGGGTAGATCATCGCCCCTTTGATTTTTGACTTCAATTTCAGTGCCTTTTCCATGTATGCGGAAAGGCGGGCTAAGATGGTATCGAGAATACCACCGATCTCCCCAGCATCGACCATGTTCGTATAGAGGTCATCGAACTGTTTAGGATGCTTGCGTAAAGAATCGGCGAAGGTCGTGCCGCTCTCGACATCCTGTTTGACCTGTTTGATACTTTTACTGAAAGTCTTGTTTTCTGATTGTTGAGCGAGAATATCGAGTGCTTGCACGATCGGTAATCCCGCATCAATCATCGTCGCCAGTTGTCGTGTAAAGATGACAACGTCTTTTTGGCTAACTTTTTCTCCAAATCCAGGGATTTTGATATTTTGATCAAGTTTCCCTTTTGCACGAATTTTATTGGCTCTGGGGCGGATCCGCTGGGAGCGTAACCGAGAGATCACCGCTTCTCGGTTTGTCGCCTCCATCTCTCCCTGAAGCGTTTCGCCACGCGGACCGACACCTTGCCACATGAAAGTTGCCATAGTGTACCCCAAATTGTGTGAAAGACTGTATGGTTGATTGTATCGGCAGACCCCCAGTCCTCTTAAATGACACGCCGCGTCTTGCTCTTTATTACAAAAAAATCCCTTGTCAATGCAAGAGGTTGAGGAACGAGGGTTTTCGCCTTTTCGTTTGCTGCCGATCGAAAAAGGCGGAAAAGGACAGGGAAGGTACAGAACTTACGTCGTCTGTCGAAGCGCTTGAGAGAGGGCACGAGCCATCGTTGTTAAAGGAGCTGGGGTATTTGTCCACAACGTGAAAGCAAGCGCCCCTTGATGAAGCAACATCCCCCGTCCATCAAGAACGGGGCGACGGGCCTTCCGGGCAGGGGTGAGGAAAGAGGTCAGCTCGGGGCGATACAGGAGATCATAGAATATACATGCGCGTGGGGTTGCCTCATAGCGGAGGGGAGGAAACGGCTCACTGTGGAGCCCGACGGAAGTGCAGTTGACTACCAGCGCAGCACTGTTGAGCAAGGCCGGTTCGCGTAGGGCATCAAGTGAGAGAGCCTCTAATCGAGTCTTTCCCACTGAACGATAAGTTCGGACCAGAGATTGTGCATTTCCCCACGTGCGATTGATGATCGTCACTCGTTTACACCCTGCACGGATGAGCGAGACCAGCACTGCCCGTGCTGACCCTCCAGCGCCAATCAGAATCACCTCTTGTCGACGCGGGACAAATCCTTGGGCGTGAAGTGACTGTAAAAAGCCCCGCCCATCTGTATTGTCCCCAAACAGTTCACCTTCACGATTCACGACGGTGTTCACCGCTCCACACAGTTTAGCTTCTGCGCTGAGGGTATCGAGAGCGCGCACGATCCGTTCTTTGTGAGGGACGGTCACGTTCACGCCGACGAGGTTGAGGGCTCGGATACTCTGGACGGCGCGCGTGAGTTCCGCCGGGCGCACGAGAAAGGGAACGTAGACATACGGCAGTTTGCAAGCGCGAAAGGCTGCGTTATGCATCGCCGGTGAGCGCGTGTGATCAAGCAGGTCACCAAAGATCCCGACAAT
>Ga0187892_10010904_pt1 | contig 11330 bp, 8 predicted proteins | sample MA1701073metaG_FD_139345 | JGI IMG/M metagenome (GOLD analysis project Ga0187892, IMG submission 139345) | Bio-ooze microbial communities from a basaltic lava cave in the Kipuka Kanohina Cave System on the Island of Hawaii, USA - MA170107-3 metaG ... | reverse complement strand
CCCCCTCAACCCGATGCCGCCACCATTGGCCGCAACGACGCAATCGCAATGAATCAGATTCGCGCTGGCTTGGGAATCCTCGCCGCAGGCTTTTCACACGGCCTGCTTCGCGGGGGTGACAATCCAGTGAAAGCATGGTGGACGGCGAGAATGCGAGCTTATCCTAGCGCCTATGAGGGGTCAGGGTGAGGGTCACCGACACGCCTTGATGAAGGCGTCGAAGATCTTCGTGTCGCCGGTGCTGATCGAATATTCGGGGTGCCACTGCACGCCCAGGCAGAAGCGATATTTCGGATGCTCGATGCCTTCGATCACGCCGTCCTCGGCGACCGCATCGACGACGACGCCGGCGCCGATGTCCTTGGCCGCTTGATGGTGCGCGCTGTTGACCTGCAGCTCCTCGGCGCCGCAGATGCGGTGCAGCAGCGTGTTCTTCACGACCTTGACGCTGTGGCCCGGCTCGGTGCGCGGGTTGGGCTGCTCGTGGGCGAGCGCCTCGCTCACCTCGTCGGGGATATGCTGGATCAAGGTGCCGCCGAGGATGACGTTCAGCAGTTGCTGGCCGCCGCAGATGCCGAGCACCGGCTTGTCGCGCTCCAGCGCGCCCTTGGTCACCGCCAGCTCGAAGGCCGTGCGCCGGTCCTTCGTCTTCACCGTCGCGTGCCGCGACGTGGCGCCGAACATCGCCGGGTCGACGTCGAAGGCGCCGCCGGTGATGATGAGGCCATCGAGCTTGTCGAGATAGGCATCCGCCTGCTCCGGCTCGTGCGGCAGCAATATCGGAAGGCCGCCGGCGCGCGCCACCGCCTCGGCATAGTTCTGCCGCAGCGCATACCAGGGCAGCTTCGAATAGCCGCCGGGCTGTTCCGAATCGAGCGTCACGCCGATGACGGGGGTCACTTGCCGCTCCCGACCAGTTGCTTCAGTCGCGCGATGTGCTTGGGCCCGGTGCCGCAGCAGCCGCCGACCACGCGGGCGCCATCCTTGAGCCATTGCTGGGCATGCCCGGCATATTGCTCGGGATCGAGATCGTCGCGCGTGGCCAGGAGCCCGTCGGTCGGCTTCTTGCCGTCCAGCTCCCAGTCCTTCGGCACCGGCTTGAAGGTGTTGGCATAGCCGCCGGCGACGCCCTTGTTGAGGGCGACCAGCTGCGGCATGACGGCGTCGATCGCTTCCGGCACGCAGCAATTGGCGAGGAAGCCGGAGACCGCCAGATGGTCGATCTTCTTCGCCGCTTCGGCGATGGTTTCGCCGCTGCGCAGCTTGCCCGAGCCGTCCTCGGCGAGCGTCCAAGATACCCACACCGGCTTGTCGAAGGCGCACGCGGCGGTCGCCGCCGCCAGCGCCTCGTCGCCGCTCGACATGGTCTCGCACAGGAACAGGTCGCAGTAGGGCTCGAGCATTTCGCACTGCTCGCGATAGAGCGGCATGATCTCGTCGAACGGCCGGACAAGGTCCGGGCGATAGCTGCCGTGCAGCGGCGGCAGCGAGGCGGCCACGGCGACGCCTTCTTCCGAGCTGCGCGAGGCCTGGATCGCCAGCTTGCCGGCGAGGCGGTTCAGCTCGGCGAACTTGTCCTCGATGCCTTCCTTCTTCAGGTCGCTCCTGATGACGCCGTAGGTGTTGGCGGTGATGATGTCGGCGCCGGCCTCGATATAGTCCTTGTGGACCTGCAGCACGACGTCCTTGGCGACCAGGAGGGCATTGGCCGACCAGATGGTGTTGAGGATCGGCACGCCGCGGTTGCGGAGCTCGCGGCCCATGCCGCCGTCGAGCAGCGCCGGACGGCCTTCGGGCAAGAGCAGTTGGGGAGCGTCGGTCATGTCTCTCTCGATGCAGTTGCCGAATCGGGCGGGCAATCTACACCACGCTGGTTAACAAGCTGCAACCAATATAGAGAAAGGGTTAATCTCTGTAGTCATCACGCTTCCACTTGGTTGTCACGCCCGCGAAAGTGGGGGTCCAGGGCAAGCGACGGAGCGGTTGCCCTGGATTCCCGCTTTTCGCGGGAATGACAATGGGTGAGGCCAGCGGAGGAGAATGGGTATGGATTTGCTTGTACGCGATCTGAGCCCCGCGGCGCGCGAACGCCTTAGAAAGCGCGCGTTGCAGAACCGTCGTTCGCTGGAGGCCGAGGCAAAAGCGATCCTCAACGATGCTGTGCGACCGGTTGTCCCAACGGGATTGCGGCCAGGGTCGCGATCGTTACGGCGCCGCGTCGTTCGCCGCGTACGGCTGTTCATCCCCCGACCACCGAGCCATCCAGTCCTATTTGAGATTTGGGCGACGGCGCACTGGCGTCTTCCGCGATCGGAACTATGACCGGAGTTTCCGGCGGCCCCATGTCTCTCGCGCTGGCAGAAGCGGAAGCCGCTGCCGCCCGCGGCGAGGTGCCGGTTGGCGCCGTGCTCATAGACGGGCCGCACGACAATGTCATGGCCCGCAGCGGCAACCGGGTCGAGGAGCTGCACGATCCTACGGCCCACGCCGAGCTGCTGGTGATCCGCGCCGCGGCGGCGGCCGGCCAGGCCAAGCGGCTGCCGGACTGCGATCTCTACGTCACGCTCGAACCCTGCCCGATGTGCGCCCAGGCCATCGCCTTCGCCCGCATCCGCCGGCTCTATTTCGGCGCCTATGATCCGAAGGGCGGCGGCGTCGATCACGGCCCGCGCATCTTTCAGCAGCCGACCTGCCATCATCGGCCCGAGGTGTATGGCGGCATCGCGGAGACGCAGGCCGCGGCATTGCTGCAGGAGTTCTTCCGATCACGACGTTGAGAGGGCGCAGGCGGCGGCGGCCAAGGCCTCGAAGGAGGCGCTGGCCAAGTCCGCCAAGCATCGCCGTCCGATCGTGACGGAAACCGTCCCGGCCGGCGACTTCTGGATGGCCGAGGATTATCACCAGCAATATTTCGAGAAGCGCGGCATCGCCCGACCTGCCACGTCCGCGCGCTCGCGGGCTGACCGGAAGCGCGGCCGAAATAGCCGCCCCTATCGTTTGCGCCTCACTCCACGCCCAGCGATAGGGCGGCGAGGCCCCACAGGTTGACCGGCGTCTTGTGGCCACGGATGGCGTGGGTTCCCATGCCCCTGAAGCCCGCCAGTATCTGATCGCCGCCCTCGCGCCGGACGGCGTCGATCACCGTGTCGCTGACGAGCAGTGCGATGTCGAGGACGCGGGTCAACGCCTCGATGCGGCTCGCCAGGTTGACCGTCTCGCCGACAACCGTGTGCTCGAAGCGCCGGGCGCTGCCGACATTGCCGAGCGTCGCCTCGCCATAGTGCAGCCCGACGCCGATGCGGATCGGTCGCCGTCTCGTCGCCTCGCGCTCGCGGTTCCAGCGGTTGATGCCCTGGACGATAGCCCGCGCCCCGGCGACCGCGTTGGTGGCGTCGCGCGGCCCCGGCCGCGGCGTGCCGAACGTCGCCATGACCCCGTCGCCGATATACTTGTCGAGCGTCCCCTCGTTGCCGAACACGGCCTCCTCGACCAGCGCGTGGAAGCTGCGCAGGAGCCCGACCACGTCCGTCATCGGCATGGCCGCCGACAGCGCGGTGAAGTTGAACAGGTCGGCGAACATCACCGTGATCGGCTGGGTTCGCACCGCATCCAGCTGGCCGCCGGTGCGCATCATCTCGTCGACCATGTTCGGCGAGAAGTGGCGCGCCAGCACCGCGCGCCGCCGCTCGATATCGGAGAGCTCGGCCTGAAAGCGCCGGCGTTCGGAGACATCGCGCAGGATGCCGGTGAACAAGCGGCCCTGCGGCAGCCGCACTTCGGCGATCGCCAGTTCGACCGGCACCAGGCTGCCGTCGGCCCGCAGTCCGTCGACCTCGACCAGTCGGCCGAAGATTCGCGACTCGCCGGTCGTCACATAATTATGCAGGCCTTGCCTGTGCTTTTCCCGCACGCCCGGCGGAACGATCAGGTCGCCCAGCACCCGGCCCAACGCCTCCTCGCGCGTATGGCCGAAGATGCGCGATGCAGCCTGGTTGAACTCCACGATGTGACCGGCTTCGTCGATGCTGATGATGGCGTCGAGTGCGGTGTCGAGGATGGCGCTCGCCCGCGCCTCGCTGCCGCGGAACGCCGCTTCGGCCTGCTTCCGGTCGGTGATGTCGACGAGGGCGCCGACGAAGCCGAGGAAGGTCCCCTCGGGCGTGAATCGCGCCACCTCCGTTTCCTGCACCCATCGGTACTGGCCGTCGTAGCGCCGGACGCGATGCTCGAACTGGACCGACTGCTGCCGCTGCAGCGCGTCGGACCAGCGGCTGCGAGTCTCCGGCAGGTCGTCGGGATGGACGTCGGCAATCCAGTTCCAGCGGCCCGCCGCCATGTCGTCCATGGTTCGCCCGAAGAATTCGAGGAACCGGCCGTTGGCGAACACCAGCCGGTCGTCAGGGTCGATCATGCACAGCAGCACGGGTGCGTCGTCGGTGAGGGTGCGCAGCTTCGCCTCGGCCTCCTTGACGTCGGTGATGTCGCGCATCGACCCGACGACCCGGGCGGGGTTGTCCCCGTCATAGACGACCATGCCGCGCGCGACGAACCAACGCGGCTGGCCGGCCGGCTCCCGCGACCGTGCCTCGAACCGGAGCTTGCGTTTGCGGTTCTCGAACCGGGCGCGGAGATACTCCCGGATGCGTGACGCATCGTCGGCAGCGAAGCAGCCGAGAAACGCGGACATGCTGTCGCCCAGCGCGCCCTCGCCGAGAGCGAGAACCTCGTGCAGCCGCGGCGAGAAATAGGCGCGGTCGGCGACCACGTCCCAGTCCCACAGCCCATCGGCGGCGCCGCGCGCCGCCAGGGCATAGCGCTCCTCCGACAGGCGCAGCCGCTCCTCGGCCTTCACCCGCTCGATCGCGCCGGCGATCAGCGAGGCCGCCGTCGTCAGGACGTCGATCTCGACCGATGTCCACTCGCGCTCGCGATGGCAATCGTCGAAGGCGAGGAATCCCCAGCAACCGCTCCGCAGCATGATCGGCACGGAAATGAAGGACAGGGTCGCCGTGTCCTCGAAGACCTGTCGGTTGTACCCGGTAAGGTCGCTCACCTTCGCCTGCACCACCTCGCCGCGCTGGCGCTGCACGGTCCATTCGTCGACGACGCCATGCTCGTCGACGAGCGGCATGTTCTGGTAGCGCGGGTCGCTGCTCATCTTCGGCTGTCCCGGCTCGGTCCAGTCGTAGCGGCAGCTTTCCGCCAATTGCCCGGTCGGTCCGGGATGGATCTCGAACAGGCTGACCCGGCTGCTGCCGGTCGCCTGGCCGAAGCGGTTGAGCAATTCCTGGATGCCGGCCTGCCAATCGTCGTCGACGACCATCCTGGTCGCCGCATAGCCGATGGCATCCAGCATGGCCGTCCGGCGGTTGAGCTCGCCGAGCGCGTCCTGCGGGCCGATCCAACCTGCCGTGTGACCTTGATCGTTCATGAACCGCCGCGGCTGCGAAACAGGACCGTCATAGCAGGTTCACGATGGCCGCATCCAACGGACTTTCTGCCGCGGCAGCATCATCGGTTCTGCCGGTCGCGCCAGCGGTAGTACATGATGGATGCCGCCAGGAACCAGGGATCGCCGTAGTAGAGCGGCCGGGACTGGAAGCTCAGCCCGTCGAGCGCCGTGGCGCCCTCCTTCAGCCCCAGAACCTGCTGGCCGATGCGGGTGCCGAAATAGCTGGCGAGGGAAATCCCGGAGCCGCAATAGCCCATGGCGTAGTGCAGCCCGTCCTGGCAACCCAGATGCGGCATGGTATCGAAGGTGTAGGCGACGAAGCCGACCCAGGAGTGGGTGATGCGCGTTTCCTGGAGCTCGGGAAAGATGCGGCACATCTCGGCGTGCAGCCGCGGCGCGCTCATCCGCGGATCGGTCTCCTTGTAAGCGACGCGGCCGCCGAACAGGATGCGGGTGCGGTCCGGCGACGGGCGGTAGTAGTAGACGAGCTTGCGCGTGTCGCTCACCGCCCGCGCCTTCGGCATCAGCCGGGCCATCAGGTCGGCCGGCAGTGGTTCGGTGGCGATGATATAGCTGCCGATCGGGATGATGCGGCGGCGGAACCAGGGCGTCGCCGGTCCGGTATAGCCGTTGGTGGCGATGACCACGTTGCGCGCGGCGATGACGCCGCGCGGCGTGGCGACGCGGAATCCGTCGCCGTCGCGGTCGATCCCCATGGCCGGGCAGCGGGCGATCACCGTCGTGCCCGCCTCCGTCGCGCGCTGCAGCAGGCCCTGATGATAGCGGGCCGGATCGAGCGCCGCATGCTGCGCATAGACGGCGCCGCCGTGATAGGCATCGGTGCCGAGCTCGCTGTGCTGCTCGCCCCGCGGCACCATGTGCGCCTCGACCTCCAGCCCCTTCGGCTGCTTGGCAAGCTTCCGGGCCAGCAGCTCATACTGCGCCGGATTGTGCGCGGCATGGAAACGGCCGACCCGTTCGAACTGGCAATCGATCCCCTCCGTGCGGACGAAATCGGCGATCCAGGCCAGCGCGTTGTGGCCCTCCTTCAGGATGCGGAACGCCCGCTCGGCGCCGTAGAGTGCGGTCAACTCGTCATGACTGGGCTTGATGCTCGTGCTGATCTGGCCGCCGTTGCGCGTACTGCAGCCCCAGCCGGCATCCTCGGCATCGATCACCACCGTGTGCCGTCCGCCGCGCGCCGTCGCCAGGGCCGCGCACAGCCCGGTATAGCCCGAGCCGACGACGAGCACATCCGCCTGCGGCGGCGGTTCGCGCGCCGGCAGCTGCGGACGCGGCGTCCCATCCCACCAGTACGGATGATCCCGGTAGTCGTGGGCGAACAGTTGATCGGGTGACGGCATCAACGGAGGAATCCGGCTCGAATCGACGATCGATCATGGCCGAACTCGGTCGGATCGTCCACGCCGCGACGGTAGACAGGCGACCCATGGTCGGCGGAGAATGCGGCGGGTGTGGTGTGGAGGTTGGGGCAGGCGGGACGGGCGATATGACGACGCGATGGTTGGGCGCCGCGCTGGCGTTGGCGGTCGGTGCTGTTCTGCTGCCGTCCGGGGCGAGGGCCCTGAGCAGCGGCGAGTGCGCCGCCCTCTCGATCCAGATCAAGGGGCTGCCGGAGTCCGCCGCGGCGGAGTGCGAGGCCGGCAGCTTCGGCGGCGGCGGCGATCGGGGCTCCGGGAGGGACGAGTTCGTCCGCATGGTCAACGCGGGGTCGATCTTCATCGTCGTGCATGCTCACGCCGGCCGTCAAACCTATCTCCGGCGCATGAGCGTAAAGGACATGATCGGCAGTTTCAGCGGGTTCGACAGCGTCGAGGATTGGGGCGAGGAGGGCGAAAGCGGCGATTTCGCAACGCGTCGGTTCCGCGGCAAGATGGGCGGCGCCGCAAGCGAGATGGCCTGTTTCGGCTTCTCGCTCTATGCCGGCCACTTCGCCGGCACCACCGGCTATCGACATCACCTCGGCGGCTTCTATTGCGATTTCGACGGCGCCACGGTCTCGGACGGGCGGATCGAGGAAGTCGTCGGCAGCATCGAGTACAACTTCTAGGGATGTCGCACGTCACGCCGCCCTCCGAGCGGCCTTCGCCGCGAGCCACGCCCGCGCTCGACGCCGGAGATCCGGCGCCGCGCATCGTCGCGCTCGATCAGGACGGCACGCCGACCCACAGCCACGGCGACCTCGTCACCGGCAGGCCGCTGGTCCTGCTGTTCTGTCCGGACGACGCCGACCGGGCGAGGCTGCTTCTCGCCGGCTTCCGCGACGCCCAGCGCGATGTCCAGGCGCTCGAGGCGCTGGTCTTTGCCATCAGTCGCCTCCCGATCGAAACGAACCGCGCCATCCATTCGGACTTGCACCTCCCCTTCAAGCTGCTCGCCGACGCCACCGGCGACATCTTCCACACCTACCGCGGCGATCGCCGGACCGCCGTCGTGATCCTCGACGGCAATCACCGGATCGCCCGCGTGCTCGCGGAGGGCCCGGCGGAGTCCCTGGTCCAAGCGGTGCTGTCCTGTCTGCGCGAGACGCTGGCGCCGCGCCGCGAGCGCGTGAAGGCTCATGCTCCGGTCCTGCTTCTGCCCCGTGTCCTCGGGGATGAGGATTGCGCCCGGCTGATCGAGCTGTGGCATCGGCCGGTCAATCTCTGGCCTTCGACCGACGGGTTTCGCAGCGACGGACACACCAAGGAGCAAGGCGATTTCAAGGTCGGGCACTCCGGCGCCTATGGTCAGATGACCGAGTACGTCGTGCGCGATGCCGCCGTGCAGCGCTTCCTCGACCAGTGCTTCAATCGCCGCGTCGCGGCGGAGATGCGCAAGGCCTTCCAGACCGGCGTGTCGCAGCGCGAGAACTACCGCATCGTCCGCTACGATTCGCAGACCGGCGGCGTGCTTCATGCGCATCGCGACAACTCGACGAAGGAGATCGCGCATCGCCGGTTCACCATGACGATCAATCTCAATGCCGGCGAATACGAGGGAGGCGCGCTGCGCTTCGGCGAGTATGGCGACCATCTCTACGAGGTCGATCGCGGCACCGCCGTCATCTGGTCCGCCTCCCTGCTCCACGAAGTGATGCCGGTCACCAAGGGCGCCCGCTTCGTGCTGGGCGTGCACATGTACGGCAGCTGACGGCCGCGCCGCCGGAGCGGGCGTTCGCTGGGCCGTCTTGGTTAAAGAGAAAGTTAACCAAACGCTGCTAGGTTGCGGGGATGAATCCCGTGCCAGCACCCTCCCTCGGCCCGCTGCCCAATGCGGACGTGGCGCGCGACCTCCTGGCGCGCATCGTCGACGCCGTCACCAACCCCATTTTCGTCAAGGACGAGCAGCACCGCCTCGTCGTCGTCAACGACGCCTTCGGCGCCCTTCTCGGCCGGCCGCGGGCGGAGCTGGTCGGCCGCACCGACTTCGATTTCGTGCCGGCCGAGGAAGCGCGCATCTTCCAGGCCAAGGACAAGGTCGTCCTGCAGACCGGCGTGCCGGACGAGAACGAGGAGTCGCTGACGAACGCCGCCGGAGTCAGGCACTGGATCGTCACACGCAAGTCGCTCATCACCACGCCCGACGGCGGCCGCTACATCGTTGGCGTGATCACGGACATCACCGAGCGCCGCAAGGCGGAACTGGAGCTGCGCGAGGCGCACGAAGAGCTGAAAGCGGCGATGGAGAAGCTGTCGAGCACCGAGCGGCTGGCCACGATCGGCCAGGTCGCGGCGACCGTCAGCCACGAGCTGCGCAATCCGCTCGGCGCCATCCGCAATTCCATGGCTCTCGTGCACCAGATGACCGCCGGCAAGCAGCTCGGCGTCGAACGCGCGCTCGACCGCGTCGACCGCAACATCGAGCGCTGCACGACCATCATCACGGCCCTGCTCGAGTTCACCCACAAGAAGGAGATCGCCCGCACGCCGACCGCGATCGATGCGTGGCTCGACGACGTGCTGGGGCAGTGCAAGATTCCCGACGGCATCGTCCTGCGGACCGAGCTCGCGGCCGGGGACAAGGTCGCCATCGACAAGCAGCGCTTCCGGCAGGTGGTCGTTCACCTCGTCGACAACGCCGCCCAGGCCTTGAAGGATCCCGTCTGGAATCCCGCGGAAAGCCATCCGCGACACATCACCGTGCGCGCGGAAGGCGCCGGTCCGCATGTCCGCCTGACCGTCATCGACAGCGGCCCCGGTATCGCTCCCGACGTGCTGCCGCGCATATTCGAGCCACTGTTCACGACCAAGAGCTTCGGCGTCGGGCTGGGCTTGCCAACGGTGCGCCAGATCGTCGAGCAGCATGGCGGTACGATCGATATCGAGAGCACCACCGGTGCCGGGACGACCGTCAGCATCCGGTTGCCGCGGCTCGCCGACGCCGCGTCGTCGCAAAGCAGCCGCGACGCCGCCGCCTGAGTCCTCATCCGCCGCGCGCGATCATCGCAAATCCCTGAGCACTCGTTTCGCGCAGTTGTGCCCGGGCGCACCGGAGACGCCGCCGCCGGGATGGGCGCCGGCGCCGCAGAGATAGAGGCCCGGAAGCGGCGTCCGGTACTGCGCCGCCTGCGGATGCGGGCGCAAGGAGAACAGCTGATCGAGGTCGAGCCGGCCGTGATAGACATCGCCGGCCGTCAAACTGAAGACTCGCTCGAGATCGAGCGGCGACAGCGCCTGATAGCCGACCATGATGCCGCGGATGCCTGGAACATAGCGGGCGATCGCGTCGATGAGCCCTTCTGCCGCCGGCGCCCGACACGCGTCCCACGAGCGGCCGTCGGCGAGCGCGTAGGGATAGTGCTGCGCCAGGATGCTCAGCACGTGGCATCCCGGCGGCGCCAGGCTGTCGTCGAGGGCGGTGGGGATCACGGCATCGATGATCGGCACCTTCGGCAGTTCGCCGTTGCGTGCCGCCAGCCACGCCTCCTCGAACTCGGCAATGCTGCCGTTGAGCCGGATGAAGGCCTGGTGGTGCGGCCCGATGTCCGCGCCCGGCCGCGCCGCGAACTCGGGCAGCGCCTTCAGCGCGATGTTCATGCGGAAGCAGCCCGTGCCCATGCGATAGGCGTGCATGGCGCGCGCGAACTCGTCCGGGAGATGGTCTTCGCCGACGAGGCCCAGGAAGGTGCGCTTGGGGTCGGCATTCGACAGCACCGCGCGGGCGCGAATCTCCTCGCCGCTTTCCAGCCGCACGCCCACGGCGCGGCTGTCCTCGATCGCGACGCGCGCGACCGGCGCATCGGTGCGGATCTCGGCGCCGAAGCTCCGTGCCGCCGCCGCCATCGCCTGCGTGATCGCGCCCATGCCGCCCTTGGCCAGGGCCCAGCCGCCGCGCACGCCGTCGATCTCGCCGATGGAGAGATGCAGCAGGTTCACGGCCGAGCCCGGCTGATACAGGCTGACGAAGCTGCCGGCCGTCGCCGAGGCCGCGTATTTGATCCTGATGATCTCGCTATCGAACCAGCGGTCGAGCAGATCGCCGACCGGCGTGGTGAAAAGCTGCAGCAGGAACTGCCGCTCCGCGGGATCGAGCCGGCGGAACCCGTCGCCGAGCCGCAGCATCGCCAGCACGCCCGCAAGACCGCCGTCGGCGAGCGCCGGCGGCGGCCGCAGCATCTCCGCGCGCAGCACGTCGGCCGCCCGCGCCAGCCGCCTGTCGAATTCCGCCATCGCCGCAAAGTCGCGGTTGGAGAACTTCGCCACTTCCGCCTGGTCGTGCGCATCGTCGCCGGTCAGCAGCAGCGAGCGGCCGTCGGGCAGCGGCGCAAAGGTGTTGTGCATGGGAATGGTGGCGTAGCCATGCCGCTTCAGGTCGAGATCGCGCACCACCTCGTCGCGCAGCAGGCTCACGACATAGGACGCGATGGAGCAGCGAT
>Ga0187892_10010903_pt1 | contig 11330 bp, 14 predicted proteins | sample MA1701073metaG_FD_139345 | JGI IMG/M metagenome (GOLD analysis project Ga0187892, IMG submission 139345) | Bio-ooze microbial communities from a basaltic lava cave in the Kipuka Kanohina Cave System on the Island of Hawaii, USA - MA170107-3 metaG ... | reverse complement strand
TTACGCGTTCACAGGCGATACGCTCTTCGTGGAAAGCGTCGGACGCCCTGACATTGGCCAGCAGGCATCGGAAACAGCGCCGGTTCTTTACGATACGCTCCACAACGTCCTGCTTAAGCTGCCTGACGAGACGGTAATTTTACCTGGCCACGTGAGCTATCCTGTGGAATCAGGGCAGGCTGTCCAAGCGACAATAGGCGATATAAGGAAAATGAAAGCCCTTGGCATGAGCAGGGAGGAGTTCACAGCGTGGATAGTAAAATCAGACATGCCAAAACCTGACAATTTCGAGATAATCAAGCAGATAAACACAGCGAGGTACCCTACGCCTGAAATTGACGATATCCTAGAATTAGAGGCAGGGCCAAACAGATGCGCTGTAGTGTAAGTTTGTGGCGTCGCAATAAAGCCTTAAAAGCGCTTTATTCAAGCTATTTCTGATCAACATGACACTACCAATAGTAGCAGTAGACTATGTGGCAGTGATTGCTGCGGCAGTCGTGAGCTTCGTCATAGGGTTCCTGTGGTACGGACCCCTGTTCGGAAAGACCTGGATGAAGCTCATGAACTTCTCCAAAGACGCAAACATGAAGAAGGGCATGGCCGGCAAGATGGTGGCGCACTTCATAGCCAACATCATTCTGACGTTCGTGCTGGCACACGTGCTGGCGTGGACCCAGGCTGCGACCATAGCTAGCGCAGCCGGTGCTGCGTTCCTTGTGTGGCTCGGCTTCTTCGCTACAACAGCACTCGGTCAGGTCCTTTGGGAAGGCAAATCAACGAAGCTGTACGTACTAAACGTCGTATACTCGCTGATTACGCTCGTTGTCGCGTCGGCAATCCTGGTTAGCCTGTAAGAATTTGCAGGGTTCTTTGATTTCTGGTTTTTCTTTTATTTTACTTGGTTTTTGACTGCCGTAACTTAACCCTTGTTTTTTGTTACGGCAACCTTTATTTCCTGGCACGGGTATCTATTTTCATGGCTTATGAACTGCTCATAACTGTGGCTGCGGGCTTCCTCGGCGGACTTATCAGGGCGGCTGTCGGGATCCTGAAGTGGCAGACCAGGGCGCCTATGCAGAAGAGGATGAAATTCTCGTCTCATTACCTGGCCGCGACCGTGTTGCTGGCAGGACTGCTGGGCGTTGTCGCAGGACTCTACGTTGCGAACGACCCGCGTTTTGCGATACTGGCAGGCTACGCAGGAACGGACTTCATAGAGGGCGTCTACAGGGCGAAGTTCAGGACAAGGAAGAAAAAACTGTCGGAGTAACGATGAATGAATTGCTAGTTGACTACTTCTTCAGCCACCATAGCCTGTTCGTCCTTCCTTTTCTCTGCTTCCTGATAAGGCCCTTCTTTTCCAGGTTTGATATTATACGTGTTGATTTTGCGCGTGAAAAGCCATAGGTCTTCTGTATGTCGCGCTGCAGGCATACGGGGTTCATCTCCAGATACTCTATGACTTTCTTCTCGTCGTCTCTGAAGCCTTCATAAAAAGACTCTTTTGCCTTCTTCCTGAAATGGGTAATAGCATAGGCAGCTGCAACAATTACAGCTATGATCGCGGCTATCGCGACGCCTGTCCATATCCCTCCTGTCTTGTTGAGGTCCTCATACTTAACCGAAAGGATGACTGGTTCGGATATATCCCTGCCCTCCCACAGCAGGACGATGCTGGTGCCGTCTGATGAGAAAGTCGCGCCGCGCGGCCTGTAGGAATTCTGATATATTCCATGACCTCCAGGCAGCCTTATCTGAACAGACATATGACTTACAATTCCGGGAAAAGTGAATTCGGTGAAGAACTGCCTTATGGAATCGCTCTGAAACACGAGGCTGTCTGTTACGTACTTGATGCTCAGGGTTGATGTAGGCTCCGGAAGGTCTATTTTTATCAGGTACTGCTCGCCTTCCTGAACCAGCTGGCTGGGGACCGCCTGCTTGCCGTCGAAGACCTCCACTCCAGTGACCCTGCTGTCGACCGTGTAATTGGCTGACGTGTTTATAGGGACAGAGAACGAAAACGACATCGACTGGGCAACAGAGGAGTCAGGGTTGATGGTGAATACGACAGCAAGCCTGTCTATGCCCTGACCGTGAACATACGGAGCAGTAAGCAGGAGGACAAACACCACGCCGAGCACGTGCTTCATAATCATCCTTGAAGAATAATCAATAAATAGCGCGCTTACCAATCAGCGGCACGTACACAACGCTGGTTATGAAAGACTCCGTCACTTTACCCTTGGTATCTTTCTCGACCAGCAGGAGGTCCTGGGACGGCAGCCTTGGGCCTTGCGGGAACACCATTGATCCGCCTGGTGCCAGTTGATCCAGCAAAGGCTTTGGAATAACAGGACTAGACGCGGTGACAGCAATCTTGTCATAAGGCGCGCCGGACGCATGGCCCGTAGAGCCGTCGCCGAGGACGGCGTGAACCTTGTAGCCTGCTATTCTCAGGTTGCTTATTGCAAACTCGAATGTCTCCTTTACGCTCTCCATTGTCGTGACGTTCCTGCTCCCTGCAATCTCGGCTGCCAGAGCTGAGCCGTAGCCAGAACCCGTGCCTATCTCCAGGAAACGGTCGCCCTTCTTCAACTTCAATGCCTGGCAGAAGATAGGATATGTGTGCGGAGCGCTTATAGTGTGCATCCCGTCAAAAGGCGGTATGGGCAGCGGCTCGTCTGAATAGGCACTGCTCACGTATTTTTCGTGGACAAAGAGCTCCCTCGGAACCTTCAGCATGGCTTTCTCGAACGCCCTGTCCGTGAGGATCCCATGTTTCTTCAGGAGTTCTACCATCAGCCTGCGTCTTTCATTCATATCGCTGTGCAGCATGACGTTATTTGCCGAGAAAGAAAGAAAAAAGCACGCCGCGCTGATTCTTCACTACGCATGCGTGGTTCCGGATTGTTTCACAATTGTTTCACGGCAATTCTAAGTGGGTGAAACTGACATATATAGAGCAGAAGGGCGCCTACGGCGCCTGGAGAAAAGGTGGTGTTTGACATGAACGTTATCCAGAAGCTGTTCAGGAAAGACGCGCAGAGAGGCCAGGAAAACTACGAAGATATCAACGGATGGCTTACGAAAGAAGATATACAGAAACTGAGAAGCGCAACAGTTCCAAAAAGAAGCGAGCACAGGAAAGATACGTATACAATATGGGAGTGCCGGGACTGTTCTCATTCATATTATTACAAAACCCTGCGGTGCCCGCTGTGTTCATCAGAGTCTGTAGCCGAGACCGTACACCCTGCACACAGGATGTCGCCGGGCATCTTCCAGGGTGATTTGTGAAAAAAAGAATATACGGAGGGATCTGCTATGAAAACGTGGATACCAGCACTGCTGGCAGCGCTAGTGATGTCGGTACCCTTTGCAGCGGCGGAAACCGGCGCGAGGCTCCATGCAGAGGCAATATCGTCGTGGGATCTGAAATTCAAGCAATTCGGCCAGGGATTTGCGGATTTCGGCTTCGGGATAAGGCACTTCCTGACCTTCGACGAACAGGCGAAGCTGGAACTGCTCAGGGAAAGAAACACCGACCTGAAAGCACGCCAGGCTGAATGGATAGAGCTGAAGGAAGCTGCGTTCGCCAAGGTCGAGGCAAACAATACAGCGGAGGGCGAAAAAAGAGCTATAATAAAGAGCCTTCAGGCAGAGCACGAGGCCATAATAAAAGAGCACCTGAAGGTGACCGCCGAGATACGCGAAATACAGCTGAACGCAAGGGCAAGGGGCCACGCACAGCTGGCGGTCAATGCCGAAGAAAGGGCTGACGAGTGCGAGAACTCAGGACTCTCGGAAGGACTGCGCCTGTCGGTGGGGCAGCTGAAACTGCTCGTTAACGAGGACGTCGAAACCGGCCTTACGGAAGACCAGGTAAGGGCGCGCATACAAGCAGAATTCGGCATAAGCGGCGCTGAAGTGAGCACGGTGACAAGAGACGAGACAACCTTCTACGTCGTGGCCGGAACGCAGGCAAAGTTCGCAGGCGATCAGACCCTGACCAGAAACCTGGAAATCTGGATAGACGCCGAGACAGGGGCTGTTGCTTCTGTTGACATCGTGACACACCTTGACACAGGGATAAAAGCCAGGAGCGTGGCAGGGCTCGAGATAGGATGACCTCTTTTACTTTTTATTTCTTACTCTAGAGATAAGGAATGAATGAAATGATGAAAAAGCACAGCGCAACCGCCCTGATGGCACTTCTTCTTTTAGCAACAGCTTTCAGCCCTCCGGCCAGCGCGCAACTGGGTACACAGACTTCGCCGCGCCTGGATTACAGCGATTCAAGCCTCTCTGGTATAGAAATGGACGACGCAGAAAGCACGTTCTCGCAGCACGGCATACTGCCTGACCACCCTCTCTATTTCATGAAGCGGTTCGCTGAAAGCATACAGGTACTCCTGGCGCCTGGACCTGAGGAGAAAGCTAGGCTTCACCTTGCATTTGCGAAGACAAGGCTTGCAGAAGCGAGGAAGATGATCGAGATTGGCAAGACGTCGGCTGCCAGCCAGGCTGTAGAAGATTTCAACAGGGAGATAGACGCTGTAAAAAGGGCTGAAGAATCTGACGACGACGCGCCCGCGATAGCAGAGGAAACTAAGGACGTGCTAGAAAAGAGCAAGGTAGTTCTCCAGATAGCCCTTGACGAGGCGCCTGAGGCAGCGAGGCCTGCACTTGAGCAGGCGCTGAGCAACGCTGCAGAGAGGGAGGCGCACGTAACGGGCGTGATGACACGCTGGAGAGAAAGAAAACGCGATGCAATATCCGGGGATAAGCCAAGGAAACTAATTGAGGGCGCAGAAAAAGACAGCGATGTATGCGCACAGGTGATCACGCCAGCCCGCAACCCTGAGACAAGAGAAATAGAAGAATTCCCTACACCCTGCGACGTGCCTGATGGGTGGGAGAGAATCAATCATACTATGACAGAGGATACAGAGCCTGCAGACAATGTCCAGCAAGCAGCCCAAGGACGTACCAAGACGACTGTTGCACCCCAAGTACCGCCGGCAAACCCTGTCCAAGAGCAGGCGCCTTCTATTGCAGGAGCAGTTATCCAGAACACAGAACTAAGCACACCTGTCTGACACCGCTATACGTGCTCGTTTCAGTATTCTACCAGCCTTCTTACCGCCCTTATAGCGTTCTCAGGATACGTGTAGTTTGGAATACCGTTTGACTCGAGGTTCTGCTTCAGGACTTCGGTGAATTCGCCGCCTGCTGAAACGACCACGATCGGCTTCTTCTTCATGTCGTTATATTCTACAACTATGTCGACTATCTCCGGTGTCACGAGGGGCGTCTGATAGAGAATGATAAGCAGCACAACGTCGACATTCTTGTCGTTAACAGCTATGTCCAGCGCTGTCTTGTAGCCTTCGGTAGACGCGTCTCCGAGCAGGTCCATCGGATTTTCGGTATGCACCCTAGGCAGTTCTTTCCTGACGCGTTCCCTCGACACACCAGACAAAGAAGCTAGCTTCATGCCGTTCTGTACGATTGCATCAGTGCTTAGGATTCCATACCCTCCGCCGTTCGTTATCGCCATTATCCTGTTACCGGCAGGTTTCTGTGCTTTTTCAAGAACTTTCGCCACCTCGAACATCTCCTCCAGCGAAAACACTTCTAACACGCCTGCTTGCCTGAATACAGCAGAGTAAACGTCTGCGCTGCCTGCCAGCGACCCTGTGTGAGAAATAGCGGCTTTTGACCCTTCCTCTGTCCGGCCGCCCTTGAGCGCTACTATCGGCTTCCTCCTTGTCACCGCCCTGCAGGTCTTCAGGAATTTCTTTCCGCTGACAGCGCCTTCTATGTACAGGCAGATGACCTTGGTCTTGCTGTCCTTTCCAAGGTACTCTATAAGGTCTGATTCGTCGGTGTTCATGGCGTTGCCGTAGCTGACGAATTTGGAGAATCCGTAGCCCTGAGAGGTAGCTAAATCAAGGATGGAAGAACCGACAGCACCTGACTGGCAGACAAAGGAAAGGCGACCTTCAGGCGGTCTCCTCAGCCTGTATCTTGGCAGGAAGAGCGTGTCTAATTTTGTATACGCGTCAAAGGTGCCGAGGCAGTTCGGGCCTACGCACCGTATCTTCCATTTTTTCAGCGTTTCTTCCAGTCTCTTGTCCAGCTCCATGTTGCCTTCTTCCCTATAGCCGGCAGTAACAATAATGACATTCTTTATCCCTTTCCGGCCGCACTCGTCTACGACCTGGATGGAGGCTTCTGCTGGCACTGCCACTATGGCAAGATCCAGCCTGGCAGGTACGTCCAGGACAGATTTGTACGCAGGATGGCCAAGAATTGCATCGGCTGTGTTGTTCACGACGTAGAATTTGCCCCTGAAGCCCTCGTCGACGAAGTTCCTGAATATCACGTGGCCGACCTTGCGCGTGTCCCTGGAGACCCCTATTATGGCCACGTGCTTCGCGGAAAAGAACTTGTCCATGAGAGCCATGGATAGTAATTTGAGACCGCGTGATATAAAGATTTTCGACTGCGTAATTGCCGAGTAATGCAGTTACCTTTTTAATATCCGCTAATCATACTTCTCTAATGTCTTCATCACTTCCTAAACTAAAGAATAATACCTTACTGAGCCCCATGGCAGGCGTGACAGACGTGGCATTCAGGACATTAGCAAAAATATACGGCGCTGCCCTGACTTACACGGAGTTCATAAGCAGCAAGGCTGTTATTCAAAAAAACAAGCATACGCTGGACATGCTTGTTACAGATCCTATAGAAAAGCCGGTCGCTGTCCAGCTCTTCGGCTCTTCTGCCAGCGACGTGACCGAAGCAGCAAGGATGGTGGAGGATCGGTTCGATATAATAGATATCAACTGCGGATGCCCTGCGTGGAAGGTAATAAAGACAGGCGCAGGAAGCGCTATGCTGAAGGACCCTGAAAGAATCAGCCGCTTTGTCAGCAGGCTTTCGTCTGCTGTAAGCAAGCCTGTAACCGTCAAGATAAGGACTGGGGTTAGCGAAAAAAACATAAACGCCGTTGAAGTGGCAAAAAAGATAGAAGACGCCGGCGCAGCTGCTGTCGCTGTTCATGGAAGATCGCGGCAGCAGGGATACAGCGGTGAGGCTGACTGGACAATAATAAAGAAAGTGAAAGAGGCGGTGAATATACCTGTCATAGGGAACGGAGACGTATTCACGCCGGAGCAATTTCTAAAAAGAAGGGAAGAATCCGGCGTTGATTATATAATGATCGCACGAGGGGCAATGGGAAATCCTTTCATATTCACGCAGATCCTGCAGTACATGAAAACAGGGCAATACGAAACAAAGAGCAGGATAGAACAGTTCTTCGAGTACACAGAACTAGCAGAGAAATATGGCATAAGATTTACTGAAATAAAGAGCCACGCGATACAGTTCACGAGGACATTGAGGGCAGGGGCGGCGATAAGGGAGAGGTTGTCAAGGACTGCATCGGTAGGGGAAGTATTATCCGTACTGAAGTCGCCTGTGCCTGCCTAGCAGGGCTCGCATATACCTTGAACGCAGCAATTTATGCCTTCTGTCTCAAAAAGCGGCGCGCAGTCTATATCAGCAGAACAAAAGAAGTTTGCAGGCAATGGAGCGCACAGTCCGTTTTCGCAGAAGTATCCTGAATCACATCGATCTATCTCTGAGCACTGCTGTGCTGCTCTTTCCTGCATAACCTGACCAGAATCAGAAAAATCAAAAGACGTTATCCCCAGGGGCGTATCTGAAAGCATTGACCACGCAAACGCAGCAGCTACAAAAACGACGATAACAGCCACTTCGTAGAATATTTTCCTGCTACCACGGCGCTTCTGCACAGCAGTGCCTTTCCTTTTCTCTAGCCTTGCTGCTTCCTGCTTTGCAGCCCTAAGTCTTGCTTTCATTTCCTTCCCGCTCAGCTTATTTTTGTCTTGTTTCATCTGCAAGCCACCTTGCAAACTTCTCATTTGCAGAAACAGGTATCATGGCGACGCACGGTATCTTATACGGGTGTATCTTCTCGACTTCCTTCTTCATTTTTCCGTAAAGCTCCTTCCGCGTTTTTGCAATAAGAACGAATTCCTTCTCTTTCACAATACGACCTTTCCACCAGTAAGTGCTGCTTATAGGAAATATATGTGCGCACGCCGCAAGCCTCTTTTTCAAAAGGTGCCTAGCTACCTTATTCGCTGTCCTTGAGTCCGGGTTGGTTATGTACACGAAGACAACGCCCATGAGGAGATTTGTCCAGTTATCTATAAAAAGTGGAAAGCAGAACTATTCCTATGCAAGTACTAGACCATTACGCGTCCGAGAAGATCCTTTCCAGGTACGTCTCCTTTCCGAAATCTGTCATGACCACAACGCCGATACAGGGGATAGCTGCGACAAAGAAGACAGGACTGCCGTGCTTTATCAAGCTCATTTCTCCGCAGGCCATCCACAAAACAGAAGGCGGATGGGTAAGGATAGCGAACAATCTGGAGGAACTCAGGCACGAATACAGCGACATGATGAAGGCGGCTATGAAGAAGAAGATGAAGCTGGACGGCGTTCTTGTCCAGGAGATGGCTAAAGGCAGGGAGGTAATAATAGGAATAAAGAAGGACCCGACATTCGGCCACGTGATCGTCTTCGGGATGGGAGGAAAATACGTAGAGGTGATAAAGGACGTCTCCATGAGGGTATGTCCCATAGATGAAAAGGAGGCAGGAAGAATGATAGAAGAGCTGAAATACAAGAAAATACTGGAAGGCGCGAGGGGCGAGAAACCTGTAAACATGCGGCTCCTGAAGAAAACACTGGCTGCTATCTCCCGCCTGCCTGTGAAGAGCAAGAACGTGCAGGAAATGGACATCAACCCCTTCATAATAAACGAAAAGACAGGAAAAGCTGTCGACGCACGGATAGTAATGAACTAGGTCATAAACTATGGCGTCAATCGAATTCGAGATAATGGGATGGTTCGGCGCTGCCCTCATAATATGGGCGCATTTTCTCCTGACAGAGGGCAAGATGAAGGCGGAATCAAAAGATTATCAGGCCATGAACCTGATAGGACCGATCTTCATAGGTATCAACTCGCTTCTGAACGGTGCTTACCCGTCGCTTGTGACGAGCCTTTTCTGGGTCATAATAGGGATTTACGGCATAGAACGCGTCTTCAAGGCCAGGAAGAAGTGAGCTATCGATGGTGCAGCATGTGCAGGCTGCTTTCAAGGATATCCAGGCCGCGGTCAGCCTGCTGCTTTGTGATGACAAGCGGAGGGCATATCCTTATCGAAGAATCTCCTACTGGCAGCAAGACCAGGCCGTTTTCGTAAGACTTGTGTAGGATAAAGTCGCGCTCTGCAACGTCCGGACGCCGTGATTTCTTGATTTGATCTTCGCTTTGCTGCGATTAACAATTAATTTCCCGACACGTAATTTTCTGTGATTTTGTTTGGCTCTGTGTTTTAATTTTGTCTTCTTTGAATTTATTTTTGTCTCTTTCTTCTGTTGTTCAAACCTCTTCGTACCTATGAACAATCCCTTTCCTGTTAGGATTCCTCTCTTGTCAAAGCGGGCTTTCATGCCGTATTTTTCCATTATTTTTTTTGTCTTCTTTACGTCAAACTTTGTAAGTGTCATCACGTCAATAAAGTGCTTCACAGGCTTTCCCTTCTCAGCAACTAGAAAATTGAAATCAAAAGTCATATTATCCCCATTGCCTTTGCCAACACTAAGTCTTGCTATTTTGAGGTCTTCAGACTCATAAGTCAAAAGGTATGGTGCTTGATTGAAATCAATGTTAGTCATCCAAGGCTCGATGAGGAGGACTCCCCCGGGTTTCAGATGTGCGGAGAAGTTTTTGATTGTCTTCTCCAGTTCGTTATAATTCTTGAGATGACCTATCGCACTAAACAGGCAAGTTACAACATCAAAACTTTTGTTAAGTTTAAAGTTCTTCATGTCGCCTTTAAAGAACTTTACTCCTCGGGAGTTCTTTTTGGCCTCTTTCAGCATTGCTGGGCTGACGTCAACTCCTGTGCAGGTAAATCTATTTTTTAGGAGAGAAATATGTCTTCCTGTTCCACATGCCACGTCTAGAAGATCACGACCCCATGATTTCTTGTTACTGAAAATGAATCTTGTTAGAAGTTTTATTTCCTTAGCGTAATCTTTCTTCAGATAAGTTAGATCATAATATTTTGCAAGCTCGTTGTAAGTTTTCATTTCATTCACAGTTTGCTGTTTTGACTAATCTTTTTTGAAAAGATTACTTCTTGTGCAGCATCCTTACGGATTCCTCGAAGATGTCAAGTCCTTTCTCAGTCTCGCTTTTTGTTATAACAAGCGGCGGACATATCCTCACTGAATTGTTTCCTACAGGCAGTAATACGAGACCGTTCTCATATGATTTGTGCAGTATGAAGTCTCTCATGGCAACATCCGGCTTCCTTGATTTTTTGCTCTCTACGATCTCTAATCCTATCATGAGACCCATACCGCGCACGTCTCCTATGAATTCGTACTTATCCTTCATCTCGTTCAGTCTTTTCGTCATGTGCTTTCCGATCTTCACTGCGTTTTCTCCTACACGCTTCTTTTTCATGTATTTCAGGGCGGCGTCTCCGGCTGCGCACGAAAGCAGGTTTCCGCCGAATGTATTGGAGTGGCTGCCTTTAGGCCATTTCATCAGGTCAGAAGTTGAAACTGTCGCTCCAAGCGGCATACCCCCGCCGATAGCTTTAGCCATTGAGACTATATCAGGCATCACGCCGAAGTTTTCTATTGCCATGAACGGCCCTGTTCTCCAGCAGCCAGACTGGACCTCGTCAGCGCAAAGCAGTATGTCATGGCTGTCGCACATCTTTCTCACGCCACGGACGAAACTCTTCGGCGGCACAACGTATCCGCCCTCTCCCTGGACAGGCTCAATGAAAAGCGCCGAGACCTGCCCTTCTGTCTTCTTCATTGTCTTTTCCAGCTCGCCAAGGCAGGACTGGCTGCATTCCTCAGGCTCCATTTTCATCCTGTAGGCGTTTGGGAAGGGAGCGTGCTTCACGGGCAGGAAAGGAGAAAAGCCGTGGCGCTGGACGTCCTTGGAGTTCGTCATCGACAGCGAGCCGTAAGTCCGGCCGTGGAAGCAGTGATCGAAAGCAATCACATAAGGGCGGCGCTTGTTCCATTTTGCCAGTTTTATTGCGCATTCTATAGACTCTGTGCCTGAGTTGGAAAGAAAGGCTTTGCCACCGTGAAAATGATGTGGCATCATACTGAGCAGAGTTTCTGTATAAGTAACAGGAACCTCTGCGTAGAAATCAGGAAAAGCGCAATGCGTGCCGTCTTTC
>Ga0187892_10010902_pt1 | contig 11331 bp, 11 predicted proteins | sample MA1701073metaG_FD_139345 | JGI IMG/M metagenome (GOLD analysis project Ga0187892, IMG submission 139345) | Bio-ooze microbial communities from a basaltic lava cave in the Kipuka Kanohina Cave System on the Island of Hawaii, USA - MA170107-3 metaG ... | reverse complement strand
GCCGGCGCCCGTATCCGTTGGCGACGATGCTGCGCATCCACCTGATGCAGAACTGGTTCTCGCTGAGCGACCCGGCGATGGAGGACGCGCTGCACGACATGCCTGCGCTGCGCACGTTCGCGGAGCGCACGCATACCAGCCTTGAACGGCGCACGCCCGACGAGGTCTACTTCAACCAACCGCGGCTGGCACTCGCGGCGTAACCGATTGCAGAGCAATCCACTTATCGGCAGGGCCTGAGCTGTTCAAACGGACGGGGCCAGCTCTATCCGCACCATGTCGCCGTTCCGGAGCCCAGCGGTCGCTGCCAAATTCGAAGCGTATCCGCCAGTCGTGCGCCGGCAGCTACTCGCGCTGCGCGAGTTGGTCTTTCGTACCGCAGCGTCCATTCCGGAGGTCGGAGCAATCGATGAGACTTTGAAGTGGGGCGAGCCTGCCTATGTCACGAAGAACGGCGCAGGCAGCACGGTTCGGATTGATTGAAAGGCCAAGCGTCCCGATCAGTACGGAATGTACTTTCACTGTCAGACCAATCTTGTCGAGTCGTTCCGAAGCATGTTCCCGAATGACTTCGTGTTCGAAGGCAACCGTGCGTTGATCTTGAAGGTCGGTGAGCGCTTCCCGCGCGACGCCGTGTCGGTGTGCATAGCGATGTCCCTCACCTACCACCTTCCTGATCGAAAGCGGAGCTGACGTCAGGGCGAACTAGGCGTTGCTGCCGACGCCGGGCGCGACCGGAGCGATCGCACGGGGCTGAATCGGAAACTGCATTTCGACGACAGCCTCGTGCATGCGGTCGAGGTCGGGGGGCCGCAGAAAGACCTCGCGGCTCGGACCCGCCAGCGTGTACCCGCTCGCCTCGATGAAGCGGCCGATTTTCGCCGTGACGAGGTGCGCGTCCTCCGGGAGACCTACCCGAACGCACACTGCCATGCGCTCGACGCTCTCGAGATGCCGCAACGTCAGCGCGCACTCTTCCGGCAGCGCCACGGCGACCTCGACCTCGAGCACGTAGCCGAACTCGACGTCGATCTCGTCGTGCTCGAACTGAGGTGAATGTGCGATGGCGATCAACGTCGACGAACTACCTTTCGGCAAGTGCGGACGCGCCATCGTTCGAAGCTCGAGAATCAATTCACGCGCTACGCCGAACGACGGCACGGTTCGCCTCAACGAGAGGATCCGACGCATCGGTTCGTCGCGGACGACGACGTCGTCGGCCAACAAGCTGCTTTCCGACTCGAGCTGGGCAATTCGCGCCTCGATGCGGTGGAGCCGCTGCGATTCGGCCGCAAGGGTCTGCTCGACGTCGTTGCGCCGCAGGAGCAGCATGTTGCGCAACTCCGCGGCGCGGACATTGGAGCTCACGATGTCGCGCACCTGATCGAGATTGAATCCCAGATCCTTCAAGACCAGAATGCGATTGAGCTGTGCCAGCTGGTCGACCCTGTAGTAGCGATAGCCGGTGAAAGGGTCGGCATGCGCAGGCGTGAACAGTCCCGTCTCGTCGTAGAAACGCAGCAGGCGCGCGGAGACCCGCGCGATCCTCGAAAAGTCCCCGATCCTGAACATGTCGCCCTCCGAAAGGCCGTTCTATGCGAGTACCGCGGCGAGAAATTCGTCGCGCAGTCCCATCGAGGCGACTACGGGTTTCTCTCGGCGTAACGCTTCTCGCATGGCCGGCTGTCGGACGATACGGTCGTAGAGTGCCGCCAGACGCGGGAAGCGGACGCGCGGCAGGTCGAATCCGATGTACTGGAACGTGATCAGATTCGAAGCCACGGCGATATCGGCGGTCGATATCGCGTTTCCGACGAGAAACCCCTCGCCGGCGAGGCTGTCGAGATAGCCGAAGGTCTCGGGCACCGCGTGGGTCAACACCTCGTCGACCCGGCTCGGATTCGTGGGCACGTCGCGCATCCTCGGATTGACGACCGTCTCATGGAAGAGCGGATGCACGACATCGCGGAAAACCGTTCCGGCGTACTGCTCCAACGACAGCGCCAGTGCGTGCTCGCGTGCGGATTGCGGGTACACGGACGGATCGGGACGCAGACGCTCGAGGTACGCGCAGATCGCGGCGGAATCGGCGAGCGAGAAGTCGTCGTCGGTGAGCGCCGGGATCTTGCCCGTCGGGCTGAGCTCACGCCAGTTCGGCGGCGGGTTGTCCGGAATCACGGGCACGACCGGGACGACCTCATGAGGCAGTTCCTTCGCGATTGCGACGACGATGACCTTGCGGGTGTGAACGGAGATCGGCACGCCATAGATTTTCAACACGACAGGCTCCAGGTGCGGGTTGTGGAGCCGGCAGGCTGGGCCTTGACGTAGCGGCAAGGTCAAGCGTCTCGACGCACGTCGCTCATTTGTGCGGCAGCCTCCGATCGAGAAAGTCGTGCATCAGCTGGGCGATCTCGTATCCCTTGTCCTCCAGCGCAAAGTGGCCGCTGTCGAGCAGGTGCAGCTCGGCGTCGGGCAGATCGCGCAGGTACGCGCGGGCACCGTCGGCCGGGAAAATCACGTCGTTTCGTCCCCACACGATCAGCGTCGGCGGTCGCCGGGTGCGGAAGAAGTCCTGGAACTGCGGGTACAGCGCAACGTTCGTGCCGTAGTCCTTGAACAGGTCGAGCATGATTTCATCGATGCCCGGTCGATCGAGCAGCGCCTGATCGAGCACCCAGTTGTCCGGGGCGATGCGCGATGGATCGCGCACACCGTCGACGTATTGGGACTTCGTCGCAGCGAGCGTGAGCCCGGCGCGCAGCGCATCGCGGTGCACCTTCGAGTCGTCGTTCCAATAGGCCTTGATCGGATTCCAGAATTCCTTCAGCCCTTCCTCGTAGGCGTTGCCGTTCTGAACCACGAGGGCACTGATGCGTTCGGGATGCTCGAGCGCCAGCCGATAGCCGACCGGTGCGCCGTAGTCCTGCACGTAAAGTGCGTATCGCTTCACACCGAGCTGATTCAACAGGCCGTCCGTCAACTCGGCGAAGCGCGCGAACGTGTACTCGAAGCGCTCCCGATCCGGCGTGCCGCTCTGGCCGAAGCCCGGATAGTCGGGCGCGATCACGCGGTAGCGATCGGCGAGTGCCGGGATGAGATTGCGGAACATGTACGACGACGTCGGAAACCCGTGCAGCAACAGCACGACCGGTGCATCCGCGGGGCCTGCTTCGCGATAGAAGATGTCCACGCCGTCGACTGTGGTCGTCCGGTGGCGCGGAACGGCGTCGGCGCGTGGCGCGGACGGCCGCGCTTCGGCGGCATCCGCCGGCTTCAGCGCCGGCGGGACCGCGCCGAGCAAGGCCAGGATCAACAGCGGTGCATACGGAGGTATGAGTTTCACGAAGATCTCCTGTGCGAGAGGGATATCGGGACGAGCCGGCATCTGTAACCTGTTACAACGTCATAATAAGGTTACGCACGATCAGCGTAACTTGTCAACTTTCTTGTTTAAGGTTACGCTGCCGCACATGGAACCTCTGTTTCTCGGAAGCCACCCGGCCATCGATTTCCTCAACACCCGCCTCAGCCCGAAAGGGGAACCCATCGAGCTGATCGGCGATGGGCCGTCATTCGTCGCCTGGCTGGCGAGCGCGGGCCTGCTGGATACCGCGACGGCATCGAGAACGAAGCGCCGCTTCGGTGTAGAGGCTCTGGACGCTGCTGCGGCCGAAGCGAGACGCTTTCGGGAATGGGCGCGCGACTGGCTCTCGCGCTGGCGTGACACTCCGGGCAGCGACTACAAGGTCGAGCTCCTTCGCCTGAACCGCCTGCTCGAACGAGCGAAGTGCTACCGCGAAGCCCGCGGCACGAAGGACGGCGTGCACCTCATCGAGCACTGTCGCACGGACACGGCGGACGAGCTGATTGTGCTCGTCGCCACGCAATTGGCGCTCCTGATCGCAACCGAGCGACCTGCGCTCCTGAAGCAGTGCGCCGGTACGGGATGCACGCTTTGGTTCCTCGATCGAACCAAGGCTCACGGCCGCTTGTTCTGCAGCGCGGCGGTCTGCGGCAACCGGGCGAAGGTCGCAGCGTTCCGTGAGCGTCAGCGAGGCAGCGCCGCCTGATACTCGGCGGCGGCTGGTTCAGGGCGCTCCGAACTGCGGCACGACCCGTCCTGCGATCACGGCGCCCATGTCGGGCGCAGCACCGCTGAATCCGTCGGTGATGTTCGCAATCGGCGTGCCGGTGTTCTTCGGCGTGCTGCCGGCAGCAAGCGCCGGCGTGAACTGCGTCAGCACTTCGCCGAGGTGCGTCGCGCCCAGCGTTACCGGCGTGGCGAAAGGATCGGCAGCGGTCAGCACGTCGAACTGGTTGCGGCGCGTGACGGTACCGAATACGGGCGTGGTCGCCGGCTGACCCGCACCGGCGATTGCCGTCGTGACGGAGTTGTACGAAGCGCCCGAATTGCTCCACCAGACCGAACGGTCCGGAAACCACGCGTTGTGCGAGAAATCGATCGGATCGCAGCCGCCCGATTCGATCGCGAGGGTGTTGCCCCCACCGCGGTAGATCACCACGTTGTTGCGGAATCCCCAGTTGCGCAGCTCGCCGTTGTTGAACTGCACCCAGCCCCACGTCGTCGTGCCTTCCGTGCGCACGATGGTGTTGTTGTAGATGAAGAAGCCGCTGCTCGTGGAATTGAGCTTGAACGGTCCGCGCATGGTGTTGATCGCGATGTTGCGGAAGCAGTACAGCGGTCCGCCGTAGACCGGGTCCACCGACATCAGCGTGGCGCAGTTCGTGACGTGGTTGTCGTAGAACGCCATGTTGCGCGTGCCGTAGTCGGCTTCGAACGCATCGTCGCCGGTCATGCGCACGAGGTTGCGGTAGAAGTACACCGCGGCCGACAGCGTGCCCTGGATCACGGCGAAACTGTCGCCGAAACCGCGCAGCGTGTTGTTGAACGCGCAGTTGCCTTCGCCGGGCAGGCAGACGCCGTCGTCGTTCCAGGTGGCGTTGGATTCGATCTCGGCCTGGGTCCAGGTGTTGTTGCCGGTGAGCTCACAGTCGTACACCAACGCGCCGAGCACGGTGTCGTAGGCCTTGATGCCGACGTCGACGCCGACCATGCGCAGGTTGCGGAAGGTGATGTTCGTCTGTCCAGGCGCGCCGTCCCAGAACTCGATGCCGCTCGACGATGCGTTGGTGCCGGAGTTCACCCCCGAGCCCTGCAGCGTGAGGTTCTCGAGGATCACGTGCGAGGCGCCGAGGATCTGCAGCACGCGGCTCGCACTGCTGAGAATCGTGCCGGTTTTCGAGGCGCCACGGATGACGATCGGTTGCTCGGTTGTTCCCGAACGTGTGATCTGCAGGCCGAGGTTCGCGTAATTGCCCACGGCGAGCTCCAGCACGTCGCCCGGATTGAGCAGCGCGAGCTGGCTTACGAGGTTGACCGGCGTTGCGGTCTTGTTCGGCGCGCCCGCGGCGGCCGGCAGCGCGCGCGTCGTCACGCGACGCACCGCGATCTGCGGAGATTGGCCCGGCTCGTTGAGCGTGAGGCGCACGTCATAGGTCTGGCCGGGAGCCAGATCGAAGATCGAGCCGGCGAACGCATCGACCGGTCCCACCGGCCCCGGCTCGCTGAAAGCAGGCCGGATGCGTGCCAGCGGGTGTGCGGTGCGCCACTGACCTGACGGTGCCGGACGATACTCGAGCGCGATCGAGGTCGCGGTCGAGAATGCACGCATCGTCGGCAGATGCAGTCCGATCTGCTCGGGCGTGGCGCGCTCGAACACGAACTGCAGTCCTTCGAGCACGCCGCCGTCCTCGAAACCGTCGCCGAAGATCGCGTCCGCCGGGCCTGTGGTGGCCGCCGACTCGGCGCGTGCATCCGACCCGCGGACAAGACCGAGTGCGCAGGCAGCGGCGACGCCCTGCGTGAAAACGCGACGTTGCAGGTCCGCGATCTGCTCGGGGGGCTTCTTGGTCATGAGGTCCCTCGAAAATGCCACCAGTGACGTGTCCGAAGCCATGTGCAACTTCTCACTTCGAAGGAGTCGTGCTCGCTCACTGCCGAATCGCGATGCTACGCGGCAAGCGCGCGACCGGATGCGCACACCGTCGGTGGTATCGCTACGGGCAAGTCATGGTGCCGATTTGCACATGGAACGCCGAGTCGACTTCGCGCCATCATTCGACGATGGGAGTTGCAGCTCGTCTTCTTGCGCTTGCGACGCTTCTCGCCGGCTGTGCGGCAGATGCGTCCGCCGGCCCGCTCGACGCGTTACCGGCGGGGCACTGGCACGCATTCCCCAACTCGCGCATGGACACCGTTCGCCCACCCGGCACCGGCGCGAGTGAGGTCGCTCCTATCATGTTGGCCTGGGGCAGCGGCATCTTCGACGACGACCGCGATCGCTTGGTCGTCTGGGGTGGCGGGCACAACGACTATTCGGGCAACGAGCTCTATGCGTTCGGGCCCGTGAACGGCGCGAGCCCGCAGTGGACGCGCTTGACCAACCCCAGCAATCCACCGGCCAACAACACGCCGCACGCGGCCGACGGGCGACCGGTGTCGCGCCATACCTACAACCTGCTCACGTATCTGCCGGCGCCGCGGCACCGGATGATGAGCTGCGCGATCGGCTCGCAGCACAGCAACGGCTTCGGTGTCGGTGGCGTGGACTTCTACGACTTCACGATCGACGGGTTCACCGGCGAGCCCTGGTCGCGCGGCATGACGGCACCCAGCAACGTTTACGCGATCGCTGGTCTCTGCATCAAGCACCCGACGCGCGACGAGGTCTGGTATCACGACAACGGCAGCAACAGCGCGCGCCTGCAGCGCTACCAACTGACCACCGGGCAATGGACCACCCACGCCGTGTTCGATCTGGGCGGCAGCTATGCCACGCCCGCGATCGATCCGGTTCGCAACCTGCTCGTTGTCGTCGGAGCCGCCATCAACGGTCTCGACAACGTGACGCTCGCCTGGGACCTCTCCAATCCGAACGCGCAGCCGTTCCAGCCGACGAGCATGAATGCGCCGGGCATCCTCTCCGACCCGGCGCCCGGCTTCGCCTACGATCCGGTAGGCGATCGGTTTCTCGCGTGGAGCGGCGGGACCTCTGTCTACGCGCTCACCGTTCCTGCCAATCCGCGCACCGGAACTTGGCTCTGGCAATCGCTCGAGATCGACGCCGGCAACACGGTCGTTCCGACGGGCATCGCCGGCGTGCCGGGTCCGAACGGATATCCAACCGGCACCTACGGCCGCTTCCGCTACGTGCCCTCGGCGCACGGTCTCGTCGTCGTCAATGCGACGAACGAGAACGTCTACTTCTTCAAGTTGCCAGGCACGGCGCAGCCGCCGCTGCTCTCCGACGGATTCGAAGGTTGATAGGCTCGCGGTCGTCGGATTTCCTGCTGGTCGAATACTCGCGGCGCGCTGACAAGCGCCACGGTCGCCAGCAAGGCCGCGAGGACGAACACGGCGGAGTGCGCCGGCGTCCTCGACGTGGACGCCAGTAGCAGCGCGAACAGCACCCCGCCCGCCGCCAGTGTGGCGCTGGTGCTGAGCGCAGCGCACAGTTGCAGCGCCGACGAGTACGTCCCCTGTTGTGCACGCGGTGCGAGCTTCAGCGTCAGCACGCCGAGCATCGGCAGCGACACGCCGGCACCGAGCCCCGCGATCGACCAGCCGACCAGCAGCATCCAGTCGGCGAACAGATGCAGCACCGTCAGGCCCGAGATGACGATGCCGGTGAACAGGAATAGGCAGCCGCGCCCGAGCAAGGCTCGACGCCTTGCCTCATCCGCCACGCGGGATTGCAGGTGACTGCCGACGCTCCAGCTCAGGGCACCCCCCGTCAACGCCAAGCCGGCGGCCGTGATCGACCAGCCGCGTTCCTGGTACAGCCAGAGCGGCACGAAGACTTCGCATAGAAAGAACGCCGATGCATTGAGGCCGCGCATCGCGATCACGGTGGGCAACCCGCGCGCAAGCAGCATCGTTCCGGCGGGTAACAGGCGCCTGGCGGCCAGCGCGAGCGTGCACAGTGCGGCGACGACGGCGATCGGTGCGATGCGGCCCGCACTCGCGCTCGGCGCCAGGCCCACGCTGCTCAATGCGGCGAGCCAGGCCCATCGCAACACGCGCTGTGGTGGCGGGACTTTGGTTGCGGGCTCATCGCGTCGACGCAGCGCCGGCAGGATCAGTACCGCGGTCGGCAGCAACAACAGGAGGACCCCGAGAAACAACCAGCGCCAGCCCAGGTGCTCCACGACGTAGCCGGCGATCGCCGGCCCGATCACTGCGGGCACCACCCAAGCCGACGAAAACAGCGCGAACAACCGTGGATGCAACGCGGCGGGAAGCGCGCGCGCCGTGGCCACGTACAGCGCGACGCCGAGCGCACCGATGCCGAACCCCTGAACGATACGGCCGAGCACCACCACGGGCATCGATCCGGCCAGTCCCGACACGAGCAAGCCCGCGCCGAACAGCAGGAGGCCACCAGCCATCGAGCGGAATGGCCCGCGTCGATCGCAATCCAGCCCCGACCACACCATCGCGAGCACCGATGCGGCCAACGTGCTCGCGAAGGCGAGCGCGTACCAGGCCATGCCATCCAGCGCGGAAGCGACTGCAGGCATGCCGGCCGCCACACCCATCGCCTCGAACGCCATCATCGAGCACAGGCCGATCGAGCCGATGCTGATGTTCCGCCAGGCGGGCGAGAACAGGGATGCGTCGGGCGGCACGTCGGTCGTGAGGCACATGGCTTGTTTCGTCGGGGCGGCGCGCTAGGATGAAACCTCAAGTTAACCTGAGGCCAAGCGATGGCGACGATTGCCCTGCTGGGCGTGGGCGAGGTGGCGCGCCGCAGCGGGATCGCGGTGTCCACGCTGCATTTCTACGAGACCCGGGGCTTGCTGTCGTCGGAGCGCAGTGCCGGCAACCAGCGTCGCTATCGCCGTGATGTGTTGCGTCGGGTCGCCTTCATACGCGCGGCGCAGGCCGTCGGCATCGGTCTCACCGACATCGCGGAATCTCTGCGGCAGCTTCCCGAGCAACGCACGCCGACCAAGGCGGACTGGGCACGCTTGTCCGCGCAGTGGCGCGCAGCCCTCGACCAGCGCATCGCCGATCTGCAAGCGCTGCGCGACGATCTGCAGGGGTGCATCGGCTGCGGCTGTCTATCGCTGCGCGCGTGCCGTCTCTACAACCCGCAGGACACGCTGGGTCGACGCGGGGCTGGTGCGCAGCGATTGGGGAAACACGCCAGCGCTCCTCCCGAAGACGACATGTAGCGGCGGCCCAAAACAAAAAGGGAGGCGCTCGCGCGCCTCCCCACGATCAATTTATACAACGCAGGGGGGCTTGCGGCAAGACGCGGTGCGCCATGCAGCATCGCCGGCCTGTCGAAATGACAAGACACCGGAGCAATGCGATGACGGCTTCGCAGACGTACTACCACGGCACGAAGGCGGACCTGCGGATCGGCGACCTGATCGAACCGGGCTATGCCTCCAACTACGGCATGAGGAAGCCGGGGAACTTCGTCTACCTCACCGCGACACTCGATGCGGCCATCTGGGGAGCCGAGCTGGCGGTTGGCGCAGGGCGCGGCCGGATCTACGTCGTGGAACCCACGGGATTCTATGAAGACGATCCCAACCTGACGAACAAGCGGTTTCCCGGCAATCCCACGAAGTCGTACCGTTCGCGGAATCCACTTCGCATCGTCGCCGAGGTTGCGGATTGGAAGGGTCACTCCGCCGAACGGCTCAAGGAAATGCACGATCACCTCGAGGCCCTCGAGCAGCGAGGCGTGGAGGCAATCGAGGAATGAGCGACACCAACAGTTCCTTACGATTGCTAACGGCACCCGCAATCGCCACTGCGTAGCCTCTCCGCAACCTCGCTGCGGAGCTCAGCACCATGACGGCTGTCATGACCGCTCGCTGGCAGTCCGGCCTGTCGGCCGCGACTGCCCTCGATCTCTCGGCGCGCCTTTGGTGGTGCGTGACCGCAGCGGGCCAGTGGATCTTCGCGGCGTATGTCGCGGGCTACTACATCCCGATGCTGTCGCAAGGCGGCCTGCAAGGCTTGCAGAAGGCTCATCTCTTCAACGGGTACATGCCCGGCGACGGGTTCGGGAATGTCGCGGTGGCCGCGCACGTCTTGCTGGCCGTAGTCCTCCTCGGCGGTGGCCCGCTCCAGTTGGTTCCGCAAATCCGCACGCGCTTTCCGAGCTTTCATCGATGGCTCGGTCGGACCTACATGCTGACCGCCGTCACGAGCAGCATCGGTGGCCTGTACCTGATCTGGACGCGTCCGATCTTCGGTGCGCTCGCCAACAGCATCGCCACGAGTCTCGACGGTGTTCTGATCATCGTATTTGCGGCGATCGCGCTGCGCCACGCGATTGCACGCAACATCGTCGTGCATCGCCGCTGGGCGCTGCGCCTGTTCATGGTGACGAGCGCCGTGTGGTTCCTGCGCATCGGGTTCCGGGCGTGGTCTTTCTTCACCGGCGGCATCGGCATCGAGAACGAGACGTTCTCCGGGCCGTTCGTCTACGCGTGGCATTTCGGGCAGTACCTCTTGCCGCTGGCCATACTCGAGCTCTACTTCCGCGCGCGAGCGAGTGACGACGCGCGTCATCGCATCGCGATGGCGGTCGGCCTCTCCGCGGTCACGCTCGTGATGGGCGTCGGCATCTACCTCGCGGCCACGAAGTCCTGGCTGCCCCGGCTGTTTGAAGCGACCTACTGAGTCGGCGTAGAGTCGATGCGACCACGCGCTCGAGCGAGCGGAAGCCGGAAACAGGATGGGCGAGCTTGCCCACATTCTCGTCGTCGACGACGACCGCGAGATCCGCCGGCTGCTCGCCGAGTATCTCGAAAAGAACGGGCTGCGCGTCAGCACCGCGGGTGACGGCGTGGAGATGCGGCGCCAGCTCTCGCGCACGCACGTCGACCTGATCGTGCTCGACGTGATGATGCCCGGCGTCGACGGGCTCACGCTCTGTCGCGAGCTGCGCGCGAGCTCGCAGGTTCCGATCATCATGCTGACCGCGCGCGGCGACGACGTCGACCGCATCCTCGGGCTCGAGCTCGGCGCGGACGACTATCTTCCCAAACCGTTCAATCCGCGCGAGCTGCTCGGGCGCATCTCGGCGGTGCTGCGTCGTGCGGCGCACGCGCCGCGCGATCCGGTACCCGGAACGGTCGGGGGCTACCGCTTCGCGGGTTGGCGGCTCGACACGACGGCACGTTCGCTGACACACGATGACGGCACAGCCGTGGCACTCTCCGGTGCCGAGTACCGGCTGCTCACGGTGCTGCTCGCGCACGCCGGTCGCGTGCTCTCCCGCG
>Ga0187892_10010901_pt1 | contig 11332 bp, 9 predicted proteins | sample MA1701073metaG_FD_139345 | JGI IMG/M metagenome (GOLD analysis project Ga0187892, IMG submission 139345) | Bio-ooze microbial communities from a basaltic lava cave in the Kipuka Kanohina Cave System on the Island of Hawaii, USA - MA170107-3 metaG ... | reverse complement strand
GTAGCGCAGGATGTCGGAGTCGAGCCGCATCAGGCGCTCGATCTCGCCGATCTCCTTCCCGCTGCCCAGGAAGTTGACCTGGAAGTAGTGGCCCTTCTGGAACTTCTTGATCTCGTACGACAGGCGGCGCTTGCCCCAGTCGTCGCGCAGCAGGAACCGGCCTTTCTGGTCGGCGACGACCTGGTCGATGCGCTGGTGGATCTCGGCCTCGCGCTCCGGTGTGGCGTCCGGCTGGATCACGTACACGAACTCGTACTCTCGCACGTCCTCTCCTCGTGGTGTCGGGCCCCGGTCGTTGCCGGAACCAAGGAAGGTGCCGTTCGGCGGGCGCAGTCTAGACCGGCACGTCCCGGGTTGCCAGCGCTCTTCCCGGCTCGGCAGGCGCGGGGGTAGGATCGCGCGATACGGGCGAGGAGGAGGAAACCGATGGCGACCCGGCGAGCGGCGAAGAAGACCACGGCGCGAAAGGCTGCGAAGAGGCGCGGGACGGCGGGCAAGAAGACCGCGAAGACGCGGCCGAAGGCGAAGGCCAGCGCCGCGACGTCCTACCCAGCGGTGACTCCCTACATCTGCTGCAAGGGCGCCGCCGGCGCGCTCGACTTCTACAAGACCGGCTTCGGCGCGAAGGAGCGCCTGCGCATGACCAGCCCCGACGGCACGATCGGCCACGCCGAGATCGTGGTCTCGGGCGAGCCGATCATGCTCTCCGACGAGTACGCCGACATGGGCGTGTTCTCGCCCACCTCGGTCGGCGGCTCGCCCGTGACCATCCACCTGTACGTGCGCGACGTGGACGGGTTCGTGAACCGCGCCGTGTCGGCGGGCGCGACTGTCCTGCAGGCGCCCCAGGACATGCCCTACGGCGATCGCGCGGGCACCATCCGCGACCCGTTCGGCCACCGCTGGATGGTCGCGACCAAGAAGGAGACCGTCGGCAAGGCGGCGCTCCGCAAGCGCTTCGGCGAAGCGTTCCAGATCAGCTAGGTGGTGTTCCCAGCGCCGGTAACCCGTTGAAGCGGTTCATGGCGCGCTCGAAGCCGTGCTCGACCACCATGTCGAGCGCGTCGGCGGCGAGCTCGACGGTGGCGGCGAAGCGCTCGCGCTCGTCGGCGGCGACCTTGGAGAGCAGGTGGCCGGTCGGCTCGCGGCCGGCGGGTGGTCGGCCGATCCCGACGCGGATGCGCGGGAAGTCCGACGAGCCGATCGAGTCGATGATCGAGCGCAGGCCGTTGTGGCCGCCGTGCCCGCCCTTGTTGCGCAGCCGCAGCTTCCCGCTCGGGATGTCCATCTCGTCGAACACGACCACGAGCTCGGCCGGCTCGACGGGCAGGTAGCGCAGCGCGGCCGCGACCGACTGGCCCGACAGGTTCATGAAGGTCTGGGGCTTGAGCAGCCCGACGTCGTGCGCGCCGACCTTCGCGCGCGTGAACGCGCCCTGGTACTTCTCGACCGGCGGAGGAAAGCGGTGGCGCGCGGCGAAGCGGTCGCAGACCACGAAGCCCGCGTTGTGCGGGGTCTCGGCGTAGCGGCTTCCCGGATTGCCGAGCCCGACGAAGAGCAGCATCCGGACCCGCCCCTCGCGCTACTCCCGCTTTCCGCCCGCGCCGCCTTCCGCGGCGGGTGCGGCCGCGGCGCCCTCGGCAGGCGCGGCCTCGCCGGCGACGGCCTCGCCCTCGGCGGCCGCGGGAGCCGCGATCTCCTCGAGCCGCGGCGCGACGACGTGGATCACGGTCATGTCGAGGTCGGTCTTGCAGACCACGTCGCCCGGCAGCGTCACGTCGCGCACGTGGATCGCGTCGCCGATGCCGAGGTTCGTGACGTCGACGTCGATCGACTCGGGGATCGCGAGCGGCATGCACGACAGCTCGAGCGTGCGCAGCAGCGGCTCGAGCACGCCGCCGTCGAGCGCCACGCCGCGCGGCGTGCCGACGAAGTGGAGCGGGATCTCAAGGTCGATGCGCGCCTTCAGGTTCACCGCGTACAGGTCGCAGTGCACGACCCGCCGCGAGAGCGGATCGCGCTGGATCTCCTTCACCAGCACCGGCTTGCCCTCGATCGATTTCTCGCCCGACAGGTCGATCAGCGCGTTCGCGCCGCCGCGCAGCACCTTGGCCAGCGCGAGCGCGTCGATCGTTACCGGCGTGGGCTCGACGCCGCTGCCGTACACCACGCCGGGCACCTGGCCCTGCGCACGGATCTTGCGCGTCACGCTCTTGCCGCGCCCTGCGCGCGGGCTCACGGCCAGCGCGAGCCTCTCGATCGCCATGTCGGTCTCCTCCGCTCGAGCTCTAGACGAACAGCGAGCTCACGGACTCTTCGTTGTGGATGCGCCGGATCGCCTCGCCGAGCAGGTGCGCGACGGTGGTGATCACGAACTTCTCGCTGTCGCGCACGGCCTGCTGCACCGGGATGGTGTCGGTCGTGATGAAGCGCTCGATGCACGATTCCTCGATCCGCTTCACGGCCTCGCCCGCCAGCACCGGGTGCGTGATCGCGGCCAGCACGCGGCTCGCGCCCGCGCTGCGCAGCGCCTCGGCAGTCTGCGCGATCGAGCCGCCGGTCGAGACGATGTCGTCGACGATCACCGCGGTCTTGCCGTCGACGTCGCCGACGATGCGCGTGACCTCGGCGATGTCCTTGCGCTCGCGGCGCTTGTCGCCGATCGCGATGCTCGCGTCGAGGCGCTTGGCGAACGCGCGCGCGCGCTCCACGCCGCCCGCGTCGGGCGAGACCACGACCACCTCCTCGCGCGCGGGCACGAGCGTGCGGATCTGCTGCAAGAGCACGGGCATGGCGTAGATGTTGTCGACCGGGATGTTGAAGAAGCCCTGGATCTGGCCGGCGTGCAGGTCCAGGCAGAGCACGCGCTCGGCGCCCGCGGTCGAGATCAGGTCGGCGACCAGCTTCGCGGTGATCGGTGTGCGCGGCTTCACCTTGCGGTCCTGGCGCGCGTAGCCGTAGTACGGGATCACCGCGGTGACGCGCCGGACCGACGAGCGGCGCAGCGCGTCGAGCAGGATCAGGAGCTCCATCAGGTTCGTGTTCGCCGGCGCGCAGGTCGACTGGATCACGAACACGTCCATGCCGCGCACGTTCTCGCCGATGTCGACCGAGGTCTCGCCGTCGGCGAAGTTGCCGACCTCGGCCCGGCCGAGGTCGAGATCGAGGTGCTCGCAGATCGCCCCGGCCAGCTGCGGGCAGGCGTTGCCGGTGAAGATCTTCGTGATGTTGCTGGTCATCGCCGCATCTCGCTCAATGCTCGAAGCCGTTCAGAGGCGTTCAGAACTCAATGGTTGGGGCGGGAGGATTCGAACCTCCGATATGCGGCTCCAAAGGCCGCTGCCTTACCGCTTGGCTACGCCCCAGTCCGATTCCCCTTTGGATTCGGCGGAGGCGCTGCCGGGCGAACTCGTTGCGATCGTCCTCGCTCCCGCCGGTACCTCGACTCGCTCGGCTGCCTGCCGCGCCGCTTGCTCGTTCGCGAAACGCCCGAAGACCGTCGGGCCACTCCCGGTCATGCCGGTCGCAAGCGCGCCGGCGGTCTCGAGCGCCCGGCGCGCCGCTCCGATCTCGGGATGGCGCCGCGCGGCTGGCGCTTCGAGATCGTTGCGAGGCGACACGAAAAGCCCCGAGGGCCCCAGAAGCGCGCCGATGGTAGTCGGGGCTCGCGGGAGCGTCAATTCAGCGCTGGCTTCGGCGTAGGCCTTCGGCGTCGAGACCCCGAAGGGGAACGCGACCAGCACGAAGAACATCTCCGGCACGCCCACGAGCGGCTCGATCCGCTCGCCGATCCCGCGCCCCACGGCCGGTCTCGGATCGAGAAAGAAGGGGACATCCGCACCCAGACCGACCGCCAGGCGCGCGCGCGCCGCGTCGCCGAGCGAGCGGCCGAACAGCGCCTCGACCCCGAGCAGCGCCGCGGCGGCGTCCGACGAGCCGCCGCCCAGGCCGGCCGCGATCGGGACGTTCTTCTCGAGCGCGAGCTCGAGGTCCGCGGGCACGCCGAGCTCGGCGCAGGCGCGCTGCGCGGCGCGAAAGACCAGGTTGTCCGCGCCGGCGGGCAGATCCGCGCCCGTGACGCGGAGCTGGATCCCTCGACCGGGGGCTCCGTGCCGCAGCTCGAGCCGGTCGGCGAGGCGCAGCGGCAGGAAGATCGTCTCGATCTCGTGGTAGCCGTCCGCCCGGCGACACAGGATCTCGAGCCCGAGGTTCAGCTTGGCCGGCGCGAACCGCTCGACCACCACGGGCTCAGCCCCGCTTCGCGGCGAGAAAACGCATGTGCAGGTCGTGCAGCACCTGCTCGAGCAGGGCGGACTCGTCCGCGTCGAGGTTGCCGCGGGTCTTCGCGCGCAGGATCTCGAGGATGTCGATGGTGTGGCGCGCGAGCGGCAGGTTCGCGGGGCCTGGCGCATCCGAGCCCGGCTCGGGCACCGCGCCGAGGTGGACCATGGCCGAGCTCGTGAGCGAGAGCACGAGCGTGGCGAAGCTCATCTCGGGCAGAGCCTCGCCGTCCTCGACCATGCGGAAGCCGCGCGGTCCGCCCTGCTCACCCGCCATGCGTGGCCTCCTCGCGGGTCGGATCGATGCCCGTCGCGTCGAGCTCCGCCAGCAAGCGGCGACCGGCGAGCACGCGCTGCACCGAAGTGATCGTCGCGCCGATCGCGATCAGCACCACCGCGGTCATCACGAAGCTCGTGAGCGCGCCGACGATCAAGAGCCCGAAGCGCTCGCCGCGCTCGACGAAGCCGACCTTCAGCGTGTGCAGGCGCTTCTCGGCCGAGGCGCGCGTGTAGCTCGTCATCACCGACGCCGTCAGCGCCCACATCACGAGCGCCGTGCCCGTGGCGTCGCCGGCCCGCGTGGTGCCGACGGCGATGCCGGCGAAGATCAGCAGGTCGGAGAGCCGGTCGATCGAGGAGTCGAAGAACGCGCCGGCGCTCGACGACACGCCCTGCTGGCGCGCGACCACGCCGTCGACCAGGTCGAAGAAGCCGGCCACCATGAGCAGGAGTCCGGCCAGGAACGGGCGCTGCTCGGCGAACGCCCAGCCCGCGAACAGCGACACCGCGGCGCCCGTCAGAGTCAGCGTATCGGGATGGAACGGCAGCGTGCGCACGAACGGGAACAGCCGGTAGACGACCGAGTCCAGGTCCGAGCCGAGGCGTTCCTTGATCACGGAGCCGCCCGTCGGTCTAGAGGTCGTTCTCCGAGACCGGCACGACGGCGCGCGGGATCGGCTTCAGCGGGCCCTCGCGCACGAAGCGCTCGATGCGGCGGTCGCGCACCTCGCCCTCGGCCGCGAGATCCGCGCGCAGCTTCTCGAGCTCTTCCTCGGTCGGCGTCGCGACGTTCGCGGCGAGGTCCGCGAGGCTCGCGGGATCTTCCGCGGGCGGGGCGGCGGCATTGCGGCGCTTCGCGCGCTCGGCCATGCGGGTGTCGGCGGGGAGCTTCTTGGTTGACATCGACCGTCCTTCTCCGGGAGCAGCGGCGGGCGCTCGCGTTGACAGCGCCGGGCTCTCCCCCTACTGTGCGAAATCCGTGAAAAACCGCGTACTTAGACAATCCCCACGAGAGGGCTCGAGAGCGCTCGAGCGCGCCGCCCGGGGAATTGCCGCCCTGACGATCGCCCTTCTTTGCGCGTGCGCAACTGCGCCGCCGGAGGAGGAGCTGCCGTCGGCCGAATCCTACTACCAACGCGGGGTGAAGCTGCTCGAAGGCCGGCGCGTGTTCTTCTTCTTCCACGACGTCGACTACCCCCGGGCCATCGAGTCGTTCCAGGAAGTGATCGACAACTACCCGTACAGCGAGTACTCGCTGCTCTCCGAGCTCGCGATCGCCGACATCCACTACGAGCGCGAGGAGTACGACGAGGCTTCGAGCTACTACCACGACTTCGTCGAGCTGCACCCGAATCACCCGAAGGTCGCCTACGCGCTGTACCGCAACGGGCTGTGCTCCTACAACCAGATGCGCGCCGCCGACCGCGACCAGGCGGCGACGCGCGAAGCCGCCGCGCAGTTCCGCGCGCTGATCGAGCGCTTCCCGACCTCGGACCTGACGCCCGACGCGAAGGTCCGGCTCGGCGAGTGCGAGAACCGGCTCGCGCTGCAGGGCATCGAGATCGGCGACTTCTACTTCTCGCAGCACGATTGGCACTCGGCCGCGCGGCGCTACCGCATCGCGCTGAACGAGTATCCGAGCCACCAGGATCGCGCGCGCACGATGGTGCACCTGGGGATCTCGCTCGCGCGCCTGCGCCGCTACGGCGAAGCGGAGAGCGCGCTGCGCCGCTCGCTCGAGCTCGGACCCGACGACGAGCTGCGCGACAGCGCCGAGCTCGAGCTCGACCAGCTCGCGAACCTGCCGCTCTACGGTCCGCGCGTGCTGCCCAAGAGCTGCGTGACGGACCCGAATCCGTCCTGCCCGCAGGACGCGATCCCCGAAGGATCTCCGCCACCGATCAGGCAGTGAGGCGGCTCAGGGAATGAGCGCGCTGAACTCCGCGGCGGACATGCCGGCCGGCGCCACGCGCGCGAGCAGGCGCTCGCGGAAGCGCACCTGCTGCTCCGGATCGAGCGCGCGATTGGCCGACGCGATCAGCTCGGCGAGGCCCGCGCGATAGGTGCGCGCGTCCCGCAGGTTCGGATCGCGCTCCAGGGCGGCGGCGACTTCCGCGGCCGTCGGCTGGGCGCTGCTGCCGCGAGCCGCGACCTGCACGGCCTGCTCGAAGGCGGCCTTGATCTCGGGCGCGCGGTCCTCGCCCTGCACGATGCCCGACTCGGGATCGATCTCCGGATCCGGGCGGAACAGCGCGCGGTACGGGGGGATCGACTGCTCGACGGCCGGATCCACGGTCTCGAGCGCCGTGTCCGGCGTGGTCGCGTTCGGCCCGGCGCTGACGGGCGGCAGCGCGCCCTGCTCGCGCGCGCTCTTCGCGCCGCGTGAGCGCGCGTCGAGGTAGAAGAGCAGCTCGTCCGCCCAGAGCGGCCGGTCCAGGCGCAGCTCCGCGAGCCGCGCGGTGTCGGCGCGCGGCCGGACGATCGACGCGGGCCGGGCGAAGTGCGGGACCTGCGTGGCGTAGTCGAAGAGCGCCGGGCCGGTGACGTTCGGGATGTCGCCGGCGATGAGCTGGTCGTAGGTCAGCGCGACCGGCCGGCTCGAGATCTGTCGCAGCGCCGCGTTCGCGCCCGCGACGTCGCCGCGCAGCTGGGTGCGGTCGGGCGCGGCGAAGGTCGCGAGGCCGCCGACCGAGCCCGGAGCGTTCGCGAAGTAGATCTGGTTCGCGATCACGCTCGTGCCGCCGCGGCCTTGGATCACGGGCGCGTTCAGGTCGATCGACAGCGCGGCCGTGTCCGCGAGCACGATCGCGTTGCTCGCGTCCACGTCGAGATCGCCCGCCACGATCAGCTGCTGCCCGTTCGCGAACTCGACGTTGCCGCTCGTGGCCGCGAGCTGCAGGTCGCCGTCGCGGAAGACGCTCGGCCGGGCGGAGGGCGGATCGTCGGCCGAGCCGAACGACAGGCTGCCGGCCGAGATCGACTGCGTGTCGTCCGTGGACGTGAACAGGACGCGCGCGCTCTCGACGGCCAGCGCGCCCGGGCCGGCCACGTCGGACCCGACCACCAGGTCGCCGCCGGTGCGGATCGCGGTGTTGCCGGCGATCTGGATCAGGCCGGTGGACGCCGCGGTGACACCAGAGAGCGTCAGGTCGTGATCCAGGTCGTACTCGCCCTGCAGGAACACCGCACCCGGGTCGGGCACGGCGGCGTTCGGCGGGTCGCCCTCGCCGTACAGCCGGACGTCGCCGTCGGCGCCGGCCAGGCCGGCGATCCGCAGCTCGCCGCCGCGCGACAGCGAGGTCTGCGCGGCGCGCCGCGCGCTGATCGCGTAGTCGCCCTGGCCGCCGGCCAGCACGCCCCGGCCCTGCAGGGTCACGTCGCCGTGCGCCAGCACGTCGCCGTCGACGGACCAGGTCGCGGGCGGCGGGGTGGTCGTGGAGCTCGAGCTGATCGCGCGCGCGTCGACCAGCAGGTCGCCGTCGGCGACCGCGATCGCGTAGTCGCGTCCGCCGATCTCCTGCGCGCCGCGCACGGTGATCGCGGGGCCCGTGCCCTCCGCGGCCGAGCCGCGCAGCACGAGGCCGGCCGGACTGCTGCCCGGCACCGGATTGCCGGACGCGTCGAAGGTGCCCTTCACCAGGCCCGTTCCGTTCTCGGAGCCGATCACGAGCTGGCCGCGCTGGCTCTCGATGGTCTGCGGGCCCGTGCCGGTGAGCTGGATCGCGTCGGCGTCGAGGGTGAGCTTGTCGCCGGTGTTCTTGCTGATCGTCGAGCCGCCGAGCGAGAGCGTCTCGCCCGCGCCGACGCGCAGCGTCTGGTCGCCCGAGCCCGAGAAGGTCGCGTTGCCCGCGATGGCCGCCCCGCCGCTGACCTCGAGCAGGCTCGAGCGCGAGGTCAGGCCGCCCGCTCCGACCGTCAGGTCGCCGCCGATGCTCGCGTTGCCTGTAACGCTGCCGCCGGTGCCGCTGCTGCTGCCGATCGACAGCGAGTGGACATCCAGGCCGCCGCTCACCCGAACCGCGAAGGGCTCGGTGCTGACCGAGGGTACGTTGGCGGCGAGCGTCAGCCGCGTTCCCGGCGCCACGTCGGCAGGCCCGTCGAGCTCGATCGCGCCGTCGTGCGAGATCAGCGCGACCGTGCGGTTCTCGCCGCCCATCGGCGGCAGCGGCGAGCCCTCGCCGCCGATCGAGAAATCCTGCTCGATGGTGAGGGAGCCCGGCGCCGCGTCGCCCACCTCGTTCTGGAGCGTGAGCCCGGTGAGCACGACGTTGCCGTCCGTCGCGCCGGCGTTCCCGTCCGTGGCCGCGAGGCGGAGCGTGTCCGCGCGGATCTCGCTCACGCCGCCCGCCGCCAGGTCGAGGTTGCCGCTGCGGACCTCGAGGTCGATGCGGCCCGCGGACAGGTCGCCGCCGAAGCTCAGGCCGCTCTCGGCCAGCACCGCGAGCCAGGTCTCGCCGAGCTCTCGGTCGGCGGCGCGGCTCACGCCGCCCGCCACGACGACCTGGTCGCCGACGATCTGGTTCGCGTTCGTGCTGGAGCCGAGCAGGATCGAGCCGAGCACGCTCACGTCGCCGGCGGCGCCGCGCACGGCCGGCGCGTTCGGATCGTTCGACGAGCCGGCGCCGCCGCGCGCTTCGAGGTTCCCGGTCATGGTGACGGTGTCCGCGTCGAGCGTGATCGCGGCGGCGTTCCCGCCCACCAGAGTCGTCGTGGCGGACCCGGAAGCGATCGCGCTCGCATTGCCGCCGCCGCTGTCGACGGTGCCGATCGCGATCGTCTGGCCGGTCACGCTGACCGCGCCGCCGGTGTAGCCGTCCTCGGGCGCCGTGCTCGAGACCAGGCCGTTTCCGCCGCGGGTGCGGATGCTCGCGATCTCGACCGCGCTCCCGTCCCCGGAGGCGCTGATCGTCACGGCTCCGCCGACCTCTCCCACCGCGCCCGACGCGTCGATCGCGCCGGTCTCCACGCGCTCCACGCCGGTGATCGTGAGCGCGTCGCCCATGCGCCCGGTGGTGACCGCCTGCACGTCCACGACCTGGCCGCCGAGCGAGACGGCGCCCGCGTTGGTCTTGGTGATCGCGCCGAGCGCGGTCAGGCTGCCCGCGCCCGCCGAGACGCTCTGGCTGCGCGGTGCGTTGGGGTCGCTGGCCGTGCCCACGCCGTCGAGCGAGAGCAAGGAGCGGAAGATCACGTCGCCGCTGCTCGCGACGTCGCCGGAGAGCGTCGTGGCGCCGAGCACGTCGAGGCCCGCGACGGCCAGGCTGCCGTTCACGTCGACGCCGGTGTCGCCTTCGAGCACGAGCGTGGTGCCGTTCACGAGCGACGTGTCGTCGATCTGCAGGCGCGCGCCGTTCGAGCGCAGCGTGTAGTGCATGCCCGCGATCGAGCCGCCGAAGCGGTCGAGACCGGGCAGCGGCGTGTTCGGGTCGCCGCCGATCGAGGCGTCCTGCTCGAAGCTGAACTCGTCCGGGCGCGTGTCGCTGCCGGCGGCCGAGAAGCGCGCGCCGTCGTCGAGCCGGATGCGCGCGCTGTTGTGGGTGCCGTTCTGCGAGCCCGCGACCAGCTCGATCGCGTTCGCGGCCAGGCGCGCGTCGATCTCGAGATCGCCGCTGCCGTCCGTGCCCGAGTGCAGGCGGATCCGGCCGTCCGGCGCGGTGGCGTCGATGCGCTGGTTCACGGTCAGGCCGGCCGCCGTCTCGACCTCGAGCGACGCGAGCGAGAGCGGATCCGCGCCGAGATCGACGCCCGTCCGGCCCCGCAGCTCGAGCCGCGTGCCGGCGAGCAGCTCCGCCGCGCCGTCGCCGAGCGTGACCGCGCCGTCGGTTGACTGCAGGCCGTACTCCATGCCCGCGATGCCGCCGGGGCCGAAGACCTCGAGCTCGGGCAGCGCCGCGCTGTCGAGGGCTCTGTCCTGGATCAGCTCGACGCGCGTCGGCGCGGCGCCGGCATCCGCCTGGCTGCGCAGGCTCGCACCCGTTTCGAAGAGCAGGCGCGCGTCGCCGCCGCTGCTGGCCGTACCGTTGCCCGCGACGAGCGTGATCGTATCCGCCTGGAGGGCGGAGCGCAGCGTGACGTCGCCCTCGCCCCCGATCGCGCCGGCGAGCCGCACGCTCTCGGCGGTGACGCCGAAGTCGACGTCGAGCGCGTCGGTCGTCGACAGGTCGAGCGACGAGAGCGCGAAGTCGCTCGCGGTCCCGGTCGCGTCGGGCGCGGCGAAGCTCTGCGACACGACCACGAGATCCGTCCCCGTCACCGCCGCGCGCCCGGCGCCGTCCAGGCTGACGGCGTTCTTCGTGCGCAGCTCGAGCGCGAGGATCGAGTCGGCGACGGTGATCCCGGTCAGGCGCGACGCGGCGGCGCCGTCGATCGAGGCGTCCTGAGCGAGCACCAGCGTGGCGGGCTTCTCCGCGGCGGTCTCGGTCGCCGGGATCGCGAACAGGTCGAAGCCGATGCCGTCGCCGACGCCGATCTGCGCCGTGCTGCCGGTGGCGGTGCTCGGGTCGCTGGCCGCGAGCTCGACGCGGTTCGCGCTCACGCTGACGGGCGCGGCGCTCGAGACCGTGCCTCCGGCCGCGCCGGAGAAGCTGAACCTCACCGTGGTCTCGGCGTCGACGTCGCCGCCGAGCACCACCGCTCCGCCGGTGCTCGCGACCGAGAGCGAGCGCAGCTCCGCGCCGGAACGCAGGTTCAGGTCGCCGGTCGCGTCGAGCGTGAGCGCGACGCTGCGTCGAGTCGCCGGGTCGCTGTCGGGGACGATGCCGCCGCGGATCTCG
>Ga0187892_10010900_pt1 | contig 11333 bp, 14 predicted proteins | sample MA1701073metaG_FD_139345 | JGI IMG/M metagenome (GOLD analysis project Ga0187892, IMG submission 139345) | Bio-ooze microbial communities from a basaltic lava cave in the Kipuka Kanohina Cave System on the Island of Hawaii, USA - MA170107-3 metaG ... | reverse complement strand
CCCCGCACCACCGGCCGCGGTGCGCCGGCGCCGAAGGCGAACAGCGCGGCCACTCCGGCATAGGAGGTGTCGTGAGGCATGCCCCGGCCGTAGACGTTGTGGTCGCGCCGCGCGAGGTACGGCACTGCGCGTTGGCGCGCGAGCACGCCGCAGAGGTGCTCCTGGTGGAGCTTCGTCGCGGCGTAGACGCTGCGGGGTTCGGGGGCGGCGTCCTCACCGATGGGCTCGCCCTCCACGTCGGCGCCACGCCGGGGACAGGTCGGCTCGTAGCACCCCGCCGAGAGCCGGTGCTCCGGCCGGGGAGCCGGACGGACGGCCCCGTGCTGCGGACAGCGATACGAGCCCTCGCCGTAGACGACAATGCTGGCGGCGAGGACCAGCCGGCCGCGGAAGTCGACGCAGTCGAGGGCGCGCAGCAACGGGGCCGTGCCGAGGTCGTTGGCGCGCACGAGCTCGACCATGTCGGCGACACCCTGCTCCAGCCCGACCTTGGCGCCGTGGTGGGTCACGGCGTCCGCACCGCGCGCCGCGTCGGTCACGAAGCCCTCGTCGGCGAGGTCGCCTCGCCGGTAGTCGACGCCGTCGGGGAGCCACTCGGGCGGCGCCGAGTCGAGGACCCGCACGGCCCAGCCGTCGGCGATGAGGACCGCCACGACGCGGGACCCGATGAACCCACCTCCGCCGGTCACCGGGACGGTCGCCACCCGGGCAGCGTAGAAGCGGTCGATCCACGAGGTCGCGGCCGCGACCGATGTCGGCCGGGGGCCTGGCCTACCATCCTCGACGGTGATCGACGTCGTGCTCCCGGTGCTCGACGAGGCGCAAGCCCTGCCGTGGGTCCTCCGCCGGATGCCCCCGGGGTACCGGCCGATCGTCGCCGACAACGGCTCGTCCGACGGCTCGTCCGACATCGCCCGCGCCCTGGGAGCGTTGGTCGTGGAAGCCCAGCCTCGAGGCTTCGGCGCCGCCTGCTACGCCGGGCTCGCGGCCGCGTCCAACGAGATCGTGTGCTTCATGGACTGCGACGCATCGCTGGACCCCGCCGACCTCCCGACCGTGACCGCGCCGGTCGCGTCGGGTTCCGCCGACCTCTGCCTCGGCGAGCGTGTCGCCCGGCCCGGCGCATGGCCGCTCCACGCCCGGATGGCCAACCGGGGCCTCGCCCTCGAGCTGCGGCGGCGATCCGGTGTGCGCGTCGCCGACCTGGGGCCCATGCGGGCCATGCGGCGCGAGGCGGTGCTCGCGCTCGACCTACGGGACCGGCGCTCGGGTTGGCCGTTGGAGATGGTGCTCCGGGCGGTCGCCGCCGGCTGGCGGATCGCGGGGGTGCCCGTGACCCTCCACGGCCGCGCCGGTCGCTCCAAGGTGACGGGCACCTTCGGCGGAACGGCCCGGGCTGTGCGCGACATGGCGGTGCTGCTGCGATGACCCGCGGCGTCGCCGGCATCGTGGTGATGGCCAAGGCGCCGGTGGCCGGCTGCGTGAAGACCCGCCTCTGCCCGCCGTGCACGCCCGAGCAGGCCGCCGCCCTCGCCGAGGCGGCGCTGGCCGACACGCTGGCCGCGGTCAGCGCCTCCCCCGCCCCGTGGACCGCCGTCGCCCTCGACGGCCCCCCCGGGCCGTGGCTGCCCCGCGGCGTCGGGATCGTGTCCCAGCGAGGCACCGGGCTGGGCGAGCGGCTGGCTGCCGCGGTCGTCGACGCGCCGGCGCGGTTCGGGCCGCCGGAGGGAGTCCTCGTGATCGGGGGCGACACACCCCAGGCGACGTCCGAGGTGCTCTCCCGCTCCCTGGCCCGCCTGGCCGAGCCCGGGGTGGACGCCGTCCTGGGACCGTCGCCGGACGGGGGCTACTGGGCGATCGGCCTGCGCCGGCCCGACCCGCTGGTGTTCGCCAGCGTGCCCATGAGCGTCCCGTCGACCTCCGCCGAGCAGCTCCGGCGCCTCCACGAGCTGGAGCTGCGGGTTGCTCTGCTGCCGTCTTGCCGCGACGTCGACACCGCGGCCGACGCCGTCGCGGTGGCCGCCGAGGCACCCGGTTCGCGCTTCGCCGCCGCATGGGCCGCAGCCGGGATCGCGGTCCCCGCCCGCCCGTGAGCCGGTGGTCCGGGCGGCTGGCACCGCCCCGCCGCGAGTCGTTCACGAGCGTGTTGCACCGCGAGCGGGTGGCGGCCGTGCTCGGGCTGGCCCTCGGCGTGTGCTTCGCCGTCAGCTTCGCCACGGGACTCGTCTCCTACACGCTCCAGCGGCCGCCGTCATGGGTCACCTGGCCGCCGCGCCCTGCAGGCTTCTACCGGATCAGCCAGGGCCTGCACGTGGCCGCGGGCACGGCGGCCGTCCCGCTGCTGCTCGCCAAGCTCTGGTCGGTCTACCCCCACCTCTGGGGCCGGCCCGTCGTGCGGGACGCGGCGCACCTCGTCGAGAGGGTCTCGCTCGTCCCGCTCGTCGGGGGCAGCCTCTTCCTGCTGTTCACGGGCACCATCAACGTCGCCCGGTGGTATTCACCCATGCCGTTCTTCTTCACCGTCGCCCACCACTGGGTGGCCTGGATCACGATCGGCGCGCTCGTGGTCCACATCGGTGCCAAGGCGTCGGTCACGAGGCGGGCCCTGTCTCCCCGCAGCCCCGACCTGACCCTGGCCGGCGAGGCGCTCGGGGGCGGTCTCGGTCGGAGGAGCTTCCTCGCCACCGTGTTCGCCTCCTCTGCGGTCCTCGTGGCGACCACGGTCGGCCAGACGGTCCGCCCCCTGCGCCGCCTCGGACTGCTCGCCCCCCGCGATCCGGACCTCGGCCCGCAGGGGTTCCCCGTCAACCGCTCGGCCGTCGAGGCCGCCGTCGTCGACGCCGCCCGCGATCCCGGTTGGCGCCTGGTCGTGGATGGGCGCGTCGAGCGGCCGCTGCAGCTCACCCGTTCCGAGCTCGCCGCCCTCGCCCAGCACCGGGCGACATTGCCGATCGCCTGCGTCGAGGGGTGGAGCGCGTCCGCCACGTGGACCGGCGTGCGCGTGCGTGACCTCCTCGACGCAGCCGGCGCCGCGCCGGGAGCGGACGTCCTGGTCGACTCCCTGGAGAGGGCCGGGCTCTACCGGCGGTCGACCCTCAACCGGCTCCAGGCCGCCGACCCCGACACCCTGCTCGCCCTGCAGCTCGACGGCGAGGTCCTCGACGTCGACCATGGCTACCCCGTGCGGCTCATCGCCCCGAACCGCCCGGGCGTCCTCTGCACCAAGTGGGTCACCCACCTCGAGGTCTTGTGAGCTTTGGCCCGCACTCGGTCGCTTCGCTCCCTCCGTTCGGGCGAGCTGTGCCGAGCTCCGGGCGGCCGGCGGAACCGGCCGCCCGGAGCCGTCTCCTTCGCCGGCGAGCGGTGATCGCCGGGTGCCGCCATCCGGAGGGGCCGTCTTCGGCGGCGCGCCCGGCCGCCGGCGAGGCCCAGCGTCGGGCGGCCGCCATTTGGGCCGCTGCGTTCTCGTGAGCGGGAGTCGGCGGGTGTTCTGGGTCGGGGTGGGCCTGGGGTGGCTCGTCATGGGCTACGGCGCCTGGGGACTGGTCCAGGAGCGGCAGGCCGCCGCGCCCCTCGCCGTGGCCCGCCTGTTCTTCGGGGCGGCGGTGCTGCACGACGCCGTCCTGGCGCCGGTGGTGTTCGCCGCCGGCTTCCTCGTCGCCCGGCACGTCCCGGCCTGGTCGCGAGGGCCGGTGCAGGCCGGCCTGCTCACGAGCGCCGTGGTGGCTCTCTACTCCTGGCCGTTCGTCCGAGGCTACGGGCGGGCAGCGACGAACCCGAGCGCCCTGCCGGCCGACTACGGCCGGGGGCTGGCGGTCATCGTTCTGGGCGTCTGGGTACTCGTGGCCGGCGAGGTGTTCCGGCGGGCACGCGCCCGCCGTAGGGAACCGGCCGCACCTCCCGGAGAGGGGCACGGCGCGTCGTAGCGTCTCGACCGTGGCAGTGGCCGACGCCCTCGAGCTGCACGGCGCGGCGGTGCTCGTCGGCACGTGCTCGTGGACCGATGCCACCCTCGTCAAGGAGACCAGCTGGTACCCCCGGCGCTCGATGACCGCCGCCGAGCGGCTCGCCTACTACGCCGGGCGCTTCCCGGTGGTCGAGGTCGACAGCACGTACTACTTCCCACCCACCCCCGAGCTGGCCCGATCGTGGGTCGAGCGCACGCCGGCGGGCTTCACCATGGACGTGAAGGCCTGGTCGCTGCTGACCGGGCATCCGACCTTCCCTCACTCGTTGTGGCCCGACCTGGCGACCGAGGTGGCACCCGAGCACCGCGACAAGCGGCGGCTGTACGACTCGCACCTCTCCCCCGAGGGCCTCGAGGAGTCCTGGGCCCGCTTCCTGCACGCGATCGGGCCGCTGCACGCCGCCGGTCGGCTCGGGGGCGTGCTGCTCCAGTACCCGCGCTGGTTCGGGCCGAGTGCCGCCAACCGTCGCCGGATCGCCGACGACGTCACCCGCCTCGACGGCGTCCGCGCCTTCGTGGAGCTCCGCCACGCCCGCTGGCTCGACGACGACGACTGCGAGGGCACGCTCGGTCTCCTCGAGGAGCTCGGCGCCGCGTTCGTGTGCGTCGACGAGCCCGCCGGCTTCCCCTCGTCCGTGCCCGCGGTGCAGGCGGCGACGGCGGACGTGGCCGTCGTCCGGTTCCACGGCCGCAACGCCGGGACGTGGGAGGCGTCGACGACCACGGCCGCCGAGCGCTTCCGGTACCGGTACCGCCGCGACGAGCTGGCCGAGTGGCTGCCGCGCCTCGACGACCTCGCCTCGTCCGCCGAGCGGCTCCACGTCCTCATGAACAACTGCTGGCGCGACGAGGCGGTGACCAACGCCACCGACCTCGTGGACCTGCTGCGCGAGTGGGGGGCCCGCCACGTCGCCCCCGCGGGGGCGGCCTCGGGCGCCGGCGAGGCACCGGCCGAATGAGCACCGCTCGGCTCGTGGCCGTGCCCTCGGGGGCGCAGGTCGCGGTCTACGACCTGGGTGGAGAGGGGCCTCCGCTCGTCCTGGCGCACGCGGCCGGCTTCTGCGCTCCCACCCTGGCCCCGCTCGCCGAGGCGCTGGCCGGCTCGTTCCGTTGCTGGGGCGTCGACCTGCGCGGCCACGGCGCGACCCCACCCGTCGCGTCCGGGAGCTGCTCGTGGTCCGAGCAGGCCCGGGACCTGGCCGACCTGCTCGTCGAGCTGGACCTCGTGGGGGCGACCGGCTTCGGGCACTCGGCCGGAGCGACCGTCCTCCTCGACGCCGAGGCCCGACGGCCGGGCCTGTTCACGCGTCTCGTGTGCTTCGAGCCGCCCCTCTGGCCGTCGGGGCCGCCTCCTGGCCTGACCGAGGAGCTGATGGCCGGAGCCCTACGCCGTCACGTGCGCTTCGCCAGCACGGCCGATGCCGTCGAGCACCTGCGCACCCGCCGGGCGTTGCGTGCGCTCGCACCGGCCGTCCTGGCGGCCTATGTCGACTGCGGCTTCGCCCCAGGCGTCGACGGGGACGTCGTGCTGAGCTGCCCGCCGGAGGTCGAGGCCGCCACGTACCGGGCCGGCGCCGACCACGACGGCTTCGCCCGTCTCGGGCGGGTCCGCGCCCCGGTCACCCTTCTCCTCGGCGCCGCCAGCCCCCCGCTGGTGGGCGACCTGGCCGCGCTCCAAGCGGCCGCCCTCGCCTCGGCCACCGTCGAGGCCGTGCCTGCCGTGGGCCACCTCGGGCCGTTGGAAGACCCCGCCGCCGTGGCCCGGGCCGTGGTCGCCACGAGCCCTGGAGGGCCGTCCGCGGCTCGGCTCGGACCGGCCCAAGGCGACGCTCGGGTCACCCCTCGTGTCACACCGCGTCGCTAGCCTGCCCTCAGTGATCCGCGAGCTCCCTCGGTCGCTGTCGCCATCCAAGGTCGCGGCGTTCAAGTCCTGCCCGCTGGCCTTCCGGCTCTCCGCCATCGACCGGGTCCCGCAGCCTCCCTCGTCGCCGGCCACGCTGGGCTCACTGGTGCATCGGGCCCTCGAGCTGCTCTTCTGCGAGCCGCCGGAGGCCCGGTCCCCCGGGCGGGCGCAGGCGTGCCTCGAGGAGGCCCACCGCGAGTTCGTCGCCGTGGCGGAGTACACGGAGCTGGGCCTCGACGCCGACCAGGAGGCGACCTTCGTCGACGAGGCCGCTTCCCTCGTCGCCCGCTACTTCCAGCTCGAGGATCCCGCCTCGGTCCGCCCGATCGGGCTGGAGCTCATGCTCGAGGCCGACCTCGCCGGGCTCAGGCTCCGCGGCATCATCGACCGACTCGAGCTCGATGCCGCGGGCGACCTGATCGTGACCGACTACAAGACCGGACGGGTGCCGAGCGTGCTCTCCGAGCAGAGCCGGCTCGGGGGGGTCCACTTCTACGCCTTCCTCTGCGAGGAGGTGCTGGGCGTGCGCCCGAAGCGGATCCAGCTGCTGTACCTGTCGGAGCCGACGGCCATCATCGCCGAACCCTCGGCCCAGTCCACCCGGGCGCTGCGGGCACGAGCCACCGCCGTCTGGCACGCCATCGAGCGGGCCTGCCTGCTCGACGACTTCCGGCCCTCGCCCTCCCCGCTGTGCGACTGGTGCTCGTTCCATTCCCTCTGCCCCGCCCAGGGCGGCGACCCGGCGCTGCTCGGCGCCGAGTCGTCCTCGATGCCCACGCTGCCGCTGGCCGCCGCCTCGCCGGGCACGGCCTGACCGGTCCGCGCCCGCCGTTGACGCGCCCGGGTACCGGACTCGGCGATCTCCGGCACGAGATCGCACGCTTCGACCGTTCGGTCGACGCCCTCTTCGACCGGCTGCGGGGCCGTCCGCTGGTCGACCGGGTCCTCTACACGGCCTCCGACCTCGGCGATCTCAGCCTTCTCTGGCTCGTGCTCGCCGCGGCACGGGGCCTGCGCTCGGACCGTGACCTACGGGCGGCCCTCCGGCTGGCCGCCAGCGCCGGCGTCGAGTCGGTGCTGGTCAACGGGGCGATCAAGTCGTTGTTCCGTCGGGACCGGCCGTTCGACGACCTCGAGCGGCCCCACTACCTGCGCCAACCTCGCACGAGCAGCTTCCCGAGCGGCCACGCAACCTCGGCGTTCAGCGCCCTCGTGGTGCTCGGGGAGGACGACGTGCTGGCGCCGCTCTACGGCGTCCTGGCGGCGGTGGTGGCCGTCAGCCGGATCCACGTGAAGATCCACCATGCGTCCGACGTGGTGGCAGGCGCACTGCTGGGCCTGACCTTCGGCGCCGCCGTGCGGCGCCTGTTCCCACTGGGGCCCCGCTGAGGGCCGACGCCTAGTTGGCGGTGACGCCCTCCAGCTCGCCCAGCGCGAGCAGGCCGCCGGTGGTCAGGAGGGAGCGCATGTCGAGCAGCAGGTCGGTGACCTCAGCGGTCGAGACCAGCTCGCGGGAGTGCATCACGGCCAGGCTGCGGTCGATGACCTCCAGCGCCTGGCTGATGGCGTCCGTTTCGACTGTTGCGCTCATGGCTCCTCCTCCAACAACTGGCCGACGCTGATGTTCCCGCGGCGTGGGCCGCTGCAGAGAAGATCGTCGGACTCAGACGGCGGCTTGAGACCCAGCTGTAGAACCGTCCTCACCCTACCGCCTCTACCCCGTACAGCGGGGTCGGAAATATGAATGTCACACCCCTTTGACATCCTGGGCCCATGGCGCCCGAACAGCTCGCCCTGCCCGAGACCTCCGACCACCCCTGGCAGCTCGACGACCACACCCGTGAGATCGGACGCCGAGGCCTGCAACTAGCCCGGTCGGCGCTGCGGCGGGCGCTGCCGGAAAGCCCGGCACCCGAGGACGCCGAGCGCGCTGCGTGACCGGTTCCCGGCGGGCCGCGGTGCTCACCGCGGCACTGCTCGCCCTGGTCGCCCTGCTCAGCGGCTGCGCGCCGGGCGCCCGCTCCGCGCCGGCGGGCGGCGGTGCGCCACCGTCGACGGCACGGCTCGGTACCACGCCCTCCCCATCGCTCCCCGCCGGTGTCGACACCACTGTCGAGCGGGTGGTCGACGGTGACACCCTGGTCGTCGCGGGCGGCCGGCCGGTGCGGCTCATCGGCGTCGACACCCCTGAGACCAAGGATCCCCGTCGGCCGGTCCAGTGCTTCGGCCAGGAGGCGTCCGCCTTCCTCGTGTCATTGCTCGCGCAGGGGTCGGCTGTCCGCCTCGTGGGCGACGTGGAGCCGCGGGACCACTACGGCCGTACCCTCGCCTACGTCTACCGGCTTCCCGACGGGCTGTTCGTCAACGCCGAGCTGCTCCGACAGGGCTTCGCCCAGGTGCTGACCGTCCCGCCCAACGTCGCCCACGCCGAGACCTTCGCCACCCTCGGACGAGAGGCCCGGGAGGCCGGTGCCGGCCTTTGGTCGGCCTGCGACGGCAGCTGATCCCGAACCTCCGCCCGGATAGCGTTCCGGCGGATGAGCGGGTTGGCTGAACGCCTCGGGCATGCCGGCGACGCCCGGCTCCTGATCGTCACCGCCAACGATCTCGGCTCGTGCCATGCGGCCAACGTCGGGGTGCTCGAGGCGCTGCACGCCGGGGCCGCGACCAGCGCCGGCCTGATGGTCCCCTGCCCATGGGCGCGCGACGCCGTCGCCTGGCTGCGTCCCGACGACGACGTCGGGGTGCAGCTGACCCTCAACGCCGAGCACGGGAGATTCCGGTGGGGACCGATCACCCAGGCCCCGTCGCTACTCGACGGCGACGGCGGCTTTCCCCGGACGCGTGAGGACCTCTGGGACCACGCCGACCTCGACGAGGTCCGCCGGGAGACCCGGGCCCAGGTCGAGCGCGCCATCCTCTGGGGCCTCGACGTCAGCCACCTCGACTCGCACCTGGCCAGCCTCGAGCTGCGGCCCGAGTTCTTCGACATCGCCCTCGACCTGGCCCTCGAGTTCCGCCTGCCCCTCCGTCTCGGCTCGACGTCGACCCAGCGACAGGCGGGCTTCCCGTTCCGGGAGCTGGCTGCCGAGGCCGGCGTGCTGTGCCCCGATGCCGTCATGGGACCGGTCGGGGCGCGCGATCCCAGAGGCGATCGAGACGGGTTCCTCGCGTCGCTGGCCCCCGGCGTGAGCGAGCTGCTGCTCCGGCCGGCAGTCGCCTCGGACGAGCTGCGGGCGGCCGCGACCGACTGGCAGGTCCGGGTCGCCGACCATCGTTGGGCGACTCATCCTGAAGGGCTGCGGGCCACGGCCGCGCGGGCCGGAGTGGAGCTGATCGGCTACCGGGCGCTGCGCGCCGCCCAGCGGGCGGAACTGGGCGTCACGCCGTGAGCAGACCGACCACCAGCGGGGTGTTGCGGGTGCGCACCACACCGCCGGCCGCCTCCTCGGTGATGGCCAGGGCGCCGATCGGCCCGTCGGCCGAGAACACCACGTCCTCCGGCGAAGGACCGAGCACGCCGACCGACACGGTTTCCTCACCCACCACCGCCCACAGCTGGTAGGTGCGGTCGTCGGGCAGCGCCGGCAGGTTGCTGTCGAGCAGGTAACCCGTCCCGTCGGCGGCGAGCACGGCCCGGGCGAACAGATCGCCGTCCTCCGACTCGAGCGACACCCTGCGGGAGTCGGGATCGCGCGCCGCGACCGCCGCGGCCTGCCGCAGGGCGGCGTCGGCCGTGAGGGCCACGACCTCGGTCGGTTCCGGCCTGGCCCGGTCGAGGCTGAACCCGACCACGCCGACGGCCGCGGCCGCGGCGACCATGGCGGCGGCGACACCGATCCACGGGCGCCGGCCGCGGATCGGAACGACCGGCGACCGTCGCGGCGGGGCAGGCGTAGGCGCAGGCGCCGGCCCGATCGACCCTGTGCGGGTGGGTTGCAAGGGAACGACCGGAGCCAGCTCGTAGGGCGGGGGCGCGTCGTCCAGCGCGGCGGTGATCCGGTCCCACACCCCGTCGGGTGCGGCGAGCCAGCCCTCGGTCAGGAGGGACGCCACCTCCCGATGATCGGCCAGCTCGGCGCGGCATGCCCCGCAGGCCTCGGCGTGACCCTCGACCGCAGCCCGTTCGTTCGCTTCCAGGGCGTCGAGCGCTAGAGGCGCCAGCAGCTCGGCGGCCTCTACGTGGGTCAGCCTTCCGACCACGTTCCCACTCCTGCCTCAGCCAGGTCGGTCCGCATCCGGCGGAGTCCCGATCGTATCCGGCTCTTCACCGTGCCCTCAGGGGTCTCGAGCAGGACGGCCACCTGCCGGTAGGTGTGGCCGCTGAAGTAGGCCAGCTCGATGGCCCGCCGCTCGTCGACGGGAAGGGCGGCGACGACCCGCTGGACCTCGTCGGCCATCGCCGAGCTCATCACCTCGCGCTCGATGTCGCCGCCGCTCTCCGCCGTCTGGCGTGCCTCCCGCTCCTCGCGGCGCCGCCGGGAGGTCTCGGACCGCAGGAGGTCCACGGCGCGCCCGTGGGTCTGGGCCAGGAGGTACGACCGCAACGAGCCGCGGGCCGCGTCGTAGCGCTCGGGTTGGTTCCAGAGCCGCAGGAACACCTCCTGCAGGATCTCCTCGGCCAGCTGGCGGTCGACGAGCAGGCGCCGGGCCAGGGCGAACGCGGCCCCGGCGTGACGGCGGTAGACCTCGGCCAGGGCGTCCTCGTGGTACCGACCGATGGCGACGACGAGGGCAGCGTCGCTGGCGTCCCTATGTGCCTCGTTCCCCATGCCGACCTTCTCTACGGTGCCACGCCCCGCCGTGGATGGCCTCCACCGGAGGAGGCGCCACGACCGGAACTGCACCTCGGGCCGGAGGGTCGACATCCGCGCCCCGAGGGCTGGCATCGTTACGGGTCGATCGGCTGCGACCGCCCGCCGCCTGCCCGCGACGCCACCGTAGAGCGAGGAGAGCCATGGAGATCACCGAGCGCCAGCTCCGCCGGATGGCGGCCGACGTGGACGAGCTGCACCACGAGAGCCTTGGCGCCATGGCCGACGACCTCCGGGACCTCCACGCCGAGACCCGCCGGTTCCGCAAGGACCGCCGGCGGCTCCTCACCGCGGCCGGCGCCGGTGGGCTCGCCCTCGGCGTCGGGAGCTCGGTGTGGCCCTTCACCCCGCTCGTGGCGGCCTTCGGCCAGGAGGGCAACGACGGCGACGTCGCCGGTTTCGCCGAGAGCATCGAGCTGGCCGTCGTGGCCGCCTACACGACGGCCGCCCAGAGCGGGAAGCTGCAGCCGGCGGTGAAGGACGTCGGCGTCCTCTTCGCCAGGCACCACCAGGCCCACGCCGACGCCTTCGGGGGCGCGGCCGGACCCACGGCCACCAACAAGGCGAACCCGAAGCTGCTCGAGGAGCTCGGTCCCCGACTGGCCGCTGCCATCGAGGCGGGACAGGCCAAGATCCTCGAGCTGGCCAT
>Ga0187892_10010899_pt1 | contig 11335 bp, 6 predicted proteins | sample MA1701073metaG_FD_139345 | JGI IMG/M metagenome (GOLD analysis project Ga0187892, IMG submission 139345) | Bio-ooze microbial communities from a basaltic lava cave in the Kipuka Kanohina Cave System on the Island of Hawaii, USA - MA170107-3 metaG ... | reverse complement strand
CCCGGCTGCGGCTCTTCGGCCCAGGTGCGCATGCCCGCCGTCGGTCCCTTGGGAGGCGTAGGTGGGGCGGGGCCCCGGCGGGGAACGTAGGTGACGCCCGGCAACGCCACTGCGCCGCCGCCGGCGCCCGCCGCCACTCCGGCGTCGGCCGGCTTGGGTTTGGGCTCGGGGCGGCGGCGCAGCCACACGCTCTGCAGCACGGCGGCGAGGAACAGCCCGCCGGTGATGGTGACCAGCGTCCGCACCCGCCGCTCCCGGCTGGAGGCGGCGCCGCTGCCGGAGGAGGCATCTGCGGCTGCGTCCTCGCGGATCTTGGCGATGAAGGCGTCGCCCACGCCGCCACCCTTGGCCGGCTGGAACGGCTTGACGATGGGGAAGTCGCCCGAGTTGGTGTAGCCCACCACCACGGCGTTGCCGTCGGCGTCCACCGCGATCCCGGCCGCCTGGTCGTCGTCGCGGGCGCCCAGGTAGGACGAGGAGGTGAGCGAGGACCCGCTGGCTCCCACGTTGGTCAGGAAGGCGTCGACGAACCCGCCCCCCTTGGCTGCCTGGAAGGCGCGGTTGGTCGGGAAGTTGGCGGAGGCGGTGGCCCCCGTGACGTGGGCGTGACCCTGGCGGTCGACCGCCACGGCCTGGGCCCCGTCCGACCCGCTGCCGCCGAGGAAGGTGGAGTAGGCCAACCCGGACCCGTCGGGGCGGACCTTGGAGACGAAGGCGTCGAAGTCGCCGTCCTTCTCCCGCTGGAAGGCGCTGACCACGGGGAAGTTCGTCGAGCCCGTGTTGCCGGTGACGTAGGCCGCGCCGGCGGCGTCGACGGCGATGCCGGTGGCCTTGTCGGAGTCCCCCCCGCCCAGGTAGGTGGAATAGAGCAGTCCCGACCCGTCGCCTTTGACCTTGGCGACGAAGGCGTCGGCCAGGGTGTTGCCCGTGCCCGCCGACGCCCCGCCGAGGCCCTCCTGCAGCGGCCGGACGGTGGGGAAGTTGCCCGACTGGGTGTCACCCGCGAGGTAGACGTCGCCTTGGGCGTCGAGGGCGATGTCGACGACATGGTCGTCGCCGGCGCCGCCCAGATAGGACGACCAGGCCAGGCCGGTGCCGCCCGGGCTGACCTTGAGGACGAAGCCCTCGGTGTCGTCGGGACGGCTGATCACGCCCTGGAACGGGCGGTTGACGGGGAAGTTCGACGACTCGGTGGCGCCGCCGACGATCACCGCCCCCTCGCTGTCGACCCCGATCCCGCTGCCGCTGTCGGCCCCCGCCCCACCCACGAACGTCGACCAGTCGATGGCCGACCCGGCCGAGTTGATGCGGGCCACGAACACGTCGCTGGCCCCCCCGCCGTAGGTGCCCTGAAAGGCCCGCACCGCCGGGAAGTCGGAGGACTCGGTGTAGCCGGTCACGTACACGGCCCCGTCCGACCCCACGGCCACCGCGTAGGCGGCGTCGCGACCCCGACCGCCCAGGTAGGTCGACCACAGCAGGGTGCTGCCGTCGCCCTTGACCTTGCTGACGAACACGTCGGTGCGGGGCCCTTCGGCCTGGGGTACCGACGGCTGGGCCGGGTTGAGGGTGGGGAAGTCGCCCGACTCGGTGTAGCCGGTGACGTAGATGTTGCCGTCGAGGTCGAGGGCCACGGCATAGGCGGTGTCGGTGCTGCTCCCGCCGATGTAGGAGGAGCTGACCATCACCGGGTCGATGACCAGCGGCGACGTCCCCTCGTAGGGGCCGACCGTGAATCCCCACCGCCCGCCGCCCCGGTCGGCGAACGCCCCGTCCACCGGCCGGCGGGCCCCACCCGGACCGTCCTGGTAGAGGACCGGGGCTTGGAGGCGGACATCGCCCACCACCAGGTCGCCCGACGGCTCGAGGTGGGCGGCGCCGCCTGAGAGGGAGAAGGAGATGGTGGAGGGGTCGACGCCGGGGGCGACCACGAAGTCGTGCTCGACGTGACGTCCATGGCCGCGGAACACCAGGTCGACGCCCGGGTAGACGTCCCGGTAGCGCACGCGGCCATAGGTGGCGACGCCCGACCGCCAGGCCCCCGGGTCGCTGCCGGCAAAGCGGGACACGGTGGCGGCCAACGGGTCGAGGGCCTCCACCGGGCCGTCGCTGCGGGCCCCTTCCAGGGTGAGCCGCACGCCGGCCGGGCTGACCACCATGCCGTCGGCGGTGAGGGCCACGTGCTGACCGGGCGTGCGGGCGGTGAAGCGGATCTCGGGGTCGAGGCGGCCGTCGTTGGCCTCGAAGGCCAGGGGGAGCCGGTCGACGACCGCTCGGGCTCGGGCTCCGGCGACGGCGGTCGGGTCGGCCGGGGTCGGTCCAGGCGAGGGCCGGGTGACGACGATCACCGACAGCAGGGCGGCCACGGCCAGGGCGCCGCAGGCGCACTCCGCTCGTCCCAGCCTCCTACGCATCGATCACGCTCCGGCGGGCTCCCCTGGCCACCCAGCAATCTTGGCGGGCGCGCGCTCCCAAAGGTTAGCGACGGCCGCCGAACGGCATGGGCGACTGCTTCATGGGCACGAGGTCGCGGCGGTACTGGCGGTGGGTCCGCTCGACCGCCTCGCGGGCCTCCTTGATGGCCTGCGCCAACTGGACCCGCAGCCGCACCACCTCGTCCTCCAGCTCCATGACCGCCTTGACGCCGGCCAGGTTGAGGCCCGACTGGGTCAGGGCGTGGATGCGCCGCAGCCGGTCGATGTCGCGCACGCTGTACCGCCGGCTCCCCCCGCCGGTGCGGGCCGGATCGAGCAGGCCCCGCCGCTCGTAGATGCGGAGCGTCTGCGGGTGCATCCCCGCCAACTCGGCGGCGACGGAGATGACGTAGACACCCCGGTCTCGCTCACTTGGCATCGCTCACTCCCCAATGTGCACGAGGAGACTCCTTCGACGCGGCGGACAGGGCCTCGATGGCCTCCCGCTCGGCCGACGTCAGCTTGGTGGGCACCGCCACCTCGACGGTCACCAGCAGGTCACCGACGCTCTTGGCGTTGTCGACGCCCCTGCCCCGCACCCGGAACGTCCGCCCCGAGCGGGTGCCGGGCGGGATCTTCAGCACGACGGGCTGGTCGAGGGTGGGAACGGTGATGTCCGCCCCCAGGGCGGCCTCGGCGAAGGTGACGGGGACGGTCAGGGTGAGGTCCCTGCCCTTGCGGCCGAACAGCGGGTGCGAGGCCACGCCGACCACCACGTAGAGGTCGCCGTGGGGCCCGCCGTTGCGGCCGGCACCACCCCGGCCCTTGAGCCGGATCCTCTGGCCGTCGTCGACGCCTGCCGGCACCCGCACCTTGACCTGCCGGGGGCGCAGCTCCACGCCCCGGCCCCGACACTGCGGGCAGGGCGCCTCCACAACCATGCCCCGGCCCGCGCAGCGCGGGCACGGGCGGCTGAACGAGAACAAGCCCTGGTTGTCGTCGAGCACGCCCCGACCCGAGCAGTCGGGGCAGATCGTTGGAGTGGTCCCGGGCGCGGCGCCGCTGCCGTGGCACACGCTGCACGTCGACTCGCTGGTGACGTTGACCGTGGTGGTGACCCCGTTGACCGCCTCGTTGAAGGACAGGTGGAGCTGGGCCTCCAGGTCGGCGCCCCGCTGCGGCCCGGCGGTGGATCCGCCGGGCCTGCCGCCGGGGCCGCCGGCGCCCGGTGCGCCACCCGCCCGCGGGCCGCCCGGGTCCCGGAAGCGCCCGAACAGCCCGCCCAGGATGTCGCCCAGATCGTCGGTGGTGAAGGTGAAGGGCCCGCCCGCTCCGCCCGCCCCCGGTGCCCCGCCGCGGGCGCCCGCGCCCGGCCCCCGGAAGGCGTTGGCCATGGGACCGAGGCGGCGGATCTCGTCGTACTCCTTGCGCTTGGCCGCGTCGGCCAGCACGTCGTGGGCGGCCGAGATCTCCTTGAAGCGCTCCTCGCTGCCCGGGTTGGTGTCAGGATGGTGCTGCTTGGCCAGCTTGCGGTAGGCGCGACGGATCTGGTCCTCGGTGGCCGCCTCCGGCACCCCGAGCACCTTGTAGTAGTCCTTCTCGAGCCATTCCTGCTGGGGCACGGCGGCCGCCCCTACCCCCGGACTCGCACCATGGCCGGGCGGACCACGCGGCCCTTCCAGCGGTACCCGCTGCGCAGCACCTCGGCCACGACAGGCCCGCCGTCGCCGGCCTCGTGGGCCACCGCGTCCGCCTCGGTGGGGTCGAAGGGCTTGTCGACGGGGTTGATCCGTTCCAGGCCCTCCTTCTCGAGGATGGCCATCAGGCTGGCCTGCACCTGCTCGAACCCCGTGCTGTGGGCGATGGCGGCGTCGAAGTTGTCGAGCACCGGCAGCAGCTTCTCCACCAGCGTCTCCGCCGCCCGCTCCACGTGCTCCCCCTGCTGGCGCAACATCCGCTTGCGGTAGTTGTCGAAGTCGGCCCGTGTCCGCTGCAACTGTTCCAGGTACTCCGCCCGCTCCTTCTCCAGCCGCTTGAGCGTGGCCCTCTCAGAGGCCCGCAACGGCTTCTCCGGCTCGGCCGGAGGACCCTGACCGTCGCCCGCGACCGTGTCGCCCGCAGGCCCCTCTCCCTCCTCTTCTTTGGGGGGTGCTTCCGACGAGTCAGCCGGGTGGCGCGTAGGGGGGGACCCAGACGGGGCGGGGCCCCCGTCAGGGGGTGCCTCGTCTGGGGTGGGACCCTGAGCGACAGGGCCCGGCTGACGGGCCTCAGAGTCCGCAGCCATTAGCCGTCCACGATTTCGGCGTCGACGACGTCGTCGTCATTCGGACCGGCGCCGAACCCGCCCGCATTCGGCCCACCGGCCCCGTCCCCATCCGAGCCCGACGACTCGTACAGCTTCTGGGCGAACGTCTGCGTGGCATACATCAGTTGCTCGTGGGCCTGGCGGATGGCGCCCATGTCGCTGCCCCGCAGGGCCTCCTTGACGTTCTTCAACGCCTCCTCGATCTTCGACCGCTCGTCGGGACCGATCTTGTCGGCGTAGTCCCGGAGCATGCGCTCGGTCTGGTAGACGAGGGTGTCGGCCTGGTTGCGGGTCTCGGCCTCCTCCCGGCGCCGGCGGTCGTCCTCGGCGTGGGTCTCGGCGTCGCGGACCATCCGGCTGATCTCGTCCTTGTTCAGGGAGGACTGGCCGGTGATCGTCATCGACTGCTCCTTGCCCGTGCCCCGGTCCTTGGCGGACACGTGCACGATGCCGTTTGCGTCGATGTCGAAGGTGACCTCGATCTGGGGCACGCCGCGAGGCGCAGGCGGCAGGCCGACCAACTGGAACTTGCCGAGGGTCTTGTTGTACATGGCCATGTCGCGCTCGCCCTGGAGGACGTGGATCTCCACCGACGGCTGCAGGTCTTCGGCGGTGGTGAAGACCTCGGTGCGGCGGGTGGGGATGGTGGTGTTGCGCTCGATGAGCTTGGTCATGATCTGGCCGCGGGTTTCGATGCCCAGCGACAGCGGGGTGACGTCGAGGAGCAGCACGTCCTTGACCTCGCCCTTGAGCACGCCGCCCTGGATGGCGGCGCCCACGGCCACCACCTCGTCGGGGTTGACGCCCTTGTGGGGCTCCTTGCCGGTGAGGCCCTGCACCAGCTCCTGCACGGCCGGCATCCGGGTGGACCCGCCCACGAGGATCACGTGGTCGATCTTGTTCTTCGACATGCCGGCGTCCTTCAGGGCCTGCTCGAAGGGGCCCTTGCACGCCTGCACAAGGTCGGCCGTCATCTCCTGGAACCTGGCCCGGGTGAGCTTGTAGTCGAGGTGGAGGGGGCCACTCTCGGTGGCGGTGACGAAGGGCAGGTTGATCTGCGTCTCCTGCACCGCCGACAGCTCGATCTTGGCCTTCTCGGCCGCCTCCTTTAGGCGCTGGAGGGCCATCTTGTCCTTGGACAGATCGACGCCGTGGTCGCCCTTGAACGACTTGATCAGCCAGTCGATGACCCGCTGGTCCCAGTCGTCACCACCGAGTTGGGTGTTGCCGCTCGTGGACTTGACCTCGAAGACGCCCTCGCCGATCTCGAGGATCGACACGTCGAACGTGCCGCCGCCGAGGTCGAAGACAAGGATCGTCTGCTCCTGGTTCTCCTTGTCGAGCCCGTAGGCCAGGGCGGCGGCGGTGGGCTCGTTGATGATGCGCAGCACCTCGAGGCCGGCGATAGCCCCCGCCTCCTTGGTGGCGGTGCGCTGGGCGTCGTCGAAGTAGGCCGGCACGGTGATGACGGCCTGGTTGACGGCCTCGCCCAGGTAGGACTCGGCGTCGCGCTTCAGCTTCTGCAGGATGCGGGCCGAGATCTCCTGGGGCCGGTACTTCTTGTCGTCGATCGTGATCGTCCAGCTCGTGCCCATGTGGCGCTTGACCGAGCGGATCGTGCGATCGGGGTTGGTGATGGCCTGGCGCTTGGCCACCTCACCGACGAGCACCTCGCCCGTCTTGGAGAACCCGACGACGGAGGGCGTCGTCCGGCCTCCTTCCGCGTTGGGGATGACGGCGGGTTCGCCAGCTTCGAGGACGCTGACCACGGAGTTCGTGGTTCCGAGGTCGATCCCGACGGCCTTGGGCATGGGCGTACTCCTCACACTGTTCGCAGGTAAGACTGGAGAAACTTGAGTCTGATCGTATCAAGGACCCAAAGCCCGAGCATATTCCCCTGCACGGTCCTCCGGCTCGCCCCTACCCTCCAGGCCAGTGGCGGAATCGAGCGGGACACTCCCGGGCGGGGCCGAGGGGGCGTCGTCCCGGCGCGCCACGTGGGTCCTGGCCCGGGAGCTGCCCGTCGTCAGCCGCCCGCTCACGGCCGCCGCAATCGCGTGCACCCTGGCCGGCGCCGCCCTCCCCACCGCGTTCGCGGTGGCGACCGGCGCCGCCGTGGGGGGCGTCGAGGGGGCGGTGGCCGACGGGCTGGGCTCGGCTGCCGGGCGCCGCCTGAGCGCCTCGGTCCTCGCCGTCGGCCTGCTCTTCGCCGTCTCCCAGATGCTCCACCCCGTGGAGGACCTGGTCGTCTCCCGCCTGAGCCGGCGCATGCGCATCCGCACCTACCAGCGCTCGATCGCCGCCACCCTGCGTCCGGCGACGGTGACCCACCTGGAGACGCCCGAGCTGCTCGACCTGGTCGGTGCGGCCACCGTCCTGTCCAACAACGGCCCGGGACCGGCGGTGCGGGGCCTGCTCAGCCTGGCCCGGCGGCGGCTCGGGGTGGTGGGGCCGTTCCTGCTCGTCGCCCACTTCCGCCTGTGGGCCGCCGTGCTCCTGGTCGCGGCCGAGCTGGCCTTCGCCCGGGAGTGGTCGAGGATCTACCACGGCCTGGTGGCGTTCCGGGTGCTGCACCTCCCCGGGTTGCGCCGGGCCGTCTACCTCCGCACGGTTGCGCTGTCGCCCCAGGCGGCCAAGGAGACCCGCACCTTCGGGCTCGACGGGTGGCTGACCGAACGGTTCCGCACCTCCTGGCTGGGCACCATGCGGGAGATCTGGCGGGGCCGGCGGGGGAACTTCGTGCGGGTGCTGGCCCACTCCGTCCCCGTGCTGGGCGCCTTCGGGCTCCTCTACTGGTCCCTTGGCCGGGCCGCCATCGACGGGAGCATCGACATCGGAGCGGCCGCCGCCTACGCCACCGGGTCCCTGGCCACCATCGGGGTGGCCTTCGGGGCCGGGAGCGCCGACCTCGAGGAGGGCGCCACCATCCTCCGCAAGACCGGCGAGTTGGAGGACGTGGTGCGAACCGATCCCCGCCTCCTCCTCCCCGGTCACCTGAGCGCCGCCGACGTGCCCGCCGCGAACATCCGCTTCGACGACGTCTCCTTCGCCTACGCGGGCGGGCGGCCCGTGCTCGACCGCCTCGACCTGGTCGTGCCGGTCGGGCGCAGCCTGGCCGTGGTGGGGGACAACGGGGCGGGCAAGACCACGCTGGTCAAGGTGTTGGCCCGCCTGTACGACCCCACGGGCGGGCGGGTCCTCGTGGGCGACGTCGATCTGCGAGACGTCGAGCCGTCCTCGTGGCAGCGGCGGGTGTCGGCCGTGTTCCAGGACTTCGTCCGCTACCCCTTCACCGTCGCCGACAACATCGCCATCGGGGCGCCTGCCCACCCCGAGGCCCTCGAGCGGGCGGCTCGCCGGGCCGGGGCCCTCGACCTGATCCGGGCCCTGCCCGCCGGGTTCGACACGTGGTTGGGGCGGGAGTTCGAGGGCGGCGTCGAGCTGTCGGGCGGCGAGTGGCAGCGGATCGCCCTGGCCCGGGCCCTGTACGCCGCTCAGATCGACCGCGGCGGCCACCGCATCCTCGTCCTCGACGAACCCACCGCCCACCTCGACGCCCGGGCCGAGGCCGAGTTCTACGACAGCTTCTTCGACGTGACGGCCGGCTGCACGACCGTGGTGATCTCCCACCGCTTCTCGACCGTCCGGCGGGCCGAGCGGATCGTCGTCCTCCATGGCGGGCGCATCGTGGAGGCGGGCGCCCACGACGACCTCATGGCGCTGGGTGGGCGCTACGCCGCCATGTTCCGGCTCCAGGCCTCGCGCTTCGCGGACGCATGACCGCCATGACCGCCTGCGTGGCCCGAACGCCATGACCGCCTGCGTGGCCCGAACGCCATGACCGCCTGCGTGGCCCGAACGCCATGACCGACCTGTGGAGGGCGACACGGGCCCTCGCCCGCCAGGTCTACCGGGCCGATCCCGTCCGCACCGTGGCCAGCACCGGCGTCAACATCGGCGCCACTGTGTGCGACGCCTTGGGCGCGGTCGCCCTCAAGTACCTGGTGGACGGGGTCACGGCCGCCGACTCCGGCAGTGTCGCGGGGGCCTCGGCCTTCGTGGTCGCCACCTTGGCCGGTTCCCTGCTCGGGCACTGGGCCTCTGTGACCCTGGGCATGGCGCTGCGGGAGCGGTCCACCCTCCAGCTCGACACCCACCTGGCCCGCCTGTCCCTGGGCATCCACCACATCGAGCACCACGAGCGGCCCGACTACCTCGACCAGCTGGAAGTCCTCCGCCGCAACCACCAGCGGCTGGCCGCCGTCCACGACGCCATGATCGCCAACCTCACCACCGTCGTCCGCCTGTGCATCGTGGTGGGGATCCTCGGCGGGATCCACCCCCTACTCCTGCTGCTGCCCCTGGGCGGCGTCCCCACCCTGGTGGCCAACGTCAAGGTGGCCCGCATGCGCCACGCCGTGGAGGACGAGGTGGCCGCCAGCTACCGCTTCCGGGCCCGGATGTTCGACATCGCCACCACCCGCGACGCGGCCAAGGAGCTGCGCATCTACGGGGCGGGCGAGGAGGTCCGCCGCCGCTGGGACGAGGCCCGGGCCACCGGCGACGCCATCGAGGAACGCATCGAGGCCCGCAGCGCCCTGCTCTCGGCCGCCAGCTGGCTCGTCTTCGGAGTCGCCATGACCGCCGCCCTCCTGCTCGTCGCCCGCGAGGCGGTGGCGGGGCGGGCCACCTCCGGCGACGTGGTGCTGGCCCTCGTCATGGCCGGGTCGGTCAACTGGGGCGTGGGCGGGCTGGCCCACTCCGTCACCTGGCTGCTCGACAACCTCAAGATGGGCCGCCGCCTGCTGTGGCTCGAGGATCTGGCTGCGGAGGCGGCAAGGCGGGCGATGCCCGCGGCCCCGCGGCCCGTCCCCGACCGGCTGGCCGACGGCATCCGGCTCGAAGGGGTGACGTTCCGCTATCCCGCCACCGACACCGACGTCTTGTGCAACGTCGACCTCATCCTGCCCGCCGGCTCGACGGTGGCGGTGGTGGGCGACAACGGCGCCGGCAAGACCACCCTGGTCAAGCTCCTCTGCCGGTTCTACGACCCGACGGAGGGCCGCATCACAGTCGATGGCGCCGACCTCGGTGACTTCGACGTGGCCGAGTGGCGCAGCCGCCTGTCGGGCTGCTTCCAGGACTTCGCCCGCCTGGAGCTGGCGGCCCAGGAGGTGGTGGGCGTCGGCCACCTGCCCGACGTGGCCTCCGAACCGGCGGTGGTGGCCGCCCTCGACCGGGCCCACGCCGCCGAGCTGCCGGCCATGCTGGCGGGCGGGCTGGCGACCCAACTGGGCCGCAGCTTCGACGAAGGGGTCGAACCCTCGACCGGCCAGTGGCAGAAGCTGGCACTGGGCCGGGCCATGATGCGGGAGGAGCCCCTCCTCCTTGTCCTCGACGAGCCCACCGCCAGCCTCGATCCGTCCACCGAGCACGCCCTGTTCGAGCGCTACGCGGGCGCCGCCTCCGACGCCGCCCGCCGCTCCGGGGCCATCACCGTGCTCGTTTCACACCGCTTCTCGACCGTCCGCATGGCCGATCTCATCGTCGTGTTCTGCGACGGAGGGGTGACCGAGATCGGCACCCACGAGCAGCTCGTCGCCGCTGGCGGCACCTACGCCGAGCTCTACGGCCTCCAGGCCCGGGCCTACGGTTGAGAACGCACTGCCAGGCATGCCGAGCAGCGACCGTACCGGCGAACCGGCCGTCACCCACCCGAATGATCGGAAGTGATGTCTCCCGATGACCTCACCGGTCACAGGGAGACATCAGTACGGCATTCCTGCGGTCTGGGCGAACGCCGCCGGGTAGTCGTCGGCCCGCAGGGGGTGGCTGGCGTCGCAGAACTGGTCGACGACGACCCATGCCGCAGCCCGACCGCCACCGGGTCGGTCAGCAACCGGAGCAGGCTCATCTGCCTCACGCGGCCCAGGTGGTCAGGCCCCGTACTTGGCCAGGCGGCCGGCGCAGGCGAGGACGATGGGCATGAGCTCGACCGTCGGGCGGCGGCCGAGGGCTCCCGCCCGGCACCAGCGCTCCCCGAAGCGGGTGACGTCGTCCCGGCCGACCCGGGCGCCCCACACCAGTGCGGGCACGGGGTGCCAGGAGTGGGCGGCCATCTGGCTGGGCGTGGAGTGGTCCCCGGTCACGACCAGCACGTCGGGCTGCTGCTCGACGATGGCGGGGATGATCGCATCGAGGGCTTCGATTGCGGCCACCTTGGCTTCAAAGTTCCCGTCCTCGCCGGCTGAGTCGGCCGCCTTGTGGTGGACGAAGAAATAGTCGTACTGCTCCCAGTGGTTGCGCAGGATCGTGACCTGGTCGTCGAGGTCGGCCGCTTTCGCCAGCACCTCCATCCCCACCAGCCGAGCGATGCCCCGGTACATCGGGTACACGGCGATGGCGGCGGGGTTGAGCCCGTAGCGGACCTGCATGGGAGGCAGCTCGCGGTGGGTGTCGAACCCCCGCAGCAGGATGCAGTTGACCGACGTGTCGCCGGCCAGCAACTGGCGCACCTGGTGGTCGAGGTCGGCAACGGCCCGGGCCGTCCGGTCGGCGTGGGGGGTGAGGGCGTGAGGAGGGCGGGGCGGCACCCCGAGCATCTGGGGGTCGGTGT
>Ga0187892_10010898_pt1 | contig 11338 bp, 9 predicted proteins | sample MA1701073metaG_FD_139345 | JGI IMG/M metagenome (GOLD analysis project Ga0187892, IMG submission 139345) | Bio-ooze microbial communities from a basaltic lava cave in the Kipuka Kanohina Cave System on the Island of Hawaii, USA - MA170107-3 metaG ... | reverse complement strand
GTAAGACTGCGCATTGATGCTGATGTCCCCCTTGCTATTAACAGCCACCGGCAATTCCAACACGCCTTCCTCAAATGGATTCGCTGCCAGGGTTTTGTACGCAGCGCCGACAATAAGGGGGGTGGATAATTTTCCAATCGAAGATAATCCCATTTCCCAGGAAAAAAATATCATAACGACAGCCAACAAAACCCGTTGCCGAAGAGGGCTATTCACAGTTTCTATTAAATGACCAAAAGAGATCGCAGCAAGAACGCCAACTCCTGTCCACGTGAGAAGAATCAATCTTGATGGGGCTCGAAATGAATCGAAAAAAGGAAGATGGCGGAATAGTAAATAAGGTAACGGTATGTTTGTCTCTGAGTAAGTTAATTGCAGCCAAGGGCCCAAAGATAAGATGATCCCAGCCAAAGACAACCAAATCCAGCCCATGTGTTTTTTATAAAGACGATGCCAGAGCCCCCACCCAATTAACCCCAGAACACCGACTCCAAAAAATCCCATAAGGTCTTCAGGCTGGGCTTGTGTGAGATATTCTTGTCGACCTAAGTAAGTTGCCGTGTTTAAAGAAACGTCGGTCAATCCGCTGGTCCATTTTCTCAATGATTGAACCCAGTTTGAGGGGTGCCATGCCGGGTAATCAAAGAAAGACAACAAGCTTAATGAAGATATGTCGCTTCCTCCGATGAGGTCTTTACGAAGGCTAAGGGCGGGCCAGTAAATAAAAAGGCCAATAATAGCTGTGACAAAGAGACCGCCAAGCAGCGGCCTTAAGAATTTTCCATTCATGTCTCCCTTGATGATCAAAGACCCAACCACGATCGGAAGTCCAATCATAAGGCACGAAAAAGCAACATACGTTGTAGTCACGCAAACGCCAATAGCTCCGAATATGAAAATGAAGTTTGCGCTTCGACCCGGATTGATTTTCATTTCCATTAAGCCTAAGAAGAGGATAGGAACAAATGCCAGGAAGCTTTCGCCTAATTGTCCCAGGACATGTTGAGTCAGACTGTAATGGTTGAACATAAAGAGGTATCCAGCCAGGAAAGCAGCCAAAGTATTTCTGGTGACTCGGAAGGTGAGCAGATACATTGAAATTCCCGATACGATATAGGAGAGAAAGCATAACAGGTTGTAAGCGGAATAAGGTCCTATGAGCCATTCAAGGAAAGATCCTAAGGTTGTGGTGAGGGGCGCATGTATAAAGAGGGGAGAACCAATAGGGTACATGATCAGGTTTGAGAAAAACGGGTTCACCCCTCCTTTCCCCAAAAAACTATTGGCAAACCACCATAGCTCCCATACGAAAACACCGCCAACCTGAGAGCCCGCTAGAACCTTAGTTGACAGGTGATGAAATATGTCCCAGTGAATTACAACCACAATGGCCGTATAAGCAATTCCAACAATAATAGTTCGGGAGATTTTCATCAATTCAGGCGATAGTCAAAATTGGCGGCCCCAACGGGATTTGAACCCGTGATCTCTACCTTGAGAGGGTAGCGTCCTAGACCACTAGACGATGGGGCCAGTGGAAACCATTCTACTTAAGATATGTTAAGATCAACACCTAAACCTAGAGAGGGGAGGGCGTCTTGAGCCAGTACGATCTCATCTTCGTAGGCGGCGGTCTTGCCAGTGGCTTGGCGGCTTATCGAATTCACCAATTTCGTCCTGAGCTCCAACTTCTTATTATTGAAGCCGAAGGTAAATTAGGCGGACGGCATACCTGGTCATTTTATTATCCTGATCTCACCTTAAGGCAACGCGCTTGGCTCACCCCTTTCATTTCTAAAACGTGGTCTGCTTATGATGTAAAATTTCCTGAGTTTTCTCGGCGTGTTTTTTCAAATTATTTTTCCATCCAATCACAGCAATTTCACGATGTCCTTCAGCGCACTTTTGGATCCTCGCTTCTTCTTAATACCAGCGTGAAACAGGCCTTTCCCGATCATGTTATGTTGGAATCCGGGGTCCGCATTCGAGGGCGGTGCGTTCTGGATGGCCGAGGCTGGGAAAAAGAATCTGCCAGAATTCCTCTGGGGTATCAAAAATTTTACGGATTAGATGTGACCTTAACGGGAACTCACGGTTTAAATTCTCCTCTTCTCATGGATGCCACGCTTCCTCAAGATGACGGATTCCGTTTCTTTTATGTGTTGCCGTGGTCTGAAAAATCCCTTCTTGTAAAAGATATGCGTTACAGTGATTCGCCGGAACTTCCGGAGTCTGTCTTTAAAGAAGAAATTTTGAAATACATTGAAAAGCATGGTTGGGAAGTAGCCTCAATTAATAAGGCAGAAAAAGGAATTCTCCCCATTTCCTTAGAAGGATCCTGCCCCTATAGTCAATATCCTGTTCCCGTTATCGGCAGGAGAGCGGGACTTTTTCATGCCACGACAGGTTACTCCCTTCCTTACGCTGTTCGATGCGCCGATGCTCTGGCAGAGTTGGGGCATTATAATGCCATAACGGTGTATAATTTTCTAAAGGAATACAGTGAGAATCATTGGCGAAGACAAGGGTTTTTTCGGCTATTAAATCGCATGCTGTTCCGTGCGGGAGCACCCCAAGAACGATTTAGAATTCTTCAAAAATTTTACCAATTCTCCGACGATTTCATTTCGCGATTCTATGCAGGTCATATGCGCACACTTGACCGCGTTCGAGTTTTTACGGGTCACCCCCCCCGTTCCCATTCATAAAGCCATTCGCTATTTTTTCTAATCCTAATTTGCCTCTCTTGGGCCTTTTGCATTATCAAAAGCCCAGCGGGCATGGTTTAAGCGGTTCATATCGCGATAAAACTCTCCCATCCATTCAAAAACGTCAGACCTGTCTGTAATATCATAAATGAAAAAGCACTGGCCCACGAGTTTAATGGGTTGGACGTTTTTTCTTAACCATTCAAACGATTCTCCATACGATTGAAGCACCTTGGTTCCCACGGCAAGATAAATAGGTTTTTTCATTGTGTTCAAGATACGATCGGGCCGCTCTTTGCTGACCAAAGCAGGAGAAAACAAATCTTGATAGTCAATTCCATATGCTTTAGGATCTCCGGATCCCGAGTAACAAAGAATTAAAGTGGGGTTTCCACTTTTTTTTAGATAACTCGCTAAGGCGGGAAGAGACTGACCCCAGTCTTGATCTGAATCTGCCAGCCAACGAGAGCCCTGATTGGGTCCTCCCACCAAGATATTGAAATAAGCCAAAGTATTGGGATGAACAGCCAGAATATCAATCACGCCGACAAGAAAGCACACCCAGATGAGAGCGGCTCTTTGAACTCTGGTCTTATTAAGAAGAAGGGAAAGTCCGCTGGCCAGCCCCACAAGACCCAAATAGGTAGGAGACAGTTGGACTGTGGATACCGCATTTTTGAAAAAGAAAACAGAACAAAATGAACACAGCCCCAAAAAGAAAAAATGAAGAAATCCGTTTCTTGACTGTTTTGACTGGGCCCACAAAAAACCACCGATCAATGAGAGAATAAGGATTTGAAGGGGCGCTTTGATAAAAAAGGCCGGCCAGGAAAGAAGAGCCGGGGTCTCGCTGGACACTCTCCCCGCCCAATAATAAGGAAGAATCTCATCAAATTGAATGACATTGACAAGCACATCGTGCAAGGCGGTGGGATTTCCTGTCCAAGGAAGATAAGCGAGAAGAAAAGTAAATCCCATAATGAATAGAATAAAAAAGAAATGGCCGAACCGTTTTAAGAGGGGTGGTTTATTGGGATGGAAGAAAATTTCCAAAAGAAAAAAAGCGGGAATCAAAGGAAGGGAAGTGAGTTTGCATAAGAAGGCAAGCCCCCCAGTGACGCCTGAGAGAATAAGAAAGGAATATTTTTTCAATTCGAACCAACAAAAGTGTGACCACAAAGAGAGCAGCATGAAAAAATACATCGGCATTTCAAGCTGAGATACACTGGCACGCGAGAGGAACAGAGGTGTTAAAACATAAGAAGCCAGAGTCACAATCCCTCCCGTCCACCCCCACACTGACTTTGTCCAAACAAAAAGAAGTAAAGCAACCAGCCCAGAAAAAAGAGTCACAGGCAGGCGGCTCCATAGGATGAGTTTCTGATGAGGAATTTCATTTCGGAAAAAGAATTGAAATCCAAACCGATAAGCATCTTTTTTCTCCCAGGAAGAATGATCATAGGGAAGGGTCGCTCCCATAACCCAAAGGGGAAACCCATAGATAAGTTTCGAAAGAAAGGGATTTACTGTATTTAAGGTAATTGCTCCCGTCTCTAATTGCGCCAACCCGGCAGGGGCGTAGGCAATTTCATCCCATGTGGGAGATAGATTTTGTGCGGCCTGAAATGACAAGTAGAAATGAAAAGAAAAAATAAGAATGAGAAAAAGAGGCCGTTTAAATGGAATAGAGAAGGCCATAAACGAGCAATCCCGTGATTGACACATAAAGCCACAAAGGCCAAGTCCAGCGGGCTAATTTTTTGTGTTTATCAAAACGGTTTTGGATGGCCCAAAACAAGGTCACGAGAATCAATGGGACGATCGCAACCGCCAAAGTGGTGTGGGTGATGAGAATAAAGAAATAAACAGGCCGAATCCATCCTGTACCGAGAAACGGCATGGAGCCAAAGTGAAAATGGTAATAAAGATAAGAGACAAGAAATATCAGAGAAACAACGAATGCCCCGCTCATTAACATTCGATGAAGAAAAATACGGCCCTTCTTAATCGCAATAAATCCAATCAAAAGAAGTGTTGTGCAAAAGGCGTTTAAACCGGCATTAAGCGCTGGCAAACGCGAAGGAGGTTCTTTAAGAAGAGAGCGCAGATCACGATGAAGTTGATCCATGTCATTTTGGTCTGTGGAGTTGTAATAACCTCGGACGTGGCCTTTTTTGTCCACCAAAACAAAATTTAGGCTGTGCAAAATATGATTTGGGTCTTCTTCAAAGGAATCTCCCACAGCCAAATGAAAGCTTGTTCGAATGAGGTTGTAAATCGTCTCACGAGGTCCGGTAAGAAACTGCCACTGTTTGGTGTTATTGGTATAAGTTTTTGCATATTCAGCTAAAACGTGGGCGGTGTCGTAAACGGGATCAACAGAAAAAGACACCAGTCTCAAAAGCGGATTTGAACCAAAATCACTTTGCAGGCCTGCCATTCTTGTGGACAGAAGCGGGCAAGGCCCAGCGCAACGTGTAAAAATAAAATCTGCCACCCAAATCGATCCTTTTAAATCAGAGAAACCAAACGATTGCCCATCTTGATTAACAAAGGAAAAGTTTTCGACCAATCCATAGTCTATTTTGGGCTTGAAAAAACCAAAGGGTGATGGCCCGGACGCCGGTTTTTTCATAAAAGTCAGGATGGCAATAAGGATGGCCAATAACAAAATGAGAGTTCTTAAAATATTTTTTACTGTCAGCATAATAAAGAGGGAATTATTCTTTTTCCGCGATCTTCACGGAGAACCAAAACATCATAACAGAAAAAACCAGAATAATGGCAAGGCATAGAACTTTCGAAGAAAGAATCGAATTGGGATAGCGCAGGGTGGAAAAGCCCAAATGCAGACCCGCATTGGCATACGTAAGGGGGTTCCAGTTCATCAGAAATTTGAGCCATGAGGGAACGCCTTCAATGGGAAAAACGGAGCCGGACAAAAGCCACAGAGGCATCAGAAACAGGTTCATAATGGCGTGAAATCCTTGGGTGGAGTCTAATCGCCACGCAATCAAAAACCCTAGCCCTGTGAGTCCAAAGGAAATAACAAAAATGACCAGCAATGAATAAAGGAAATTCCCAAAGCCAAAATACAATCCCAAAAAAGGAGTGAGAATGTAAAACAATATGCCCTGAATAGTTGCCAAAATGGCCCCGCCCAAAAGCTTTCCCAAAACGAGTGACGAGCGTGGCACAGGCGCTACCAAGATCCCCTGCAAAAAACCCTCGCGGCGATCTTCAATGATGGAGATGGTTGAAAAAATGGCAGTAAAAAGAAGAGTCAGCAAAATGGTGCCCGGGAAGAAAAATTGCATGTAATTAAGATTGCGCGCTGTGGGTTCCAGCGATAGCGGCAACGGAAGCCGGAATGCCGAACTAAATCCTGAGCCGAGGAGAAACCAAAAAACAAGAGGAGTCCCCAATGCCCCTAAGATGCGATTTTTCTGACGAAAGAATCTCACCATCTCTCTTTGAACCAAGGTATAGGTGATCAAGGCAAAATTCATAGGGGGATTCCTTCGTGCCAAAATCGTTGGCCCGTTTCTCTTACAAACACATCTTCCAGTGTGGGTTTGGCCAATGTGATGGCTTGGATGAGACCCGGAAAAGCTTCCACAATCTGAGGAATAAATTTGTGTCCGTCTTTTATTTCAAAGCGGATGGTTTGGTCTACTTGGGCCACTTTCTGCCTAAATCGTTCTTCAATTTTTTGGGTCAAGGCAAGGGGATCGCGTGTTTGAATTGAAATAATATCGCCTCCAATTTTTGATTTCAATTCCTGCGGCGTTCCCATGGCCCGCAGCCGTCCTTGATGAAGAATAGCCACCATATCACATTTATCCCCTTCTTCCATGAGGTGTGTTGTGATGAGGATGGTCACACCCCTTTTCTTTAATTCAAAAAGAGAATCCCATAGGTCATAACGTGCTCCTGGATCAAGGCCTGTACTCGGTTCGTCCATGATGAGCAGGCGTGGTTCGTGCAAAAATCCTTTGGCGATTTCACTTCGTCTCTGTAGCCCTCCAGAAAGGTGTTCCACAAAATCATTTTGACGATCGCTAAGATGGAATTTTTGAAGGGCATCTTCTATTCGCTGGTTCAATGGCGCACCGGATATCCCGTACAAGTGACCTTGATGCAGAAGATTTTCATTCACGGTGAGCTTTTTATCGAGGCTGGGGTGCTGAAATAAAACGCCTATATTTTTTCGAACACCCATGGCCTCTCTTACCACGTCCATGCCGTAAATCCGCACGTCCCCCTTGGTGGGTTTCAAACGAGTGGCCAGGATATGAAAGAGAGTTGTTTTACCACTCCCATTGGGACCTAAAAGGCCAAAGATATGGCCCTCCTCAATTGTAAGGTTCACGTTTACGAGGGCGGGTTTGGGCTGTTCATGTCGACGTGTCTTGGGATAAATGTAGTCGACATTTTTTATCTCGATGGCGTTCATATGCTTAAAGAAATCAAAAGTGAGTGCTCTTATTGAAGATCATAGAAAGCACAAGCAGGGGGATATAAAAAAGCGAGGCAAAAAATATTTTTCGTGCGTGAACGGAAGAACGGGAAAAATAAAATTGCGCGCTGGCGGACAGGAGCCAAATCCCTAGAACGAAAGCCGAAACTGAATAAAGGAGACCGGTTAAACCGATCCATGTGGGCAAGAGACTCACCAGAAAAAGGGCGATGCAGTTGAGGATAATACTCAAAGCCGTGATTTGACCGTTATCATGAATGCGGGGCAACATATGGAGGCCTGCCTTGGAATAGTCGTCTTTATAAAGCCACGCCAAGGAAAAAAAGTGAGGAAACTGCCAGAAAAAAAGGATACTGAAGAGAACCGCCACCTCCCATCCGAGCCGTCCGGCCGCCGCCGCCCAGCCCATCACCGGAGGAAGAGCGCCGGCCACCGCCCCCACGGTTGTGCACAAAGAGGTGATTTTTTTAAGAGGAGTATAGATGTAGAGATAAACACTCAAGGTGAGTCCCGCGATCGTTGCGGTCAATAGATTCACGGTCCAGCTTAAATAAATAAGAGCGGCACTAGAAAGAAGGGTTCCGAGAAAAAGAACCTCGCCCGACTTCAGCCGCCCCGCTGGGAGAGGGCGCTTTTGCGTTCGTTTCATTTTGGCATCCGTTTCTTTTTCTATCAGCATATTTAAGGTGCCAGCCCCGGCAGCCACAAGAAGTGTCCCCACACCGGTGTGCCACAATTTGATCAAGTCCAGATTCTCCGGGGAACCCAATACGAAACCAGCCAGAGCTGTGATACCGGCAGTAAAAGTAATGCCGGGTTTGGTCAATTCAAAGTAGTCAGATAGTTTTGTGAGCGGGGCTGCGGATGAAGACGTGCTATTAAGTCGAAGGATATTGAGAACAAGGATCACAGACAGAGCCAAAATAGCCGCTCCGGTTACAACATGAAGCGTGATGATCAACACAGCGAAAAAGGGAATGGGAATGATATGAAAGTTATGTCCCAGAAGAATGTAACTGAAGAGGCCAAGACCCATTTGCGTATAAACAAGACACATAAGAAGAAAAGATCCTGCCGACAGAAGCGTGATCCGGGGCTTTATAGATTTGCACACCAAAAAGAGCCATGTTGACAGAAACGTCACAAGTATCGCTCCCCCGATGTGAGCCGTCACTCCCCATCCTGTGTGCCGAAGAACCGCTCCGAGAATTAATTGCACATAAGAAACTAAAAAAACGGTGCTGGCCAAATGCCGCAGTGAAACCGCATGGGCTGAGATGAGAGGAGGTATTGTTTTAGGTTCCTGCCATGTACGTGAGGTCCAAACACTTAAGGCAACAACCAGGCAGAGAAAAGTTTGAGCTAGGCAGGCATGGAGAATGGAAACAGGGCGCGGAAGTAGGAAGAGAACAGTAACCCCTCCCAATAGGCCCTGAAGTATCACCATCGCCACAGCGATCCACGCCGCGAGCTTAACAAAAGGGCGACTTTCTTTTAATGTCACAAAAAAAGCGAAAAACACAGTGAGAAATCCCACCATGGCCGCCACCATCCTATGCCCATGCTCGTAAAAGATTCCCCCAATCATGGGAGGCATAATTCGGCCATAGGAAAGGGGCCAATCAGGAACCGCCAAACCTGAATCGGTGCTCGTGACAAGACCACCCACAAAGATTAAGAACAGCGTTGCCACTGACAACAAGATCGAAACGCGTCCAATCCATTTATTGGGGCTGAGCGGGTTCATGCTTATACTCCGAAGAAGAATGTTTTTTTTGAGCGCGAAGAAGGAATCCTACAAAAGAAGAAATAAGAAGAAAGGGCAAGAGCCCCAAAACAATAACTCCCCAAAAAAATCCCTTAGCGAGATTGGAGTCATTTCCTCCAAAACAGACACTGCAACCCAGGCTTGGTTCGGTGAGGCACAAAATCATCACTACCGCAGAATAAAAAATGAATTGAATACGGTTGTTCATAACTGGAAAGATAACCTTCTTAATTATCTGATCCCGATATCGGGAATCAATGAAAGAATAAGACCCAAAAGAAAAAAGAGTGCTGCAAAAATAAAAGCGTAGATTCCTTTGCTTTCAAAACGAAGATGCATAAAAAAAGCGGCAATCAAAGTACATTTAACCAAGGCAATGATGCTGGCCACCAAAATTGCCATTCCATGAGGAAGACCGGCATAAGAAAGAATCACGGTCAATCCCGTGAGAATGGCCAAGGCCAAAAAAACCAGGAGATAGGGCTTAACTGAATGTTTCTGTTCGAGGTGAAACTCGTCCATGTTTAAACCAAATAGAAAACGGGAAACAAAATCACCCAAACCAAATCAACAAAATGCCAATAAAGTCCGGCGTATTCCACTCGTTGATAGGATTGGCTTGAATAAGTTCCCTTCCATCCCATGACAAGAATATAAAGATTAAAGATAAGGCCTCCAATTAAATGCAGGGCATGGAGGCCTGTCATTGTGAAATAAAAAGAGCCAAATAAGCTGCTTGTGATAGTGAGGCCCTCGTGGATTTTATGCTGATACTCAAATATTTTTATAAGCAAAAAAGTAAGCCCCAGAAGATTGGTTGCAATTAGATAACCTTTAAATGCGGTTCGGTTGTCATTTTGAATGGCGGCCAGTGCCAATACCATCGTGACACTGCTGGTAATAAGGACAAAGGTATTTGTCGTAGCCAAGCCCCGTCCCAGGATTTCCTCTGGCGGAACGCCAAAGAGGGGGCTGCCCATCCGAAGCACAATATAAGAACTGATGAACGCGCCGAAAAGCATGATTTCGGATGATAAAAACACCCACATGCCCAACTTTCCATTGGGAATTCCGGTTGCATTGTAATCCATCAAATGAGCGTTCGACATCTATTTTCCTTCTCCCGGAACATGCTGAGGAAGCCAATCTTGTTTTTGCCCTGGCACACTGTATTCGTATGGACCGCGGTGAACGTTTAGCAGTTTCTCAAAATTTCCATGACCGGGTGGAGAGGGGCAAGCCCATTCCAAAGTGGTAGCATCCCAAGGATTTTCTTTGAGGCGCTTCCCTTTAAAAAGACTCACAAACATATTCACGAGGAACGGAATTTGAAAGGCCAATAAAACAAGAGCTGCGATAAATTGGAATTCACTTAACCCTTGAGTGGTTCGGTTATGCAATTGGATTGTGGGGTCATAAAGCCGTCGTTGCATGCCGGCCATACCCTGAATAAACATCGGGGCAAAAATGCCGTTCATCGAAATAAGCGTGCCCCAAAAATGAATTTTACCCCACGTTTCGTTCATGGAACGCCCCCACATTTTGGGAAACCAATGATAAAGGCCTCCCATTAAGGCGATCACAGTGCCTGTCACCACCACATAATGAAAATGGCCAATCACGTAATAGGTGTCATGCAGATAAATATCCGTGGGAAGAAATCCCAAGGGCAAACCCGTCAAGCCGCCAATTCCAAACATCGGTAGGAAAGCCAAGACAAATAACATAGGGGTTGTGAACCGAATGGATCCGCCCCAGAGGCTTAAGACATAGCTTGCCAAAAGAGCGACGGAAGGGATTGAGATGATCATCGTGGTTGTCATAAAAAATGTACTGAGCGTTGTTTTCATGCCGCTTAAGAACATGTGATGAGCCCAAACCAAAAATGACAAAACGCCAATAGCCATCATAGAGACAACCACGGTCTTGTAACCAAAAAGAGGTTTGCGGGTATTATTGGTAATAATTTCAGCCACTATACCCATGGCGGGAAGAATGAGAACATAAACTTCCGGATGGGCCAGAAACCAAAAGAGGTGTTGATAAAGAAGAGCGCTCCCTCCGCCCACTCTTTGCAAGGGTTCTCCTGCGATAATAAGTCCGGCGGGAAGGTAAAAGCTCGTTCCCACCACACGGTCTAAAATTTGCAAAATGGCTCCAGCCTGAAGAACTGGGAACGCCAACAGAAGAAGAATCGCTGTAACGAATTGAGCCCACACAAACACAGGCAATCGCAACCATGTCAATCCGGGAACTCTTAAGTTAATGGTGGTGATGATAAAATTGATGCTTCCCAAAAGAGATGAAGTAATGATAAATGTCATAGCAATAAGCCAAAATGTTTGTCCCATCGGGCTGATAATGGCCAGCGGCGGGTACGAG
>Ga0187892_10010897_pt1 | contig 11339 bp, 8 predicted proteins | sample MA1701073metaG_FD_139345 | JGI IMG/M metagenome (GOLD analysis project Ga0187892, IMG submission 139345) | Bio-ooze microbial communities from a basaltic lava cave in the Kipuka Kanohina Cave System on the Island of Hawaii, USA - MA170107-3 metaG ... | reverse complement strand
CTGATCGCGCCGCAGGCGATGGTGATGAAGCAAAACGGAAAGAGCTTGCCGGCGACCACCGGTCCCGTCCCATCGAGGAATTGCGTCACCGCCGGCATCTTCATGGTCGGCAACACCAGGAAAATCCCGAGCGCCAGCGCGGCGATGGTGCCCAGTTTCATGAACGTGCTCAGGTAATCGCGCGGCGCTAACAACAGCCAGACCGGCAGGATCGACGCCGCCAGGCCGTAAGCAATGATCCACCAGGCGAGTTGCTTCCCGTCGAGCGTCATCATGCCGGCCAGCTCCGGGTTCGTGTGGAAAAACTTCCCGCCCCATACGCCGAGCAGCAGAAGGACGACGCCGATGACCGTCACTTCGAGCACCTTGCCTTTCCGGACGTACCGCAGGTAACACCCCATGAACAGCGCGATCGGGATCGTCACGGCGATCGTGAACGTGCCCCACGGACTGTGCGCCAAGGCCTTGACCACCACCAGCCCGAGCACGGCGATGAGGATGGTGATGATCGAAACGATGGCCAGCAACGCGAGCACACCCGCCGCCGGGCCGACTTCGTCCTTGACCATCTCGCCCAGCGATTTGCCGTCGCGACGCATCGAGCTGACAAGAATGATGAAATCCTGCACCGCGCCGCCGAGCACGACGCCGATCAAAATCCAGAGCGACCCGGGCAGAAAACCGAATTGCGCCGCCAACACCGGCCCGACGAGCGGTCCCGGGCCGCTGATCGCCGCGAAGTGATGGCCGAAGACGATCCAGTGGTTGGTCTTGACGAAATCGCGGCCGTCGTCGTGGATCTCGGCGGGCGTCGCGCGTCGGTCGTCGATGGTCATCAGTTTTGCGGCGACGAACTTCGAGTAGAACCGGTACCCAATGGCGAAGGTGCACAGCGCCGCCGTGAGCAGCCACGCGGCGTTGATTGGTTCATTCCGTTTGGCGGAGATGACGGCGTAGGCTGCCGCGCCGAGACACGCCAGTCCCGCCCAGACCAGAACGGAGACGGCGCGCTTCATGATTGGGCGCGTATTGTATGGGGCGAGAGCACGGTGTCGAGAGCGATGTTGGATATCCACAACCGTCCTCGTCCTCGTCCTCGTCCTCGTCCTCGAATCGGAGATGAACGAGACCGAGGACGAGGACGAGGACGAGGACGAATCTTCAAGCCCTGATTCTGAAACTACCCCTTCAGCCGTTTGCCCAGCGCAGCGCTGAGGCGGCTGACAATCGGCGACACGTCGCCGGGCGCCAGGCGCACGTCGAGGATCGTGAACGTCGGTTCCCGCCGCGCCTCGCGCAGCGCCCGGCGGAACTCCTCGCGCGTATGGACCTGATACCCGCGGCCGCCGAACAGGTTCGCAAAGCCGGCGTAATCGACCCGCGGGATGTCGGTGCTGCGCAAATGCGGCGCCATGAACTTGAGCGTAAGATATTCGCCGTTGTTCATCACCACGATGATCGGTTTCACGCCGAGCTTCTTCGCCGTGATCACCTCCATGCCGGTCATCTGGAACCCGCCGTCGCCAACGATGGCCAGCACTTGCCGCTTGGGATCGGCGACGGCAGCGCCCAAGGCGCCGGGCACACCGAACCCCATCGTGGCGTAGTTCGCCGGCGCGAGGAACGCCGTGCGTTTGCTGGTGCGCAATTCGAGCGCCCCGAACAGGCAGTCGCCCACGTCCGTCACCACGATCATCCGGTCGTCGAGGAACTGGTCGATCTCGTACAGCATGTCCACGACGGTGATGTGCCGGTGGTTCGTTGGTCTGAGGCGCGAGTCGAATTTGTCGGACGCGCGGAACCTGTGCGGACGCAGGCCGCTAGCGTGGAGCAACGCCTGGACGAAATGCCGGAAACCGACGTTGCTGTACTGATGATGCTTGATCTGGATGCGTTCGGCCGTCGCATAGACGGTGCGGTTGGTGTCGAGGTGCGCGGTGTAAATGCCGAGGTTCATGTCGCTGAGGAACGTACCGAGCATCAACAGGCAATCGGAGTCTTCGACCGCGCGCCGGACATCCGGGTTGCCGATCGCGCCGTCATAGACGCCGATGTACTGCGGGTGACGCTCGGGGAAGGCGGACTTGTCGAGCGCGGTGGCCGTTACCGGCACGCCCAGGCGTTCGGCGAGGCGGATGATTTCCTTTTGCAATCCGTAACGCGCGGTCTCGACGCCGGCAAGCAACACGGGACGTTTGGCCCGGTTGCACAGTTCCACCGCTTCGGCGACGGCCTCGCGAAGCGCGCCGCGGTCGAGCTTCTCAGCCGGGAACTCGGCGTCGATGATCTCGATCTCGGTGTTGACCATGTCGCGGGGGACTTCGAGATAGACGGGACGTTTGCGCGTCACGCAGGCATGGAGCGCGGTCTGGATTTGGACCGAGGCGGTGAGCGGGTTGTTGATGACCGCGGCGTAGCCGGTGACCTCCTGATAAACACGGAACTGCGTTTCGTAGGTGCGGACCTTGTGGTGGAGCAACTCGTGTTGCCGGCGCTCGCGCATGCCGGGCGCGCCGCTGATGACCACGAGCGGCGATTTCTCCGCGTAGGCGCAGCCGACGGCGTTGAGCATGTTGAGTCCGCCGACGCTGTAGGTGATGACCGCCACGCCGAGGCCCGTCAGCCGCGAGTAAGCGTCGGCGGCGAACCCGGCCGAGGGTTCGTGGGTGACGACGATGGGTTGAAGCTTCGAGCGTTCGAGCGGGTCGTACAACGCGAGGGCGAAGTCACCGGGGATGCCGAAGGTGTGCCGCACGCCGAGTTTGTAGATTTGATCGAAGATGTATTCGCCGACTTTTGCTTTCATGGAGGCGTTCCTGTGGAAGAACGATACCATGCGGCGCAGCGGGTGAGAAGTGTCGAAACGAAGGGACGGTTCGCGAGGGTGCATCAGATTTTGAGTGGCCCACCTCTGCCCGAAGAACGGCCCGGTCGGCGCGCGGAGGCGCCTCCCACATTCGACGGTCCGACACCCGACACGCCTTCCAGTTGCGGCCCCTTGGTCCGAAACCGTGTCATACAGATCAACCGAATGTGGGAGGCGCCTCCGCGCGCCGACCGGCTGGTGGTGTTGCACTGGTGTCTGCGCATTCCCACCGATCAGCCAGAAACCGGGGCGCATGCCCAAAAACTGGGATGCACCCGCGCCGCTACCTCGCTTCCCGGGCGCGGTAGAGTTCCGCGATTTCGCTGGCGGCGAGAGAACGGGTATAGATGCGCAGTTCGTCGAGTTGTCCGACCAGTCCGCCGCCACCACCGGGAGTTCTTCGGCCGATCGTGAGGGGAGAAACGGTCAATGCAGATCCATGCGGGCCGGTCGCCTCGGAAAAGTCGGAAGGCTCCCCATCCACATAGACCAGCAGCCGGGTCGCTTCCTTGTCGAGTTCGAAAATGGCGCAAACGAAATGCCAGCGGTTGTCGAACACCGCCGCTTCACTGGACGCGCCAAGATTGGCGGGATAGCCAAACGAAATCCCCGGTGCGGCGCGACTGTTTGCATTGACGCTCAGCCCCCAGCCCGGCCAGGGTGACTGCTCCGGACTTTTCGAGACCAACGCGCTCCAGCCCGACACGGCGGTGATGGGCGCTGCCTTGACCCACGCGCAAACCGTGCGGCGCGAGTCATCCGTCAGGTTCAGGATGTCGCCGGCGTCGATGCATGCGTTCCCATCGAAGCTGCACGCGCCTCCGCGAACTCCGTCACGAACAAGCTTCGCGCCGACGATCTTGCCGTGGTTGCCTTTTCCACTGCGGTCGATCATTTTGCCGTCTTCCTCCGAGTCGAAATCGTAGTAGAGCGCGAGCCCGGTCGTAAGCCCGCGGCTTGGGCGGCGCTGCGAATCGACGAATTGGGCTTGTTCGTCCCGACTCGCGCGTCGTTCCCGGCTCTCCTTGTCGGTGCGGACGCGGGTGCCTTCCTTTGCGCAGAGCGTGGCGATCTCCTCGGGAGCCAGGCGGCGACGGAACACGCGAAACTCGTCCACGAGACCCTTCCATGTGCGGTTGTCCTCGGTGGAATAACCCCTGCCGATGACGAAGTCGCTGAGGTTCATGTTCAGCCCGGGGACACCGGGCCGGGTGTGGGTCACCTGGAACCGCTGCGTTCCGTCCAGATATCCCCACGCTTCGGTGCGGTCCCACGCAAAGGCGACGTGGAACCAGTTCCTCGCGATCAAGGTGCGGGTAAACATGGCGTTGCAATAGCGGGTGAGTTCGCCCGCCGAAAATTCCCCACCGGTGGCTTCTTCGAAGCGAATGCAGTAACCGCCACGGGCGAAATCGGAGCTCAAAACCGCGCGCGAATTGCTGACTTCGTCGGGATTCATCCAGAAGCAAATGGTCCCTTCCTCCACGCGACCCAGGTCGCCCGCTTGAATGAAGGTATCGCGACCAGGAAAATGAACCGCACGACCCCGGACCCCGTTGTCAGAGAACGAGACGTTATGCGGCTTGCCGGGATGCTTTCCGCCACTGAGGTCGGCCACGCTGGTCGGTTCGTCCGCGTCGAAGGAGTAATGCAAGATCAGACCGGCATTGTCGATGGGGATGCGCGGGGAGAGCTTGCGAATCGTCGCGAGCGGGAGCTTGAGCTTGCCGATGATGGTATCGAGTCCGATGGCATCGATCCCGAGCGCGCCCTGCAACCGGTCGCCGTTCGTGCAATAGATCGTCGCAGTTTCCTGGTCAGCCTGAAACTCGATCGAGTCCAGGTGCTTCGCGGGGAGTTCCACCTTGCCGATGACCGAGCGTAGAGGAAATGCCTGATTGGTGAGTTCGCCAACGAGCTTCGAGCCGTCGCGCAGTTCCACCAGGTAAGATTCCCCGCGCGTCTGCAGGCTCGAAAGCGCGAAAATGAGGATGCCAAGCACTGACAGGCGGACTGGCCGGTCACCCTTGTCCCACGTTTGTGTTGACTCCCGCACAAGTCTTAGACGGAGTTCCCGCGACTAATGTTTCAGCCGACATTCGCTTTCATGGTCGCGTTCCTGTTGAAGGACGATACCATGCGGCGCAGCGCGTGGGAAGCGTCGAAGCAAAGGGACGCTCGACATGCGTTTCCCTCCGTTCATTTTCTTCGTGTTCCTTCCTGTCCTTCGTGGCAATGTCGCGGCATGCGGTTGATCCGCAAACGCGCATTCGCCCGGGCAGGACTGATCGGGAACCCGTCGGACGGGTACCATGGCAAGACCATCTCGATCATCGTCCGGAATTTCCACGCCGAGGTCGTGATGTACGAGTGGGACACGCTGGACATCGTGCTGGCGGCGGACGATCGCGCGAGCTTCAGTTCGGTGTACGATCTCGCCAAAGACGTCAAGCTGCACGGCTACTACGGCGGGATTCGTCTGATCAAGGCGACGATCAAACGGTTCGTCGAGTATTGCCAGCGCCAGGACGTCCCGTTGCACGCGCGCAACTTCTCGGTCCGCTACGAGACGAACATCCCGCGCCAGGTCGGGATGGCCGGTTCGAGCGCGATCATCGTCGCCACGCTGCGGTGCTTGATGGAGTTTTACGGGGTGGAAATCCCGTTGCAAGCGCAGCCGAGCCTCGTGCTCTCCATCGAGAACGAGGAACTGGGGATCGCCGCCGGCTTGCAGGACCGCGTGATCCAGGTCTATGAAGGGATGGTCTATATGGATTTCGCCAGGGAACGCGAGCAGACCGTGCATGGGTTCAAGTGCTACCATTACGAGCGGCTCGAACCGGCGTTGCTCCCGCCGGTTTACGTCAGCTATCACGATGGGTTGAGCGAACCGACGGAGGTCTTCCACAACGACATCCGCGGCCGGTTCAACCGCGGCGAGGAGAAAGTGGTGCAGGCGATGCAGAAGTTCGCCTGGCTCGCAGCGGAAGCGCGGACGGCATTGGAACGCGGCGAACACGAGCGGCTGGGACGGTTGATGGACGAGAACTTCGATACGCGCCGCAGCATTTACAATCTTCCCCCCGGCCAGGTGCAAATGATCGAGACGGCGCGGGCGTGCGGCGCCAGCGCGAAGTTTGCCGGCAGCGGCGGCGCGATCATCGGGACGTATCGGGACGAAGCGATGCGGGAAAAACTGCGCGACGCGCTGGCCAAACTCGGGTGCCGGACGATCAAGCCACAGGTACTTCCCGGCCCGGCATGAAGCCCACTGTGATGAAGTTCAATTCCAGCCGCACTCGGAGAGCGTCGGCCTACTGGGGCTGTTCGAGTATGAGGACGACGAGGACGATTGACGTTCGCATCGGATGAAAACCATCGACCGCTACATCCTGCGCGAGTTCCTTTTGCCGTTTGCCTACTGCGTCCTCGCGTTCGTGATGATCCTGATCGTCTATGATCTGTTCGACAAGCTCTCGACGTTCATCAAATGGCAGGTCTCGATGAAGGACCTCGCGCGGTATTACTTCTGCATCCTGCCGGGGGGGATGGTGTTCATGCTGCCGATGGCGATGCTGTTGGCGTTACTCTATTCGCTGGCGACGTTCGCGCGCCACAACGAACTGATCGCCATGCGGGCCAGCGGCTTGAGCCTGCGCCGGCTGATGTTGCCGCTCGTGGCGCTCGGCGTGGCGGGCAGCCTGGCGATGACGATGGTCAGCGAATGGATCGTCCCCGGCGCGCGCGACCGCGCGGAGCGGTTCCTCTTGGAGCAAAAGCTGGCATACGTCGCCCGGAAAACCGTCCAAGCTCCATCGGGGGTGGCCGAGCCGGACAAAAAGGGCCGGGCACGCTGGGCGAAATCGCTGCCCGTGCGCGGCCTGTTCTTCTATAACGCCCGCGACCATCGCCATTGGGTCGTGCAGGAGCTCGATCCCGTGAAAAAGGTCATCACCAACGGCGTCGAGGTGTTGCAGATGGACGCGGCCGGCCAGAAGGAGAAATGGAAGTGCGTGGCGTCGTGGGGCAAGTACATGGACGGCAAGTGGTGGTTTTTCGACGTGCGGATCATTTCGCTGGAAACGCTCGCCGTGGTCGAATCGAGCCGGCAACGCGTGATGATCGAGCTGACGGAAACGCCGAAGCAACTGGCGGCCGAAGTCAAACAACCCGATCAGATGACCCGGCGGGAAATTGCCAACTACGTCAAGCTGCGTCCGTCGTTATCGCAGCAACGCCGGGCCGAACTCGAGCTGAACCTCCACAAGCGGGTGGCCCAGCCCTGGATGTGTCTGGTCATGATGTTGTTGGGAGTAACGGTCGGCACGCGGGTCGGGCGGCGCGGCCCCCTGGTAAGCGTGGCCGGTTCGCTGGCGTTGTTCTTCGTGTACGGAGTGTTCTGCCAGGTCAGTTATCACCTCGGCGAAGCCGGCTACCTCGGTCCGGGCCTGGCCGCGTGGCTGCCCAATCTCGCGTTCGGTTCGCTGGGCGCAGCCGGCTACGCCGGCACGCGGTGACCGATCAGTTTGGTGGGTTCGTAGCAGCGCGATTCATCGCGCGCTTTGCCCCGTCGAACCGCGCGATGAATCGCGCTGCTACGAACCGAACGCCCGGCAAACCTGCTGCGAGTTCATGAGTGTGCGTGTCAATCCGGGCGGATGCTGCGGACGGCGCAGATGGCCAGCAGCAGGAAACCGTCGGCCTCGAGCACTTCCTCCCACAGACGCGAGGACATTTTGCTGAGCGGGAACACGTGCGCATCGAACAGGCAGGAGAGCACGAGAAACACGGTCATCCCGACAAACAGCCATCCCCCCCACGAGCGCAGCCAGGCGAGCGAATGCTGAAGCAGCGGGCGCCGGTGCCGGATCGCAATCGCCGCGAACCCGAGCCACAACGCGCCGATCCAGACGTTGCGCACGATCGGCTTGCAGATCCATTCCACGAACAGGGGAACAAGAGGCGTATTCAACTCCAGCTCACGCATCATGCAACTCAAGCTCATCAGGGTCAATCCCGCGTAGAACAGCCGCGCCACGGTGTCCATTCGCCTCGCCGCCGCGACGGCGAAACAGACCATGCTGACGCCGCAAATGGCCGCCTGGACGTTTTCCATGCCGCCGTTTTCCTCGGCGGTGACCCAGGCTTCCCGGACTGCGTACACCCAGCAGGCGGAATGGAAGGCCAGCAGGAAGGTCAGGAATGCAATGGACGGCAAGGCGGCGCGCAGATCCAGCCACCGGGGCTGCGTTTCGTTCGACCCGGTTGTGCGGGCCACGTCACCCGCTGCCGGCTTCGAATGGACCTTTAGTGTTCCCAATCCAGCGCGCCTTTCCGCAGCGCGTAGAGATAGCCGATGAAAAGGATGGCGAGAAAGCTCACCATCGAGCCGAGGATCAAGAACCCATGCGTCTTCAGCATATCACGGTACACGACCGCCCACGGAAAGAGAAAGACCACTTCGATGTCGAAGAGGATGAACAGCATCGCCACGCGGTAGAACTTCACGTAAAAGCGCGGATGCACGCCCGGCTGGGAAGCGACGCCGCACTCGTACGGCGAGTCCTTGATCGGATTTGGCTTCCCGCGTTTGCCCAGCCATTGCGAGACGACGAGCGTGATGGCGCAGAACGCAACCGCCACAACGATCAGGATCAGGATGGGCAGATAATCCCGGAGCATACCGACCGCGGAGACGATTACGAGATGCCGGGGGGAATTGCAAGTGACAAGTCGGCGGATTGCGCCGTCCAAAGCGCCGGTCCAAGATCGGCAACTGCGTTCGGATCCACGGGTGTGGTGGCCGTCGTCCCCGGCGGCTTCGGGCGGTTTTCCTCGGCACCCGAGGACGGGCGCCACCCCACCGCCGATCTTGCAGCGCCGCCACGTCGCGCCGGCCGGGTCGCTACGTCCCCGCCTTGAGGGCCCGGCGCTGGATGCCTTCGTACACGACGCTTTCCCAAGCCTCGGAAATCGACTTGTGGGGCGTCTCAATGGCGTTCTCGAACGTAAAATCCGAATCGTCCCACGTGGCAAGTTCGTAGAACGCCTCCGCGCCCGACAATGCATCCACCCCGGCGTGGACGATCTCACCCTGTTCGAGGTAGATGAGCCCGTTTCGCCCGTCCCTGCGCAATGTGACGCAACCCGTCCGTTCGGCGATGCAACAAATCTGGATCATGTCGAGCACGGGGAACTGCGCCGCCTGGCCGGCGAGCATCCGGGCGTCCATCTGTTCCTCGGACGTCTGCGGATCGTGAGGAATGGGCACCGCGTCGTACACGGCCTTGCGAAGAAGTTTCTTCAGCCGGATGAAATTGACCGGCTTCTCGAGGAATTGGATGCCGGCGGCCTGGTCCTCGCGGTCCAACCAACGAGGACGGCCGAAGCCCGAAATGACAATCACCGAAGCGTTCGGCAGATCGGCCCGCACCCGGCTGATCAACTCGAAGCCGTCCGTGTTCGGCATCTTGATATCGGTGATCAAGACGTCGATGTCCGTTTGCTCGAGGATCTTCAGCGCCTGCTCGCCGCTGCGCGCGGAGAGAACAGTGTACTCGTTGTCTTCGGCGAGGTGGTCCACGACAAGTCCATCGAACATGGGGTCGTCGTCCACGACAAGCACACGTGGCTTGCTATCGAGTTGTCGGCGGAAATTCAACATTGTCGTCCCGGGTAAATGTCAGGCCGTAGCGCCTGTAAGCGCAAGGTTTATGCCAGTCCGAGTCCCGCGAAGCGCTTCGGAACGGCGCCGGGAGGGGACTACAGCCTCCGAAGGAACGCCTGCAAGTCCTTGAGGTCGGCTGCACTCATCGTAGGCGCGGGCGGGCGCGTCGGCCCGGCAGGCAGGCCGAGTTCGTTCATCGCCGCCTTGATCATCGCAAGGAAATAGCCACGCCGCCGGTCGCGTATCTGACAAAGCGGCTCGATGTAGATCCGCAGGAGTTCGTCGTAGCGCGCGCGATTGTCCGATTCGTGCGCCGAGACCAGGTCACTGATGATTTCCGGCATGAAGTTCATGAACCCCGACGCGAACCCTTCCGCGCCGGCTTCGTGGTATTCGGCGATGATCATTTCCGCCGCGGGCCCGCCGTTGGTGATGAACAGCCGGTCCCCGAGTGTGAGCTTGCTGCGCCGCACCAATTCGATTTGGAACTGACCTTCCTTGAAACCGGTGATTCGCTCGATGCCGGCCATCTTCTCGATGAACCCGAGCGTCGGTGAAAACCAATCGCGCGAATACACGATGCTGGGGATCGAGACCGATTCTGCGACCGATCGGAAGTGGCGGAGCAATCCTCCCTCATCGGGAATCATCATCGCGGGCGGAAGGAGCAATAATCCCTCGGCGCCGAGCTTCTCGGCGCGCTTCGCGAACTTCCTCGCAGTCGCAGTTCCATGCGCGACACCGGCCAACACTGGCTTGCGACGATCCACTGTCTCAACCACCACCGCCACGGCCTGCTCGTATTCCTCGAACGTCAGCGAAAGCAGTTCGCCCAGCCACCCGCAGACGAAGATGCAGCTCGCGTCGGTCTTTGCGAGTCGCCGCGCATTTGCCCGCAGGCCCTTCACGTCCAGCGACAGGTCCGCGCGAAACGGCGTCACCGGGAACGCCTGGATGCCCCGAATCCGATCCCGCAGGTTCGTTTTCATCGTCGTTGCCAAATGTATCGATTTCCTTGGCCCGTGTCGCTACTGTTCTGTGACCATGCAACGATTGAGTTTTCGCGAACTGCACGCGCTTTACGACGACCTGCTGCGCAACAACATCATCCCCTATTGGTTTCGCCACGCGATCGACCGCGAGCACGGCGGGTTGTTCACGTGCATCCACGACGACGGCTCGCTGATCTCGATGGACAAATACATGTGGTCCCAATGCCGGGCGATCTGGACGTTCGCGGCGTATTACAACCGCTTCGAGCCGCGGCCGGAGTTCCTCGACGTGGCGCGCGCGACGGCGGAGTTCGTCCTCCAACACGGACGCGACGAGCGCGGCTGGTTTGTGTTCAAGGTCTCGCGCGAAGGAAAACACCTCGAAGGCGCGACGAGCGTCTATACGGATTTTTTCGCGGCATACGGCTTGGGCGAATTGTATCGCGCCACGAAGGAGCGCCGCTATCTCGACGAAGCGCTGAAGTCGTTCCGCATCTGCATGCAGCGCGTGCGCGCGCCGGATTTCGACGCGTTCGCGCCGTACAAGCGACCGGAAGGGATCCGCTGGGTCCACGGTGCGCCGATGATCGGGTTGGAGACCGGCCAGGAACTCGCCGACGTGGCGCCCGAGAAGGACATCCTGGAGTTCATCGATTGGTGTCTCGGGCGCATCATGAACCATCACCGGCGTCCCGAGTTGAAGTTGCATCTCGAACATCTCGGCCCGAACAACGAAGTGGTCGATACCCCGCCGGGCCGTTGCGCCAACGCCGGGCACTCGATCGAGAGCATGTGGTTCGTGTTGCACCAGGCG
>Ga0187892_10010896_pt1 | contig 11340 bp, 13 predicted proteins | sample MA1701073metaG_FD_139345 | JGI IMG/M metagenome (GOLD analysis project Ga0187892, IMG submission 139345) | Bio-ooze microbial communities from a basaltic lava cave in the Kipuka Kanohina Cave System on the Island of Hawaii, USA - MA170107-3 metaG ... | reverse complement strand
CGACGCTGCTCGCGCTGTACATGCCGCGCGCGAGCGGGCGCCTCTAGCTCACGAGACCCGCGCCAGCCGGATCGCGTCCTCGGGGCAGGCCTCCACGCACAGGCCGCAGCCGTGGCACGCCTCTGCGCGCACCGCGAACGCCTGGCGGTTGCCGTGCGCCCAGGCCTTGAGCCGGCCGACGAACGAGAGCGCGCGCTTGTCGTCGGGCGAGAGCGGCGCGATCTCGAACACGTCGTAGGGACACACGCGCAGGCAGTCCTCCTTGGCCTCGCAGCGGTTGCGGTCGATCACGGGCGCGAACGCCCCGGCCGGATGCTTGCAGTCGGGATCGGCGGCGGGCGCGCTCATGCGTGTCTCCTCGCGCGCGAGTGTATGCTGCGGCGATGGCGGGCGTGCGCAAGATCGCGGTGCGCGGCATGGAGATGGAGCTCGAGGACGCGGGCCACGGCGAGCGGCCGCTCGTGCTGGTGCACGGCTTCACCGGCTCGCGCGACGACTTCCGCGAGCACGTGCCGGACTTCGCGCGCGTCGGCCGCACGCTCGCGCTCGACCAGCGCGGCCACGGCGGCAGCACGAACTCGGGCAAGGCCGAGGACTACACGCTCGACGGCCTGGTCGCCGATCTGCACGCGGCCTTCGACGCGCTCGAGCTCGAGCGCGTGGACCTGCTCGGCCACTCGCTCGGCGGCATGGTGGCGCTCCGCTACGTGCTCGCCCACCCCGAGCGCGTCGCGTCGCTCGTGCTGATGGACACCTCGCCGCGCGCGGTGCGCATGCGCTTCTCGGAGCAGGCGCGCGCGGGCATCGCCGCGCTCGCGCGCGAGCAGGGCATGGGGGCGCTCGCGACCGCGATGCGCCAGATGGCCGCGCGCAACACGGAGACGCCGCCGTCTGCGAAGCGGCTCGAGCAGACGATGGGGCCCGACGTGTTCTGGGAGCGCATCCGGCGCAAGCTCGAGGCGATGGATCCGGTCGCCTGGGACGCGCTCTCGCGCGCGCTCGGCGAGCAGGTCGCGGTCGCCGATCGGCTGCACGAGATCCGCTGCCCGACGCTCGTGCTCGTCGGCGCCGAGGACGTCGCGTTCTTGAAGCCCTCGGACGAGCTCGAGCGCGGCATCGCGGGCGCGACACGCGTCACCATTCCCGATGCGGCGCACAGCCCGCAGCTCGAGAACGCTCCCGCCTGGTCCGCCGCGCTGCACGCGCACCTCGCCCGGGTGCGCTGACGCCCGCTGCCGCGGGTGCATGCAGCGCGTGCCGTGGAGTGCGTCAGCGCTCGCCGCGCGGGCGCCTGCCGGCGCCAGAGCGAGCGTCCCGGCGTCGGCACGCCTCGTGCAATCCCCGAGAGCGCTGCAGCAAAGACCGAGACGGTCGTTCATCTGGACTCCCTCCCGTGCGGCGATCGGATCGGTCATGGTCTTCCCCGAAACGGCGCCCCTCGGATTGCGAGATCCGAGGGGCCTGCCGTTCGGGGGGCCGGTCCGCTGCCCGAGGCGTGGGCTCAGAACTCGCCGGTGCGCTCACTCCCGCCGGGCCCGCTGTAGGACGCCGTGTAGCCGGGCTGGCGCGCGTACGCGGGCTGCTCGAGCGACGCGAGCGCCTTCCGCCACGACCGGACCAGCGCGTCCTCGGCCGCGTAGTCGAAGGGATCCTGCAGCACCCGCTCCTCCATTCCGCCGGCGGCGAGCGGGTGCGCGTCGAGCCAGCGCGCGGTGCGCGCGAGCGCCTCGCGCGCCGGCACGCGATCGCGGTAGCCGAGCTGGGCGCGGAGCTTGCTGAGATCGAACACGCGATGCGTGGACAGACTCTGCATGACCAGCGGCCGCGCGCAGACCGCGAGCTCGTAGGGCATGGACACGATCTCGAGCGGACGCCCGAGCGCGGCGGCGACGATCTCCACCACCTGGCGCAGCGTCAGCACCTCTTCGTCGCCGCAATTGTAGATTTGACCGGCGGAAATCTCGGGCTGGTCGACCGCGAGCAGGACCGCGTGCGCGAGATTCTCGGCGTAGCCGTAGTGACACAGCGTGAGCCCGTCCTCGGGCAGCACGATGAACGGGCGCCGGTCGCGAATGCGCCTCACCACGCACCACTCGCGCGGCACGAGCTGGTAGGGGCCGTAGACGTACGGGTAGCGGAAGTGCGTCGCGGTCGGGTGCTGCTCGAACACGACCGCCTCGGTGCGCGCGATGCGCACGCCCTTGCTGTCCTCGGCGTCGGTCGCCACGAGCGCGGCGTCCTCGGCGGTCGGCACGGGCAGCCCCGCGGGCTCGAGCAGCCCCGGATTCATGTAGCCGCGGTAGGCGGGTCCACCGCCCACCGAGACGAAGCGCGCGCAGCGGCCCGCCAGCACGCGCGAAGTCACGCGCAGCCGCCCGTAGGTCGCGATGCACACCTCGAACGTTCGCTCGCCGAGCGCTTCGCGCAGCGCGTCCTCGCGGAACGGATCGGTGTGGATGTGCTCGACGTCCGCGGGGATCTCTTCGAGCTCGTGCCTGCCGGAGTGGAGCATCGCGACCGCGTAGCCGCGCGCGCGCAAGCCGTTGACGATGAAGTGGCCGGTCGGGCCGGTGCCACCGATCACCAGCGCGCGCGCTTCCCCTGTAGACTTCCCACGCATGCCACGGAGGATCGCATGGCGAAGAAGCCATTTCTCAGCGACGTGAAGACCCTGCGCAAGCGCGCCCGCCAGCACATCGAGCTCGGCGCGGTCACGCCCGGCTACAAGGCCAAGCGCGACGTCGTGATCAAGCTCCTGAACGAGGCGCTCGCGACCGAGATCATCTGCGTGCTGCGCTACCGGCGCCACCACTTCATGGCGGCCGGGATTCACGCGCAGAGCGTGGCCGCCGAGTTCCTGACCCACGCGAACGAGGAGCAGGCGCACGCCGACCTGATCGCGCAGCGCATCGTGCAGCTCGGCGGCGAGCCGAACTTCTCGCCCGAGGGCCTGGCCACGCGCTCGCACGCGGAGTACGTCGAAGGCGGCACGCTCGTCGAGATGATCCGCGAGAACCTGGTCGCGGAGCGGATCGCGATCGACAGCTACCGCGAGATGATCGCGTACCTGGGCGCGAACGATCCCACCACGCGCCGCATGCTCGAGGGAATCCTGGCGATGGAGGAAGAGCACGCGGACGATCTCGTCACGCTCCTGCAGGAGCTGACCTGATGCCCGACGCCCCGCTCACTGGCGGCTGCCTGTGCGGCGGAGTGCGCTACGCGATCCGCGGCCCGCTGCGCCACGCCTCGCACTGTCACTGCGCGATGTGCCGCCGGCACCACGGCGCGGCGTTCGGCAGCTACGCCTCGGTGAGCCGCACGGACTTCCGCTTCGAGTCGGGCGAGAGCCTGGTCGGGCGCTACGAGTCGTCGCCCGGCGTGGAGCGCGGCTTCTGCACGCGCTGCGGGTCCACGCTGTTCTGGGACCCGCTCGAGGACCAGAAGAGCTTCGGCGTGGCGCTCGGCAGCTTCGACGGCGATCCCGGCGTGCGCCCGAGTCTGCACATCTTCGTCGGCTCCAAGGCGCCCTGGTTCGAGCTCACGGACGACCTGCCCAGGCACGAGGCCTCGCCCCGAGCGGCGGCCGCCAAGCCGACCTGACCGACCGGCACGACCGGCCGGCTTGACCGGCCGTTTTCGCCGGTGCTTCACTAGTCCACGCGAGCCAGTTGACCATGGCGATGGACCTGTCCCAGATCGGGCGCCAGATCGGACCGAACGAGATCTCGTGGACGCCCGACGACTGCATGCTGTACGCGCTCGGCGTCGGCGCGGGCACCGACGAGCTCGCCTTCACGACCGAGAACACCGAAGGGGTGCGCCAGCGCGTGCTGCCCAGCTTCGTCACCACCGTCGGCCGCGGCGGCGGCGCGGGGCAGGTCGACGCGCTGTCGTTCGGCGACTACGGCGCGCACCAGGTCGTGCACGCGAATCACAAGGTCGAGCTGTTCCGCGCGCTCGAGCCGCGCGGCCGCGCGCTGGCGACCATGCGCGTAGCGGGCATCTGGGACAAGCGCGCGGGCGCGCTCGTCGAGCTCGAGACCACCGCCTGCGATCCCGAGACCGGCGAGGTCATGTTCCGCAACGTCGCCTCGCTGCTCGTGCTCGGCGAGGGCGGCTTCGGCGGGCCGCACGGGCCGGTGCTCGGCGGCGCGCGCCATCCCGCGCGCGAGCCCGACCACACCATCTCCGAGGTCACCCGCCCCGAGCAGGCGCTGATCTACCGGCTGTCGGGCGACCACGCCCGCATCCACAGCGATCCGGCGGTCGCGAGGCTCGCGAACTTCGAACGGCCGATCCTGCACGGCCTGTGCACGTTCGGCTACGCGGGCCGCGCGCTCCTCCACACGCTCTGCGCCGGCGACCCGGCGCGTTTCTGCAGCATGTCGGCGCGCTTCGCCAAGCCCGGCTTCCCGGGCGACATGCTGACCACGCGCATCTGGGTCGAGGGCGAGACCGCGATGTTCGAGACGCGCAGCCAGCGCGGCGAGGCGCTGGTCGAGCGCGGCGCCTTCACGTTCAGCAAGGCGCAGGGCTAGGCGCGATGCGCTTCTCGTACGCCGAGTCGATGTGCGATCCGGCCCAGTACCTGCCGCTCGCGATCGCCGCCGAAGAGGCCGGCTTCGACTCGTTCGTGGTGCCGGACAGCCTCTGCTACCCGGAGCACTCCGGCTCGAGCTACCCCTACACGCCGGACGGTCGGCGCGAGTTCCTCGAGGACAAGCCGTTCATCGAGCCTTTCTCGCTGATCCCGGCCATGGGCGCGGTCACGCACCGCCTGCGCTTCACGACCTTCGTCGTGAAGCTGCCGATCCGCGACCCGGTGCTGGTCGCGAAGTCCGCCTGCTCGGTCGCAGTGCTGACTCAGAACCGCTTCGGCTTCGGCGTGGGCCTGAGCCCCTGGCCGGAGGACTTCGAAGTCACGCGCACCGACTTCGCCACGCGCGGCGAGCGCATGGACGAGATGATCGAGATCGTGCGCGGGCTCGCTGGCGGCGGCTACTTCGCCTACGACGGCCGGCACTACCGGATCCCGAGCGTGAAGCTCTGCCCCGTGCCGACGCGCCCGATCCCGTTCCTGATCGGCGGCCACGCCGAGCCGGCGCTGCGGCGGGCCGCGCGGCTCGGCGACGGCTGGATGCACGCGGGCGGGGACCCCGAGATTCTCACGCGCCTGCTCGCCCGGCTGCGCGAGTTGCGCGAGCAGTACGGCCGCGCGCGCGAGCCGTTCGAGGTGCACGCGATCTCGCTCGACGCCTACACGCCGGCCGGCATCCGGCGTCTCGAGGACCAGGGCGTGACGGACGTGATTGTCGGCTTCCGCAACGTGTACGAGAAGGACACGCAGACCCTGCAGGAGAAGCTCGACGCCCTGCGGGGCTACGCGGAGCGCGTGATCCGGCGCTAAGCTGTGGCGATGGTGGCCCGCCCCACACCCCCCGCCGAGAACGTCGAGTCCCAGCTCGCGGCGAGCGGCCTGCGCATCACTCGCCAGCGCGTCGCCGTGCTGCGGATGCTCGAGTCCGAGCGCGGCCATCCGTCCGCGATCGACCTGCACGCGCGCCTGGTCGAGAAGCACCCGAACCTGAGTCAGAAGACGGTGTACGAGATCCTCGACACGCTGGTCGACGCCGGCCTGGTCCGGCGCGTGACCCAGATCCGCGGCCCCTCCCGTTACGAGGCGAGGCTCGCGCGCCACGACCACGCCTGGTGCCGCGTGTGCGGCAAGCTGTTCGACGTCGCGGCGCGCGCGGACCGGGCGATCCGCGCGCAGGCCGAGCTGCCGCAGGGCTTCCGGATCGAGGCCGTCTCGGTCACGCTCGAGGGCCGTTGCGCGCGCTGCGCGCGCTGAGCTCGGACGCGGCTAGCCTGCGTCGACGAGCCGCGCGAGCGTGCGGTGGAAGTGCTGGCCGCCGCCCTCGTTGCGGCCGAACAGCACGTCCTTGCGCGCGCCGGTGAGCAAGCTCCGCTGCTGGCGCAGGCCGGTCGCGTAGTCCTCCTCGCGCACGACGTAGCCGAGCAGCTCGAACATCTTCTCCGCGCCCGCGCGCTCCTCGTCGCTCGGCTCCTGCGCGACCAGGTACGACTGCACGGTGATCGACTCGGACACGCTCGCGCCCGGGAAGAGCTGCGACACCAGCACTGCGCGGGTGCCCATGTCGAAGGTCGCGATCGAGACGTGCGGGAAGATCGTCCACACGCCGCCGAGCAGGTCCTGCGTCGCGATCTCGGCTTCGGGCCGCTCGTCGAGCGCCGCGTAGCCGGGGTTCGGGAACGTCACGCGCTGGTGCGGACCGTACGCGTCGTAGAGCGCGCGGTTGGGCAGCGACCCGCCGATCGTGTTCTTGTGCAGGATCGGCAGGTGGTAGAAGTCGAGGTAGCCGTCGTAGGCGATCTTCCAGTTCGGGCCCGCCACGCTGCGGCGCGCGAGCAGCTTCCAGCGCGCGAAGCCGAACTCCTCGAGCAGCTCGCCGTAGCCACACAGGAAAGCGTCGAGGTCGAGCTTCGCGTTGGGATCGAGCACCACCCAGACCAGGCCCGCGCGCTCGGCGCTCGGCAGGCGCACCAGGCCGTGGCAGGAGCGGTCGACGTGGCCGAACTCCTGCTCCGACAGGATCCCGACCAGCGCGCCGTCCTCGTCGTAGGTCCAGGCGTGGTACGGGCAGACGAAGCGGCGCGCGCGACCGGACTCCTCGAGCGCGATCTGCGCGCCGCGGTGCGCGCAGGCGTTCACGAACGCGCGCGCGGCGCCGTCCGCGCCGCGCGTGATCAGCACCGGCACGCCCGCGGCCTCGGCCGTCTTGTACGCGCCCGGGCCGTCGAGCTCGGCCGAGAACGCGAGCACGAGCGGGGTGCGCTTCCACACGCGCTCGAGCTCGAGCGCGAAGCGCTCCGGATCGGTGTAGTGCCAAGCCGGAACGCGCAGCACGTCCTCGGCCTGGTCGATCGTGCCCGCGCGCACGTGCGTGAGGTTCCGCCGCGCCATGCGCAGGAGCTCCGCCCGGCTCACGAGGCGATCCACTTCTCGAGCAGCGCGTGGAAGTGGCGGATCTTCGCTTCCTGGTAGTTCGCGAGCGTCACGCCCGGCTTCTGCGTCGCGCGCAGGCCGCGCTGCACCTTGGGCAGGTTGAACACGTCCTGGTTGAAGATGCGCGCGAGCCCGCCGAGCTCGGGCGCGTCCGTCCACGGGTCGTCGAGCCCGAGCCAGTGGATCTTCGCCGGTGGCGGCTTCTCGCCCTCCTTGTACGGCGCGAGGTACATGCACTCCATGACCGACATCTCGTGCTCGTCCTTGTACGGCCGGAAGCGATACACGATGCGGTTGAACGCGCCCCAGGGATGGAAGTTCGGGAACACCGTGTAGTAGAAGCTGTCGACCAGCTCCGCGTCGCACAGCCCGTCGGCGTACTCCTTGCCGCACACGTCGCGCAGCATGATGCGCGAACCCTCGGCCGCGACCTGGCGCGCGCTCATGCCGGGCGGGATCACCAGCATCGGATCCTCGTCGATGCGGCGGTCGACCATCGCGTCGAACATCTCCTGCTCGGTCGGCTGCCAGTCGAGATGCGGGCTGGGCGTCGCGTTCGGCGTGATCGCGCGCGAGAAGTTCTCGTACACGTCGTACTGCGAGTTCGCGTCGCCGATCCCGGCCAGGATCTGCGGGTGGGTCGCGATCACGTGGTAGGCCTCGCTGAACGCCTCCTGCACCACCTTCCAGTTGGTCGGGATGATCTTCGCGACGTGCGCCGCCTTGTAGCGCCGCTCGAGCGGCCAGCGCGCGAACTGCGCGTCGAGCCCGACGAGATAGCGCTCGAGCGGCTCGCACTCGCTGTCCATGTTGATGAACACAAACCCGCCCCAGGTGCCGACGCGGCACTCGGGCAGCGAGAACTTCGCCTTGTCGACGTGCGGAAAGTCCCAGTCCGCGGGGATGGTCACGAGCTTGCCGTCGAGGTCCCAGGTGAAGCCGTGGAACGGACAGCGGATCTTCTGGCAGTTGCCGTCGCGCTCGCGCAGGATGCGCCCGCGGTGCAGGCACACGTTGTGGTAGGCGCGGATCTCACCCGGCGCGCTGCGCATGACCAGGATCGAGAGGTTCGCGATCTCGTACACGACGTGGTCGCCGACCTCGGGGATCTCCTCCTCGCGGCACGCCATCTGCCAGACGCGCTTCCACACCTTCTCGACCTCGAGCTCGTGGAAGGCGCGCGAGGTGTAGCGCTCGACCGGGATGTCGTGCGAGCCGAGGTTGCGCGGGGAGCACTCGCGCAGCACCGCGGGCACCGGTTTGGTGTCGGTGTCGAGCAGCTGCTGGTAGGAGAGGCCGCGCGACTTCGGCAGCGTCGCGTCGGGCGTGCCGGGCAAGCCGCTCGACGGGCGAGTGGTGGGCGAGCTCACGACTCGTCGCCCTTCGGCGCGTGGCGGCTCGGCAGACGGCCACCGGCGATCCAGCCGATGATGTGCGGGTCGGCTTCCTTGACCTCGCCGTGGTGCCAGCTCGCGTCGGCGTTGAACCAGCCCGTCTTGCCGTCGGGCGTTTCGATCCGCACCAGCCCCTCCGGCTCGAGGTCGTAGATCGCCCCCGAGACGGCGTGTCGCAGCTTCGGCATGTGCCTCGACCCTCTCGTCGCTCGAGCCCGCGCGTCCGATCTTACTACGCTCGGCTTCGCCTCGCTGCGCGCCCCACCGCGGGACATCGGCCCGCGGTCCGATGTCGGGCGGCTTGCGGGCGCGGCCGCGGGCGGCCGCGGACCGCGCCCCTCCCCTCGAGCTCAAGCCAGTGACAGCATCAGTCCTTGATCCGGCCGCGCCCGACCCTCGAGCGTGTCGCGGTAGGCGCGCTCGACCGCGGCGCGGCCGCGCTCGTGCTTCGTCTCGAGCCAGGCCTGGGATTCGAGCGCGAAGTCGCGGAAGGCCTCGCCAATGCGTTCCTGCAGCACGCGTCCGCCCCACTCGCGCGTGCGCTTCTCGATCTGCGAGGGCGCGAAGAAGAAGGCGGGCTTCGCGCCGGGCAGGTCGGCCGCGCGCGGCGCGCTCTCCCAGTGCGTGATGCCGACCAGGCTCGCGTGCACGAGCGCGTCGCGGAAGTGGTGGTGCACGGCGTTGGTGACCGGCCCGTCGTTCGCCATGTCGACGAACGCGATCGGCGCGGACGCTTCGATCGAGGCGATCTCCTCGTACGGCACGACGCGGTCGTAGCAGCCGAGCTTCTCGACGAACCGCGCGTTCCTGCGCGAGGTCAGGCCGATCACCTCGTACTCGCCCTGGCGCGCGAGCACGAACGCGAGACTGATCGCCGTCTTGCTCGACGCGCTGCCGAGCAGCACGCGGCGCGCGCCGAAGAACGAGGAGTCGGCGAGGAAATCGGCGAGCAGCCAGCCGGTCATGAACAGCGGCTGGAGCAGCGCCTGGCGGTCCTCGGACTCGGCCGAGTAGCCGGGATCCGCGAGCACGCGCCGGTACTGGTTGTAGACCGGCGGCAGCGCCGCGCGGTGCGGCGCGGCGTCGACGAAGCCGCCGCTCGAGATCTGCGCCGGCCGCACCACCAGGTGCGTCGCCATCGGGAAGTAGCCGTACAGGCGCTCGCCCTGGGGCAGCTCCGCGAGCGTCGAGCGCGCGACGTCGGCGAAGCCCCAGACCGGCACGCGCCCCCAGCCGCTCTCGGCCGGGAAGAAGCCCCAGTACGACATCGAGTCACCCGCGACCGCGTAGGTGACGTTGTTCGCGGTGAGCGCGAAGTGGTCGACGCGCAGCAGCGCCTCGCCGGCCGCGGGCTCGGGCGCGGCGAGCTCGAGGAAGCGCGTCTTGCGCAGGTCGTCGCGGCGGACTTCGAAGGCGAGGCTGTCGGACACGGGGTGCTCCTCTCTGAAAATGAAAAACGCGCGTGCCCCAGTATGCGCGAACCGGCTACAGTGCGGGGATGGGGGATGCGGAGCAGTGAGGCAGGCGCTCGGGGCGGCGCTCGCGGCACTCGCACTGACGGCGGCGCCCGCGCCCGCGCCGGCCGCGGCGCCCGCCGGAACGGAGTTCGTGCCGGAGGTCGTGGGCGAGGTCGCCACGCTGCCCGCGCCCGGCCCGCACTGGGTGTTCCTGTCCGATCTCCTGCTGCGGCGCGCCGCGCTGCTCGACACCGACACGGGCACGTTCCTCGGCATGCTCTCGTCGGACGTCGGGCCGATCACGCCGCTGGTCGCTCCGACGGGCGGTCCGATCTACCTGCCCGAGACCTACTACAGCCGCGGCAGCCGCGGCGTGCGCACCGACGTCGTGACCATCTACGACCCGGTCACGCTCGCGCCGCGCGGCGAGGTGGTGATCCCGCCCAAGCGCGCGGACGTCGTGCACGGCGCGGGCCTGGCGACACTGCTCGACGACGGACGCTTCGCGGCGGTGTTCAACCTGACGCCCGCGACCTCGGTCTCGATCGTCGACACCCAGGACGAGCGCTTCGCGGGCGAGATCGAGACGCCGGGCTGCAGCCTGGTGTACGCGGCGGGTCCGCGCCGCGTGGCCATGCTGTGCGCGGACGGGTCGCTCCTGCTCGTGTCGCTCGACGAGCGCGGCGCCGAGTCCAAGCGCTTCCGCAGCGTGGCCTTCTTCGATCCCGAGAAGGACCCCGTGATCGAGAAGCCCGCGCGGCTCGGCACGAGCTGGTTCTTCGTCTCGTTCGACGGCCGCGTGCACGAGGTCGACCTGTCGGGCGAGACCCCGCGCTTCCCGGACCCCTGGTCGCTGTTCAGCGCCGAGGAGCGCGCGGCCTCGTGGCGCTTCGGCGGCACGCAGCCGCTCGCGCTGCACGAGGCGAGCGGACGGCTCTATGCGCTCGTCCACCTGGGCGGCCCGGACGGGCACAAGGAGGCCGGCAGCGCGGTCGCCGTGTTCGACATCGCCAAGCGCGAGCGCGTGCAGACGATCGCGATCGGGAACCTGGTCGCCGCGTTCCTGGCCTCGCGCATGGAGCTCGCGCCCGACAGCTGGGGCGCGTGGGTCCTGGACGCGATCGTGCCCAACGCCGGCGCCGACCGGATCGCGGTCACCCAGGACGCCGCCCCCCGACTCATCCTGGTGTCGGGGGAGGGCGGCACGGTCGGCGTGCACGACGCGCTGTCCGGGAAGTTCCTGCGCAACATCAACGACGTCGGGATCTTCCCCGGCGCGATCGTGGCGCCGTGGCGCTGAGCGTCGACCCCGCGCTCGCGATCGCGCTGCGCGCCGGGCTGGCGCTCCTGCTGGTCGCGGCGGCGCTGCACAAGCTCCGCGACCTCGCCGCGTTCCGCGCGGCGCTCGCGGGCTACCGGCTCCTGCCCGAGCGCGCGCTCGGCGCCGCGGCGGCCGCGT
>Ga0187892_10010895_pt1 | contig 11340 bp, 13 predicted proteins | sample MA1701073metaG_FD_139345 | JGI IMG/M metagenome (GOLD analysis project Ga0187892, IMG submission 139345) | Bio-ooze microbial communities from a basaltic lava cave in the Kipuka Kanohina Cave System on the Island of Hawaii, USA - MA170107-3 metaG ... | reverse complement strand
GGGATTCATCGGCAAGTTCTACCTCTTCGCCGCCGTGGTACGGCAGCAGTTCTACTTCCTCGCCGTCGTCGGCGTCCTCAACAGCGTAATCTCGCTCTATTACTACGCACGCATCGTCCGGACGATGTTCCTGGACTTCCCCGATGGCAGCGAAGCTCCCGTCAGTGTGAGCTTCCACAACGGCGCGCTCATGTGGGCGCTGTCCGCGGCGACCCTGGTACTCGGCATTTACTGGGCACCAGTAATCGCCCTCGCGGACCGTTCGGTCCGCTTCTTCACCGGTTCGTGAGCCGTCGCGCGGCGCATCCAAACCGCTGCCGCTTGCGTATCGATGAATGGACAGTGCGGCGCTCCCAGGGCGTGCTGCTACATCACGAATGCGGATTGACTTCCCTCGCCGTGGCACTAAAACCTGAGCGCATAGAGTTGAAGTACGTCGTCCGTTGGAACGCGAATCGTCGGCCGCACGGCTCGACGGTTCCCAAACAGAGGAGGCAAGAATGACGAATCGGATGAAAGGTGCGGTGATTGCATCGGCAGTTGCGAGCCTGTTTTTGGCAAAGGGTGCGCTGGCCGCGGATCAGGCGGGCGGCAAGGCCGAGGCCAAGGTGAAGTGCGAAGGCGTCAACGAGTGCAAGGGCAAGGGCGCCTGCGGCGGTGGCGGCCACGACTGCGCGGGCCAAAACGCGTGCAAGGGCAAGGGCTGGATCGAGTTGTCCGACGCCGACTGCAAGGCAAAGGGCGGCACTGTGAAAAAATAGCTGCTAGCTGTTAGGCTGTTAGCTGTTAGGGGATCCGCATCCGCAAATTCTGCCCTAACAGCGTAACAGCCTAACAGCGTAACAGCCCGTTCGATGGAATATCCATTTCTGGGTTTCGGCATTGGATTGCGGCCGAAGCACTACGACGAGATCCTCACCCAGCACCCAGCCGTCGACTGGTTCGAGGTCATCTCCGAGAACTTCATGGTGGCCGGAGGTCGGCCGCTGCAGGTGCTGGGCAAGATTCGCGAGCGTTACCCCATCGTCTTACATGGTGTGTCGCTCTCGATCGGTTCAACCGATCCGCTGAACCTTGACTATCTACGGCGCCTGCGCCAACTCGCGGATCGCTTCGAACCGGCATGGATCTCGGATCATCTGTGCTGGACGAGCGTCGGTGGACACAACTCGCATGATCTCTTACCGCTGCCGTATACCGACGAGGCCGTCGGGCACATCGTCGAACGCGTGCAGCGGGTACAGGATGCACTCGGACGACGCATCCTGATCGAAAACGTCTCGACCTACCTCGAATACACCGCCTCCGCGATGCCGGAGTGGGAATTTCTCACTGCAGTGGCCACGGGTGCAGACTGCGGCATTCTGCTCGACGTCAACAATATCTTCGTCAGCGCCTTCAACCATGGCTTTTCGGCGCATGACTACCTGAACGCGATTCCTGTAGAGCGCGTTCACCAATTTCACCTCGCGGGCCACATGGACCGCGGCACTTTTCTGCACGACACCCACGACCATGCAGTCGCCGACGCAGTGTGGGATTTGTACGGCGATGCTGTCCGCCGCTTCGGGCAAGTGTCCACGCTCCTCGAACGCGACGATCACATTCCACCCCTCGGCGAGTTGCTTGCCGAAACCGCCCGCGCCCGCACCGTGATGGCGGCGACCACGCATGACACAACCGACGCTCCGCGAAACCCAACAACTATTCTGGCGGCTGATCAGCGCCCCTAAAGGCGCTGCACCGGCGTTCGCCAGCCTCACGGCCGCCGAACGGTTGCAAGCGGAAGCTATGGTGCGCAGTCACGGCACGTTGCCCCCCGTGGAGCGCCTCGAGATCTATGCGGGCATGTACTTCTACCGCATTCGAGACTGCCTCAAGGACGATTTCCCGACAGTGTGCGCGGTCATCGGCGAGGTGCCTTTTCACAACTTGATCACCGACTACCTCCTGATGCATCCGCCGTCGCATTTCTCACTCCGCCATGCCGGACAACACTTGCCGGCGTTCGTCGCCACGCACGAGATCAGGCAACAGCGGCCTGACCTCGCCGATCTGACCGCCCTCGAGTGGGCGATCGTCGAGGTGTTCGACGCTGTGGACGCCGAGCCGGTCGAAGCCTCTACCCTGGCCGATGTACCGTCTGAAGGGTGGGGCGATTTGCGTTTTGAGCTGATTCCGGCAACGCGACTGCTCCATCTGGGCTGGCCGGTTCACCAGGTCTGGCAACAGGTCCAGCGAGAAGAAGCCCTCTCAGCTCCCGACGCGACGCCGACGACGTTGTGCGTCTGGCGCCACGACTTGCGTGTCTTTCATCGAGCCGTCGACGACACCGAAATGCAGGCTCTGCGTGCCATCCAGCGCGGCGCATCGTTCGCAGAGGTCTGCATCACAATTGCTGACGACATCGGAGAATCGGAAAGTGCGACGCAAGGAGCGCAGCTCTTGGCCCGCTGGGTCGAGGACGGGCTGCTCATCAGAACCCAGAGCCCAGAACACAGATCCCAGACTCAGGACTAGCTGGACGCCCGTTTAGGAATGTTGCCCAGATCCGAGATCTGGGTTCTGGGTTCTGGGTTCTGAGATTTAGTCCTACTCGTCCAACACGAACGTGACGTTCATGTGAACCCGGTACTCCTTGAGCTTGCCCTTCTCGACCTTCGCCTGGATCTTGGTGACCTCCAGGCCGGTGATCCCGCGCAGCGTCTTGGTGGCGCGCTTCAATCCTCCCGACACTGCCGCCTCGATGGATTCCTTCGAAGACGAGACGATTTCACTCACGCGTGCGACTGCCATGCCGATCCTCCTTCAGCGGGACGTGGTGCGCGACCATAACCGAGTGAGTCGACAACGACAAATGGCTACCTTGACGAAGCCCTGGCGGGCGTGAAACATTCTCGCGTCCATACCGCATCTCGGTGGCCGCAAAGGAGATCCACGATGGCAGAGCCGACGCAAGCACAGGGCCAGGGCAACAAGGCTCGACCGATCGTTCCGTTCCTGCGACTGGGGGACAACGGTCAATCGGCGCATTTGGTCGCCAAGAAATGCGGTCATTGCGGCGCCGTGTATCTCGGCACCCGCGTCGCGTGCTCGAAATGCTATGGTAGTGGTCCGTTCAACGAGATCCCGTTGAGCAACCGCGGGACGGTGTGGGTCTACTCGATCGTGCACCAATCGGCTCCGGGCATTCCCACCCCCTACGTGGCAGCGATCGTCGATCTTCCCGAAGGGGTCAGCGTGCGCTGCACCTTGATCGACGTCGAACCGAAACCCGAGAGCATTCCCTTCGGGATGCCGGTCGAGATGGTCACCAAGAAGGTCCGTGAAGATAAGGAAGGTAACGACGTGATTGCATTTTTCTACCGCCCCGTGAAGGGGAAGTAGTCAGTAATCGAGTAATCAGTGATCAGTAACTACTGCATACTCGATTACTGATTACTTGATTACTGATTACTGCGCACTATTCCAGGGGAGGCCCCATGAGAGACGTCTACGTGCTCGGAGTCGGGATGATCAAATTCGGACGATATCCGGACAAGGATGTCGCGGAGTTGGCGGCGGAGGCCGCCTTGCTGGCGCTCAAGGACGCCGGCATGAAGATCACCGACATTCAATTGCTCGCGTCCGGCAACCTCTTCCAAGCGAACGCCATGGTGGGTCAACGCGTCCTCCAGCAGATCGGGCAGACCGGGATTCCCATCATCAACGTCTCCAACGCTTGCGCGACCGGCTCGACCGCATTTCGCGAGGCCTACTTTGCCGTCGGCTCCGGCGAGTACGATGTCGCGATGGCGGTCGGCTCCGAGCAGATGGGAAAGGCGGGTTTGTTGGGTGGTGGCGGGGGTCGCGAAAGCGTCGAAGGGATCCTGGGTAGCGGCCTGATGCCGGCTGTGTTCGGCCAAGCCGGTGTCGAGCATATGCGCAAGTACGGCACGAAGATGGAGCACTTCGCCAAGGTCTCCGTGAAGAACCACAAACACTCCACGAAGAACCCGCTCTCGCAGTACCAGGTTGAAGTTGGGCTCGACGACGTGATGAAGGCTCGGATGGTCGCCTATCCAAATACGCTCTACATGTGCTGTCCGACCGGAGACGGCGCCGCCGCCGCGATCGTCGTGTCCGAAGCCGTCATGAAGAAGTCGACCAACAAGCCCGTGAAGGTTGCATGCTCGGTGCTGACGTCGGATCCATGGACGGAGCGTGATCTGACGCTGCCAGACGTCAGCACGCTAACGCGCAACGCTGCCAAGGTCGCCTACGACAAGGCCGGTATCGGACCCGAGGATCTCGATCTCGTCGAGTTACACGACTGTTTCGCGACCGCCGAGTTGCTGCACTATGAAAACCTCGGGCTGTGTAAAACCGGTGAGGCGGCGCGGGGCATCGACGAAGGGTGGTTCGAATGGGGCGGGAAGACGCCCGTCAATGTCAGCGGCGGTCTGTTGTCGAAAGGCCATCCACTCGGCGCCACCGGAGTTGCCAACATCTATGAGGTCGTGACGCATCTCCGCGGCCAGGCGGGAGCCCGCCAGGTTGCCGACGCCAAGATCGGCATGGCGCACGTCATCGGTCTCGGGTCAGCGTGCACGATTCATATTTTGAAAGCGTAGCGGGACTGTATTCCGTGTGAGGAGTTGAGAGTTCACAGTGGCTTTGCCCAACGAAAGAACCGCTGGGCAAAAGGACGTCCTTCGAGACGCCGCCACAAAGACGGCGGCTCCTCAGGACGAGCGGGTATGCCATTGTTTTTTAGGAAGATTAGGCCGCTCACCCTGAGGAGCCCGCATCTTCCTAGCGGGCGTCTCGAAGGGTGCGCCCTCGCCGAATACCAATCGTTGGGCAAAGCCAGTTCACAGTTGAGAGTTGAGCGATCGATCCACTCGCCACCTAGTGCTCCCGCAGCTAGCACAGGGGTTCCCGGCACCTCGCAGGCGACCATCATCACAGCTTTGTCTCTCAACTCTCAACTCTCAACTCTCAACTCGGTCATGCTCGGGTCCGGAGCCAGCGCATCACTGTGACCTCGCCGGACGATCGCCACCCCCTCGACCGGCTCACACGCCAGTTGACGCTGACCGACGCCACGCTGTTGTGCGTCTCGTCGGTCATTGGTGTCGGCATCTTCCTGACTCCCGGAACGGTCGCCGACGTGCTGCCGCATCCGGGCGTGATTCTGGCCGCCTGGTTCGTCGGCGGCCTTTTGTCGCTGGCGGGAGCGCTGGCGAATGCCGAGCTCGGGGCGATGTATCCCCATGCCGGCGGCGACTACGTCTACCTGCGCGAGGCCTACCACCCGTTTGCCGGCTTCATCGTCGGGTGGTTGTCGTTCTTCGTCATCTACGCTGGGACGGTCGCCACCTTGGCCGTCGGCTTTGCAGAGGGCCTAGCCAACTTCGTCCACCTCGGTCCCACGGGAAAGAGTGTGGCCGCGGTGTCGATCACCGTCGTCACGTCGTGGATCAACTATGTCGGGGTACGCACCGGAGCCCGATTCAACAACGCCACCGCCTCCGTGAAGATTGCTGCGTTGATAGCAGTCGGCGTCGCCGGACCTCTACTGGGCCACGGCAACAGCGCCAACCTGCAGCCACTGAGCAGCGGTTGGAGCACGGTACCGCTCGCTGGCTTCGGATTGGCGTTGTCGCCCATCCTCTTTAGCTATCTGGGATGGAATGCCTCGGTATACGTCGCCAGTGAGATCCGCAACCCGGGACGGAATGTCCCGCGCTCATTGTTCGCAGGCCTCGCGATTTGTACGGTGATCTACCTGCTCATCAATGCCGTCTACCTCTACGCTCTTCCACTGGAGCAGCTGCGCGGTGAGGTCCGCGTCGGCGAAGCTGCCGCCCGCGCCTTGTTTGGAGAGATCGGCGGTACGATCACTGCGCTGCTGGTGTTGGCGTCGGTCGTTGGGTGCTTGAACGCGACCATTCTCGTGGGTCCGCGCATCGCATACGCAATGGCGTTGGATGGATACTTTTTCCGTGGCGTGCATCAAGTGCACGAACAACATCGCACGCCGCATGTCGCCATCGCCGTGCAGGGTCTGACCGCCATCACCCTGGTTCTCGTTCTGCAGAGTTTCCCCAGTGTGCTCGACTACACGACCTTCGCCATCGTCGTGGCAACGATGGCCGACACCGCCGCGTTGTACACATTGCGAGCACGGCAGCCGGAACGTCACCGACCATATCGCGCCTGGGGCTATCCCGTCGTACCAGCGCTGTACTTGATCGCGAACGCCGCCATCGCCGGCGCCATGATCTGGGGACGGCCAGCCGAATGCGCCATCGCGCTCGCCGTCACAGCCACAGCCGTCCCATTCTACTTCGCGTGGACACGGCGCGTGCAGCAGCCGGCCCTCACCGATCACCCACCCGCCTAGCGCTCCTGGTGTGGTGTCTCGCAAGTTCCTGCGACATCCCCCTCCCTACCCCAGGACTTCGCCGCGTGGCCGGTGCCGGGCCGGCGGTTTGTGCAAGGCGTGTGAGGAATAGTACTGCTCGAAGGCTGCAGCGGGCAGGTCCGACAACTTGCTCGGACTCGCGTGACCGACAAGGCCGATCGCGGGTTCCGGAACCGCGGCAGCTTGTGCTAGGAACTGCAGCGATGGAGCCGGAGACGATCCGGCGGCTGCTTGCTGCCCTCTATGAAGAACAGGTCGAATACGTGCTGATCGGCGCGCTCGCGCTTGATGTGCACGGCATCGGACGGCTCACGGGCGACGTCGATCTCTGTGTTCGCCCGACCTCCGACAATATCGACCGACTGCGCCGGGCGCTTCGTCAGACATGGCAGGACCCGGCCATCGAGGAGATCACCGCTGCCGACCTGGCAGGCGACTACCCAGCCGTCCAGTACGTTGCGCCGGACGGTACCACTCTCGATATTCTATCGCGGCTGGGCGAGGCTTTCACGTTCGATGACTTGGAGGCCTCAGTTGTCCCGTACGGCGACATCAAAGTCCGTGTGGCCACGCCCCAGACGCTCTATCGCATGAAGCGTGATACGGTCCGCTTGCAGGACAAAGCCGACGCGGCGGTCCTCAAAGAAAAGTTCAAGCTCGAGGATTGAGAATGCCGGTCCGGAAATTCCGTAACCTGGAAGCCATGGGGCGTAGCAAGTGGCTCGAACCGGGCGATCCGCGAATCTGGGACGAGGTCATCCGGCGCTGGCGCCTGCACCAATTCTTCTCGCGTGGCCACATCGCCCGGCGGCCCGGCGTTTCGAAGTTCCGGTCGCTCGAAGAAAAGCAGAGCTCCGGGTAGCAACGTTCCATTCGACGCCCGCTTCGCACCGCCAGCAAGCTCGCTCTGGGGTAACCCGAGATCCGCGCAGCGCAGCCGGCTCTGGACGGGGACAGGGGGACTTACGTCCCTTTCTCTACCCTGGACGCGCGACCCGGCGTCACCTACGGACATCGTTTCAGCAGCCAAATGGCGCCCCAACCCCAAGCTTCATTTTCAACCCTCGATTCGAGCGATTTCTGAATCGCTTCGAGGCGTTGGAATGGTCAAACCACAGCCAATGGACTTGGTGTTGGGCCATTCCGATGTGACGGCGGGGACTTGTGCCCCGCCGTCCGTCAGGCGGGAGTGCCCGGACGGCTCGATTGTAACCAGGACTGTAACCACCACGCGAGCAGGCATTCCGGCGGCCCTTGCCGTGAGCGCCAATGGTCATCCCTTCTTGGGGGTTTTCGCGCCCGGCCTCGGCTTCGAGGTCGTGACGGTGCCTCCGCGCGAGATCGCCAAGGACCGCCGAGACCGAGGGGACGGCCCTCCGGAGCGTGTTAGCTTCACCGCCACGATCCGGAGCAGTTCGAGCAGATCGGCCGGGAGGGTCCTGTCCTGTCCGGGGCTCAGTGTTCAAGCCACGAGTTGAACTTGTCGAGTCTCGCCGTGATGGCGGCAACGCTACCGCCCCGCATCGCCAACTGCGGTCCTTCCCGAGCGCTCCTCCCGTCCCGGAGCACGCCCGGCACGCCCTCAGGGAGTCCAATCGCGACGTCCGATACCCGGTGTTTCTGTTGAACTTCGCAGCTTCTCCGGGCTATGGGGCAAGACGTGAACGCGGAGCAGCTGCGCGACCTCGGCTTCCAGCTGGAGGGCCGTGCACCTGGGGGCGAGTCAGGCGGCGCATGGTTCGCGATCGCTGCCGATGGTGAGCGCGTCCTTCTGAAGTGCTTCGCCGACGAGGGCGTGGCCGACCGCTACGCGGTGCTCCTACGCGCGCTCGACGTGCTGCGTTCGCGAGGCGTGCCCGTGCCCGAGTACCCGTTCGTGCGCGCCGTCGACGGGTGGACGCTCTCCGCGCAGCAGGTGCTGCCGGGACGATCGTTCCCGACCGCGCCGCCCAAGCTGGTCGACCGGATGATCGAGTGCGTCAGCGCCGCAGCCGGCATCGTCGGTCCGCAACCGGCACCAGCGCTGCAGGGGTGGGGCGAGTTCGTGATCCACACCCTCACGGTCGGCGAGGACGGCTGGGCGGAGCACGACTCGCTCCGAGCGCAGTCCGATCGCGCCCGTCGCATCATCGACCTCGTCGAGTCGGTCGGCGCCGACGCGGACGCCGGCTGGTTCCCGACGAGCGGGCTCGTCCACTTCGACCTGCACACCGACAACGTGCTCGCCCTCGACGACGGCACGCTCACCGGGATCATCGACTGGGAGACCGCGTGCGCGGGCGATCACCGCTACGATCTGGTGGCGTACGCGTTCGACCTCGACGGTCACGGCCAGCAGATCTGGGACCGGGTCGAACCGCTCGTCGAGCCGCACGTGCTGCGGGCGTACGTCGCGCACATGACGCTCCGCCGCACGGACTGGGCGATCCGCCACCACCCCGAGGACGTACCCCGGCAGCTGGACCGAGCCGAGCGCGTGCTCGACCGCTTCGGCGCCTAGCTGGCGCCCCAGTTCGTCGATCTCCACAGGGCCCTCCCTACATCCCCTTCGCCATGTTCTCGAACTTGGCGTAGGAGTTCAGGAACGCGAGGCGGTCGACGCCGGTGGGACCGGAGCGGTGCTTGGCCACGATCACCTCGGCCTGGCCCTTCTCGCTCGAGTCCGGGTGGTACACCTCGTCGCGGTACTGGAACATCACGACGTCGGGACTGAAAATCCCTGTGTCGAGTGTTCAATTCACTCTCTGCCCACTTCCATTCTGATGTGACGGCGGGGACTTGTGCCCCGCCGTCTGTCAGCCAACGATGGCCGCGCGCCGCACTCGAGACAGAACTTCGCGTGTTCGGGACTCTCGCGACCACACCGGCTGCAGTTCATATTCCGAGCTCCCGCGCGAGGCGCTCGGCGTGGCCGGTGGCGCCCATCTCCTGGTACAGCCGCTGCGCCTCGCGGAGCTCCGCCTGCTATACGGGGTGGCTGACTGAGATTTTCGCGCGGCGGCGGGGGGGGCTGGCAACGGGGGTCTTACGTCAACTTGGTGCTTTATGCGGGCTATCTGCCTGTCTATCTGCATCTGCTGCTTTATGCGGGCTTATTTGCTCGACAGTCCTACAGAAGCCCGTCCTAAGACGGGGAACGCTGACTCTAGTAAGCTGCTGAAACAACTCGCGGGAGCACAGAACACCGACTACAGAGCACAGACATTGCTGAATGACTTGAACATAGCAGCAGTCTGTGGTCCGTGCTCCGGGTTCCGCGTTCAAGCACGCTCTTCAGCAACCTGCTAGACGGCACAGACCTGCAATGCCGTACCGGCCCACGCTGCACGCGAGACTGCACCGCTGCCACCGACTCAGTGTGTGGCCGCCGTGAACCTGACGCGCATCTCCTTGATGCCGTCGATGAAGTTGGAGCGCAGGCGGCGAATCGGCGCGGCCAACTCGACGTTCGGCACCTGGCGTATCAACTCTTGGAAGATCACCACCAGCTCCAGGCGCGCCAGGCTGGCGCCGAGGCAAAAGTGCTCACCGATACCAAACGCCAAGTGTTCGTTCGGCCCTCGTCCAACATCAAACCGGTCAGGATCGACGAAGATATCCTCGTCGCGGTTCGCCGACGGGTACCAGAGCGTCAGCTTGTCGCCAGCCCGGATGCGGATACCGCGAATCTCCGTATCCGCGGTTGCGGTCCTCCGAAAATACATGACCGGCGGATTGTGCCGCACGATCTCCTCCACGGCGGACGGGATGAGCGATGGTTGGCGCACGAGTCGGGCGCGCTGGTCGGGATGCTCGATGAGGAGACGCATCCCATGGCTGGTGACCGTCCGCGTCGTCTCGTTGCCGGCAACCGCCAACAGCAGGAAGAACGAGTTGTAATCGAGGTCGGAAAGCATCTCGCCGTCGACGTCCGCTGTCGCCAGCACCGTCGCCAAATCGTCCGCTGGGCAGCGCCGGGCTCGTTCGGCAAGCTTGCTGGCATAGAGGAACACGTCGGTCGCGGCCTGTTTACCGATGTCGCGCGACGTTTGGAACTCAGGATCGTCGAAGCCGATCAAGCGATTGGTGAGGTCGTAGATCATGCGCCGGTCGTCCTCCGGCACGCCGACCATTTCGCAGATCACTTGCATCGGCAGCTCGGCGGCAACCTCGGAGACGAACTCGCACTCGCCCTTGGCAGCCACCCGGCCGACAATGTCTCGCGCCAAATCGCGAATGTGCGCTTCCTGCTTTTGAATCATTCGGGGGGTGAAGCCGCGTTGCACCAGACGCCGGAACTTCACGTGCTGTGGAGGATCCATGTTCAGCATGATGGCGCGCGTGCCGGCGAGATCCTCTTCCGGCAAATCGGTGATGTTCGTCCCGCCGACCCAGGACGAAAACAGCCCGGGGTTCCGCGAGATGGTCTTGACGTCGTCGTACTTGGTGATCACCCAAAACCCCGGTCCGTCGGCCTCGGGATTGAACGAGACCGGCGCCTCCGCGCGCAACATCCGGAAGTAAGCGTGGGGGAAACCTTGTGCGAACGCGTCTGGATTGCAGAGGTCGACGTCTCCCAGCTTCATGGCAGCCCTCCTGCGGTTTGTCAGACTGACAAACAAACGTTTGGTTGGCAAGGGTGGCCTGTCTTTGGGTAGTGCATTAGTTTGATTCGTGGAGGGGCTGCGCGGTTGAGCGGCACCCGACGAACCCCCCTGTAGTCCCCCCTTTGTAAGGGGGGACTACAAAACTTCGCGGAAATAGAGTCCGGTTCCCCCCTCCTTACGAGAGTGTCGATAAACAGATGCGCCCCTCGATACGCCGCCAAAAGAAGGCGGCTACTTGTATATTGGGGTTGTGGGGAGCAGTTCTTCACAAGCTGACGGACCGAGCGAGGGGGGCGGGGTGCGGCCCCTTCGGGATAGGCCGCGGAGGGGCGGGGAGCGATCTTT
>Ga0187892_10010894_pt1 | contig 11340 bp, 6 predicted proteins | sample MA1701073metaG_FD_139345 | JGI IMG/M metagenome (GOLD analysis project Ga0187892, IMG submission 139345) | Bio-ooze microbial communities from a basaltic lava cave in the Kipuka Kanohina Cave System on the Island of Hawaii, USA - MA170107-3 metaG ... | reverse complement strand
GCAGGAACGAGGTGAGCTCGGCCGACTCGGGGGTGTAGGTCTGCTTGCAGCCGCACATGCGCTTCGCCAGGCGCTGCGCCAGGATGCCGAGCAGCGCGTCGGAGAAGTTGAACGGGTCCATGCCCATGTCGAGCAGGCGGGTGATCGATTCAGGCGCCGAGTTGGTGTGCAGCGTGGCGAACACCAGGTGGCCGGTGAGCGAGGCCTCGATGCCGGTGCTGGTGGTCTCCTTGTCGCGCATCTCGCCGACCATGATGATGTCCGGGTCGGCGCGCAGGAAGGCTTTCATCACCACCGCGAAGTCGAGTCCCGCCTTCTTGTTCACCTGCACCTGGCGCAGGCCCTTCTGCGTGATTTCGACCGGGTCCTCGGCGGTCCAGATCTTGGTGTCCGGGGTGTTCAGGTACTTCATCACCGAATGCAGGGTGGTCGTCTTGCCCGAGCCGGTCGGGCCGCAGACGAAGAACAGGCCGTAGGGCTTGGACACCGTGCCCTGCAGCTGCTCAAGGTTGCGCGCGGTGAAGCCCATCTTCTCGAGCGGGATCGGCTCGCCGGCGGCGAGGATCCGCATCACGATGTCCTCGACCCCGCCGGCGGTGGGGATGGTCGCGACGCGCAGCTCGATGTCGAGCGGGCCGAACTTCTTGAACTTGATCTTGCCGTCCTGCGGCCTTCTTTTCTCCGAGATGTCCAGGTCGCACATGATCTTCAGGCGCGCCGCGATCGCCGCGCGATAGCTCGCCGGCACCTCGATGTAGGGCCCGAGCGAGCCGTCCTTGCGGAAGCGGATTTCGGTCTTCGCTTTGCCCGGGTAGGGCTCGATGTGGATGTCCGACGCGCCCTGGTTGTAGGCGTCGACGATCACCTTGTTGACCAGCTTCACCAGCTCGTTGTCCGCCGCCGCCGAGGCCTCGTCGGCGGCCCCGCTCTCGAGCGCTTCGCCTCCGGTATCGTCGCCCATGGCGCCGAGCAGGTCTTCGACGTTGCCCAGGTCGCCGCCGGCGGCTTCCGCGCCGTAGAACTGGTTCACCGTCTCCTTGAAATCCTTCTGCGTCGCCACCTTGAAGAGGATGCGCGCCTTGGGAAACACGTTGGCCGCGATGCGCGAGGAGCGGATGCGCTCGGGGTCGAGGCACAGCACCGCCAGGCCTTCCTTGGTGTCGTCGATCGGCACCCACTGGTTCGCCTCGACGTACTCGCGCTTCAGGTTCTTCAGCAGGTCCGCGGGCTTGACCCGGTCGCTCTTGAAGGGCTCGTAGGGCACGCCGAAGAACTTGGAGAGCGCCGCGCCGATCGCCGGGATCTTGACCTGGAACTCGTCGGTCAGCACCTGCTCGATGTCGACCGCCTTCTTGCGCGCCTGGCGCGCGGCGAGCTCGAACTCGCCCGCCGACAGCACCGCGTCGGCGATCAGGTAGTCGTACTTGGTCTTGGCGAGGGTCGGCTTCTGGCGCTGCTTGAAGGCGATGGCGAGGGTCTGGGCGAGCTCGCCCACGCCTTCCTCGGCCAGCGCTCCAAACGGCACGCCGGCCTTGTTGTTGATGATCTGGATCACGCCGATCAGCTCGCTCGAGCCGGCCTCCAGGATCGGCGCCACCAGCATCTGCTTGGTGCGGTAGCCGGTGCGCTTGTCGACTTCCTGCAGGAAGCGCAGATTGGCGTTCAGTGCGCGCAGCTCGTTCTCGTCGTACACGTCCTTCAGGTTGGCGGTCTTCTTGGAGAGCGCGACGTAGCCGGCGATCGAGTGCTCGGCGATCGGCAGCTTAAGGTCCTTGAACGAGTTGAGGCCGGTCTTCACCTTGCTGATGATCGACTGCTTGTCCTCGCCCATCGAGTAGATGGTCAGGCGGTCGGCGTTGAACAGCGCGCAGACGTCCGCGCTCACCTCCAACATGATCTCGTCGATGTTGTTGGTGGCGTGGATCTTGTTGGTGACCGCCTGCAGCTGCTTCTGAAACGCGAGGCGTGCGCCTACGTCGCTCTGCGCCGGAGCGTGCTGGCTCAGTACTGCGCTCATGGTCTAGCCTCCCTGCGACTTCTTATTGCTAGGATACCTGATTTTCAACGGATTTCCGGCTTTTCCACAGCTTTTAACCCGCCTTCCAGCAGCCAGACTTTGAAGCCCCTCTGCGCAAAGAGAAAAGCCGCCGCGGCGCTGCGCCGGCCGCTCTGGCAATAGGCGATGTATTCCTTGGTGCGGTCGAGCACCGCGAACATGTTGCGCACCTCGGCGAGCGGCACGTTGATCGCGCCGGTCAGCTTGTCGTACTGGTACTCCGAGGGGTAGCGCACGTCGAGCCAGAGGGCGCCGCGGCGCACCTTGTCGCTCGCCTCCTCGAAGCCGACGCGCCGCAGCAGCGGCTCGCGCAGCAGCTCGTTGAAGTGGGCGCGCGACAGCCGCAGCAGCTGGCCGTCGCTTAGCGCCGTGACGCTCGCGTTGCGCTTGGCCTCCGACACCAGCGCCTCCTCGCCGAACGCGTCGCCGCTCTTGAGCTCGGCGAGCACTACCTCCGCGCCGCCGACCAAGCGGCCCACGTGGAACCGGCCGCTCTCTACCACGTAGTAGTAGTCGCCCTCGTCGCCTTCCTTGACCACGGCCTCGCCGCGCGCCACCCGGACGCGCTCGAAGCGCCGCAGCAGCTCGTCGATGCGCGCCGCCGGCATCTGCGCGAACACGCCCGCGCGCAGGCTGGAGAGCGAGAATGGGCCGCTCGCGATCATGTCGCGGCCGCGGCCCGCGGCGAGCTGGTCCCAGGTGGCGAGGATGTCGAGCAGGTCGTCGTCGACCACCAGCAGGTCGACGTCGGTGATCGCCTTGGTGCGCGCGAGGCTCTCCTTGCGGCGGTTCAGCCCCTGGCGTGTCTCCTCGCTGCCGCCGACCACGACCAGCGTCCCGCCGCCCTGGAACACCAGCAGCATCTCGCCGGCGAGCAGGAATACCGACTGCTTGGCGTGCGGCCGCCCGGCGAGCGGGTCGCTGCCGCGCGCGCCGCGCTCGACCAGCGCGACCTCGGCGAGCTGGGCGAGGCGCCCGTGCGACAGCCCGGCGAGGGGAGCCAGCCTGGAGAGCTGGTCGCCGGTCGGCCGGTTCGGGGTGGCCATTGCGCCGGCCTCAGAATTCGAGCACCAGGTTGTTCTGCAGCATCCGCGGCCGGAAGCTGCCCGCGCATTCCTCGATCTCGCGCATGGTGGGCTCGATCTCGCCCGGCTTGAGGTGGGTGATGTAGATCTCGGGGCTGCGCTCGAGCTTGGCGAGCTCCTCGGCGAGAGTGAGCGGGCAGAGGTGGCGCGAGATCTCGGCGAGCTGGCGCTCCTTGTTCGAGAACGCGGTCTCGATGATCAGGAACTTGAGGTTGGCGATGCGGTTCACGATGCGCCACAGCGCGTCGTTCGGGCCGGTGTCGCCGGTGAACACCAGGCTCGCCGCGCCGCTGTCGAGGTGGTAGCCCACCGCGGGCACGGTATGGCGCGCCGGCAGCGCGGTGATGGCGCGCGCGCCGAGCCGCAGGGTGGCGCCGAGCTCGATCTCCTGGTAGCGCATGAAGGGCGCCTCGGGCGTCGGGATCTCGGTGAAGTCGGGCCAGATCGCCCAGTTGAACAGGTGGTTCTTCAGGATCTCGGTGGTGGCGCGCGTCGCGTAGACCGTGAGCGGCTTCGAGCGCATGCCGCCGACGGTGTCGACCAGGAACGGGATCGAGGCGACGTGGTCGAGGTGCGAGTGGGTGATGAAGATGTGGTCGATCTGCGACAGCTCCGCCAGCGTCAGGTCGCCGACCCCGGTGCCGGCGTCGATCAGCACGTCGCCGTCGAGCAGGAAAGAGGTGGTGCGCAGGTGGCGTCCGCCGATCCCCCCCGAGCAGCCGAGCACGCGCAGACGCACGCCGCCCTACTTCTCGTCGAAAACCGTCACGCCGTTCCAGTCGGGCGGCGGCGGTGTGCGGCGCATCTGCGCGATTTTTTCCGGAAACACGCGGTACAGGTTCCGATCCGGATACATGCGCTGGAGGTTGAGCAGGTTCACGTCGGCATCGTCCCACCGCTGCGCGCGGTAGGCGCGCAGCGCCTGGTTCCACAATCGCAGCTCCTCACGCGACGCGCCGGCCTCCGACTCCAAGCCGAGCGGCTCATAGATGGTGATCGCCTCGTCCTTCCCTTTGACCCGGATGCGGTCGATTTCCCTGAATACCATATCTTTGACCTGGTTGCGCGTCGCCCCGCCCACCAGGATGCCGACGCCGTAGCCCTTGGTGCGGCCCTCCAGGCGCGAGGCGACGTTCACCGCGTCTCCCATCGCAGTATAGGCGCGCCGCACCCGCCGCGAGCCCATGTCGCCGACCGTCACTGTGCCGGAATTCACACCGACGCCGATCCTCAGCTCGGGCCAGCCGCGCGCGGCGAAGCGGGCATTGAGCGGCGCCACCTGCTTCTGCATCTCGAGCGCGGCGAGCAGCGCGTTGCGCGCGTGGCTCCGGTCCTCCACCGGGGCGCCCCAGAACGCCATGATCGCGTCGCCGATGTACTTGTCGAGCGTGCCGCGGTGGCGGCTGCGGATGATCATGCTCATCTCGGTGAGGTACTCGTTGATGTACTCGCGCAGCTCCTCGGGCCTGAGCGATTCCGAGATCCCGGTGAAGCCGCGCACGTCGGCGAACAGGATCGAGAGCTCGGCGCTCTTCGGCTCCATGTCGTAGCGGCCCGGGTCGCGCGCCATGCGGTCGACCAGTTCGGGCGGCACGTACTCGCCGAAGCGCCCGGCGAGCTGGCGCTTGGAGCGCGACTCGACGAAGTAGCCGTAGGCCATGTTGAGGATGTAGATCGCCGCGATGGTCAGCGCGAGCGCCGCGAGCGGCAGCACCAGGCCGCCGTGCCACGCCGCGAGGTTGACGCCCGCAGCCAGGGCGAGCCCCGCGCCCGCGGCGAGCGTGGCCAAGAGCGCCGACAGCCGGGGGATCAGCAGCGCAAAAGCCACGCCGAAGGCGAGCAGCAGCACCACCTCGGCGCCGATCACGTACAGCGGCCGCTGCTTCACCTCGTTGTCGATGATGCCGGCGATCATGTTGGCGTGGATCTCGACGCCGGGGTAGACCGCGGCGACCGGCGTGGAGCGCATGTCCTGCAGCCCGGGGGCGGTCGTGCCGAGCACCACGGCCTTGTCCTTGAGCGCACCGGGCGCGACGCGGTCCTTGAGCACGTCGGCGACCGGGATGTAGCGGAAGCTGTCGCGCCCGCGGTAGGGAACGAGCGCCGCGGCGCGCTCGTCGACCGGGATCTGCAGCCCCGCCACCTTGAGCCATTCCAGGTCTGGCGAGTCGGGCGGGAACCCGGCCTCGACCCCAGGGGGCGTGCCGGCCTGGCGCCCGAGCCAGGCGCGCACCATGGCGAGCGAGAACGCCTCGTAATACTGACCCTCGTACTCGATGAGAAGCGGCACCCGCCGCAGTACGCCGTCGAAATCGGTGACGGGATTGATGTGCCCGGCGAGTCTCGCGCTCTCGAGGAAGACCGGCAGGTTGCCGGTGTAGCCGAAATACCGGGGGAAGAACACGCGCCGGCCCTCGAAGGTCCCCCGGGGCAGCACCGGCGGCGGAAGCGAGTTGGCCTTGACCGCGCGCTCCTCGCTGTTGAAGTAGTAGCCGAGCACCGCCGGCCGGTTCTTCAGGCTCGCCGCGAAACGCGCATCGAAGTCCAGGCTTGGCCGCAATTTCGCGTACAGGGATTGAAATGCGGGAACGTCGCGGGCGAGCCCGTCGAGCACCTCCATTCCGGAGCTCGGGTCGCGCTCGGCCCACACCACGTCGAAGCCGAGGACCGCGACGCCATGGCGGTCGAACAACTTGTCGACCAGCTCGGCCATCAGCTTGCGGCTCCACGGCCAGCGCCCGATCTCGCCCAGGCTCTTCTCGTCGATGTCGAGGATCACGATGCGGGAGTCGGGCGCGCGCGGCATGGTCATGCGCAGCCGCGCGTCGTAGATGATGTTGTCGAGCTGGGAAACGAACCTCAGCTTGCCGTCGGCGGTGGGATAGAGCTCCGCCGCGTGGCCGATGAAGAGGACGGTTATCGCAAGGCCGGCCAGGATCCTTACGACGTTCTGGCCCAAGAGGGAACCTGAGTCAGGCCTTGAGGAAGAACTCCATCTTCACGCCGGCCAGCTCGATCACGTCGTGGTCCTTGAGCGAGTGCGGCGCGGCGCCGATCGCTTGGCCGTTGACCGTCGGGCGGTTGGCGCCCTCGACGTGGGTGATGAAGTAGCCCTGCGGCCGCCGGGTCAGCACCGCGACCTGGACGCCGGGCTTGCCGAGCGTGGTGAGCGGCTTGGTGAGCTCGAGCTCCTTGCCGGCGTTGGCGCCCGACAGCAGCTGGATCGCTCCGAGCGGCTGGCCCCCCGGTCTTGCCGCAGGCGCTGCGGCGGCCGGAGCCGCTGCGGGCGCGGCCGCCGGGGCCGCGGCCGGAGGCGGCGGCGGAGCGGCCGGCTTGGCCGCATCCTTGTCGGCGATGCCCGCGGCGGTCGCGGTTGCGGCTACCGCCTGCACCGCCGCCGCGCGCTGTGCGACCGCGGCCTGGGCGCCGCCGCCGGCGGCAGATGCGGCCTTGGCCTGCTCGGCCGCGGCTTTCATCGCCGAGGGGCGCAGCACCATGGTCTTCTCGAAATCGGCTTTCTCGCCGGCCGCGGCGGGCGCCGCGTCGCCGATGAACTTGAGCTTGTATTTCCCCAGCTCGACGACGTCGTTGTTCTGCAGGAAGTGCTTCTTGATCGGGTTGCCGTTGACGACGGTGCCGTTGGTGCTGCCGAGGTCCTCGAGGAACGAGTCGTTGAGGATGGTGACGATCACCGCGTGCTCGCCGCTCACCGCGAGGTTGTCGATCTGGATGTCGTTGTGCGGCTTGCGGCCGATGGTGGTGCGCTCCTTCGTCAAGGGGATCTCCTTGAGCACCAGTCCATCCATGCTAAGTATCAGTTTGGCCATAGCAGGTCCGTGAGGGAGCTTATTTTAGCCAGCCGAACACCTTGCCCATGACCCCCTTCCGGCCGGGGTACTCCCGTAGGACGCGGACCAGTATAACCGAAACGTTATCCCGGCCCCCGTTGTCGTTGGCCATCTGCACCAGCTGCTGCGCGGCGAGCTTGAGGTTGCCGCCCAGGGTCTGCAGCGTCATGCCGATGTCCTCGTCCTCGACCATGTCGCACAGCCCGTCCGAGCACAACAGATAGATGTCGCCCTGCTTGGTCGGGTACTCGTGGATCTCGGGATCGACCGTCGGGTCGATGCCCAGGGCCTTGGTCACCAGGTTCTTGTGCTGCGCCTTCTTCGCCTGCTCGGGAGTGATGATGCCGGAGTCGATCTGCTCCTGCAGCAGCGAGTGATCGCGCGTCACCTGGCTGAATTTGCTCTCGCGCAGCATGTACAGCCGCGAGTCGCCGAGGTGGGCCACCAGCATGCGGTTGTCGTAGAACAGGCCCACGACCAGCGTGGTGCCCATGCCGGCGTACTGCGGCTGGCTCTGCGCCGCCTGGTAGATCGAGCTGTTGGCCTTCAGCACCTGCTCGCGCACCAGGCGCGCCGCGATCTCCTCGCTGGTGCGGCTGTCGACGTCGTAGGGCTTGGCGCTGGTGAGGATCTGGCGCATCTCGGTGATGATCACCGTGGTCGCCATGCCGCTCGCCACCTCGCCCGCGTTGTAGCCGCCCATGCCGTCGGCGAGCACCACCAGGCCGTTGGGCGGGTCGGCGGCGATCGAGTCCTCGTTGTGCGAGCGCACCATCCCCGGGTCGGTGCAGGTCGCGATCTCTAGGTTCTGGCTGAGGTCCATGAGAATCTCTAGAGCACGATATCGACCTGCGTCATGGGCTGCGTCGCGGCGGCGCGCAGCGCCCCGGCGAACTCCTCGCCGGTCTGGAAGCGGGCCTCGGGACGCTTGGCGAGCGCGCGCTCGAGGAACGCGGCGAGCCCCGCAGGCACCTCGGGCCGCGCCTGGCGCACGTCGGGCGGCGCCTCGTTGGCGATGCGGAACATGAGCTGGGCCATCGACTCGCCGTCGAACGGCAGCCGGCCGGCGAGCAGCTGGTAGAGCGTCGCCGCGAGCGAGAACAGGTCCGAGCGCCCGTCGATCTTCGCGCCCGCGAGCTGCTCGGGCGACATATAGGAGGGCGTGCCGAGCACCATGCCGGTCTTGGTCTTCGAGCTGGCGGTAAGCCGCGCGATGCCGAAGTCCGTGACTTTAAGGGTATCGCTCTCGGCGTGATACATCATGTTCGCGGGCTTGACGTCGCGGTGCACCACGCCCTGGCGGTGCGCATAGCCGAGCGCGTCGGCGGCGCGCGCCACGAGCGCCACGGTCTTTTCCACCGGCAGCAGCTTGCCGGGCTTGGTGTAGGACCCCAGGTCGGCGCCCTTCAGGAGCTCCATCGCGATGTAGCAGAAATCGTGCTCTTCGCCCGTATCGTAGATCGTCACGATGTTGGGGTGCGACAGACGCCCCGCGGTCTCGGCCTCGCGGAAGAAGCGCGCCTTGACCTCGGCGAGCTCGTCGGGCTCGAACTCCTGCGCCAGGGCGAGCGTCTTGATGGCGACCTCGCGCCCGATCTTGGGATCCTTGCCGCGGTAGACCACGCCCATGGCGCCCTTGCCGAGCTCCTTCTGCACCTCGAAGCGGCCGAACCTTGGTTTTTCAGAAACAGTCAAATCCAGCCGGCCGCCGGGGTGGCTACCAGCTGCTCCGAGGATCACGGTCTCGGAGAGCTGCTTGGCGCGCGACACCCGGGTCTCGAGGTCGCGGAACTTCGGGTCGAGCTCCTGGATGCGGCGGAACACCGCCTCGGCCTTGTTGAACTGGCGCTTGCGCTCGAAGTCGAGGCCGAGGCTGTAGAGGTTGTCGAGCAGCGCCTCCGACAACGGCACCTGGCGCAGCTTGTCCCAGGCGAGGTCGAGCTGCCCCTGGCCCTGGTAGGCGAGCGCGAGCATGCGGTTCGATTCGGCCGAGCTCGCGTCGGACTCGGCCTTGGCGCGCTCGGTGACGATGAAGCGCTTCGAAGCAAGCGCCGCGTGCCCGACGAGGAGCAGCGTCGCCGGCAGCATGAGCTGCAGCCACAGGCCGCTGGAGGTCATGAGGGTGAGCTGCGTGGCAAGCAACCCGAGGAACAGCGCGCCCGAGAGAATCAACGCCGTTCCCGCCCCCAGGCGAGGCAGCAGCGCGATCAGGTAGAGCGCGGCCAGCGCGGCGATGCCGAGCTCGGCCGCGTCGGCCCAGGCGGGCCTGATGAAAAAATGCTCCTGCAAGACCGAGGAGACCGAATGCGCGAGGCTGACGACCGGGGGCGTCGCGCCCGCCACCGGGGTGACGAACGTACCCGCGACGCCCGAGGCGGTGGCGCCGATCAGCACGATCTTGCCCGCGTACTTCGCGGGCGCGATGGCGCCGCGCTGCACGTCCCAGAACGAATCCACCCGGAACGCCGGCCTGCCATCGCGGTCCTTGTAGAAGTAGGTCTGCATTCCGAGCTGCGCGTCGGTCGGAATGCGCAGGCGCCCGAGGGAAACCTCGCCCGGCCCGATCTTGATGTCCGCCAGACCCAGGTTCAGGCTCTTCGCCGCGACCAGCATCGACAGAGAAGGGAAAAGGTGCTCGTAGTACTGCAGCGCGAGCGGCTCGAACCGCACCGTGCCGTCGACATCGAGCGGATTGACGAGATGGCCGATGCCGGCGGCCGATCTCGCCACCGGCTCGATCGGCGTCTCGATCTCCTGCGCCGGCCTGGCGGAAGTCCCGGCCGCCGCTGCAGGAACGGCATGCCTCGACAGGTACTCGGGCAGCGGCCTGTCGGCCTTGCCGAGGGGCGAGCCGAGCTTGAAATTCATCGGCACGACGACGTTGCCGGCCCTGGCGTAGCTTTCGGCCAGCTTGCGATCGGTGTTGAGGTCCTGCTCGGCTTGCTTCAGGAGCGCGACGACCGGACTTTCCGGGGCGGAGGGCTCGCCGGCAGCGAGCAGGCTGATCGCCCTGGCGATGGTCTCGTAACCCCGGTCGACCTGCGGCTCGCTCAGCAGCACGGTGCTGCCGATGACTTTGGCGCCGGCCAGCTTGTCGGTCACTTTCGCCAGCACGTCGCGCTGCCAGGGCCAGCGGCCGATGTTGGCGATCGAGGTTTCGTCGATGGCGACGATGATGACGTCGGGATGCGGCGCGCGGTTCGTGGCCTGCACTCCAATGTCGTAAGCCTTGCGCTCGAGGCTCGGGATCCAGTCGCCGGCCAGGTTGGCGGCGGTGAAAGCGACGACCACAGCCACGCCAAGCAGCCAATCGCTTTTCCAGAAACCGGATTTCAAGCCGCCCCCTCCCGCTTATCCCGGGCTGCATTGTTGCAGCCCAATGTGAGAGGAGTCAATGATTTACGCGCAATTCCGGATTCAGTTGCCCAGGACCGCGCCGGCCTTGATCGCACCAGCCGCAAGCAGTTCTCCTGCGGCCACTTTCTTTCCTTCGCCCAGCTTGGCGCGCAGCACCTCGATGCGCCCGCCCTGCGCCGTGACCTGGAAGGACTTGTCGGTCGCTTCAACCACTTCGCCAATTTTTCCCTTGACGGCACCGAAGCTGCGCACCGGGTGCTTGCGCGCGTCGAAGATCTGCAGCTCGCCGGCCCCGAGCGTGGTCCACGCGCCGGGCGCCGGGTTGCAGCCGCGGATCAGGTTGTAGACGAAATCCACGTGGCTCGCCCAGTGGATGCGCGCCTCGGCCTTGCGGCACCAGCCCTCGTAGGTCGCTTGCGACTCGTCCTGCGCTACTTCTTCATGTTTATTCAAAAAAACCAGATCGGCTGCTTCCAGCATGGCCTTCACCCCCATCGGGAACAGGCGATCGAAGTACACCGTGCCGAGCGTGTCGTCGGGGCCGATCGCGGTTTCCTTCTGCAGGATGACCGGGCCCTCGTCCAGGCCGTCGGTCGGCCGGAAGATCGTAAGACCGGTTTTCGTCTCGCCTCTGATAATCGGCCAGTTGATCGACGACGGGCCGCGGTACTTCGGCAGCAGCGACGGGTGGTACTGGATCGTGCCGCGCTTCGCGATGCCGACGAAGTCCTGCGGCGCGAACTGCAGGACGAAGGCCATGATCCCGAGATCGACACCGAGCTTTTTCAGCGCCTGCTTGGCCTCGTCGCTCTTCAGGGAGGCAAACTGGAAAACCTGCACGCCCTTTTCCTGCGCGGCGACCTTCAGCGCGTCGGGCCTGGCGCCCGGCCTTTCCGGCGCGCAGAACACGCCCGCGACCTCGTCCTTGCGCGCGAGGAACGCCTCGAGCACGCTCTTCCCGAAGTCCTGCTGCCCTACGATCGCAATTCTCATG
>Ga0187892_10010893_pt1 | contig 11340 bp, 9 predicted proteins | sample MA1701073metaG_FD_139345 | JGI IMG/M metagenome (GOLD analysis project Ga0187892, IMG submission 139345) | Bio-ooze microbial communities from a basaltic lava cave in the Kipuka Kanohina Cave System on the Island of Hawaii, USA - MA170107-3 metaG ... | reverse complement strand
TTCCGAAGGAACCGGGTGCCCGCCGCCGAGCGCGTCGCGACGACGGGTGGCGCCAGCCGGCGGGGCAGGGGCCCCCGCCGGGCGCGGCGGGCGAGTTCCGAAGGAACCGGGTGCCCGCCGCCGGTAATTAGGCTGCGAGTGGTGGACCCCGACCACCCCTCGACCGGGCCCGAACCGGTCGCCGGGGCGGGTCGGTCCCCGGCGTGGGCCCTGGCCGATCCGCTGGGTGCCTACCTGGCGTCGGTGGTGCTGGCCGTCGTCGTCGGCAGCATCTGGCTCGGCGTCAGCGGCGACGACGAGGTGTCCCTCGGCCTGACGGTGACGACGCTGGTGGCCCAGTGGACTGGCCTGATCGCCATGTCGGTCCGGGCCAGCCGTCGCCGGGGGAGCGGGCACCTGGCCGCCGACCTCGGGCTGCGCATCGAGCGGCGTGACATCCTGCCCGGCCTGGCCGTCGGTGTGCTGTCGCAGTTGGTGCTGCTGCCGCTGCTGTACCTGCCGGTCAGCCTGCTGGTGGACGACCTGGACCTGTCCGAGGAGGCGCGCGAGCTCACTGGGCTCGGATCGGGTGCCGGGCTGGTGCTGCTGTCGCTGATGATCGTGCTCGGTGCGCCGGTCGTGGAGGAGCTGTTCTGGCGCGGGCTGCTCCAGTCCTCGCTGGCCCGCCGCTTCGGCACCGTGTGGGCCGTCGCCGGCTCGGCCGCGCTGTTCGGCCTGACGCACTTCCAGCCGCTGCTCCTGCCCGGACTGGCGGCCTTCGGTGCGGTGCTCTCGGTGCTGGTCCACCGCGCCGGTCGGCTGGGCCCGGCGGTGGTGGCCCACGTCGCCTTCAACGCGGTGACCGTGATCGCCCTCACCGCGACCCGCACCACGTGAGCCCGGCGGCGCCCGACCCCTCGAACCCCGCGCGTCGCGGGCAACATGGGACCGTGCTCCGCCGCCCCTCGCTGGCGCCCGCGCTCGCCACCGGCGTGGCGGTGTTCGGCGCCGCGTTGTTCGTGTTCCTGCAGCTCCGACCGGACCTGCTCTTCGCCGACACGACTGCCGCGGGCGGCGACATGGGCGCCCATGTGTGGGGGCCGGCGTTCCTGCGCGACCACCTGCTCCCGCACGGCCGCATCACCGGCTGGGCGCCCGACTGGTACGCCGGCTTCCCGTTCCCCAACTTCTACTTCCCGGTGCCCACCCTGCTCATCGTCCTGGTCGACTGGTTGCCGGGTGTGCCGTACAACGTCGCCTTCAAGCTGGTGACGGTGCTCGGGCTGGTGTCCATGCCGGTCGCCGCATGGGCGTTCGGGCGGCTCGCCGGCCTCCGGGCGCCCGGTCCGGCCTGCCTGGCGGTGGCCACCGTTCCGTTCCTGTTCGATCGCAGCTTCACCATCTACGGCGGCAACATCCCGTCCACCCTGGCCGGGGAGTTCTCGTTCTCGATCAGCCTCTCCCTCTCCCTGCTCTTCCTCGGCGTGCTGGCCCGAGCCCTCGACACCGGCCGCCACCGCGCGCTGGCCGCGGCACTCCTGGGCCTCACGCTCATGTCGCACGTCATCCCGACCTTCTTCGCCATCACCGCGGCGGTGGTCATGATGCTGGTGCGGCCCAGCGTCCGGTCCGCCGCCCGCACGATCACGGTGGGCGTCGTGGCCGGTCTCCTCGGGGCCTTCTGGGCGCTCCCGTTCCTCGTTCGGCTCCCGTACACCAACGACATGGGCTGGGAGAAGATCGTCAAGTACCGCGAGAACCTGCTGCCCTTCGACGGCCGCTGGCTCGTGATCATGGCCGGCGCCGGCGCCGTGGCCTCCCTGCTGCGCAGGTGTCGTGTCGGCACACTGCTCACCGTCATGGCCGTGATCGCGGCCCTCGGGTTCCGCTTCGCCCCGCAGGGCAAGATCTGGAACGCCCGCCTGCTCCCGTTCTGGTTCCTGTGCCTGTACCTGCTGGCCGGCCTGGCCGTGGCGTGGGCGTTCCAGGCCGTCGCCGCCGTCGCCCGCCCGGGACCCGCTCGCGAGTCGCTCCGACGGTGGACGGCGGTGATCGCACCCCCGTCAGCCCTGGCCGCCACCTTGACCTTCGTCGCCCTGCCCCTGGGGGACCTGCCCCGCTGGATGCCCTTCGAGACCGAGGACCGCAGCTTCATCCCGGCCTGGACGGCCTGGAACTACTCCGGCTACCAGCGCAAGGCCAGCTACGCCGAGTACCGCGAGGTGGTCGACACCATGGGCGACGTCGGTCGGACCGAGGGATGCGGCCGCGCCCTGTGGGAGTACGAGTCGGAGCTGAACCAGCTGGGGACGCCGCTGGCGCTGATGCTGCTGCCCTACTGGACCGACGGCTGCATCGGTTCCCTGGAGGGCCTCTACTACGAGTCGTCGGCCACGACGCCGTTCAACTTCTTGGCCGCCTCCGAGTTGTCCAAGCGCCCGTCCCGCCCCCAGCGGGACCTCCCCTATGTCGACCTCGACGTGGCCACCGGCGTCCCGCACCTGCAGATGCTCGGCGTCCGCTACTACATGGCCTTCTCGGCGGAGGCCAAGGCGGCCGCCGCCGTCCACCCCGACCTCCGCCAGGTCGCCTCTACCGGCGGCTTCCCGGTGAACTACCCCGATGCCGTGCGTGACCGCTCGTGGGAGGTCTACGAGGTAGCCGGAGCGTCGCTCGTGGTCCCGCTCGACAACGAACCCGTGGTCGCCCGCGGCGTCAAGGGCAGCGAGCAGGAGTGGCTCGACATGTCGGTGGCGTGGTGGGGCGACCCGAGCCGGTTCGACGTCCCTCTCGCCGAGGACGGCCCGGCGGGCTGGGCCCGTACCTCGCCGTCCGACCCCGTGCCACCGCGCCGGCCCGTGGTCCCGGCCACCGTGTCCAAGATCCGCACCGGCGACGGCCGGATCGGCTTCGACGTCGACCGGCCCGGCTCGCCGGTCCTGGTCCGGGCCTCGTACTTTCCCAACTGGAAGACGTCGGGCGCCGACGGCCCGTGGCGCGTGACCCCGAACCTCATGGTCGTCGTCCCCACCAGCACCCACGTCGAACTGCGCTACGGCTACACGCCGGTCGACCTGGCCGGCTACGGCTTCACCGCGCTGGGTCTGGGCTCACTCGTGCTGCTCTGGCGCCGGGACCGCCGCCGATCCCCCGACGACGACTACGACGACGACTACGACGACGACTACGACGACGAGGACGGCTACCAGCAGGAGTACGACGACGAGTACGACGAGGCGTTCGACGTCGAGGTCGAGCCGCCGCCGGCGGACGGTACCGAGGAGGTCGTCACCGAGCCGCACCCGGTCGGGGCCAACCGCCCGGAGGACTAGGTGCCTCGGCTCTCGACAGCGGGGACGGGAACCGGGGCAGCACCCGAACACCGCCGAACCAGTCGGTCAGGCGGGCCGCCTCGGCCTCGATGGCTCGGCGCCCGTCGGCACCGACATCCTCGAGGAGCTGCACGACGACCTCGCCCGTCGGGCTCTGGCTCCAGCCGCCGACGATGCGCCCGTCCCACCACGTGGTGGGACCGGCATTGCCGTTCATGTCGAACAGCTGCGCCTTGTAGGGCCCGAGGTACCACTCGCGCTCGAACCAGCCCATGGTGGTGGGGTCGAGGGGCGGGAGGAGGGCGGCCCAGGGGTCGACCGGCTCGGTGGCCTCCAGATCGTCGGGCAGCACGTAGCCGCGCCGGCCGTCGAGATCGACCTCGACGGCGTGGAGGGTGGCCAATGCCGTGCGCACCGCCGTCACCGTGGAACCGAGCCACCACTTGATGTCCGCGGCCGTCCCGGGCCCGAAGCGCCGCAACCATCTGGCGACCAGTCCGGCCACGCCTTCGGTTTCGGGCACCGGCGCGATCTCCTCCCCGAGCCACGAGGCCGTCGTCGCCCATCGAGGGCGGGAGGTGGCCCACCCGCCGGCGTTGGAGGCCCGGACGACGAGCCCGGCGGCGGACAGCACGGTGAGCACCCGCGGCCCCACCGCCACCTTTCCACCCCACGACTTCCCTTCTCCATAGGCCATGGAGCCGGCGAGGCAGGGGACGGCGACCCGGAGTTGCGTCGACGTGGCTTCGTGCCCGCCGCCCAGCGCGGCCAGCACCTGGGCGCAGGCTTCGGACAACCAGCGCTCGCCGTCGGCGTGCAGCCCGGCCGCCTCGACCTCGCGGACGAGCCGGCGCCGCTCGGCATCGGCGACGCGACGACTGGCCCCGGCCTGGGCGTCGGGCATGGCGTCGCGCGGGAAGACGAACAGCGTGCGGCGCATGGCGAGGTGCCTGACCAGCGAGCGCTCGACGTACAGGGCGTGGTCGACGTCGGCCACCGACAGACCGTCGACGCGCGCCCGGGCCGACAGGTACACCGTGGCCGGGTCGGTGGCGTGCAGGCAGACCACGCTCCGGGCTGCCTCGACGACATCGGCGGCTCGGCCGCCGGCAGCCAGCCGGTGCCGCCGGGCCAGGCGGGCCCGGCGCTCGGCGACGGCCATGGTCGCCACGCCGTCAGCCGGTGCCGTCGAAGCCGCAGACCTGGGCGATGGCGGCCCGGAGCGCCGGGAGCGGCACCGCGCGCGATGCCGCGATCTCGCGCACCAGGGGGGCCAGGTCGTCGCCGGACCAGTTGCCCGAGGCCACGCCCCGCCGTTGCTTCTCGTAGCGCCGGCAGGCGTCGTCGACCCGCCGGGTCAGGTCGGCCTCGGTGAGGCCCACGCCGGCGGTGACGGCGGCCAGGAAACTCGCCGGCTCGTCGGGATGGTCGCGGCACGCCTGCCGGACGGCGACGTCGAGTCGCGCTTCGGTGACCACCGGAGGCTCGCCCGGCACGAACGTCTCGGACCGGAGCAGCCCGAAGACGTACTGGCTGACCGTCGCCCGCTCGCTGTCGGCGGGGCCCCAGTGCTCGCAGACGGCCTCGACGACCGTCAGTGGTTGCAGCCCGGCGCCGGCCAGCCGGTCGAACACGGTGACGTCGCCGCCGGGGTCGGGGGCCGGCGTGCGGGGCTCCGTGCGGGGCCCGCCGCCACCGCAGCCGGCGGTTGCCGCCAGCGCCACCGCCAGAGCCGCCGTCCGCCACCAGGCCATCGGCCCATCATGCCCGCCGGCGCCACCCGGGGTCGGCCAGGCCGCCCCCGATAGAGTCGGGCCCGATGGCGAGACTCGACCGGATCTTCAAGGCCTACGACGTGCGCGGCGTGGTGCCCGACGAGTTGGACGCCGACGCGTGCCGGCGCATCGGCGCCAGCTTCGCCCGGTTCGCGGCGTCGCCGCGGGTGTTGGTGGCACGGGACATGCGGGCGTCGGGCGTGGAGCTGTCGGCTGCCTTCGCCGAGGGCGTGGTGTCGCAGGGCGTCGACGTCGTCGAGCTGGGCCTGGCCTCCACCGACCTGCTGTACTTCGCCGCCGGCCACCTGGACGCCCCGGGCGCCATGTTCACCGCGTCCCACAACCCGGCCCGCTACAACGGCATCAAGATGTGCCTGTCCGGCGCCCGCCCGGTGGGCCAGGACACCGGCCTGGCCCAGGTGCGCGACGGGGCGGCCCAGCGGCTGGCGCCCGCCGGCCCGCCCGGGACCGTCACCCAGGCCGACCTGCTGGGCGACTATGCCGACCACGTCCGCTCGTTCGTCGACCGCGACGCGCTGCGCCCCCGCAAGGTGGTGGCCGACGCGGCCAACGGCATGGGAGGCCTGGTGGCGCCGGCGGTGTTCGACGGACTGCCGTTCGAGGTCGAGCTGCTGTACCCGGAGCTGGACGGCTCGTTCCCCAACCACCCGCCCGACCCCATCCAGCCCGAGAACCTCAAGGACCTGCAGGCCCGCGTCCTCGACAGCGGCGCCGACATCGGGCTGGCCTTCGACGGCGACGCCGACCGCGTCTTCCTGGTCGACGAGCGGGCCCAACCGGTGTCCGGCTCGCTGACCACGGCCATGGTGGCCAAGGCGCTCCTGGGAAAGCACCCCGGCCAGAAGGTGGGCTACAACCTCATCTGCTCAAAGTCGGTCCCCGAGGTGATCGTGGAGTCGGGCGGCGTCCCGGTGCGGACCCGCGTCGGCCACTCCTTCATCAAGTCGGTCATGGCCGAGACCGGTGCCGTCTTCGCCGGCGAGCACTCGGGCCACTACTACTTCCGGGACAACTTCCGAGCCGACTCGGGGCTCATCGCCGCGCTGGTCGTCCTCGAGCTTCTCAGCCGGTCGGACCAGCCGCTCTCGGAGCTGGTCCGCCCCTTCGACCGGTACGCGGCGTCAGGCGAGATCAACCGGGAGGTGCCCGACCCGCCGTCGGTGATCGAGCACGTGGCCGCGGCCTTCGCTGCCGCGAGCCAGGACCGGGTCGACGGCCTCACCGTCGACCTGGGGGACTGGTGGTTCAACCTGCGGCCGTCGAACACCGAGCCGTTGCTCCGTCTCAACCTCGAAGCGGCCACCCGCGACGACTGCGCCGCCCGCACCGCCGAGGTGCTGACGCTGATCGAGGACGCCGGCCGTGGCGCTTGACCCCCGGCTGCTGGAGATCCTGGCCTGCCCCCAGGACAAGGGCCCGCTGCTGTACTTCGCCGACGAGCAGTCCCTCTACAACGCCCGCCTGCGCCGCCGCTACGCCATCCGCGACGACATCCCCATCATGCTGATCGACGAGGCCGAGGACGTGAACGACGGCGAGCACGAGCGGCTGCTGGCCAAGGCCGAGGCCGACGGCATCGCCCCGACCTTCGTGGACTCCCCGTGAACGGCCGCCTGGACAGCCAGGGCATGTGGGAGGCGACGGCCGGTCTCCCCGAGCAGGTGGAGGCGGCCGTCGCGGCGGCGTCGGGTCTCGACGGCCTGCCCGACCGCGAGTCGGTCGAGAACGTCGTCGTCCTCGGCATGGGTGGCAGCGGCGTCGCCGGCGACATCCTGCTGGCGACGGCCGGGCCGTTCATGGCCGTCCCGGTGGTGGTGGTCAAGTCCTACACGCTGCCCGCCTTCGTGGGCGAGGGCTCGCTCGTCTTCGCCATCTCGTTCTCGGGCGACACCGAGGAGACGGTGGAGGCGGCCACCGAAGCGGCGATGCAGGGGGCTCGGGTCGTGATCGTGGCCGGGGGCGGCGAACTGGGCAAGCGGGCGGCCGGCTGGCAGGTGCCGATCGTGCCCGTACCGGCGACGATCCCGCAGCCCCGCGCCGCCCTGGGTGCCATGGCCATCCCGCCGCTCGTGGTCCTCGAACAGGTCGGGCTCTTCGCCGGCGCCGCCGGCTGGATCGAGCTGGCCGTCGACCAGCTGGCGCGGCGGCGGGACCAGCTCACCGGCTCGGCCAGCCCGGCCGCCGAGATGGCGCGCCGCATCGGTCGCACCCTCCCGCTCGTGCACTCGTCAGGCGCGCTGGGCGCGGCGGCCGCGCAGCGCTGGAAGACCCAGGTCAACGAGAACGCCAAGTCCCCGGCCTTCTGGTCGGTGCAGCCGGAGCTGTGCCACAACGAGGTCGCCGGCTGGGGCCAGCACGGTGACGTCACGCGCCAGCTCCTCACCCTCGTCAAGCTGCGCCACGACCAGGAGCACCCGCAGGTCGCCCGTCGCTTCGACCTGGTCGACGACCTCGTGCGCGAGGTGGTGGCCGGCATCGAGGAGGTCCGGGCCGAGGGCGAGGGGGAGCTGGCCCAGCTGCTCGACCTCGTGCTCTTCGGTGACTTCCTGTCGCTGCACCTGGCCATGAACGAGGGCATCGACCCCGGCCCCGTGCCCGCCCTGACCGACCTCAAGCGCCTGCTCACCCCCGCCCGCTGAACCAGCCCGGAACCTCCCCCTGAAACCGTGTGAGGACTGCCACCCATGGACTTCGACATCGCCGACCCCGCCCTGGCCGCTCTGGGCAACCAGCGCATCGCCTGGGCCGACACCCACATGCCGGTGCTGGCCTCCATCCGCGAGCGCTTCGAGAAGGAGAAGCCGCTGCAGGGTCAGCGCATCGGCGCCTGCCTGCACGTCACCACCGAGACGGCCAACCTGCTGCGCACCCTCAAGGCGGGCGGCGCCGAGGTGTATGCCTGCGCCTCCAACCCACTGTCGACCCAGGATGACGTGGCCGCCTCCCTGGTCGCCGACCACGGCATCCCCACCTTCGCCATCAAGGGCGAGGACACCGTCACCTACTTCCGGCACATGGACGCCGTCCTCGACCAGCGGCCGACGCTGACCATGGACGACGGCTGCGACCTGGTGAGCCGCCTGCACCAGGACCGGCCCGACCAGGTACCTGACGTGCTGGCCGGCACCGAGGAGACCACCACCGGGGTGATCCGGCTCCGGGCCATGCAGGCCGACGGTGCCCTGCGCTTTCCCATCGTCGCCGTGAACGACGCCGACACCAAGCACATGTTCGACAACCGCTACGGCACCGGGCAGTCCACGCTGGACGGCATCGTTCGGGCCACCAACGTCCTGCTGGCCGGCAAGCGGATCGTGATCGCCGGCTACGGCTTCTGCGGCAAGGGCGTAGCCAGCCGGGCCCGGGGCATGGGCGCCGAGGTCTACGTCACCGAGATCGACCCGCTGCGCGCCCTGGAGGCCGTGATGGACGGGTTCCGCGTCGTCCCCATGGAGGAGGCGGCCCGCGAGGGCGACATCTTCGTCACCGTCACCGGCAACCGCGACGTGCTGCGCCGCGAGCACTTCACCGTCATGAAGGACGGCGCCATCGTGGCCAACTCCGGCCACTTCGACGTCGAGATCGACCTGGTCGCCCTGGCCGCGTTGGCCACCGACGCGCGCCGTCGCCCGGTCCGGCCCTTCGTGGAGGAGTTCCTCGTGGGCGAGGCCGGCCGGCGGGTGCTGGTGGTGGCCGAGGGCCGGCTGGTCAACCTCGGCGCGGCCGAGGGCCATCCTGCCGCCGTCATGGACATGAGCTTCGCCAACCAGGCCCTGTCGGCCGAGTGGGTCGTCCAGAACGCGGCCACCCTCGAGGACCGCGTCTACGACGTCCCGGCCGAGATCGACCGTGAGATCGCCCGCCTCAAGCTGGACACCCTGGGCATCGCCATCGACCGCCTCACCCCCGCCCAAGAGGAGTACCTCTCCTCGTGGACCGTCGGCACGTAGCGGCCGCACCGCGCGTCCGAGGACCGCGGGTGGTGCGGTGATACGGGCCACCTGGGAGCTGGAGCCGCACGGGGCGGCGGCGCGGCTGGTGGCGGTGGCGTCGGCGGGGCGGGCCACCGTGGTGGACGAGGGCGGCGGGCGGGCCGTCGTCGACTTCGACGAGGACGACTGGGGCCGGAACCTGCCGCTGCTGCTGGCGGCGGTCGTGGTGGGGGAGGCGGCCGAGGACCGATCGTTCACCCGCTGCCGCCTGGTGGACCTCGAGCTGCCGGCCGGGCTCCTTCCCGGGCCGGCCTGCCCGGCGCCCCCGACGGTTGCGGTGGGCGCCATCGTCAAGCCGGAGCTGGGCCTGGCGCCGTCCGAGGTGGCCGGAGTCGTGACCGCTGCCGCGCGGGGCGGAGCCACCGTCGTCAAGGACGACGAGGTGCTGGGTGACCCGGCGTGGTGCCGCCTGGAGGACCGGGTCCGGGCGGTGGCCGAACGCCTTCCACCCGGAGTCGCCTACTGCGCCAACGTCACCGGGCCGGTCGACACCCTGGTGGACCGGGCCCGGCGAGTGGTGGAGCTGGGCGCCACCGGTGTGATGGTGGACGCCTTCACCTCCGGCCTCGACGCAGTCCGGGCCCTGCGCCAGGCCGGGCTCGGCGTTCCCATCCTGGCCCACCGGGTGGGCTCGGGCCCCTGGGCCCGCAACACCCACTTCGGCGTGAGCGGCGCGGTCCTGGCCCGCCTCACCCGGCTGGCCGGGGCCGACTACGTGCTGGTCGGCGCCTTCGCCGGCACCATGTTCGACACCGACGCCGACGTGCGCGCCCAGCTCCGGGCCGTGCGGGAACCACTGGTGGGCGCCGGGCCGGCGACGGCCGTGCTGGGCGGCGGCGTCGGGCCCCACAACGCGGCGTTCCAGGTCGCCGCGGCCGGTGGTGCCGGCCTGCTGGTCCTGGTCGGGTCGGCTGCCTACGCCCACCCCGGGGGCCTGGAGGCCGGCGTGCGGGCCACGGTCGAGGCCATCGGGTGCGGCCGTTGACCGGCCCGGGAGGCCGGTCCATGGGCATTCACCGGCGTGGCCGCCGCAGGCGGGCAGGCCGTTGACCGGCCCGGGAGGCCGGTCCATGGGCATTCACCGGCGTGGCCGCCGCAGGCGGGCAGGCCGGTGACCGACCCCATCCCGCCGACCATCGAGTGGGTGGGCGGGGCCGTGCGGATGATCGACCAGCGCCGCCTACCCGGCGAGCTGGCGTTCCTGACCGCCACCACCGTGGGCGAGCTGTGCGAGGCCATCACCACCCTCGCCGTCCGGGGCGCCCCGGCGCTCGGCGTGGCCGGTGCCATGGGCGTCGCCCTGGCCGCGCACCGGGGCGAGGACCTCGACGACGCGGCCCGCCGGCTGGAGGCGACCCGGCCGACCGCGGTGAACCTGGCCTGGGGTGTGCGGCGGGCCCGCGCCGCCGCCGACCCCGTGGCCGAGGCCCGGGCCCTGGCCGTCGAGGACGTCGAGCGCAACCGCCGTCTCGGTGCCCACGGAGCCGCCCTGCTGCCCCCGGCCGCCCGGGTGCTCACGCACTGCAACGCCGGCGCCCTGGCCTGCGCCGGCTTCGGCACCGCGCTCGGCGTGATCCGCTGCGCCCGCGTGGCGCACGTCTTCGTCGGCGAGACCAGGCCCGTGCTCCAAGGTGCCCGGCTCACCGCCTGGGAGCTGCAGCGCCTGGGCATCCCCGTCACGGTGGTGGCCGACGTCCTGGCCGGCACCCTGCTGGCCGAGGGCAGCGTCGACTGCGTGGTGGTCGGGGCCGACCGCATCGCGGCCAACGGGGACGTGGCCAACAAGGCCGGTACCTACCCGCTGGCCGTCCTGGCCGCCCACCACGGCGTCCCCTTCTACGTCGCCGCGCCCACCTCCACCGTCGACCTCGCCTGCCCGACCGGCGCCGGCATCGCCGTCGAGCGGCGCCCGCCCGAGGAGGTCCTGGAGTTCACCGGCCGCCGCGTGGCTCCCGAGGGCGTCGGTGCCGACAACCGGGCCTTCGACGTCACACCCGCGGCCCTCGTCACCGCCATCGTCACCGAGTCCGGGGTGGTCCTCCCGCCCTACGACGCCTCCCTTCGCGCGTAGGCGTCACACCTCGCCGCCATGATCGCCGGATGCTGCTGTCGACCTCATGCCCGGCCTGCGGGGCCATCGGCCCGGCGCCCTGCCCGTCCTGCCGGTCCGCCGTGCGGCGGGCTCCGGCCCTGCCCCGGCCGCCCGGCGTCACGTCGTGCGCCGCCCTGCTGGCCTATGAC
>Ga0187892_10010891_pt1 | contig 11341 bp, 13 predicted proteins | sample MA1701073metaG_FD_139345 | JGI IMG/M metagenome (GOLD analysis project Ga0187892, IMG submission 139345) | Bio-ooze microbial communities from a basaltic lava cave in the Kipuka Kanohina Cave System on the Island of Hawaii, USA - MA170107-3 metaG ... | reverse complement strand
GCTATGGCAAAAATTGCAGTTGATGTAGCCCTACTACCGCCTGAGGAGGTCATGGACGTGGCCGTGTCGCTCAATCAGAAATACAACCCAAAGTTTGAATTGAGCAAGAACGACCGGCGCCCTCATATTACCCTCTCGCAGGCAGTGTTGAACTCCAGTGATTTAGAGAAGGCCTCTTCGCGGCTTGAAAAACTTGCTAAGAAGTTCAAGCCATTAACGCTAACCGCCAAGATTGTGAACGACCCGGATTCGTTTTTCAGAGTCAGTCCAACAGAGGAGATACTAGCCTTACACCGGGCAATTATGGACTCACTGGAAGATTTAGTTTCCTATGATGCAATTTCAGGGTACTTCTTAGGTGACGAGATACTGCTAAGCAGTGTAGCTTGGGTGAATAACTTTAAAACTGACTCAGCTTTCGATAACTTCGACCCCCACATCAGCATCGGGGTCAACGAAAAAGTTGAAAAGGAGTATCCACTCTCCTTCATAGCCAACTGGTTGGCTATTTGCCGCCTCGGCAACTACAACACCTGCCGCAAAATCCTCTGGGAAACCCGCCTCAAATAACTCCGGTCTCTATTCTCCCAGCGCTAAGTTCTTGATGACTCGAAATAGGGATATCCTCCCTCTTCTCGCTCAGGAATTACAGCTGGACAAGTTTATCCAGCACTTATGCATAAGTGCTGCGGCCACCCATCCGAGCCTGCCTGCCGGTAGGCGGGTGGACAAAGTCTATTCTCCCGCACGCAGTCATGCGTCCGGGTGGTGTTGCAGGGAGTATTTTGCTAATTTTTTGACTTGGTCGAAGGTATTAAGCCTTTCTATTTGCTCGGCACTAAACCAGTCTACTCCATGCAGTTCTTTAGCCTGGGCTGAGTGTTCTTTGTCGCGAGAATTTTTAGTTCGGCGAACCCAGAAAAACTGGACTATACCTGGGTTTGGTTCAAAATGATGCTCCAAGTCAACGAAAAACGGCACCGGCTCAGGGAGGTTTCGGCCGTCATCCATTTCAATCATTGGCTGTGACGATATAGCTTCCACTTCAAGACCAGTCTCTTCCTTAAATTCCCTCTCGGCGGCCCGTGCAAATGTATCCCCGGGTTCCAGATGCCCACCAGGCGGCACCCACATATCCCAGCCACGGTGATGAACAAGTAGGACTCTGCCGCCCTCAACCAGATACCCCGAGCAGGCATATACAAATCCCATATCATGTTCACCCCGAGAGTTACGCAGTATAAAACTGTGCTTATTTTGTTGAGCCATATTAGGATTCTAACATCCGGACCCTATTCTCCCACTACACCGCTTTAGACTTGAGATACTCGACGTATTCTTTAACGTCATCGAGCCTACCGTCTTGTAAATAAAGACCTAAAAATCTTGCCCTAATCCCATCTTTGATGCTGACAGTAACCTGTCCCTGACCCCTATCTTTTTTATCAAGTCCTAAGTAATTGACGACAAAGATTGCATCTTTTTTACGCGCTAAGGGAAGTATAACCCAGTACGAAGAGTAGTGTCTTTCTTTTTCAATTACATCAATTAGTTGATCAATTTCAATTTGCCAGTCGTCCTGGGTCACAAAAACTGCTAGCTGAAGCCCTTCAGTATATGACCTGCCTTTTTTATGTTTGTCTTTTATGCGCTGAAGGATTGCGGAATTTACCTCCCTATTATGTAGATTAATTCCAGCGGTGCTCACGACTTGCAGGGTAAGTCCGTTCACCTCGTTAGCTAGACTTTTTACTTTGGGCGGAACCGCAATTATCCTATCTACTGCACTATTCGATGGATTACCAGCTAACCTGCCTGGTGCGTGAAGCTCTTGTGTGGCATAAGTAACTGCAATTGTTAATATCAAGGCTACTAAATCTTCTTGGAAGCCAGTTTGCTTAGAGTAAGTTTCTCGATTCTTAACCCATTTTTCTGATAAGTCTTTAGCTATAGCGAAAACACCGAGGTTTAGCTCAATAGGAATCTTGCCCACATCCTTTAGATTCTCTATGGGTTTTAGCCTCGGTAGGTTATCCCACTCTTGATAGTGCATGTATAGAAGTATAGATTACCTTCCCGACTCGAGAGAACAGAGCTTAATGGGTCTGGGCCCCATATAAATCCGCCCTGGTGGGGATTTAACGGGGGAACCATCGGCTTTTTCCTGAAAAGATAAAAGCACAAGCACTATGCTATAGTCGTTTATAGGTCTAATATATGAGTGAAAGCATGGCTATCGACTGGACACCAATTTATAAGAAATACAAAGGTCTTTGGGTTGCTCTAGAGCAGGACGAGAAGACCGTCATTGCCTCTGGCAAAGAAGCCCGAGCAGTTTTAGATGAAGCTATAAGCAAAGGCAAAAGCCCGATTATGATTAAGGTACCAATGAAATTACAAGCCTACGTGGGCTTGTATGGCGTCTAATACATTCAAATATAAAAACGTCGGAGTTGATCCGATAACAGGCCCCACCTTCAGGCCGGTTATACCCATAGAAATTACCAAGAAGAGACTAAACTTCCCAACAGAAGCCCTTCTAGATACTGGCGCGGATTTCTCAATTTTTAGTGGTGAGATAGGCCGGGCTTTAGGCATAAAAATAGACGAGGGAGTGTCACACGAGATTATTGGTGTCGGCGGGGCGGTTACTAAAGGATATATTCACAAAATTGGTATTACGGTTCCTGGATTTACGACGTACACCTCCTGGGGTTTCTTCTCGAACCAGTTAAATGATATGCATCCGTCCATTCTCGGTCAACGCGGGTTCTTTGAGAACTTTAAGGTCAGTTTTGAGTATAAGAAAAAGCTGATAGTTGTTCGGGAGAAATAAGTCTCCGGACTCGAGAGAACAGATGGAGCTCTAGCGCCAGAGTTGGTATTTTTTGGTTAGGGAGTCCACTTGGTCCTTTGGACCGAAGACACCAATTCCTAAATACTCCACCTCAGAGTCGGTTTTGTCGGCTAGAATTTTGGTAATCTCATCGTCGTTGGTGGTGTCTATCATCTCACGGATAAAACCGTGATATAACAAGCCCGACCCACGGACTTGGGCCATTAGATTGGGCAGCTGCCCGGGCTTGGCGCGCAAAACGATAATTGCGTATTGGGTATTACGGGGGTGGTTAACCCCATCTTTGGTGATAAAAAACTCGCCGGTATCAAACTTATCCTCTAGCTTATGGCCAAAAAAGGCCGAAATATGCGCAACGGTGTTCAATACCTGCCACTGCTCCAGCTCTTTGCTAACCACAATAGCAATCTTGTTATCAAAGTCTTGTTCGTTACTCACTTCCATAATTATACCCGGACTCGAGAGAACAGATGAGAAAATTACTTGACCCAGCCTTAAAACTTGAAGGCTCCACAATCTGACCTGTCCCGTCTATTTTCCTGATTTTGAGCGTCTAACAATCAGTTTGCGAAGAGAATAGAAAATGTGCGGGATTGCAGACTGCTTCGCTCAGCCTGCCTGACGGCAGACAGGGTTTTAATGCGGGGCGCGGCTAGTCAAGCATTCCCTGCCCCGTAATGTACTGCTATCATTCTTTTGTGCCCGAATCAAAAAAAGATAATAATGAAGGTCAACAAACCCCAAGCATGGACACGCAACCGTACACTCTAATGACAGCCGATGTCTACGACGCAATATATGCCGATAAAGACTATGCATCTGAGGCAAAAACGCTAAAAGATGTCATTAATCACTTTAAAAAGGCAGATGGTAATGAACTGCTCGACGTGGCGTGTGGAACTGGCCAGAATCTGCCGCATCTAATTGATGGGTATCAAATTACTGGGCTAGACTTGTCCGAGCAGCAACTAGAAGCAGCAAGAAAACGGTTGCCCGGCCTTACTTTTGTCCAAGGTGATATGCGTGACTTTGATTTGGGGCGTCAGTTTGATGTCGTGACTTGCTTATTTAGCAGTATTGGCTATGCACAGCCACTTCCTGAAATGCAAAAGGCTATTGCAAACATGACAAAACATGTAAAGCCCGGCGGAGTGTTAATAGTTGAACCATGGCTACAACCAGGGGTTTTTGATCCAGACAGACCGCCCCATACAGACGTTGGCAAACACCCAACAAAAGATTTGGAGGTGACTCGAACCACACATAACTCACTCGAGGGAAATGTATCCATCCTTAAGATGGTGCACGAGGTAAAAACACCAGAGGGCGTCAGGAACTTTACCGAAGAACACAGGCTTGCACTCTATACTCCGAAAGAATATCAGTCGGCATTTGAGTCCGCTGGCCTTCAGTTCAATCGTGATGAGCATGGTCTTTCAGGGCGCGGTCTTTACATCGGACAAAAACCCTTGCAGTAGATAATACGCCCGCCTATATATTTGGTACTATCTCTGTATGCCCGAATTAAAAAATGGTGATAGTGAGGCTCAGCAGACCCCTTATGACGGCATCATCCCAACCGGCTGGCTGACAGCTTACAATAGGACTTTCACCGACATCCCCTATGCACGGGAAGTTTACGATGAGCTAGTGGCTGTGGGCGAAGAGCAGGCGGCAAAAGCCTTTGAAGAGATGAAAGACACCAAGATGGCGCCGCAATTTGAGGCGCGCTACATCTTGATAGATAAACTGATAAGGCCAACAGGCCTCAAACAAATAATGGAAGTTGCCGCTGGACTCTCTACCAGGGGTATGGAGATGACCTCCGACGGCTCTATTTCATATGTTGAGGTGGAGTTGCCCCAGATGGCCGACGATAAACGCAAAGTTATAGAGGCCTTAGAGCAAAAGCGCGTATTCCCTAACCGGCCAAACCTGCATATAGAGAATGGCAGTGCCACAGATAGCGATTCACTGGCTCAAGCAGCGCGGCACTTTAACTCGGAGGAACCGATACTGGTCGTCAATGAAGGCCTGCTTAGGTACCTGGACTTTGACGATAAGACCCAATACGCCAAAAATGTGCATGAACTGTTGCAGCGATTTGGCGGTGCGTGGATAACATCTGATATTTCCCTGCCCAAAGTCGTTTACAAAGAGGATGAGCTTATGTCAGAACGGCGCAGAAAGATGTCTGAAATTACCGGCGTAAATATCGCGGGGAATCTGTTTAAGGATGTTCATGATGCTAAGCAGTTTTTCGAGAAGCTAGGCTTCAGCGTAGAAAGCCACAGTTTCTTGGAGGTCGTTGACCAGCTTGTTTCACCCGAGAGACTCGGTCTCGATAAAGACTACGTTGAAGCAATCAATCAGTCTGCCGTTGTGTTCGTGATGAGACCCGTTAACTAGCTGTTCTCAGCCGTCTGCTTTCTACGTGCCGCTACAACCAGTACTGACACAACTCCGAGAAAGAACAGACCAGTAATGCACGAGCGAACTAGGCTGGCATGAGTAGCAATCACTAGATAAAAACCAGATATTAGCATGGCGGCAGTTGTGGCATAGGTGGCATAAAATCTTCGTTTTGACGGCGAAAAGTAGAGATAGCTAGCGGAAGCTAGACTACCAAGGGCCGCAATAATGTGAATCACCAAAGCCATTAGCAACAATTATACCTCCTTTTAAGTAAACGAATCTATTATGAGTGTTATTGACCACCCGGTTATTACAACCAGTGATATCCGAAACATCCGTTTAGCCCAAGAGGTGTCATCTTTGTTGGAAAAGCCTTTGATACCAGCGCTCAACCACCACAGCCCCAGCACAACAACGATTGCAAGATAAAAATTAGAAGCATAGCCATAAACCGTTAACAAAGACATAGCTGCCGCAAACCCCACTATGTAAATAAGGATATTGACTTTAGCGGACCTAACAGATTGCTTGACCGGCAAGATCGGGATGCCAGCCTTGGCGTAATCTTTGCGCCGGCGGATACCTATAGCGTAAAAATGCGGCATCTGCCACAGCACTAAGATAGAGAATAAAATCGCCGCAGCGGCATCAATCTGCCCACTAACGGCCGTGTATCCGACTACCGGTGGTACCGCTCCTGAGATGCTGCCCACTATGGTGCTATAAACTGAGCGCCGCTTCCAAATGCTATAAACGACCACATAAAAAAACCAGCCAAAAGCGGCGACTATTGCGGTAAGCCAATTAGCAAAAAAACCTAAAACAAAAAAGCCCGCCACGCCCAAGACTGCCCCATAGCTGAGCGCGGCCTGGGCTGATATATTTCCCTGCACCATAGCTCGTTTCTTGGTCCGCGCCATCTTAGCGTCGATGTCTCGATCAATGTAGTTGTTAAACACGCAGCCTGAAGCAATAACCAAAGCCAACCCACCGAGTGCCGCCACTAGCAGCCACCAGCCGACGTAGCCCATAGAGGCCAGGAAGAAACCAGCAGTAGCGGTTATTAGATTGCCTCGGATGATTCCGGGCTTAGTCAAGTAGTAGTAATCACGCAGCACTAAAGATTAATGCCCTCTTCTTCAAGGATATTTTCCTCGTATTCAATTCCCTCGCCCATGTGGTAATCGAGGCTGTACATGATCCACAAAGAACCGGCGACCAAAATGACAAGAACAACTGCCATGAAAGCGAAAGCCGTCAGATTCCAGCGAGGACGCTTCTCGCTGTCCAAATGCAGGAAGAAAAGCAACTGCACGAAAAGCTGGATGATGGCAAACCCGAGCAAGATGACTATTAGGCCCATATCTTGCAACCTGCCATTATCGACGATCTTGAAAGCAGTCAGGGTCAGAATAATCGACAATATGAAACCAGCGATGTAGGTTCTGATCGTCACCTCAGAGCTCATCTTCGACTCCCCCTCAGAACATTTAACACTGCGCATTGCACGATGGCGCATTTATTTAACAGGCAGCATTTAACATTTGCAGCTGCACTGGAAGATGGCAAATGAAAAATAATTGGTAAACCTGCCTGCCGGCAGGCAGGGTGTGAATTGGAAAATGGCAAATGCGGATGAAGACTGTAAGGATTCATACGCCGGCTACCCCCATGAGATAAACGATAGTGAAGATAAATATCCAAACGATATCTAGGAAGTGCCAAAACATCGCCCACAGTGTCAGCCGCTTTACACTCAAGCTAGTCAGCCCTTTTTTCCATATTGTTAAACCCAAACCGCCAGCCCAAATTAGCCCAATAGTTACATGCAGCCCATGGGTGCCAACCAAGGTGAAGAACGAAGATAGGAAAGCGCTGCGCCGCCAGCCGTGATCCTCGGATGCCAGCTTGGCAAACTCGTGGATTTCCAGGGCTACGAAAGCGGCACCCAGCAGGAATGCTAAAAGCAGCCAGCGTAGGGCCCAGGTTCGTTGACCAGCTCTAGCTGCCAATACTGCTAGCCCAGCCACAAAACTGCTGGTTAGCAAAATCATGGTTTCCAGCAGGACGAAGGACAAGCTAAAAATTTCCGGCCGCGTCGGGCCGCCGAAGGTGCTGTCGCGGAGCACCGCGAAAGTGGCAAAAAGACTGGCGAATAAGATGCAGTCGGTCATTAAGTACACCCAGAAACCGAACTCTGTCTTGCCAGCCGCTTCGGCCTGCCTGCTGGCAGAGCCAGCAGCTCTGCCGACGCTTTGGGCGCCTTGCTGTGTTGCTAGCTCCGTTGCTCGCTCGCTGTATTTCATATACACCTCACTGCGCTCCTCGCTATCGCCTTGCAATGCATCCCAGCTGACAATACAGAGATATATGGTGTCATGGGGCAGCTCTTTCGGTCTCAAGTTTTTCTACATGTTTGGCCGATAGTGTACGCTCGGTATCATCATCCATTGAACGGATGACGAAGCAGATGGCGGCTGCTAGTATTGCTGCTCCAGCTAGCCACCAATAGTGCCAGATAACCCCGAATGCCGATAGAAAGCTGAATCCGCCGATAAATAACCCGTACGGCGTGTTCTTGGGCACTTTTATCGAAGTGTACGGTAAATCCTCGGGCTTTTGGGCTTTGCCCTGCTTGATAGCCCACCATGCATCACGATCATTGGCTTCGGTGATTTTGGCAAAGTTGTATTCCGGCGGCGGTGAGGGCACCGACCATTCCAGCGTCCGGCCGCCCCACGGATCACCTGTGGTATCTCTATTCTCATGGCGCTTCCAGATGCTATAGATAAGCTGAAGCGCCATGAAGCCGATGCCCACACCGATGATGGCAACGCCGACACCGGCGACGATGAACAGCTGCTGCCAGCCCAGACTGGCGTCGTAATTGTCCAGTCGCCTGGTGGCGCCCATCAGGCCCAGGATATAAAGCGGCACGAAGGCCAGAAGGAAACCAACCAGCCACGACCAAAAAGCGTATCTGCCCAGCCGCTCGTTCAGCTTAAAACCAAAGATCTTTGGGAACCAATAAGTAATGCCAGCCCAAAAGCCGAACAATACCCCACCGATAACCATGGAGTGGAAGTGGGCTACGAGGAACAAACTGTTATGTAGTTGGAAGTCCGCTGGTGGAACACTCATCAAGACCCCGGCCATGCCGCCGACCGTGAAGATGACGATAAAGCCCAGGAACCATAGCATCGGCGTGGTAAAGCGGATACGGCCCCGGTACATAGTGAACAACCAGTTAAAGATTTTTACGCCGGTCGGCACGGCAATAACCATGGTCATGATTCCAAAAAAGGCGTTAACATCGGCCCCGGCGCCCATAGTGAAGAAGTGGTGCAGCCAGACGATAAACGACAGAAAGACAATGGCCCAGATGGCCCAGACCATCGATGTATATCCGAATAGGCGCTTACGCGAAAAGGTCGACACAACTTCGGAAAAGATCCCAAAAGCCGGCAGTATCAGGATATAAACCTCCGGATGGCCCCACGCCCAGATAAGATTCACGTACATCATCGGGTTGCCGCCGAAATCGGCTGTGAAGAAATGCATGCCGAGGGTTCTATCCAGCGCCAGCATTGATAGGGTTGCCGTTAATATCGGGAAAGCGAAAATGACCAAAGTCATAGCGCCGAGCACACTCCAAGTGAACATCGGCATTTTCATCAAGTTCATGCCAGGGCGACGCATTCGAAGGATAGTAACCACGAAGTTGATGCCGGCCAGCAAGCTGCCGATACCAGCTACCTGAAGAGCCCAAATCCAATAATCAACCCCCACCCCGGGGCTGTAGGCTAGCTCGGATAGGGGTGGATAGGCTAGCCACCCCGCCGCCGAGAACTGCTCGCCGACTACTAGTGAAATATTGATTAGCGCCGCTCCAGCTGCGAACAGCCAAAAACTGGTGGCGTTAAGAAATGGAAAAGCCACATCACGAGCGCCAATCTGAAGTGGCACTACCCAGTTGATTAAGCCAAACATCAACCCCATGGCTACAAAGAAAATCATGATAGTGCCATGGGCTGAAAAGACCTGCTGGAAGGTGTCGGCGCTTATAATCCCTGTCGAGTCGCCTACCGACAATGCCTGCTGGATACGCATCATCATGGCGTCCGCCCCGCCCCGCAGCAGCATGATAAGTGCAACTAAGATGTACATCACCCCGATCTTTTTGGGGTCGACGGTAGTCAACCACTCACGCCACAGCCACTTCCAGCGCCTAAAAATGGTTAAAAGCAGCACAACGGCCAAGACACCACCAAAAATCATCACTTGGGCCCCAATAGTGAATGGATCGTGGCCGAGCGATAGGTGTGAGATTACAGATGGAATTTGGCCAAACATCAGTGGCTTGCCCCCTCGTGGCTAGAGCCGTTTTGATGCGGCAATACGTATTTCGCAATGATGTGAGTGTACAGTCCTTCGCTGGATTGAAAGTACTCCACATCTTGGCCAATGGCCGGCTTGGCCAGCTCATCATATGATTCAAAATTCAGTGATTGGGCGGACTCTACAGCCGTTAGCGTCCACTCATCGAATTGGTCCTCGCTCATCGCGTTGGCCTCAAACGTCATGCGTGAGAAGCCAGAGCCGCTAATGTTGGCTGAAGTGCCGCGGTACTTACCCGCTTCAGATGCCTGCAGATGTAATTTGGTTGTCATGCCCGGCATGGCATAGATCTGGCCGCCTAGCTGGGGAATCCAAAAGGAGTTCATTGGCGAATCGGCGGTTATCGAAAAGTTAATCGGCCGATCGATCGGAAAACTGACCTCGTTTAGGCTAGCTATACCAGCGTCAGGATAAATAAATAGCCATCGCCACTGAAGGGCGACGGCTTGGATATTGACGGGCTCCTTGGTGCTAGATAGAGGCTTGAACGGATCAAGGTCATGGCTACTGCGCCAGGCCACGACCGATAAAATAGAGATAATGACCAGCGGCAACGTCCACCACAGGAGCTCAATGGCCCGGTTATGGTCCCAGTCGGGTGAGTACTTGGCCCTGCTGTTTCCCTCCCGGTAGCGCCAAGCTACAAAGGCAGTGAGTGCAAAAACCGGCAGAACTATTACTAGCATTAAAACCGTGGTGAAGACTATTATATCGCGCTGCTCATCGGCGATAGTGCCCTTGGAATTGAGGATGGCTACGTTTTTGCCCATAAGCCAGTAAACCGCGGCAATGGAAATTCCAACTGTACCGGAAATCGCCAGAATGACTTTGTATTTTGTGCTCATTACCCCTTATCCAACAGGATTTGTAGGCTGACCGAGCAGCCCTTAAACACTACCACTTCACTATAGCATTTTCAGACCCGGCAGCTTTAGCGTCGTTTAGCTGATTTGGTCGGTTTGGCTGCTGGAAGCTTCACTGTAAAGGTTGAGCCCCGGTCCAGGTGCGACTTGACTTCTATATAGCCGTGATGCAAATCGGCAATTTTTTTGGCGATAGCCAGCCCAAGCCCATAACCTTCAGCCTGGCCTTTGCTCCTGGAGCTGTCAGCCCTATAGAACCGGTCAAATATTTTTGGCAGGTCCTCCGCTGAAATACCCGGCCCACGGTCAATGATTTTGATGTACCCTTGCCCACCTTTTACGCCGGCGGAGATCTCAACAGGCTGGCCCTCGGCACTGTACTTTATAGCATTATCAAGAAGTATGACCACCAAGTCGGCTAGCTGGCTGGGGCTCCCCATTACCTGTCCGTTCGCTTCAGCCTTTATCAGCTTGATCTTTCGCGAGGCAGCCGGCTTTTTAGACCTCTCCATGGCCTCATCGACAACTTTTTTCAGAGCCACTCTCTCCATCTTCAGTTCTGGCGAGGTGCCAGCAAGGCGCAACAACCCTTCGCTAAGTGCTTTTAGGCGGTTAACCTCTTCCAAATTGCTGGCTAGCAGTTCCTTGGCATCGGATATTTTGAGCTTAGGATCGCGCAGTGCTACCTCGATCTCGGTTTGCATGACTGATAACGGGGTACGCAGCTCGTGCGAGGCATCGCCGGTAAACCTTGTTTGGGCCTTGAGAGACTCCTCTAGCGGGCGCATGGTTTTTCGGGCCAACGCAT
>Ga0187892_10010890_pt1 | contig 11341 bp, 6 predicted proteins | sample MA1701073metaG_FD_139345 | JGI IMG/M metagenome (GOLD analysis project Ga0187892, IMG submission 139345) | Bio-ooze microbial communities from a basaltic lava cave in the Kipuka Kanohina Cave System on the Island of Hawaii, USA - MA170107-3 metaG ... | reverse complement strand
GGCTTGGTGAGGTGATGATCGAAACCGGCCTCTTTCGCCTGGCGCTTGTCTTCCTCCTGCCCCCAGCCGGTCGTGCCCACGAGGTAGCGGCGATCCTTGCAAGCCGCGCGCCGAAGCGGGATCAGGGATTGCAGGTGTTGGGCCGGCCGTCGAGGTTGGTGTTCCCCAGAACGCTGAGCGTGTATGGCGCACAACCGCCGCTCAACCAGCGGACCTCAATGGTGATGTCGTAGGAGTCGTCTTCGCCCCAAAAATCGTCATCCCAGCGCGGGTAAAGGATTTCGACCACGCCTGGGCCGCTGTTCGAACTGTAGCCGGAGTAGCCGCCGCACGCTGCGCAATAGAGGTAGAGATCATAATTCGATCCTGGCGCCGGTCGAAACTCCACCGTTGCGCTGAGATAGACGTCGCCATCGTTGTCCTCGGTGAGGCGGACGCGGAACCACTTTTCGCCGGCGCCGCTTGTGGAGAGTTGTCCGGCGCCGGTGTCGCCGGAGATCGAGCCGAGGTACGAGGGCGGAGAGCAGGTTGGGTTGCCATTCAAAGGGACTTCGCAGCCGTTCTGCGGGAACGTATCCGCGTCGCACCATCCCAATTCGCAAGATTCAATGATGCATTCGCCGGCAGCGCAGCCGGGCGTGGCATGCGCGGGGGGCGGGCACGCCGCATCGCACGCGCCGCAATGGGCCACGTGCGTGTCGATGTCCGTTTCGCAGCCGGTGGCGGGTTCGACATCGCAGTCGGCATGTCCTTCGGGACAACCGCAGGTAGCAAACTGCGAGCAGAAATGTTCCGCGCTGCACGAGGTGCCGACTGCGCAGTCCACAACGTCGGCGCAATCAGCGAGGGTATCGCCGTCATTGTCGATCTTATCGAGGCAATTCTCCGCGGATGGGGGCGTCAGCACCCCGGTGAAGCTGGCCAGGAAGAAGTCGAAATCCTCGAGGTCGACGTCGCAGTCCAGATCGTGATCGGCGATCGGGCGGCCGGCCACGTCAACCAAGATGCCGGGCGGGGTGTTCGAACATTCGTCAACGGAGTCGTCCACGTCATCGCCGTCGATATCCGGGCCGGCAGCCACGCCAGTTGCAACCAAGAGAAGCAAGGCGGCAAGTTGATTGGTCAGCGACGTTAGCGGCTTCATGAAAGGCTCCCGCGGTGCGATCACGCAGGCGACCGCACGGGACATTGTAGCGTGGCGGGGGGGGTTGTCGGATGACTTGGTAAACGCCCGATAAGGACGCGTGGCTGGGGCGCTGCCACGTCGAGTAGGATGCGGGTATGCGGGTTCACGACGGGCGGGCGGAGCCTCTTGGGGCGACGTGGGATGGCGAGGGGACCAACTTCGCGATCTTTTCCGGGCACGCTACGCGCGTGGAGCTGTGCTTGTTTGCGCCCGTGGAAGCGACGATCGACCTGCCTGCGCGAACGAAGGACTTTTGGCACGGATGGGTTGGGGGGGTAAAGCCGGGGCAGCGCTACGGCTTTCGGGTCCATGGGCCCTTTGCGCCGCGCGAAGGTCATAGATTCAATCCTTCTAAGCTGCTCATCGACCCGTACGCCAAGGCGATCGACGGACGCATCGTCTGGCACTGTTCCATGCAGGGCTTCCGCGAGGACGACGAGAGTGTGCCCGATCCTCAGGACAGCGCCGCATTCGTGCCCAAGGCCGTGGTCGTGGACCCTACGTTCGATTGGGAGGACGATGCTCCGCCGCGCACGCCGTGGCGGGATACGCTGATCTATGAGTGTCACGTCAGAGGATTGACCGCGCGGCACCCTCACGTTGCACCGGAGATTCGTGGAAGGTATCTGGGCCTCGCTTCTCCAGCGGTGATCGAACACCAACGCCGCTTGGGGGTGACGGCCGTGGAGCTGCTGCCGGTGCACGCGGCGATGACCGAGCGTCGCTTGGTGGAACGCGGATTGACCAACTATTGGGCGTACAACACGATCGGGTTCTTCGCTCCGGACTGCCGCTTTGCAAGCGGCGCGGAGGGAGAGCAGGTGGTCGAATTCAAGCGGATGGTGAAGGCGCTGCACCGGGCGGGGATCGAGGTCATTCTGGACGTAGCCTACAATCACACCGGGGAGGGCGATCACGAAGGGCCGACGGCGTGCTTTCGGGGCATTGACAACCGGGCCTATTATTCGTTGCGGGCGGACGACCTTCGTCGCTACGTCGACGTTACGGGGTGCGGCAACAGCGTGAACGGCGAGCACCGCTGCGTCACGCGGCTGGTGATCGACAGCCTGCGCTACTGGGTGGAGCAGATGCACGTGGATGGGTTCCGTTTTGATCTTGCGACGGCCTTGATTCGTGGGCCGGACGGCGTCGATCCGCGGGGCGGCTTGGTCGCCGACATACGTCGCGACCCAGTGCTGTCGCAGACCAAGCTGATCGTCGAGCCCTGGGACCTGGGGTCGGGTGGGTATCGCCTCGGGCGATTTTGTACGGGCGTCGCCGAATGGAACGACCGGTACCGCGATACGGTGCGTCGCTTTTGGCGCGGGGAAGGGAACCAAGCCGGTGCCTTCGCATCGCGGCTGGCGGGAAGCAGCGATCTGTTCGATTCGCCGCGCGGTCCGCTGGCGGGCATCAACTACGTCGCGTCGCACGATGGGTTCACGTTGCGCGACATGGTCACGTTTGAGCAGAAACACAACCTACTCAATGGCGAAGAGAACCGCGACGGCGCCGAGCTCAACTTCAGCCGCAACTGGGGCGCGGAGGGTGAGACTGAGAACCCCGAGGTGGCAGTCCTTCGGCAGCGCACCCTGCGGAATCTTCTGGCGACGCTTGCGATTTCCCAGGGCGTCCCCATGCTCACGGCGGGGGATGAGATGGGCCGCACCCAGCGCGGAAACAACAACCCCTACTGCCAAGACCATGACCTATCCTGGGTGAACTGGGACTTACAGGAATGGCAACGGCAACTTCTCGCATTCACGCAGAAAGTCATGGCTCTGCGTCGCGGTTTTCCAGGTCTTCGCCGCGAGCAGTTTTTCCAAGGCGACAGTATCGACGCAGCGACGACGGACGTGACTTGGCTGCGTTGCGACGGCGAGCGAATGTCGGAGAGTGACTGGCTGGACCCTCAGCGCCGAACTTTCGCGATGCTGATACACGGCGGTACTGATGTGGGAGCAGATGTGACGGCGCTCTTCGCCGCATTCAACAGCGGCGCAGTCGGCTGCGGATACAAACTTCCAAGAATGGCAACGGCCGGTCGCTGGCGGCAGCTTATCGACACGAGTGCCGCAGATGCGCGACCGTCGGCCGGCGATCAGGTGACCATGCATCCGTACTCTCTGTGTTTGTTCGGCTACGAACCCTCGGGGGATCAAGGGTGAGTGTTCGGGCAGACGTCGATGAGCGGGAACTGCGGGGGATTGCCGCTGGGGACCACGCGCACCCGCACGCCTTCTTGGGCGCGCATCCACACGTTCTCGACGGAAAGAGAGCCACTGTGGTTCGCGCCTTTCACCCCCATGCCGTCCGCGCCGAGTGCCTCCCCTCGTCCGGTAAGTGCGTCGCCTTGGATGCCATAGGTATACGCGGAATGTTCGCAGGCCTTGTCCCCAATGTCAGTCCTCCGTTCGACTACACCGTGCGCTTTCACTCTCAGGACGGAGCAGTATGGGAACGCGACGACCCCTACCGCTTTCTTCCCACGATCGGCGCGACCGACCTTCATCTGTTTAATGAAGGCACTCACAAGAAACTATGGAAATGCCTCGGCGCTCATGTGCGTACACTCGGAGGCGTGCAAGGAGTTGGGTTTGGCGTCTGGGCGCCGAATGCACGCCGGGTGAGCGTCGTGGGCGACTTCTGTGGCTGGGACGGGCGAGTGTTTCCTATGCGGCAGTTAGGCAGCTCGGGGATCTTCGAGCTTTTCATTCCCGGTCTGGCTTGGGGCGCCGTATACAAATATGAGATCAAGACGCAGGACGGGGGGCTTCGCCTGAAGGCGGACCCCTTTGCGTTCTCGGCGGAGCGTCCGCCGGCAACGGCCTCGCGCGTGTATTCCTCCGAATATTCGTGGACGGATGGTGAATGGATGCGATCGCGGCGCGAAAACGAGCCGCTGCGCAGCCCCATGTCGGTCTATGAAGTTCACCTGGGCTCATGGATGCGCGTCCCGGAGGACGGGCACCGGTCGCTGACCTATCGGGAGATTGCGCCGAAGCTGGCGGAGCACGTGAAGCAGCTCGGGTTCACGCATGTGGAGCTCATGCCCGTGGCCGAGCACCCCTATGATCGCTCCTGGGGGTATCAGGTGACGGGCTATTACGCGCCGACCTCGCGTTATGGAACGCCCGATGATTTTCGGTTCTTGGTGGACACCTGCCATGGGCACGGCATCGGCGTGATCCTCGACTGGGTGCCGGCGCACTTTCCGCGAGACGACCACGCCTTGCGGCGCTTCGATGGAACGGCGCTGTATGAGCATGAGGACCCTCGGCGTGGCGAGCACCCCGACTGGGGCACACTGGTTTTCAATTATGGCCGTAAGGAAGTCCGCAACTTCCTATTGGCAAACGCCCTGTACTGGCTCGATGAATACCATATCGATGGACTGCGCGTGGACGCGGTCGCGTCTATGCTCTATCGCGATTACAGTCGGCGCGAAGGGCAATGGGTCCCCAATGAATACGGGGGACGCGATGACTTCGACGCTATTTCGTTCCTGCAAGCCATGAACGAGGCCGTTCAGTCGGAGCATCGCGGCTGTTTTACCGTGGCGGAGGAATCGACCGCGTGGCCGGGAGTGACCCGGGCCGTCCGTGACGGCGGACTGGGATTTACCTTCAAATGGAACATGGGATGGATGCACGACACACTCGGGTATTTCGCCAAGGAGCCCGTGCATCGCAAATTCCATCATGACGAGCTCACCTTTGCGATGCTATACGAGTACTGCGAGCGATTCATCATGCCTCTTTCGCACGATGAGATCGTACACGGGAAGGGCGCCTTGCTCGCCAAAATGCCCGGCGATGAGTGGCGCAAGTTCGCGAACCTGCGGCTCCTTCTGGCGTATCAGTTCACCCGCCCGGGAAAGAAGCTGTTGTTCATGGGTACGGAACTGGCGCCATGGGATGAATGGAATGCGCAGTCGAGCCTGGACTGGCACCTGGCGGGCGAGTCCCTTCGCCAGGGACTGTTTCGATTCATGCAGGACCTTGGGCACTTCTATAGGGACCACAGCGCACTGTGGAAGTGGGACCATGAGCCGGCCGGGTTCACGTGGATCGCCTGCGCCGACCGGGAGAGCTCGGTGCTTGCGTACTTGCGATCATCGGGCAACGAGGCGCTGATCGTAGTGCTCAACATGACGCCGGTCTCACGGGAGAATTATCGTGTGGGCGCGCTGGTATCGGGAGACTACGTCGTGCTGCTGTCCAGCGATGACGTGCGCTATGGCGGCGGCGGGCTGCCCGCACAGGTAAGGCGGCATACGGACGCACTTCCCTATCATGGGTTTCCACAGTCCCTTTCATTGCAACTGCCACCTTTGGCGGCGATGGTTCTTGCGCCGGCACCATGAGCATACCCGAGCGTCCGCATCTTCGCGCATTGGCTGACCGCCTCGGCATCCTGCCCGACTATGTGGATTGCGGAGGCGTATATCACTCGACGCTGGATACGACGCGCGAAGGATTGTTGTCGGCCCTCGGCTTCGATGCGTCGTCGGAGGCGTCGGCATCAGCGGCGCTTGCCCAGTTGGACCATGCGGAGTCGCGGCAGCTCTTGGATGCGATTCGAGTTGTTTCGGACACTGCCACTGAGGAACTCCACATTCCGTTTCGTGCTCTGCCGGTTCACGGACCATCGCGCGTCGACTGGCACGCGGACATCGTCGATGAAGAGGGCCGGGTGCGCGGTTTCCAGGGCGCTTGCGACGCCGTCGATGCGGCCAGCAAGATGGTCGCGCGCATTCGGCAACGCATGGACTGCGGATACTATCGAGTTAAGCTGCACGTTTACGGCAATGATTTTGACGAAATCGGTGAACAGTTCCTGGTTATCGTTCCCACAACGTGCTTCACGTTCTCTGACAAATGCCGCGGTCGCCGCTTGCTCGGAATCTGGTCGAATCTGTACACCGTCCGCAGTGAACAAAACTGGGGCGTGGGAGATTGCGGCGACTTGAGGCAGTTGGTCGACCTGGCGTCGGAGGTCGGAGTTGCCGCCGTCGGCCTGAACCCACTGCACGCCACGCGCAATCATGATCCCGACATCAGCCCCTACCGCTCGCTGACGCGTCTTTTTTGCAATCCCATCTACCTTGACCTTCATTCCATTCCCGAAGTCGGCGAGTCGCCCGCTGCCCACAGCGCCATGGAGGCTTCGAGTCTAGTGCGGGACTTGGATTGCTTCCGGGCGGCGTCGAACATCGACTACGGGGCCATCTGGAGGCGCAAGTGTGCCGTGCTGCGCGAGCTTTACGCCGCCTTTGTCGAACACCACCGGGACCGTCCCACCGCGCGCGGAGGAGCCTATGCTCAATTCATGCGCGAGCGGGGGGATGCAATGAGAAGTTTCGCCACGTTCGTGGCGCTCGATGGGTTTTTTCGCGACCAGGGCGTGTTCGGCTGGCAGGCCTGGCCGATTGCGTACCGCGACCACCGGTCGCCCGCCGTGCGCGATTTCCGAGACGCGCACGCGGAGGAGATCGGCTTCCAGTGCTATCTTCAGTTTGCGTTGGATCAACAACTGGGCGACGTCGCCCGGCACGCCGCTTCGCTGGGATTACCCATCGGCCTGTTGCACGACCTGGCCATCGGAACCGCGCCGGACGGGGCCGACCCCTGGTTGTACCCGGATGTGTTCGTGGAAGGGGCGAGCATCGGCGCGCCGCCCGATGCGCTGGCCCCGCAGGGACAGGATTGGGGCCTGGCCCCGCTTCACCCGTTGCGACTGAGGGAAAGCGGCTATCGATACTGGATCGACGTGCTTCGCGGCGCCTTCGCTCACGCCGGCGCCCTGCGTATGGATCACGTCATGGGACTGCTCCGGCAATTCTGGATACCGAAGGGGCACGACGGCGTACGCGGCGCGTACATCAGTTTTCCCTCCAACGATCTGTTCGGCATCTTGGCGCTGGAGAGTCGCCGCCACAAAGCGTTTGTAGTCGGTGAGGACCTAGGAACGGTCCCGCCGGGTTTCTCGGAGACTCTTGAGCGCTGGGGCATCCTCTCCACGCGCGTCCTCTACTTCGAAAGGGATGGGCACGGCGAATTCACGCCGCCCCACGGCTACTGCGATCGGGCGTTGGTCGCCGCGAACACGCACGACCTACCTCCACTGGCCGGGTTTTGGACAGGGCGCGATCTCGAGCTTCGCCGTGCCACGGGGCAGATCAAGAGCGGAAAAGAATGGAGCGCGGCCTGTGCGCGCCGCGAGTCGGACCGCCAGGCCTTGCTGCGTTGCCTTCGCCGCGAGGGCCTTTGGCAAAGCGACTCGGCCGAAGCTTCTTACGAACTTGTTGCGGCCATCTGCGCGATGCTATCCAGGACGCCCGCGCCCCTGATGGGCGTGTCCCTTGACGATGTCGCCCTGGAGACCGAACCGGTGAATTTGCCGGGAGTGAAGCCCGATGCGTTTGCGAGCTGGACGCGACGCATGACGAAATCGCTCGCCGAGTTACGCTCACCGGCCGCTCTCCAGCTCTTTCACGCCCTTTCCGATCGCCAGGTTTTTGGGACGCAAAGACCCGGCGGCTAACGAGCGCCCCGCCCGACGTTCGATAAAGAGGAGACTGTAAGGACGCCGTAATGTCGAACCAAAAGCGAACCGCGTACTTCTCGATGGAGATCGCCCTCGATCCGGGCATGCCCACGTACAGCGGAGGCCTGGGCATCCTGGCGGGCGACACGCTCCGGTCGGCGGCGGATCTTCGTGTGCCCATGATCGCCGTCGCCCTCCTTCACCGTCGAGGTTACTTCTATCAACGCCTCGATCCGACGGGTTGGCAGAACGAAGAGCCCGCCCTTTGGCCGGTCGATGATTTCGTTGAGGAAGTGCCAGAGCGGGCGACCGTCACGTTGGAAGGTCGTGCCGCCCAGGTGCGTGCGTGGAAGCGGGACGTGGTCGGTCATGACGGGTTTCGCATCCCTGTCTTTCTCCTCGACACCGATGTGCCTGAGAACTCCGAGTGGGACCGGACGCTCACGCACTTTCTCTACGGCGGCGATGAGCACTATCGGCTCTGTCAGGAAGTCGTCCTCGGCGTGGGCGGGCTGCGACTTCTGCGAATCCTCGGGCACCACAAGATCGAGCGTTTCCACATGAACGAAGGCCACGCCGCGTTCTTGAGCGCCGAATTGCTCACTGAGCGCCTTCGCAACGGCGGCCGCACCGACATCACCGACGAGGACGTGGAGGCCGTACGCGAGCAATGCGTGTTCACCACTCATACGCCCGTCCCTGCGGGACACGACAAGTTCCCCATCGACGCCGTCGAGGCGGTCATGGGCCCCCATGCAATCTTCGCGAAAAAGACGTTGTATGAACGAGACGGCTTGTTCAACATGACCTGCCTCGCGCTCAACCTCAGCCATTTCGTCAACGGCGTGTCGCAGCGGCACGCCGAGATCGCCTCGCGGATGTTCCCGCAATACGCCATTCAGGCCATTACCAACGGCGTTCACGTTGCCACCTGGACGTCGCAGCCGTTCCAAGAGTTGTTCGATCGGTATTTCCCGAGCTGGCGACAGGACGCTTGCAGCCTGCGCTATGCCGAAGGCCTGCCGCCGCGAGAAGTCTGGCTGGCGCACCGCCGGGCGAAGGAGCGGCTGTTGTACTTCGTGAACCGCGCCGCGAACGTAGGCATGGATGTCGATGTATTCACTGTCGGTTTCGCACGTCGCGCGGCCACGTACAAGCGGGCAGGGCTCCTCTTTCACGACCTTGACTGGCTTCGACAGATCGCCGCCCAGACCGGAGCGTTGCAGCTCATCTACGCGGGCAAGGCCCATCCCCACGACCAGCACGGCAAGGAGCTCATCCAAAGTATTTTCCGGGCCCGCGACGCCCTAGGCGAAATGGTGAAGATCGCCTACCTCGAGAACTACGACATGGAAGTCGGCAAGCTGATGACGTCCGGCGCGGACGTCTGGCTCAATACCCCCCAGCCCCCACTGGAGGCCTCAGGGACTAGCGGAATGAAAGCGGCGCTGAACGGCGTCCCGTCGCTCAGTGTGCTGGACGGCTGGTGGAGTGAAGGCTGCGTGGAGGGGGTTACGGGCTGGGCCATCGGAGAACCAGCGTTGCCCGAGCAAGCCGACGACGCCGCGGACGCCTCGGCCTTATATCAGAAGCTCGAGAACGTCATCGTGCCCATGTACTACCACGACCGCGGCGGGTTCATCGATATCATGATTCACAGCATCGCCATTAACGGAGCTTTCTTCAACACCCAGCGGATGATGCAGGAATACGTGCTGAAAGCGTATTTCCGTTGACCGCGAGGCGCGGCGAGCGGCTTTCTGACTTCGACTTTTGCAGGCCCCCCGGCGCTCCCATAGAATAGATGAGTACCAGCGGGCGTGCGACCTGCGGATGGCTGAACGTACGAGGTTCGTCGAATGGCTCACATCGTAACCGAACGCTGCGTGGACTGCCGGTATACGGACTGTTGCGTCGTGTGCCCGGTCGACTGCTTTTACGAAGTGAGGTCTCCGGCGATGCTGGTCATTGACCCGGACACGTGCATCGATTGCGGGCTTTGCGTACCGGAGTGCCCGATCCAGGCGATCTGGCCCGCCGACGAGCTGCCCGACGTCTATTCCGAATGGACGGACAAGAACGCCGCCCTTTTTCCAGACGGAACGAAAATCAAAACCAAGAAAGACGCGCTGTCGGGCGCCCTACCTTTGGCGCAGATCCAGGCGCGGGAACACCAGCGCGGCTGGGCGATTCAGGAGCCCAAAGGGGCCAAGGCTGGGGCGGAAGGCGCCGGCGAGCCAGCCGGGCTTACGCCTGCCTCGGGGGTTCCCGTACCAGAAGGGCTGACGGGTTCGATTGCGACCATCTATCAGGCGATGGCCAATCCGCGCTTCCGGTGGCGCACGGTGCCCGGCGTCGCCAACGAAGTTCGGCTTCCCAAGGGCACCGTCGAGGGGGACCTTGAGAAGCTCGTTTCGCTGGGCCACGTTAAAAAAATGCCGCCCAAGACCAAAGGGCTGACCGCCTACTCCTCCGTCACTAAGGCGGCCTGAACGGATTCTGAGGAATCTAAAGAGAAACCGGCGGCGAGCAGTCCTCGCCGCCGGTTTTTCATTTTTGTGCGGCCTTCGAAAGACGTACTCAGCGTCCGGTAGGCCGTCCGGCGGGCTTCATTGGACGGTTCATTCGCGCCGGCTCGGCGATCAGGCCTCTGGTCTTCAATTCTTCCACGTTGAATCCGCGCGATCGGGCATAGTCCGGGGTCAACCGAATGGCCACGTCGCTGCGGACCACCCGGCGCTTGCCGTTGTGGAGCACGCTGAACGTCGTCTGTGTGGGCACAAGGTCGCTGCCGACCTCGGTGATGGTGAACTGCACTGACTCCAGCTCGTTATCCACCTCCGCCGTAAGCTGCTCGTGGTCAGCGATGAATCCTTCGGGCGGGGCGACTGTGGCCGTCACCGTCCAGTCCCCAACCGTCTCAAAGATGAAGGGATAAAGCTGCTCAGTGTTGTCCCAGACGATGAATTCCGGCTCGATGATCAGGAGCTCCGAGCCGGTCAGCCGCGTCGTCTTTCCAGGCTTCTTGCTGCCATCGGCGCGGACAATCTGTTGCAGGTGCTTGCGGTGGATTTGGCCGCAATGTACATCGCCGACGCTCACGCCGAGCGGATCAGGTAGCGTTGTTTTCGTCGCGTCACCCGAAACGACGATGTAGTTGCCCGGCAAGACGCCAATCATGCATTCGCCCGTGGAGTCGGTCGTGCAGCAATTGGCGGGCGTGCAATTGTCCCAGATGCACTGGTATTCCCGATGTGAAATGCCGCTGCACAGCTCTCGCGCGCAACTCCCCTGAGCCTTGTCGTAGGCGCACACTTCGATGCCCGCCAGCGGAGTTTTCGTTGATCCGGGGTGCGAGCCGCTGCCGACCTGGTGGCGCTGGGCGATCACGTGAATGTTCGCGCCGGCGAGCACCATCACGCTAACTTGGGCCGCGACGGTATTGCCGCAGTCATCGCTGGTCGAATAGGTCACCGTCGTAGGGCCGGCGGAGAAGCTAGACGGGGCATCGTTGGTCACCGGCCGAGGGCCGTCGCATGCGTCGTTCGCCGTTCCAACCGGCAGAGAAACCGTTTCCGTGCCGGAGCAGTCCTCATCGGTTACTGT
>Ga0187892_10010889_pt1 | contig 11343 bp, 10 predicted proteins | sample MA1701073metaG_FD_139345 | JGI IMG/M metagenome (GOLD analysis project Ga0187892, IMG submission 139345) | Bio-ooze microbial communities from a basaltic lava cave in the Kipuka Kanohina Cave System on the Island of Hawaii, USA - MA170107-3 metaG ... | reverse complement strand
GCCGCCCCAGCAGAAGGCGGCGCCGGCCGCGTCCAGCACGCACGTGTGCTCGCCGCCCGCGGCAACGAGCACGGCCGGATCGAGCCCGGTGATGCGCTCGGGCCGGTTCCAGCCGCCACCGGCGCCGCTTCGGTCACCCCAGCAATAGATGGCGCCTGGGGCGGTGATCGCGCACGCATGACGGTCGCCTGCGCTCAGCTGCACGTAGGGTCCGCCGAGCACAGGTTGCGGCGTGCGCGTTTCCGGCCAGCGGCACTCGGGGCACGGCATGACGCCCGTGCCGAGCTGGCCATAGGTCATGTCCCCCCAGCAATGCGCGGTGCCCGTGCCATCGAGCCCGCACGTGTAGGCGGCCCACGGGTACGCTTCGACGCCGTATTCCGGCCAGCGTATGAAGCCATCGACGGAGACGGCAACGAAGCGCGCGGCGGTGCGGACGGCGACGGGAACGCGGGATGCGATCGCCGTGCTGTCACCCAGCTCGCCGTACGTGTTGGCGCCCCAGCAGTAGGCGCGGCCACTCCACGCAACGGCGCAGGTGTGCCCGCCGCTGGCCGCGATGCTGGTCAGGGGAAGGTCGAGCGCGACCGAGGGCGGGATGGTGACATCGAGATCATCGACATCGATTTCGCCATCGGGGCCCGCCGTCTCCGTCGCGCAGGCGGCGGGAATGCCAAGCAGCGCGACGAGCGCGAACAGCTTGCGCAATTGTGGCTTCATCCTTCTGCTCACCGCAGGGGGCCGCTTGCTGCCGGTATTCTGCGTGCGGCCGAGGGAGTGTGGCAATGGCTGGAGGCGTTGCGCCGGAGTCTGCGCCGTCAGGCTGCGCGCCGGATCTCGCTCAACTTGTCGGCAACGCTCTGCGGCGTCTGACCGCACGATTTCAGCAATTGAGCCAGCATTGTCGAAGCGGACCGGCCGTCCAGCAGCAGCGCCTGCAGCAGATGTGCCGGCTCGACTTCTGCCGCCTGCTCCTGCTGTGCGATCCGAGCCGCGAGCTCGAGCGCGTGGCGCAGCCGCGATGTCCGGGCGCCCGGGCGTGGCGTGATCGTCTTCGGCCCCTTTCGCGTCGATTGCGTTACGACGTTGTCCACCGTATCGAAACTCAGGCCCAGCTCGCCGAACGTGCGCGCCACGGCGGGCTCCGCAGTCCGCGTCAGCGCCAGCAGGATATGCTCGGTGCCGGCCACATCATGGTGAAAGCGCGCGGCTTCGGTTTCTCCGGCTTCCAGCAGCGCGAGCGCGTCCGCGCGCAGCGTGCGCCGTGGCAGGGCCGGAAACCAGGTCCCATCGGGCCGGCACAGAACAAAGCGCACGGGCGCTCGCGGATCGCCGCCGCTGTCGACCAGGATCCAGCCGACGCCGTCCAGCACATAGTCCCGCGTCCATTGCTCGACATCATCCGACTTGAGGATCCACTGCGTCGTCTCATGCTCGAGCAGAATGGGCACCGGACCGTCCTGCGTGAACGGCGCCAGGATTTCCTGCACGCGCTTCTGCAGATTGCGTGCGCTCTGCTTGAACAGCGTCTTCTCCAGCTCCGAGCTTGGCGCATACGGCCAGGTGCCGAGCGCTCCGGGCTGCGCGAGCGGCGCCACTCGAATCGGCTTGGGCAGATGGGCCAGCGTGGTGATGACATCGGAGCGCTGCAACGGCAGCGGGTTGGGAAGCACGCGCCAGTAGGACCGCGCCGCGACGGCCAGAGCCGTTTGCACGAATTCCACGAGCGCGACCGTGATCTGGGCGGGCGCATCGGGTCCGCGCCGCATCGCGTCCTCATGCATGGCTATCACGCATCGCTGGATCGAGTTGCCGGATCACCGATCAATCACGCAGGGGGACAAGGCGTATGTTCAAGGATCGTCAGGGTACGCGCCACGCATTAGCCTGGGCATGCCGACGGCCAGTCGCAGCCGTTCCTTCGGGCTGCTGAACGATTGCGGCGTATACCAGTGCCTGGAAAAGGGTTTCGAGCGAATCGCGATTTCCGGGCGAAAGCTGTGTCCAGACCATTGCAATCAGATCGTTCCGGGGATCCACCCAGAAGTAAGTGCCGAGGAAGCCGGACCAGCGGTAGACGCCGATCGGCCCGGGTCGCGTCGCGCCCGCAGTGTCGAGCTTCACGGCAACGCCCATCCCGAAGCCGTACGTCGGGTCCGCAAGCGTGGCGGACGGTACGGGCGTCAGCTCGAGTGGCACACTGTTCTGCGTCATGAGCGCCACGGTTTCCGGCCGGAGAATGCGCGTATCGCCGAGGGCGCCATCGTTCAGCAGCATCTGTGTGAAGCGCAGGTAATCGTCGGGCGTCGACAGCAGTCCGCCGCTTCCCCACAGGAACCGCGCCTCCGGCTCGAACATCGGAAACAGCGCGTCGTTTTCGACCGCTTCGAGCGAACCGTCCGCACCCGGCGTGTAGACCGTCGCCAGCCGACTGCGCATGTCCGGCCGGATACGGAATCCGGTGTCGGGCATGCCGAGCGGCCGGAAGATCTGTTCCTCGAGAAATCGATCGAGCGACATACCCGACGCAACCTCGATCACGCGTCCCGCGACATCGAGACCCGAGCTGTAGCTCCAGCCAGTGCCGGGCGGGAACAGCAGCGGAATGCGCGCCAGCTGATCGGCAAACGCCTCGAGCGTGCGGCTGGCATCGTAGAGTCTTGCGCGGGTGAAGATCGTGTCGACGGGACTTGCGGTCAGGCCGTACGCGAGCCCGGATGTATGGTTCATCAGCTGTCGCACGGTGACGGGCGTGGCCGCTGGATCAAGCATCGGTGCGTCGGCCGTGCCGCCGGCGAACACCGCCACGTTCGCAAAGGCGGGGATGTACTTCGACACGGGATCGTCCAGCCCGACCCGGCCGTCCTCGATCAGACGCAGCAATCCGGCGGCCACCACGGGCTTGGTCATCGAGTAGATGCGATAGATTGCGTCGCGGCGCAGGCGGCGCCGGCCTGCCAGGTCGCTCCAGCCGGATGTGCGTTCGTATGCGATGCGGCCATGCCGCACGACCACCGCATGGAGACCGCTCACCTTGCCCGAGTCGACAAACGAATCGAGTGCGCGCGTGAGCCGGTCGAGCGCGGCCGGCGACAATCCCATTGTCTCGGCACGAGCCCGCGGCAAGGCAGGCCGGCTTGCGGATGCGCAGGCTGCGGCAAGTCCTCCGCAGGCGAAGGCGAACGCAGCCAGGAGGCGACACTCGAGCCCTGGATACACGCGCTTGCGTGCCGGTGGCGGCACGGAGCGACGCCGGCTCAGGCGGACCAGGCCAGAAGCTGCTCGATCGATTCGCGCAGGCCGGGCGTCTTCAGCTGCTTGCGACACTGGCCGCACAGTTTGCGGTGACGCAGGCTCTGCACGATGTCATCGCGGTTCTCGCAGTAGTCCATCACGCAGCCGCGTGTCGCGTCATGGAAGCCGATGTCGGCGAAGTATACGATGAGCTGGCCGAGCAGGAGAATGAGCAGGGCCTGGTCGAACGTGGCACCGGCCTGGCGCGCGTAGTCCCAGAGATCGGCGAGGGACAGGAACAGGAACCGCTCATCGATCTCGCTGGGCGCGGAGAAGAAGCCTGCCTCATCCCGCAGGCCTTCTTCAACGGCCAGCGGGTAGCGCGTCATGCAGGCGATCAAGTCCACGCCGAGGTATCGGTGCTCCTCGTAGAACGAGCGAGGAACGGCGCGCGTCGTGAAGTTGCGCTCTCCGTTGTACATTTTCACGACGCGCTTCAGTCGAGGCAGTGGCGGACACGTGAAGTGAAAGAAGTCCTGCAGCTGACTCCATTCGATGGCGAGGGTCACCAGGTTGGTCAGGCCGGCGTCGAGATCGGCAAGGCCGACGCGATACTGATAACGGGCTCCGCGGCGCGCCGTCCGTCGATCCGCCTCGCCCGTGTCGGGCTGCGGACGCCGGGCGCGCGGCACGAGCGCCTTGCGTAATTGCTTCACGCCTGCATTCCAGTCGGGAAACAGGTCGACGCGGTGAATATCGTCCAGCACGTCGAACGGCATCTGGCAATCGTCGAGCCGTACCGGCAGCAGGTACACCTCGTCGGGCGGCCATTCCTTGAGCACCTCGAGCGCATGGCTCAGCTCGCTGTTGCGGAACCCACGACCCGTCGAGGACCGGGTGGAAAGCAGAGCGACGAAGTAATCGGCCTCGCGGATGGCCTTGCGAATGGCCGGCCGCCACTGCATCCCGGGCAGCAGCGATTCGCGATCGAACCAGACGTGCGCACCCCGCAACCCTTTCAGGTCAGCATGGAGTCGCGCGGCCGAAGCCGCGTCTGTTCGTGCGTAACTGAGGAAGATCCGGCTCATCGCGTCGTCAGGACGGCGGCTCTTCACGTTTGCGGGACCGCTCGAACCTTCGATTCTGCCGCTAGTCCAAAGGTACCGTGCCCTCACCGGGCCGGCCAGTCACGGCCCTTGCACGCGGCATTGCAGACGTCGCAGGTTTGGAGCAAGCTCGCGCAAAGACCTCCACCGGCGAGGATTCTATGGCTATGCGTCGCGGACTGAGCGTGGCCCTGCTGGTCGCGGCTGTTTTCTCGTGCGTCGTCTGCGCGCGGCCGGCGAGTGCTCAGACCCGTACGCTGGATCCGGGAACGCGCATCCGCGTTCGCATGGAGCGGCAGACGGTCCGCTTCGTGGGACAGATCGCGGATACGCGCCCCGATTCACTGGTTCTGGCCGTACCGATGCTGGCCATCAAGCGCTGGACCGTGCCCGTCACGGACATTGCGGAGCTCGATGTGTCAGGAGGTCGCCGCCGCCTGACGCTGGTCGGACTGGGCGTCGGCATCGCGGCCGGCATCCTGATGACCGCCTCGTACAACAGCCTTGTTCAATCGCAGTGCTTCAGCGATTGCCCGAAGCGCGCCTCGGTTCTGCTCGGCGCGACTGCAGGCGGGCTGGTCCTGGGCACCGGTCTCTATTTCGTACGCGTCGAGCGCTGGCTCCGGATCGCGCTGCCCGGCCGGCGACCCGGTTAGCTCGACGCGCCCGCGGCCTTCAGCATCTCGCCGCACTTCTGATGGCCTTTGCTCGTCGCCCAGGCGAGCGGCTTCGACCACGACGCGCCGCCTGCATCCGGGGCCGCGCCGTGCTCGAGCAGCAGTTCCACCATTGCCAGCTGGCCCCACCGCGCCGCAACACCCAGCGGTGTCGAGCGGTATTCGTCATCGATCCGATCGACATCCGCTCCGTGATTCAGAAGCAATCGCGCCTTCCCGAGCGAGCCTTCGGCCGCCATGTGATGCAGTAGCGTGAAGCGGTGCCAGTTCATGTGGTCGGGCTCCATCCCGTGCTCCAGCAGGAACGCGGCCGTTGCCTCGTGCTTGAAGTAGTAGTAGGGTGCCCATTTCGACACGCGCGGCACGGTCGCACCGAGGCGCATCAGCATCGCCAGGACATCGTGGCGCGCGTCGTGCGCCGGACCCGCGAGGATGCCGTCACCCCACTCCCCCTCGAGCCAATCGGGATGGGCGCGAAGCAGCTGCTCCGCCTGCTCGAGCCTGCCCTGTTCGATGAGCCAGCCAATGCGATCCGTGTCCGAAGCTTGCTCGTGCCCGCCGTGCCGGCGCAGCAGCGCCGTCAGCTCGGCATCCCGTCTGGCCTGCGACATCGGCGTGCCGGATGAGTCGACGTCCGCGTTCGGATCGGCACCGTGCGCCAGCAACAGCTCGACGAGGTCGCGCCGCCGGTCATTGACGGCAATCCACAACGCCAGCCCGCGCGGCGCTCCCTCCTCCGGCAGGTTCGGGTCTGCGCCGTGCTCGAGCAGCTGACGTGTCATGGCCAGATCGCCGCGACGCACAGCGGCGGAGAGCACGCGGTGGTGGCAGCTGTCTTCGAAGTTGGCGTGGGATGCGCCGCGTGCAAGCGCGTCCGCCACGAACTTCGTGTCACCGCGCATTGCCGCAATGAAGATCGTGTGGCGTGCGCCGTGAGACAGCAGCAGATCCACGATCCGGGTGCGCACGCCCGGATCCGCAGGGAAGAACCAGTTCGGCATCAACGCGCAATGGATCGGCCGATAGCCATCGCCGCGCTCCGCGTCGGTGGCCGCACCGGCCGCGATCAGCGCCCGCACCACGTCGAGGTGTCCGTTCTTTGCCGCGTGGTGCAGTGGCGTGTCCCCGGTTTCGTCGCTCGCCCGAGCGGCCGCCGGATCGCGGGCAAGTTCGGACTCGACCGCCGCGAGGTCGCCCCGCGCCGCAGCCGCCCGCAGCGCGCGTGAACCGGACGCCGGACCGAACCGCTGCGTTAGCCGCGCACGAAGCAGCGCCACAACATCCTCATGACCACGATCCATCGCGAACGTGAGCAGCGATTCCTGAAACGGATAGCTGCGGTACGCCGGGTCCGCTCCATGATTCAGCAGATGCTCGGTGATGTCGCTGTGGCCCTCGCGCACCGCAAAATGGATGGGCGGCGTGTAGTTGTACTCGACTGTAGCGAGCAGGGGAACCCGCGAAACGAGTCGCCGGATCGCGGCCAGGTCGCCATCGCGTGACGCGACGAACATCCCGAACACGTCATCGGTCGAGGCGTCCGACCGACCGCCCAGCCTCCAGCGCCGGCCAGGCAGTAGCTCGACCGGCCGGATCAGGGGGCGCGGGGCAAAGCCGCCGCGGGCCGACTCGATGTGCCGTGTCAGTTTCGCCCAGCTCGAGAATCCGTATTCCCGCGCCAGGGCATACTGCGCGTGCGCGAGCCGGGCGCGACCCGCCGTATCCCCGTGCACGGATGCAATGCGCGCAACCGCGCCCGCCTCCCCGGCTCGCGCCGCGCGCAGCAGGTCCTTGGCCTGTTTTCGAAGTTGTTCGATGGAAGCGCGATCGGGAAGCTGGCGCTGCGGCGTGGGATCGGCGTCACCGCCGGGTCCGTGCGCGGACATGGGATCTCCTTTCATTCTCGCCCGTGTCCGCGTGTCAGGCTGAAAGAAGATCGATGTTGTGACCGGCAACCGCATTCAGGTGGGCTCGGCCCTGCCCGCGGACGGGATGCGCCCTGATGCGCGAGGGCCAACATAGAAACCGCCACGACCAACGTCAACGGAAGGGCGGAGCCAGTCCGGACTTGTGCTGCCAGCACGCTTCACATAGCTTTGACCCCGTCGTTTGGCTGCTCCCGGCGGGGCGCCTCCGCTTCCTGACCACCTCGCGGGACCTTGCGATCCGAGTCGCCGCGCCGCCACTCGGAGACTCCGGCGGCGCTCACCGCTTCCTCACGTCACGACCGGCACCGATGGGCACGGCAACACCGACCCGATGCGCTTGGCGTATACGCAAAGCCGTGGGGCCAATCGAGTGCGCACCGGTATGGCGCAGACGTCATTAGCATCGTCACCGACCGAGACACCTGGGCCGACCTCGTCATCGAAGCGTGCATCGCGCCAGCTCACATCGCGGAACGGTGGTCGTGGCCGGAGGCGCAACGCGTCAGCAGCCCGGGTCTCGCGCTGATTGCCGATGTGGAGACGCTGACCGACTCGATTCTCGGGGCATTCGATGTGTGGGCAAGCAAGGCCTGGCAGCCGCTGTGCGTAGTCTCGCTGAAGGCGGCGCCGGACGCCGGCGGATTCGCGCATCAGCTGCGCGACCAGGCGTTTCTCGGAATGGTTCAGGCGCACACGGGCAGCGGATACATTCGCGCTTTGCAGGCGATGCTGGACCGTGTTGTCAACAGCGACGCCTGGATTGCCTCGTGCGCGGCGCGATGGTTGGCCTGTCGTGAACCTGCGATCATCCGGACGCTGTCCGTAGGCGTAGAGATGATCTCAAGCCATCGCACAGTCACGCGGTGGGCGAGGTCAGTCGGGCTGAAGCGACGTCAGGATCTGGAGTCCGTCTTCGTCACACACGCACTGCCGCATCCCAAGTTGGTGCTCGAACGAATGCGCCTGGCGCGAGTCGTGCACATGGCGGAGACTACTCGCCCGCGGCCGTCGCGCGCTGAACTCGCCACGCAGTTTGGTTACTCGAGTGGCGACTACCTCGGCAAGCGCGCCCGCGCCATCACGGGGCAGTCGCTCGGCCAGCTCGTGCGGCTGGGAGCCGTCACGGTATTCGCTAATCCAGTGAGCGCTCCCCCGCAGAAAACAGCCAAGCCAAAATCGCCGTAGTCTGGGCCAGAATCGCCGTTGTTGCCTCGTTAACAACGTTCCAACTTGCATCTATGCCCGGGGCGGGGCCATGGACGCGGCACGCTCCGGGCTCTCCGCGTGGTCCGGCCGGGTTGCCTGCCGCTCTTCTCCCGCCAGTCCCGGATTCGTCAACGCAGCTGCGCAAGCGCCTGGGACGTCGGCCCCAGTCACTGGAACACTCACCCGCATTTCCCGATCGGAGGCAGACATGATTCGAGCAAGTGATGCCAGGTCGCAGACGACACTCGAGCCTGCGACACTGGAGTTACGGGTAGCGGAACCCGTGGTCGCCCAGATTCAGGCCGCACCGCCGCCGCAGCCAACCCCGATTCCGATCCCCGCTCCGATCCCGTTGCCGTTCTTTTTCGGCTCTCGCGTGATGATCTGGAAGCAGGATCCGACTGTGGCGGCGTTGGGGCGCCGGTTGGCGTTCATCCCCGAGCTGATTCTGGACGGACCGCAGAACGCGCGGATCGGCACGACGCTGGCCGGCACGACGCCCGTGGTGCGGCAGGCGAACGGCGACTTCATTTTCCCCACGTTCGCGCCTGAATCGGACTGCGTTCACACGTTCAGCGTGATCCTTCAAACGCTGCGCATGTGGCAGCAGACACGCGGCGGCGTGACGATTCCCTGGGCGTGGAATACCGGGGGCAACACGTCGCGCATTACGTGTCTGCCGCGCGGTTTCAATGGCGCGAATGCGTTCTACAGCCGGCTTCAGAAGACATTGAGTTTCGGGTTCTTCGTTCCGCAGGGCGGCGCGAGCCAGGTGTTCACCTGCCGTTCGCTTGACATCGTCGCGCACGAGACCGGCCATGCCGTCCTCGACGGCCTGAAGCCGGGCTGGCTCGGTGCCGGCAACGTGCCGCAGACCGGCGCCATGCACGAGGCGTTCGGCGATCTCAGCGCCGTGTTCCTCGCGCTCTCGCAGTTCGACCAGGTCGAAGCGTTCGTCGCCATGAGCAAGGCGAATCTCCACGAGAAGAACTTCCTGGCCGCCGTCGCCGAGGAGTTCGGCGCATCCCTGGTGCCCCCACGGCCGACCGGTCTCCGCAACGCGGACAATGACCTGAAGCTGAGCCAGGTGGGGAACCAGGTGCACTCCCTGTCCCAGGTATTCACCGGCGCGATCTACGACATTCTGGCCGATATCTTCGTGCACGAGCGCATCAAGCAGTCCGGCACGAAGGAGCTGACGCAGATCCTGTTCGAGGTCGCACAGCACCTTCGCAAGCTGTTGCTGGCCGCGATCGAGGCCGCACCCGCAGTCGGTGCCACGTTCGCTGATGTCGCCAACGGCCTGATCAACAAGTCCAAGGCGCAGGGCGATCCGCAGATCTACCGGGTATTCATCAAGAACCGGTTCACGGTCCGCGAGGTCGTCGTCTCGGCGGTACCGCTCGCCGCTGTGACCGAGCAGATTGCAACCATGGATTACGCCAAGGACAAGTTTGCGGCGGACAGTGACGACGACGGCGGGCTCGAGCCCGTGGATCACGTCTCCCTGACCAGGGGTGTCCCACAGGACCGCTCGGGCTGCTGCCACACCATGCAGTTGCCGGAATACGCGAGGTCCGAGAAGATTCTCAGCGCGGAACTGAAGGAGCTCGCGCTGGGCAAGGAGATCGTACTCGATGAGGCCCTGCTGGCCACCGAGTACAAGGAGCTGGCCAAAGCGTTTGCCTGATCGCATGGCGTCACGCCGATCGGGGCGGGCATTCCGCCCCGATCGGCAGCCTGCCGTGCGCGAGTTGCCGTGTCGAACACCCGGAAGGAGAGAGGTGAGGTGATTATCCAGATCTTTCAGTCCGGCGGATTCGCCGGCGATGCCGAGGTCGCCCTGGGGCAGCTCGACACCAGCGCACTCCAATCTGCCGAGCAAGCCCGCGTGATGCGGCTGACCGAGATTCTCGAGAGCCCACCCGAGGGCACGGTGCCCATCGGCGCGGACCTGGTCGAGTACCGAATCGAGGTCGCCGGCAACGGCGGTAAGAAGCGGACCATAGTTGTTCCGGATGACATGGACCCGCATAATCCGCTGCTGCAGTCCATCCGCGAACTGATCGAGATCGTAGCGAGGTTCTCCTGAGCCGAGCGGGAATCGCCCGACGCCGATTCACGCGCGCGGCCGCCGCCAGTGTTCTGCTGGCAGGTTGCACGGGCGATGCACGTGATCGAGCGCAGGGCGTCGGCGCGGATTCCACTGCGCCCCTGACGACAGTGCCCGCGGCACCACGGGAATCCGTGGCTTCAGGCGTTGACTCTCCGCAGCGGCTCCTTGGAGCTGTGCTCGTGGCCCGGAGCGGTGGCATCGCGGGGTACGACGATGAATGGCTGATCCATCGCGATGGCCGAGCCGAACGCCGCAGGGGTGCCTCGGCCGTTGGCCCGCAGATCGACCCGCAGACGCTGGACCGCCTGGCCACCACGCTCGCGGCGCTCATGTCACTCGACTTTCGAGAGACGGAAGCAACGGGCGCCGACTACGTCATGTACCAGGTGGACTATGAGGGTCGCCGCCTGCGCTTCAATGCGCAGACCGCCGACACCCGGTTGCACCCGCTGCGCGACGTCCTGGAAGGGCTGTTCTCGCACTGAAGCCTGTGTGCTTCGCGCTACCTCCCGCCCGCAGCGCGATCCACTCAGGTCGTCTCGGTTTCGGAACTCAACTGCAGGGGGAGCCTGATCGTAACACCGGTCTCAGGGCAGGTTGCCATCCACTCGGTAGTTCCACGCGCGTGCGTCCAGGTCAGCCAGTCGTGGAATTGCTCGCAGACCGGGCAGCGGCTCACGTGCGTGCGAAACTGCGGCAGCAGCTCGTGAAGCGACCGGACGATCGCCTGCCGAAGCTCCCGTTCGAGCGCCTTCCTGGGATGGTCTACTTCGTTCATGCTGTCTCCCTTTGAGGCGATGCGGCCGGCCCTCTCCACACGCCGGCCCGCTCGCCCAGACCACAATACACAGTATCGGAATCCCGGCTGGGCTCCACCGGTTCCACCCGGTATACAACTCGAGGTCAATACGCGTGCCACGGCCGCAGCGGCCTCGTAGACCAAGCTATTCTGTTGTGCTTGCTGGAATTGCGGCCGGCCCGCCCGAGCGTGCGTGCGCGCCTCCCCGGCGCGCGCGGCGTCTTGCCCTTGCGCTTCTACAGGTCGAAACCCAGTTTTGTAGAAGCCGGAGGGGAAG
>Ga0187892_10010888_pt1 | contig 11345 bp, 11 predicted proteins | sample MA1701073metaG_FD_139345 | JGI IMG/M metagenome (GOLD analysis project Ga0187892, IMG submission 139345) | Bio-ooze microbial communities from a basaltic lava cave in the Kipuka Kanohina Cave System on the Island of Hawaii, USA - MA170107-3 metaG ... | reverse complement strand
CGATAATCCCGAGATTTTTTCCGCCCCGTTCACGGGGCGACTGATTTCAGCCCGGCGATTCATCGCCGGGTGCGAACCGCGCGGCAATTGGCGGGCAAAGCCGGGTCCGATGCAGCGGGGCGCAGTCGGAACATCGTCAGTGGCCGCTTCGTCTGCTCTCGATAGCGTGCGTAGCCGCCGTACACCGCCATCAACTTGGGCCAGAGCTCTTCGGCGTCCTCGGTGCGCACCTTCTCTGCCCGACAGGGCAGCCGGCGCGGGCCGACTTGGATCGAGACATGTGGATTGGATCGGATGTTGTGCCACCAACCCGGGTACGATTCGTCGCCGCCGTTCGAAGCGACGATGACATAGTCACCGCCATCACGAACGTAAAACAGTGGCGTGCTGCGCGGCTGGCCGCTCTTCCGTCCCATCGTCGTCAGAATGAGGACGTCCTTGCCCACCAGCCGGCCACCAAGCAGTCGATAGAGCGCCGCATGGACAGCGAACAGGTTGACTCTCCCGGCCAACGCCTCCCAAGAAAGGGTGCCCGTCTTCGATGCCATCAAGAATCTCGTTTGCCCCCTTGCCGCGGGCCAGGAAGGCGACTCCCCTCGCCTGGCGCTATGACCTCACCGGTTGCCGATTGCCCAGCTCTGTCACCGCTAGGACGGCGCTGGCGATGACGAGGGTGAGCGCAAAGAAATGAAAGCTGCCCTCTGATAACGCATCATCGATGAAGACAACACCGCCGATGCCGCCGACCGCCGCCGCCAGTGGTACCACTGGTACGCGCAGCCATCGCAGAGCGCCAGCAGCAAGCAACCCTCCGGCGACAATGGCCGCTACTCCCGCTGCATGCCAGCCAATTGGACCACCAAAGGAGCTTGGCCCGTCGGGGTAGAGGGTTGTGCCAACCACCTCGTGAACGATTCCGACATAGCCAACGAGTGTCGCCGCGCAGCACGCCAGCACATTGCGGGGGGAGAGTGGTTGGTTCAGGTGGCGCATCAGATGTCACTCCCGTTCACGTCGTAGGCCGGCCGCCGAATCATTCCCGTGAGTCGACAGTCGACCCGACTATTCGAGTGCGTGCCGTCGAATGCCGCGGAGCATGTCGCGGCGAATGTACGCACTGAACGGTTTGATGAGCGCCCAGTACGGCGCGAAGCGCCAGCGTGCCGCCGCATCGACACATTTCACCCGTGTTTCGGTGCTGACCCGCGTCGCCATCGCACCAACGGGCTCACACAGAAGGTTCACGGCCGCTTTCGCCGTTCCGGGCTCGTTGAATTCGACGAACGCTCGCGCATCGGGAACGCGGATCATCGCCGCGGCCTCGTCCCACGCCCAGAAGCGACCCGCAACGCCCAGGACGACCTCGCGGCCCGGTACTTCGGCGAGCACCGTGAACCTTGCACCCGTCAGCAGCGACTGGAGCGTTCCAGCGGGCGCACGCAGGCCGCGCAAGCGAAAGAGCAGCCGCACGAGCACGGAACTGTCCACGCGGTACGTATCGACCGCGGTGGCTACGCTAGCCGCCGGCGCTTCAACTACGATCGCGTGACGATTGCCGTACTCGAAATCCGGCATGAGATCGTCGAGCCGCGTCACGGCATCATTGTGAGGGCGGGCTACAGCGGTCGCGGCGGCCACAGCGCAACCTTTCGTGCTCGCTGGCACGTCGTGGAGGGAGGCGATTCGCGCCTCAACCATGGGATACCCCATCCGCCCGCAGCGGCTGATCGCCCGTCTGCGGCTCTGCCGCAACCGATCCGGGCGACTTCGCTGCCTGGCGCCGCACCCGCAGCCACGTTTCCAGTGTGATCAGCGCCGCGCCGCCGACAACCGCGGCGCTGAACCACATCCCGTGCGTGGTGAGAATCGAATCGTGCACGGCGCGCAGCGCGACCGCAACCGCGACGCCCCCGGCGAGCGCACGAGCAGGCAGCTCGCGCCACACGAATTGCTGCCGTCCGGCGAGAATGGCGCCAAACGGCACCGTCGACGTCACCCGCAGATACGCGGCGTACGCCTCGCCCTTGCGGGCCAGGTACTTGCGATCCTGATGCCACGCGCCGAACACCGCAAGGCAGACGAAGCCCAGAGCAAAGATCGTCCCGATCAGCCGGCCTGCCAACAGCGCATGCGCCCCAAACACCAATACCACGCCCGCGAAGAATGGGTGCCGAGTGATGCGCTCGATGCCGCGGGGTGCGCCGGACCGTCCGCTGAACAGTGAGTACGGCGAACGCGAATAGGACTCGAACGATGCTGTCGCCAGGACGATTCCCAGCACAATTGCCATCATGAGACCACCGCGCACCAGCGGCGATCCTCCCAGCGCCAGACCCGCCCATCCCTCGGCTCGGTGGTCGGCGTAAAACCACACGGCCCACGTGAACAGCACCGCCGCGACGAGTGAGAACAACAGCGTAAACGTCCACTCGCCCAGCCGCGCCACCGCGCGGCGGCGCACCGCTGCGGTACCAAGACCAACGTGAGTTCCAATGAAGAGAAGCCACAACAGGGTCATCCCAATCGCCGGCTGCATTGCCCACCTCCGGGAAACAGCGTGATTTGTGACTATCTGAGTATTTAGAATATTCTAAATCTTCTGTCAAGTACGTTCACCGCGCCCGGCGGACGGCCAACGTTCCGCACGTTGTCGATTGACCGAAGATTCTGAGATTTGTAGACGTTCCATATGGCAATCGACCGCGCCGTGGGGATCTTCGTGGATGGCATCGGCACCGCCGCGGCCACGTCGGGCATATTGACGCAGCTACAAGGCCGCATCTTTGCGTTGCTGTATCTGCACCCGCGGCCGCTGTCGCTCGACGACATCGCGGCCGAGCTCGAGCAAAGCAAGAGCAACATCTCGGTGCAGATTCGCGGCTTGCTCGACTGGCATCTGGTGCGCCGCGTCCCGATCGCCGGCTCGCGAAAGGATCACTACGATGCCGCCACGGACTTCTGGCGGTTGATGCTCGAAATGCTGGAGCGTCGCTACCGCTTCAACGTCCGCCAGGTGCTCGTGGCCGTCGACGAGAGCGCCCGCGCCAGCGACGATGCCGGCAGCCCGGCAAGCAAGGCCGCCCGCGAACGCGCGGCATTCATAGCCGAGCGCCTGGAATCGCTGCGGGCCTTCTTCTCGGTGCTCGACGCCGGCATCGCCGCCTTTACGCAGGGCACACCCCTCTCGCCCGAAACACTCCAGAATGCTCAGCCGCGCTCCCGCGCGCGCACCCGATAGCAGCCGCCGCCAATGGGTGATGGGGTGAACGACCGTCCGCGGGCTCCTCGAACCAGTGATGGTGTCATTCTCGGCGCCTTTGCCGTTGCGACGCTGCTCCTCCACTTCGCGTGCAACAGCCGCTACGGCTACTGGATCGACGAGTTGTACTTCATCGCCTGCAGTGAGCATCTCGCCTGGGGTTATGTCGACCATCCACCGCTGATCGCGTTCATCGCCCGCGGATCACGGGCCCTGCTCGGCAACTCGTTGTTTGCCATCCGCTTCCTGCCGGCGGTTGCCCACGCCGCCTTGGTGTTTCTGGCGGGTTGGATCACGCGCATGCTCGGCGGGCACCGGTTCGCACAGGTGCTGGCTGCGGTGGCCGTGGCGCTGGCGCCGGTCTACCTGGCCTTCGGCAATCTCCTGACGATGAACGCCTTCGAGCCGGTCTTGTGGACGGCGTGTACGTTTCTCGTGATGAGAATGGTGGAGAGGGAACGGCCGCAGTTGTGGCTGGTCGTCGGTGTTCTCGGCGGCATCGGACTCTTGAACAAACACTCCATGGCGTTCTTCGGACTGGCTCTGATCGCCGGGCTCCTGCTTACCCCCGAGCGGCGGGTCTTGCGGAGTACGTGGATCGGAGTGGCCGGCCTCGTCGCGCTGGTCATCGTCGTGCCGCACGTGTGGTGGCAGATCGAAAATCGGTGGCCGACGCTCGAGCTGCTGCGCAACGCCCAACTGTACCAGCATCAATCGGTATCTGCCGCGCAGTTTGTGTGGGGCCAGATCCAGCTCCTCAACCCCTTGGCGCTCCCGTTATGGCTCGCTGGCCTGTATTTCTACGTCGCCGAAGAGCAGGGACGGCGATTCCGCTTTGTCGGGTGGACGTTCGTTCTCCTGTTCGTCGGCGGCATGATCATCGAAGCGAAGACCTACTACTTGGCTCCGGCCTATCCAATGCTGCTGGCGGCCGGAGCCGTAGCAATCGAACGCTGGGCAGGCTTGCGCTGGTGGAGGTGGCTGAAACCGGCGACACTTGCCCTCGTCGTGATCGGCGCAGTCCCGACTTTGCCGTACGTCCTACCGATCCTGCCGATCGAAATGGTGCCTGGCTATCTCGAGTGGCTGGGGATGCGCGAGGTCCGTCCGGAGCGCCGTGCCGTCGGCGACGTGCCGCAGTTGTTCGCCGACATGTTTGGCTGGGACGAAACCGTCGCCGCCGTCGCCAAGGCGTACGGAAACTTGCCCCCGGAAGAACGCGCACGAGCCGCGATCTGGGGCGTTGGCTACGGCGAAGCGGCCGCCGTCGACTTGCTGGGTCCGCCCTATGGGTTGCCACCAGCCATCAGCGGACACCAAAACTACTTCCTCTGGGGCCCGCGCGACGCTTCAGGCGAGGTGTTGGTCGCGGTCCGCATTCCCCAGAAATGGCTGCAACCATGGTGCACCCAGCTCGACGAGGTAGAAGTTGTGGAATGTCGCTACTGCATGCCGGACCGTCAGCGGATCGCGGTCAGCATCTGCCGTGGCCTGAAGGTGCCACTGACCGAGCTCTGGCCAAAGGTGAAGTGTTGGACTTGTGACCGTCCGGAGATTGGGCGGTGAACGCGTATTGTCGAGTGATCCCACGATGAAGGCGCGCACCCTTGCTCTCGCAATATTGGTCATGGGCACCCTCTTTGTCGCCGCACCCATTGGGTTGATCGTCCTCAACAGGGCCCTCGCCTGGCCGCGGTGGCAGAGCGGCGTCACGCGCACGGCAGGCGCCGTCTTGTTGATCGCCGGAATCGTCGTGGCGATATATTGCTCGCAGCTCTTCGCGCGCATCGGTGAGGGCACACCCGTACCCATCGAACCGCCGCGACATCTGGTGCTCAGTGGATTATACCGCTACACGCGCAATCCGATTTACGTGGCCGACGTCGCCATTCTCTTCGGGCTCTTTCTGCATCGCGGCGAGCTGACGCTGCTGGCGTATACGCTCGCGATGACCGGGGCTCTGCACGCGTGGATCGTCTGGCGCGAGGAGCCCGAGCTGTGCCGGCGTTTTGGTGAGGCGTACGTACGCTACATGCGCAGTGTCCCGCGGTGGATCGGGCGGGGCACGTGAAGTGGTCATGCGCTTCGAACGGGGCTTGGGGGCCTGAGGCTTGTCATGCAAAGCCCGTCTGCCCTGCCAAGGGGCACTACGCGTCGCTTGGTTGTGGAACGCTGACGCAGCGCACGCCCGTCCCGCTCAGTCCGCAGTAGACGTCGAGATTCTTGGCCAGGTACTGCTGGTGCTGGTCCGCGGCGTAGTGGAAGTCGGGGGCTTCAACAATCTCGGTCGTGATCGTACCAAAGCCTGCGGCGGACAGGTCGCGTTGATAGGCATCGCGCGATGCCTCGGCCGCTTGTCGTTGTGCGCTCGAGGTGCAGTAGATGACGGAACGGAACTGCGAGCCGACGTCGTCACCTTGGCGCATCCATTGAGTCGGATCGTGCCCTTCCCAGAAGAGAGCGAGGAGCTTCTCAAAACTCGTCTTCGAGCTATCGAACACCACCTGGACGACCTCCGCATGTCCGCTCTGGCCGGCGGCGACGTCCTCGTAGGTTGGGTTGGGCGTCGCCCCGCCGGCATAGCCAACCGCCGTCGTGTACACGCCTTCCGCCTGCCAAAAAAGGCGCTCTGCGCCCCAGAATCGGCCCATGCCACACAATGCGGTCTGCATGCCGGCAGGGAATGGCGGTTGCATCGGCGTGCCGAGGACCACGTGGCGCAGCGTGCCGTGACGGCCAGCCGTCTTCGTAAAGCGCTGCAATCCGTCGAACATCGCGCCCGACTGGACTACACGCATGCCGTGATGGAATTCCGAAACCAAGGCATCCGACAAATCCATGCTCCACTGGTCGTAGACGGCGCGCCGATCGCTGCGGAGACAGATTTGCGGACGCATCGCGAGGTCCTTGGCCAGCGCCACCGCCACCTCCAGCGTCTTGCCCTTCGGCACCAGGCGGTTGGCCAGCCCCATGCGAAAAGCTTCTTCGCCGGACACCCCCCGTCCGGTCAGAATCATGTCGAGCGCATGGCTCTGACCAATGAGTCGCGGCAAACGCACGGTGCCGCCATCCATGAGCGGCACACCCCAGCGCCGGCAAAAGACGCCGAAGACCGCATCCGTGGCGGCCACCCGCAGATCGCACCACAATGCCAGCTCCAGGCCCCCGGCAACCGCGTGGCCTTCCACCGCGGCGATCGTCGGCTTCGACAGCAGCATGCGCGATATTCCGAGGGGTCCGTCACCGTCTCCGATGACGCGATTGCCGCGCCCTTCGGTGATCGCTTTGAGGTCCGCACCGGCACAAAAGGTTCCGTCCGCGCCGGTCAGTACGGCCACGCTGAGCGCGTTATCGTCGTCAAAGCGCCGGAACGCCTCCGCCAGCGCATCAGCCGTCGGCAGATCGACGGCATTGCGGACGTCGGGCCGGTTGATCGTGATGATCGCCACATCGGCGTCGGTCTCGTATTGCACGTTTCCCATTGTAGGCATCCCTCGAGTCGAGAGTTGAGAATTGGGAGCTCTCCACTAGCCCGCATCACGTGCCACGCCATAGCAGCTGCGCACATTGTCCCCGAGCAACTGGGCGCGACCGGTCGGCTGCAACTTCTCCGCCAGCTCTTCCAGCTCGGCGATGTAATTGCCGGTATGGTCCGGGTGTGGGAAGTCCGAGGCCCAGAAGAATCGGTCGGGGCCGTACAGATCCATGAGCGCCGGGATGGTGCGCTCGTCCGGATCGCAGGAAATCCAGCACTGGCGGCGAAAATACGCGCTCGGCTTCTCTTTGAGCGGCAGCACGCCGCGCCCCAGGAGCGAGCTCGCATAGCCGTCCATGCGATCCAGCCAGTAGCCGATCCAGCCGCCACCCGACTCGAGGAGGACGAGCTTCAGGCGCGGGAAGCGGTCGAAGACGGCAAACTGGAAGAAGCTGGTGAAAGCATGGCGCACGGCGTCAGCGGAAGTCACATTGAGGAAGAAATGGGCACCGTGCAGGTGCTCGAAGCGGCCGGGGACGGCCCACTTGGGCTCAAAGGTCGGATGGATGGCCAGTGGCACGTCGAGATCCTGCGCCGCGGCAAACAGGCGATCGTGGTCGGGATGGCCGTGGGCTTTCCTGGTCATGGTGAACGGCGCCACCCAGCCGCCGCGTGCGCCGTCACCGACGGCCCGTGCGAGTTCCTGCGCGGCGGCCTCCGGGTCGCCGAGCGATAAATGGGCAATCGGAATGAGCCGACCGCCGCTGTCGGCGCAGTAGTCGATGATCCAGCGATTGTACGCACGCGTATAGGCTTGAGCGAGGTCGAGGTCGGTGCACTCCGCTTCCCAGAGCACGCCGAGCGTCGGATACAGAAAGGCTGCCTCGAGGCCTTCTTGATCGAGTCGCTGTAAGCGTTCGCGCATGTCCATGGCCCCGAACGACGCGCCGCGCACGTAGGTGTGATCGGGAGAGGGCAACACGTCGACGATGTTGCGGTCCATCCCGCCCAGCATCCCGAGCATGCCACGCCGCACCATCTTCGAGGGCGTGCCGTCGATTTCGAGGTATTCCAGGCCCTGCGCGTCGGTACGCAAGCGCAAGGCACGCTGGCGATAGCGCGGCTCCAGATATCGTTCCCAGAGATCGGCCGCTTCGAGGATGTGGCCGTCGGCATCAACGGCACCAGAAAACGCCAGTTGTCGCATCAGCAAACTCCCTTCTGTGCGGCCGTCGCTCTGCGTCGCTTCGCGATCGCTGCCGCGCCCGACCGGAGTGCCGGCAGATCCGCCGCCGCGATCTGCTAGCGTTGCAAGCACACGGTCGACGAGCGCTTGTGGCGCGTCATGAAGCGGTACCCTCGTCAGCACCGCATCCAGTTCTCCGAGCGCCGCCGCGAAGCTGCGGCAGTCACCGCATTCGCGCAGGTGGCTGTCGGCTTCTGCCGACAACGCACCGCTCCCGTACTCGGCCAGATCGTCCTGCAGTCTCTCACACATCGGCTTCACGACGACACCTCCCGCCGCAGCGTCGCCTGACGCCGCACGAGCGCTTGCGCCAGAGCGATGCGGGCTCGTCTCAGATGGGTTTTGACCGTATTGACCGGCATGCCAAGGGCGCTGGCCACCTCATCGTGCGGCAACTGTTCAATGCAGCAGAGCACCACCACCTCGCGTTGGGAGGCCGGAAGACCCGCAATTGCACCTTCGACCCAAGCAGCGGTCTCGCGCGCCTCGGCCATTTGATAGCTATCGGGCACGACGTCGTTGGGCGGCCGCGCGCCCACCGTGACGCCAATGTCGCGCACGCGCGCTCTGCGGTAATGGCTGCGCACGGCATTCGCCACGATCGTGAACACCCACGGCTTCACCGGTCGATCGGCTTGATAGGTTGCGGCGGCGCTGTGGATGCTAGTGAAGACCTCTTGGAACAGGTCGTCACGGGCCGCGGCCTCAACCCCGCAACGCAGTAGATAGCTATAGACGGGCGCCCGGTAGCACGCGACAAACTCAGCAAAAGCGTGCGCATCACCGCTGCGATGGCGCACCAGCAGCTCCCCTCCCTCCGGGGAGCGCGCCACGTCAGGGCTCGTCGCGACGGGCGGAGGGCGTGTCATCGCGCCACGCTGGGGCAACCGGTGAGCAGTAGCCACATTCTGTAGTACGCGCTACCCGCGATCCAGGTTTCAGAAAAGTGGGGTCGCCGGGATCGTCGTGTGGAGGCTCGGCCAGCATCACGGACAATGCAGGGCCAGATTGCGGGCGATCACCAACTCCTCAATCGTCACAGCACCATCACCCGTCACATCCAGGGTTTCGCAGTTGGCTAGCGAGCTTTCTCCCAGGGCGATAGCGACGCCGCTCAAGACCTCGTCGATGGTGACATGCCCATCTACGTCGCAATCACCCGGGCCCGTGGGAACGAGCAGCTCGCCATCGACACAGGATGCCGGCAGGCGCAAGCCGGTTGGATGCACCGCGCTCGGCTCGGCGCAGGCAAGCCGATGCGTGCCGGGGCAGGCGTTGTCGAGCACCAACATTCTGCACTGATACAGCAACCCATTCGGAAACGGCTCGGTGCTGTCGGCGGCAAACAGAATCCCACGTAGGGATCCACAGTCGATGGACGGCGTACAACCGACTGGACGCAGCGTGAAGCTCGCGGGAACCACGTTGAAATCGGGATTCCTCATGCAGTCGGGCCGTCCGTTCGCCCTGAGTGCGGCCCTGACGCCGAGCGGGAGGATGATGTCATTCTGCATGCCCACGACGCCTTGGCCCGTTCCGTCCCGCAGGCTGACGGCGATAGTGGCGGTTCGGTCTGGACCGGCGACAGCCGACCCGACAATGATCTCGGCAGTCGAGGTGTGTGGGGTCCCCACTTGCAGGCCAGCCACGGAGCGTGAGAGGGCAAGCAGGCCTATGAGGCTGAACCACGTGACGCGCATGGCGAACCTCCGTTTGCGAGGGTGGCAACCTGGTCGACGTAGCAACAGCATTTCCGCGAAAATCAACTAGCAGGAAGTGGCTGTCAGCTGTAATCCTTCAGCTGGGGCCAGAGTTCACGCAAGGGTCGGCGCGGGGAGCGGCATACGTAGATGGTCTTGCCCTGGAGCAACGGCATACAATAGCGGCACCCGACCGTTGTGACCGGCGCGACATCCGCAAACCACTGGCGCAGTGGTGTCTCCGAATCGGAGACTACTAACATGACTTCCCCTGAGTAGGGCTCGGTTCCCCACAACCAGTAGTTGTTGTGCGTACCAATCGCCCCCGGCAGGCCCCGTTGCCTGCCGAAGAAGTTGAGCGCTGCTGTCTCTCCGAACGTGCGGGCCAGAATCCCGGCCTCCTCCTGCTCCTGCGGCGGCAACGACGCGTAGGCGCCAGCAACCGCGTCGGTCAGCTCGGGCCAGCCGAACTGAAAGCCGAATTGCGGCGGCAACTCGCCTTCTTCGAACTCAGTAGCGGGACGCGGCACACCCAGCGCATGCTCATAGGCCACGAAGCGATGCGGTGCGAGGAGCGGCAAGACCAGCGGCGCGGATATTGCCCCTGCGATTACCTCCAAGCCCACGGCCACCGGCACCACCCATCGCCAGCGGCGGCGCTGCGCGACCCGCTCGACGGCCACACTCCCCAGCGCAAACGCGATCGGATACGCCGGTGCGAAGTAGTACGCGCGAGCATTGCCGCTAGCAGCAAGCACGACGAACACGGTGACCCAGACCCACGCTAGCAGGCGATATGGCCGAGCGCGGGGACTCAGAAACCCATAGACCACGCCCCACAAAGACAAGATGCCCAGCAGCGGGTGCATGGCGCGAAATTGCTCGCGCGCGAATGCCAGCGTGGGCTTGCTGACCATGACCTCACGCATGCCGTTACGCATGAACTCCAGAGTCGGCCAGTCGTGCTGCACTTGCCAAACGAGATGCGGCGCCCACAGCGCTGCCGCAATGAGTCCCGCCAACCACGGCCACGGGGTCAGCAGCCAGCGGCGCTGCGGTGTGAGCACCAATCCGACGGCCAGCGCAATGCCGAGCCAGAGAACACTCCACTTGTTGAGCAAGCCCAACCCGAGCACTACACCGATTAGAAGCCACAGCCGCGGGTCCGCCCCGTTCAGCAGGCGGAGCAGGAGATAGATCGCCAATGCCCACAGCAAGAGATCGAACACGTTCATCGAGTAGTAGCCCGTGGTGAACAGAATCACTGGCGATATGAGAATCGCGAGCGCGGCCAGTCCTTGCGCGGCACGTCCACCACCGAGCTCACGCGCCATGAGCCCCGTCACGATCGCCGTTACCGCACCGGCCAGGGCTGCCGCCAGGCGCAACGCGACCAGGGAATCACCGATCGTGGCCCGCACACCGCGCAACAGGAGAATCGACAAGGGCGGATGGTCCACATACCCCCACGCCGGATGGTCGGCACAGTCGAGGAAGTAGAGCTCGTCGGCGCTGTAGCCGTAGCCGATCAACGCGCTCGAGAACAGGTGGAGGCCGATCTTGGCGAGGCCGAGCCCAATGAGCAGCCCCCACGCAACCGGGGCGCGACTCACGGTTGGACCGGGCGCCGAGCGCTCAGCACCAGCCAACGGAAGCACCGATGAT
>Ga0187892_10010887_pt1 | contig 11347 bp, 10 predicted proteins | sample MA1701073metaG_FD_139345 | JGI IMG/M metagenome (GOLD analysis project Ga0187892, IMG submission 139345) | Bio-ooze microbial communities from a basaltic lava cave in the Kipuka Kanohina Cave System on the Island of Hawaii, USA - MA170107-3 metaG ... | reverse complement strand
GCCTGCGCCGCCGAAGCGACGGCTCCGGCGTCGCGAAGGCGCGGCCTCCGCTCATGGCAGTCCACTCGACTCCGGCGGCCCCCGGGCCGCCTTCGCTCATGGCAGGGCGGGGGGGACTCGAACCCCCAACCCCCGGTTTTGGAGACCGGTAGTCTACCAATTGACCTACCGCCCTCTGCCCCGTCCGAGGGGGAGGACTACTTTTTCTTCTCCTTATGGCCCACCCGCTTGCGGCACTGCGGGCAGAACTTGATCAGCTCCAGCTTCGCCTGGATCTTGGGGTTCTTGGTCGTGCGGTAATACCGCGTCCCGCACTCGCCGCATTCGAGAAAAACCCACTCGCGTACCGGCATCGTTCGCTCCGCGCTCTACTTGAGGATCTTCGTGACGACCCCCGACCCTACCGTCTTGCCGCCCTCGCGGATGGCGAACCGAAGGTTCTGGTCCATGGCGATCGGCGTGATGAGCTTGACCGTGATGTCCGTGTCATCGCCGGGCATGCACATCTCGACGCCTTCCTTCAGCATCACTTCGCCGGTGACGTCCGTCGTCCGGAAATAGAACTGCGGGCGGTACCCCTTGAAGAAGGGCGTGTGCCGCCCGCCCTCGTCCTTCGACAGGACGTAAATGTGCGCCTCGAAATCCGTATGGGGCGTGATCGACCCGGGCTTGGCGATGACCATCCCGCGCTCCAGGTCGTCCTTCTCGACGCCGCGAAGGAGGACCCCGACGTTGTCCCCGGCCTGCCCCGTCTCGAGCTCCTTGTTGAACATTTCGACGCCCGTGATGACGCTCTTGCGCGTCTCGCGCAGGCCGACGATCTCGACGTCCTCGCCCACCTTGCCCACGCCGCGCTCGATGCGGCCCGTGCCCACCGTGCCGCGACCCTTGATCGAGAACACGTCTTCGATCTGCATGAGGAAAGGCTTGTCCACCTCGCGGACCGGCAGCGGGATGTGGTTGTCCAGCGCCGCCAGCAGCTCCTTGATCGGCTTGATCGACTCGGGGTCCTTGGGATTCTGAAGCGCCTTGAGCGCCGAGCCGCGCACGATCGGAATCTTGTCGCCGGGAAACTCGTGCTTGGTCAGGAGGTCGCGAATCTCCATCTCGACGAGGTCCAGGAGCTCCTTGTCGTCGACGAGGTCCACCTTGTTGAGGAAGACGACCATGGCGGGCACCTGCACCTGGCGCGCCAGGAGCACGTGCTCCTTCGTCTGCGGCATCGGCCCGTCGGCCGCGGAGACGACCAGGATCGCGCCGTCCATCTGGGCGGCGCCCGTGATCATGTTCTTGATGTAGTCGACGTGGCCCGGGCAGTCGATGTGCGCGTAGTGCCGCTTTTCGGACTCGTATTCGACGTGAGAAATCGCGATCGTGATGATCTTCGACGGGTCGCGGCGGCCGTCCTTCTCGGACGCCTTGGCGATCTCGTCGTACGACTTGAAGGTCCCCGTCCCCTGCGCGGCGGCGACGGCCGTGATGGCGGCCGTCAACGTCGTCTTGCCGTGATCGATGTGTCCGATCGTGCCGACGTTGACGTGGGGCTTGGTCCGCTTGAACTTTTCCTTCGCCATGATCGAGTCTCCCTCTTTAGCTTCCGACTATGTTGTGCTTCTCTCCTCGCCGTGATATCGACTCTCGTCTTCGCCTTCCGCGCGGCCCTTCGACTCGGCGCTGTGGCGCCTCGCTCAGGGCTCCACCTCGACTCGGCCGCCCGTGCTGCGTGCACCGAGCGAGGCCGGCGAAGCCGGCCGAGTCGAGGTGGCCTGCCCAGCCGTAGCTCACCGGCTTGTCCGCCTTCGCGGCCATGCCGTTGGCTTCGGCGGGACAGCCTTCGCTCGACCTCCGCTGCGCTCCGGCGAGCGAAGGCTGGAGCTGGGGACGGGGCTTGAACCCGCGACCTCGTCCTTACCAAGGACGTGCTCTACCGCTGAGCTACCCCAGCACGGAGACAATAGGGCCGCCGTTCCTCAGTAAAAGCACGTTAATGGGCGGAATCGCGGGGCGGGTTTGCCGGTCCCCAAAAATGCCACTCCAAGGCATAGAATTATAGCAACCGGCATGCCAATGTCAATAATTCCGCCCCTAATTCCAAAAAAAAGTTCCGGCCAAGCCCCCTCCGTCCCGCCCCGAATCTGACGGTTTCGACCGGCGGCGCTTTCAGCTTTCGTGAAGGCCTGGAGCAGGGGACCCGCCTTCGCCCAAGGCTTCCCGCCGAAGCTCGCACACCCACGACACCCGCGAGCGGTTGGAGCGGGGGACGGGATTCGAACCCGCGACAACCAGCTTGGAAGGCTGGTGTTCTACCCCTGAACTACCCCCGCGAATTTTTTTCGGGACGCACGTGAAAGGCTTGTGCGCCCCGAAAAAAACGGTTCCCTTTTCGACTCCTCGCCTGCATGTCCCCAAACACCTCCGGCCAAACCGATGCTTGCACTGAGCAACGAGTCCTTGACGGCGAAGCCGGCAAGGCGAGGAGTCGAAGTGGGCTGGGAGGGATTCGAACCCCCGAAGGCGTGAGCCAACAGATTTACAGTCTGCCCCCTTTGGCCGCTTGGGTACCAGCCCCAACCCGATGCCAGACCGCGCAATCCTGACTCCTCCCGTCCCCGCCCGCAATCTGGAAGACTCTCGCTGGAATCCGGTTGGAGCTGGCGGTCGGACTTGCACCGACAACCGCCTGTTTACAAAACAGGTGCTCTGCTCTTGAGCTACGCCAGCTTGTGCCGAGCCTGTCGAGGCCCGGTGCGAACCTAACGGGACACGCTCCGTGTCGCGTCGGGCGAAATTCTAGGCCCGCCCCGTAAACGGGTCAAGGGGAAATCCGTCTCCTCTTGAAATCGCTCGAACCCCAAACGACGAAGCGATTTCAAGAACCGCCTCCCGGCTCGCCAATTTGCTGAGAATCGCCGCTTGACCGATGCGTCTAAACATAGGAAGATTCGACGATATGAGTAGAAGCCCTCACCTGACCCTGGGAAAACTCATCATGGCCGGGCTCCTGGCGCTGGTCGTGGGCTACGGCTGGGCCTGCTTCGAGGCCAAACGCAACCCCTTCGACATCCTCAAGCTGTTTGCGAGCACGGAGCCGGAGAAGCGCGACCCCGCTCCCCCGTCCACGCCGCGGAAGGACCCCGCTAAACCCGACCCGGTCCCCCTCAAGAAGGAGACGCCGAAAACCGAGCCGGTCGCCGTGAAGCCCGCCGATCCCGTCCCCCCGCCCGCCCCCAAACTGTACTCCGTCTCCGAGATGAATCTCCTCTTCGGCGCCCTCGACGACCACCTCCGCCGGGGACGCTTTTACGAGGCGGGGGAACGGCTCAAGACGACCAGCAAGCTCATGATCCCCCCCGAGCACGCCTCCCGGTTCGGCCAATACGAGATTCGCGTCCGGACCTACAACGACCTCATCCGCGAGACGACCAAGGGCGTCGCGATCGAGATGCCCAAGATGACCCGGATCCTCATCCGGAACGCCGGCAAGCTCATCGTCAAGGTCCTCGGCGAGGACGGTTCATCCGTCTACTACGAGACCATCACGGGCATCAAGTCGAAGATCGGCCGGGACCAGACCGAGAGGATCGAGCCCCTCGATCCGGTGTACGCCAACGCCGAAGTGACCCTCGAGCTCAAGAACCAGTGCAAGTACAAGGGCCTCTTGGTCGAGGGCGAGCCCGGGAAGCCGTTCGCCTACACCGAGATGCCCGGCCGCAAGGTCACGGGGCTCCAGTTCTTCGAGCTCGCGGACTTCTGCGCCCGAAACGGGGCGAACGACAAGCTGCCCGCCCTCTTCGATCAAGCCCTCAAGCGCGACCCGGACCTCCTCAACACCGTCCACGAGGCCAAGGCGGAGCGGCTCGTCAACGTTCTCCTCTACTTCCTCTCGATCAACGCCACGGCGGACGCCACGACGACCTACGCCATGCTTCAGGAGCGGTACAGAACGACGAAGGCCTTCCGCGAACAGGTGGAGACGGATGCGGATGTCCGGATGGCGCTGGGGGGCCCCACGCGCAAGCCGGCGTCGGATCCCGTCGCGCGCGTCGACCCCAAACCGCCGCCCGCCGACCCGGAGCCGGCGCCCAAACCTACCGACCCGCCCAAGCCCCCGGAACCCTCCAAGCCGCCGACCGACCCCTCCACCCAGCGCCCCGTGGCCGAGCGGTCCGCCAATCCCACGGCGGTCAATCTCCCCGAAGGCCTCCCGGCGCGCGTCGCCCAACTTGTCTCCCAGGGCGACCGCTACTTCGACGAGGCGATGCGGCACCTCCAGAGATCCGACCCCAACGAAAACCCCGAGACCTGGGCGGAGGAAAACAAGAAGGCCCTGGAGTTCTTCAGCAAGGCCAACCTCGAGTGCTACTTCCCGGCGCAGGACCTTCTGCCCAACGGCGGCATCCCGCAGTCCCTCCTCGACCGCGTGCGGGAAACGACGCTCCGCTCGTCGCTCTGCCGCAAGCGCAGCGTGAGGAAATAACTGAGACGTCCTCTTGAAATCGTCTCGCCGTCTGGGGTGCGGACGATTTCAAGAAGGATCTTTTCGGAATCGTCCGAACCCGATTCCATGGGATGCCGAGACCTCCCCTCGAAATCGCTTCGCCGTTTTGGGTTCGAGCGATTTCGAAAAGAACCTTCTCGGAATCGTCCGAACCCCGATCTTCGGAACGAGGAGGTTTGCCCTCGAAATCGCCTCGCCGCTTGGGGTTCGGGCGATTTCGAAAGGAATCTTCTCGGAATCGTCCTACCCCAAGCCACGAGACGATTCCGAGGTGAGGACTGGGCCTCGTGGGTCCGTCTCGATTGGACCTAAATCCCATAGCGCGTTGGGGTCGGTTGACATTGGTTCCGGGGAGGCCTATACTTTATCCTGAGGTAGGGAATCATGGCCTCCGACCCTCGCGTGACTCGCCCTCCGGACCCCGCCCTGGAGCTCCTCGAGGAGCGCATCGCGTACCTGGAAAGCATGAAGTGGTTCCAGGACGAGATGGTCAAGATCATCCGCGTGTACACCTCCAACGAGTCGACCACCTCCGAGCGGTGCCTTCAGGAAATCGTCAACTTCATCGGGCGCAAGTTTGAACTCTACATGGTGAACATCCTCCTCGTGGACGAGGGCTCCCGGGATCTCGTCCTGTACGTCTCCGCCGGCGAGGAAGGCCTGAACCCGGCCCACAAGAACTTCCGCATCCCGCTGGGGTCCGGGCTCTCGGGCCACGTGGCCAAGACCGGGGAGACGATCCTCATCAACGACGTGTCCCGGGACCCGCGCTTCATCCAGGGACCGCTCCCCAAGACCCAGTCCGAGATGTGCGTCCCCATCAAGATCAAGCACCGCATCGTGGGAGTCCTGGACCTGCAGCACGCCGTCCGGGGGCGGTTCAAGCGCGACTTCGCCCAGATGATGGAAGACATCGTCCTCAACATCGGCTTCGTCCTCGAGACCAAGCAGCTCTACGACGACCTCAAGCACTACAACGAGGAGCTGGAGAAGAAGGTCGAAGGCAAAGTCCAGGAGCTCCGGAAGTCCGAGGAGCGCTACCGCGCGATCGTGGAGAACGCCGCCGACTCGATCTTCGTCACCGACGCGGAGGGCCGCTTCACCTGGGTCAACCGTTCCGCGTGCGCCCACCTGTGCTACTCGCGGAACGAGTTCATCGGCATGAACATCAGCCGCGTCGTCAAGAAGGGCCACATGCACAAGCTGTACACCGCCCTCCGCGAAGCGCTCGAAGGCCGGGACGTCAAGCCGATCCAGCTCGAGGTGATCACGCGGGACGGCGAGGAGCGCACCGTCGAGTTCGCCTGCACGGGCATCCGGGACAACGGGCGGGCCACCAGTGTCGAAGGGACGTTCCGGGACATCACCGACCGGGTGGTCATCGACAAGCTCAAGAAGAACTACATGAAGTCGCTGGAAGAGGCCGTGGTCGAGCGCACGAGCGAGATCAAGGAAACGCAGCGCGCGGCGATCCTCGCCATCGCCACGCTGGCCGAGTCGATCGACGACGACACGGGAGGCCACCTCCAGCGGATCCGCCTCTACTGCAAGGTGCTCGCGGAGGAGCTCCGCCAGAACTCGCGGTACAAGGACTCGATCACCGAAGACTACGCGGAAATGATCTTCGACCTCTCGCCCCTCCACGACCTGGGCAAGGTCGGCATCCGGGATTACATCCTCCAGAAGCCGGACAAGCTCACGGCCGAGGAATTCGAGAAGATGAAGGACCACGCGGAGATCGGCGCGCGCGCCCTCCGCATGGCGGGCGAGATGATCCACCGGGAGTCCATTTTCTCGATCGGCGAGATGATCGCCCGCTTTCACCACGAGAAGTGGGACGGGTCGGGCTACCCCGCCGTCGAGATCAACGGCGAGACGCGCCCCCTCCGGGGCGAGGAGATCCCCCTCTGCGCGCGGATCGTCGCGCTGGCCGACGTCTACGACGCCCTCACCTCCAAACGGCCCTACAAGATGCCCTTCCCGCACGAGAAGGTCCGGGAGATGATCCTGGGCCAGACCTCCAAGCATTTCGACCCCGAGGTGGTCCAGGCGTTCGTGCGGCGCGAGCAGGACTTCCTGAAGATCCGCGAGCAGTTCCCCGATACGCACATCCCCGAGGGCCGCCCCTTCGAACTCCCGGCCCGCGACCGCGCATGATTCACCACAAGGACACAAAGGTCACGAAGGCGGGGCGGAAGGAAGCCTTTGTGCCCTTTGTGTCTTTGTGGTGATTCTTCGTTCTTTGACCGAAAGAAGGCCGTGGTACCGAAACGGAAAGGACACGGGCGGACGATCGAGGGCGACTACGCCGGCGACGGCCGCCGCTTCGCGATCGTCGTCAGCCGCTTCAACGAGTACATCACCTCCAAACTCCTGGAGGGCTGCGAAAACACCCTGAACCGCCACGGCGTGAAGCCCGAGCAGATCGACGTGGTCTGGGTCCCCGGGTCCTTCGAGATCCCCACCGCCGCCCGCGCCATCGCCCGCAAGCGGGCCGCCGACGCGATCGTCTGCCTGGGCTGCGTCATCCGCGGCGACACCCCCCACTTCGACCACGTCTGCCGCGAGACCGCCAAAGGCATCGCCGAGGTCGGTCGCCGCACGGGCGTGCCCACGATCTTCGGCGTCCTCACCTGCGAGACCCTCGAGCAGGCGATCGAGCGCGCCGGCACGAAAATGGGAAACGCGGGCCGCAGCGCGGCGATGGCCGCCCTCGAAATGGCCAGCTTGGTGAAGAAGCTCTGACGTATGCGCAAACGGACGCAAGCCCGCGAGCTGGCCCTTCAGCTCATGTACCAGCTCGACCTGCGCGGCCCCGAAGTGCTGGACGAGATCGAAGCCTACCTCGGCCAGAACACCGGCGACACCGAAGTCCTGGACTTCGCCAAGGACCTCCTCTTCGGCTGCTGGGAGCGCCGCGCCGTCATCGACCAGAAGATCGAGGAGGTGGCCAAGAACTGGCAGATCAGCCGGATGGCCGCGATCGACCGGAACATCCTCCGCCTGGCGACCTACGAGCTCCTCTTCCGCGACGACATCCCGCCGCTCGTCACGATCAACGAAGCGATCGACATCGCCAAGAAATACTCGACGAAGAACTCCGGCCCGTTCGTGAACGGCATCCTCGACAACATCCGCCTCAAAGCGGCGCCGCCGCACAAGCAGAAGAAGTAGTTTGGAGTTGAGAGTCCTGAGCTGGTAGACTCCGTTGCCTTGACTCCACACTCCGAACTCCAGACTCCGAACTGACCGATGGGACTCTTCAGCGGCTTCTTCGAGAAGTTCAAGAAAGGGCTCGCCAAGACCAAGGAGGTCTTCACCAGCCCGCTCAAGAAGATCTTCTCCGTCTTCCGGAAGCTCGACGAGTCGACCCTCGCCGAGATCGAGGAGGCGCTCCTCACGGCCGACTTCGGCGTCGAGGCCACCCAGAAGATCATGGACGCCCTCCGCGCCGCCTACAAGCGCCGCGAGATCGAGACCACCGACAAGGTGCTCGACTTCCTCAAGTCGGATCTCAAGCGCCGCCTCTCCGAGAAGGGCAACGACATCCTCTGGGCCCCCGCGCCGCCCACGGTCATCCTCGTCTGCGGCGTCAACGGCGTCGGGAAGACCACGTCGATCGCCAAGCTCGCCCACGCCCTCAAGGCGGAGCGCAAGAACGTCATCCTCTGCGCCAGCGACACCTTCCGGGCCGCCGCCGTCGACCAGCTGACCGTCTGGGCCGACCGCCTGGGCGTCGATATCGTCAAGCACCAGATGGGAGCCGACCCCGCCGCCGTGGTCTACGACGCCGCCGACGCCGCCGTCGCCCGCAAGGCCGACGTCCTCATCATCGACACGGCCGGCCGGCTCCAGACCAAGGAAAACCTCATGAAGGAGCTGACCAAGATCCGCAACGTCGCCACCAAGAAGATCCCGGGGTCGCCGCACGAAGTCCTCCTGGTCCTGGACGCGACGACCGGGCAGAACGCGATCTCGCAGGCCCGTCATTTCAAGGAAGCCACGAGCGTCACCGGGCTCTTCCTCGCGAAGCTCGACGGTACCGCCAAGGGCGGCATCGTCGTGGCGATCAAGGACACGCTCGACATCCCCGTCAAGTTCATCGGGACGGGGGAGACGCCCGAGGACGTGGCCCGGTTCAACGCGGACGAGTTCGTCGAAGCCCTCTTCGCGGACTGAGTCGGTCGAGGTGGAACCATGAGCACGATCACACCACAGAGGCACAGAGCGCACAAAGAAGACTCCTCCGTAATGCTCTCTCCAGGGGTCTTCTCTGTGTTCTCGGTGCCTCCGTGGTGATGACGTACTCAACCCCATCACGGGATCTCCCCTGATCTCCCCGATCTCCAAAAAAAACCCCTCCGGCCTTTCGGCCGGAGGGGTTTCTCTGATGTCTGCCGTTCGGGAGGTTAGACGGCTTGCACCGCGCCGTTGCCGTTCACGGCGGCGCGGACGACGTTGACGGCCTTGAGCCCCTTCTCGTCCTTCTTGATCTCGAAATCAACCGCCTCGCCGGGGGTCAGCGTCCGGAAGCCTTCCATCTTGATGGCGGTGTGGTGGACGAAAATGTCCTCGGCCACTCCCTCCTGCTTGATGAAACCGTAGCCCTTCTGGTCGTTGAACCACTTCACCGTTCCCGTAGGCATCCGAGTTACCTCCCTTACGTCGGGGTCAACAAATGCGTGCCCGCCCGCACGAGCGAGCCTTCTTTTTCATCTGATCGGGAGCAACAAGGGCGAAATTCTAGGGAGGTTGGTTGGCAGGGTCAAGAAGAAAATGGTCCGCGGCTCAGCGCGGGAGAACGGCGATCGCGCGCACCGTCAGGCCCCGGCGGTCCACCGATAGCCGGAAGTCGGCGCCGCCCTTCTGCCCGTTGCCGAAGGCGGCGTCCGGGAGATCGAACGTCTCCGTCCGCCACTCGCCGGTGCCGGTGAACCTGACCTCGCCCGCGCGCCGGACCGGGCGCTCGCCGGGCGCGAGCTTGCGGTCCGCCGAGTCGTACTCGAGGACGAAGGTCCCTTCCCCGGCGTCCAGGAACTCGACCGTCACGGCGAACGATCGCCGCTCGAAGAAACAGAAGGAATCGTCGACGTCGAAGTAGAGGTGGCGGCGGGAACCGACCTTGTTTTCCTTCGAGGTCAGCCCGGTGAAGGCGCCCAGCCGGAGGCGGTCCACGAGGCCGTCGTCGTTGGGAACCGGCCGAAGGCCCTGTTCGCCGGGAGTATGGACGGTCGTGAAGAGGACTTTCGGCGCGCCGGTGAACTTCCCCTTGGGGAGCGTGATCGTCTCGGCCAGCCTGAATTTCCGCACGTAGCGCCGCGTGGCGTCCAGATACTTCCGGCCGTGGTCCGGCATTTCGCACAGCTCCTGGCCGGGGGCGTTCCAGGTTTCCAGCGCGACCCACGGGGCCGGGATCCGGAGGGCCACGTACCACGCCCGCTCGTAGGCGCGCCCGTCGTCGGCCTCGCGCCCGCGGCTCACCGAAAAGACCGGCGAATCCCGCGCCGCCGTCCCGAACGTGTAGGTCCGGTCCGCGGGGATGTCTTTCCAACTCGCTTCGGCGACGAGGTAGGGCGGCCCGCCCACGTCGCCCCAGTCTTCCTGCCCCAGAGCCTCGAACGAAGCCTTGTCGTACCGAACTCCCGGAGGCGCCGGGGGGAGCCAGACGACGACCTTGCCCTCGACGCGGGCCCTGAATCTCGAGGGGACCTTCGCGAAGGAATCGCGAACCGTGGAAATGAAGCGACGGCGGTCTCGCACTTGAGCGAAATCCAGGTCGCGCAGCAGGGCGGCTTCGAGGAAGGCGCCGACGCGCGGAAAATCCTTCCGTTCCTTCTCCAACGCCTCGAGGGCGGGGCTCAGCGGGTCGGCCGCGCCGGCGACGAGCGCGATGTCGATCGCCGCCTTGCCCATCTCCTCGAGCTCGCGTCGGGGCTCCTGGCCCTCCCTAACATAGTAGTAAGCCGCCACGAGGCGATCGTCCTTCCGGAAGGACGGAGGGTCCTTTTCCTGAAGAGCGCCGAGGAGCAGGGCGAAGGCCAGGCCGCGCATCGTCTCGCTAATATAGACGTCCGCGGGCCCGTCTGGGCCTTACGCGACGTGGAAGCGGCGGCCCTTCAACGCGGCGCGCAGCTCGGCGAGCGTGGCGTCGACGCGCCGGGGGATCAGGGCCGCGAGGTCCGAGCCCGTAACCCCGAGCATGATTCCGGCGTCGAAGCCGTGCATCGCGCGGACGGTCTCCGCCAGCCGCCGGGCCGCGCGCTCGGTGATGACGACCTGATGTTCCCGACGGAAGTGTCTTGCCAGCCGTTCCACGTATCCCCCCTCTCCCGAGTGTTTAGAAAACCGCGTCGCCGTTTTCTTAACAGTTAGGCCAGGTCTTCGTCGCTCTCGAGGGCGTCCTTGAACTTGTCGAGGTTCTCGATGACGAGGCCCGTCCCGCGCGCGACGCACGTGAGCGGGTCCTCGGCGATGCGGACCGGGACGTCGATCTCCTTCCGGATGGCGCGGTCGATGCCGCGGATGAGCGACCCGCCGCCGGCCATCGTGATCCCGCGCTCGGTCAGGTCGGCGGCCAGCTCGGGGGGCGTTTCCTCGAGCGTCTCCTTGATCGAATGGAGGACCGCCTCGAAAGGCTCCTTCATCGCCTCGCGGATTTCCTCGCTGGTCACGGTCACCTTGCGGGGCATCATGGCCATGACGTCGCGGCCGCTCACCTCGAGCGTGAGCTCCTGTTCGAGGGGGTAGAGCGAGCCGACCTCGATCTTGATCCGCTCGGCCGTCTGCTCCCCGATCTGGAGGTTGTAGGCGCGCCGGAGGTGCTGCATGATCGAGTCGTCGAAATCGTCG
>Ga0187892_10010886_pt1 | contig 11348 bp, 7 predicted proteins | sample MA1701073metaG_FD_139345 | JGI IMG/M metagenome (GOLD analysis project Ga0187892, IMG submission 139345) | Bio-ooze microbial communities from a basaltic lava cave in the Kipuka Kanohina Cave System on the Island of Hawaii, USA - MA170107-3 metaG ... | reverse complement strand
TCGCAGAGGAGGAGCCAATCTTTCAAAGAGCCTCTGCTTGCCGCTTCGCTCGGAGGCGGACGAGGGGCTTGACGATGTCAAACCTCAAGTAATGTACATTTGTGACTTTATCATTGTGGGTTTTAACCCACGGGCGGCGCGTCATATTTCCCCACGTCGCGTCAGCGACGGCTGAATTCAATCGTCGCTAACGCGACGCGGGAACGGCTCGCCGCCCATCCCGTGGGTTGAAACCCACGGCTAAATTCAAACTGCCGCTACGCGGCAAAGAGGGCTGAGCAGTTACTTTCTTAAAACCAAACTGCCGCTACGCGGCAAAGAGGGCTGAGCAGTTACTTTCTTAAAACCAAACTGCCGCTACGCGGCAAAGAGGGCTGAGCAGTTACTTTCTTAAAACCTATAGCTGCTGAGACCACAAGATATTGGACTCTTCCACGGCAAGTATCGGAGAACCTGATGTTTTGGCTTATGCAATCGAGACGAATGCTTTTTCCTCGCCGCTGGCTCAAGCTGTTGTTGCTGTGGTTGTTGCTGTGCTTGATCGCCGCCGCAAGCGTGTCGCGCGCGCGCTCCGCCGCCGAACCGGTGCGCTTTGGTCGCGATGTGTTGCCGATTCTTTCCGCCAACTGTTTTGCCTGCCACGGCCCGGATGAAAAGAACCGCCAGGCCAGGTTGCGGCTCGATGTCGAGGCGGACGCAAAAGCAAAACGCCGGAGCGGCGCGCCCATCGCACCCGGAGAGCCGGAAAAGAGTTTGATAATCGCGCGGCTGACCAGCGCCGATCCGGACGTTGTGATGCCGCCGCCGAGCGCGCACAAGCAGGTGAGCTGGGCGCAGATTGAAATGATCCGGCGCTGGATCGCGGAAGGCGCGAAGTGGGGACGGCACTGGTCGTTCGAGCCTGTGACGATGCCGGTCATCGCGGGCAACCGGCATCCGATTGACGCGCTGGTGAGCGCGGCGCTGGCGAACAAGGGGCTGGCGCTGCGCGCGCGCGCCGCGCCGCATTCGCTGGTGCGGCGCTTATGGCTCGATCTGACTGGCCTGCCGCCCGCGCCGGAAATGGCGGATCGGTTCGCCGCCAATCCCTCGCCCGCGGCTTACGAACGGATGGTGGACGAGTTGCTGGGCAAGCCGCAGTTCGGCGAACACTGGGCGCGGATGTGGCTCGACCTGGCCCGCTATGCCGACACGAAAGGTTACGAAAAAGACCTGGGGCGCACGATGTGGCCGTACCGCGACTGGGTGGTGAACGCGCTCAACGCCGATATGCCACTGGATCGTTTCACGACCGAGCAGCTGGCCGGCGACCTCCTGCCCGACCCGACCGAACAGCAATTGATCGCCACGGCCTTCCACCGCAGCACGATGACTAACGATGAAGGCGGCACGGACGATGAGGAGTTTCGCGTCGCCGCGGTGAAAGACCGGGTGGACACGACGGCGCAGGTCTGGATGGGGCTGACGATGGGCTGCGCGAAATGCCACACGCATAAATACGATCCCATCTCGCACGCCGAGTATTACGGCTTCTACGCGCTGTTCAATCAGACCGAAGACGCCGACCGCAACGACGATGCGCCGACGATGGAATTGCTCTCGCCGAATGAGCAGGCCGAACGCCAGCGCCGGCAGGCGGCGGTGCGGCTGAGCAGCGAACAGCTGGCCGCGCTGGAAACAACCGGCGACGGGAAGGCAGACGAAGCCGAAGCGCGCAAATGGCGCGTCGCCCCGGTGGCGGAAGCCGTCTCCAGAGACGGCGCGACACTCGCCGCGCAAAACGACGGCGTCATCGCGGTCAGCGGCAAAATGCCGCCGGAAGACACCTACGTCGTGACGCTCGCGCTGGCGGCGGGGAGGCACACCGCATTGCGACTGGAGGCGTTGCCGGAAAAATCCGCGAGCGGCCAGCTCGCCGTTGGACGCAGCGGGACGACCTCGAATTTCGTGCTGTCTGAGTTGAGCGTCGAATTGCTCGAGCCTGCCGGCGCGCGGCCATTGAAACTGAGCAACGCGCGGGCGGATTTCGCGGAAGACAAGGAGACGGTCGCGGCAGCCATTGACGGCGATGAGAAAACCGGCTGGTCCGTCAAATCGCGCGCCCACGAAGCGCACACGGCGATTTTCAACTTTGCTGAAAGCTTGCAACTGGCGAATGAAACAAAACTGCGCGTGAGGCTTTCGCAGCAGGCTAGCGATTCAAATACCCTGCGCCGGTTTTGCCTGGCGACCAGCGACGCCGATCCGGCGACGTTGCAGCCGCCAGTGGTCCCGCCGGAAATCCGCAGGTTGCGTGATGAACTTGCTGGCGCTTATAAAGCGCGGAAAACTTTCAATGACAGCCTCGTGCGATTGCCGCTGATGCGCGAGCTGGCGACCGACAAACAGCGCGCGACGAAGATTCACATTCGCGGCAATTTTCTGGAGCCGGGCGAAGCGGTGACGCCCGGCGTGCCTGCCGTGTTCGGCCGCTTGCCCGATAGCGCGCCGCGCAATCGGCTGGGCCTGGCCGCGTGGCTCGTGAGCCGTGACAATCCGCTCACCGCCCGCGTGTGGGCAAACCGCGTCTGGGCGCGACTGTTCGGCATCGGCATCGTCGAGACGGAAGAGGACTTTGGCACGCAAGGCTCTCCGCCCGCGAATCCTGAACTGCTCGATTGGCTGGCGGCGGAATACCGCGACCGCGGCTGGTCGCTGAAGAAGCTCATCAAAACGATCGTGATGAGCGACGCGTATCGCCAGGCTTCGCGCATCACGCCCGCATTGCGTGAAGCGGATCCGCGCAATCTGTGGCAATCGCGCGGCGCGCGCTTCCGCCTCGGCGCCGAAGTGATTCGCGATCAGGCGCTCTCGGTCGCCGGCCTGCTCTCCGCGAAAATGGGCGGCCCGCCCGTGATGCCGCCGCAACCTGCCGGCCTGTGGCGCTCGACTTACAACGGCAAAACCTGGGTGGACGCTGAAGGCGAAGACCGGTTTCGACGCGGGCTCTACACCTATCTCAAACGCACAACGCCCTATCCTTCGATGACGACCTTCGATGGCGGCAGCGGCGAAATTTGCCAGGTTCGTCGCATCCGCACCAACACGCCGCTCCAGGCGCTCGTAATCCTGAACGATCCGGTTTATCTGGAAGCCGCGACGGGTCTGGCGCGGCGGATGGTGCTGGAAGCACGAACGCCCCCGGCACAGGTGGCGCGCGGGCTGCGGCTGGCGTTGATTCGACCGCTGCGCAAAGGCGAGACCGCGCCGCTCGTCGCATTGCAGCAGGATGCGCAAAAAGCTTTTGAAGCCGCGCCGGAGAAAGCAGACGCGCTGCTGAAGTCCGCGCGGGCCACCACGCCTGCCGGGATCGGCAAACCGGCTTTCGCCGCGTGGGTGGTGACGGCCAATGCCATTCTGAATCTGGATGAATTTCTGACTCGCAATTGAGCTATGAGCACAAACGATCTTACTCCCGCAATGATCCGCGCCCGTGAGATTACGCGGCGGCATTTCTTCAAAAGCAGCGGCCTCGGCCTCGGCGCCATCGCCTTGCAATCGCTGCTCGCGCGCGAAACCGTCGCCAATCCGCGGTCGAAAAATCCGCTTGCGCCCAAACCGCCGATGCTGGCGCCGAAAGCGAAGCGCGTGATTTACCTGCACATGGCCGGCTCGCCTTCGCAACTGGAACTTTTCGATCACAAGCCGGAACTGGAAAAGCTGCATATGAAGGACGCGCCTCCCTCATTCCTCGAAGGAAAACGTTTCGCGTTCATCAAAGGCGTGCCGAAGATTTTGTCAGGGCGATTTCGCTTTGCGCGTCACGGGCAGAGCGGGCAATGGATCAGCGAATTGCTGCCGCATTTCGCGAAGGTGGTGGACAAAACCTGCATCCTTCGCACGGTTCACACCGATCAGTTCAATCACGCGCCTGCGCAGCTCCTGGTGCAGACGGGTTCGCCGCGTCTCGGCAATCCCGGATTCGGCTCGTGGGTGACCTATGGGCTGGGCAGCGTGAATGAGAATCTGCCCGGCTTTGTTGTCCTGCTTTCCGGCGGCAAGACGCCCGACGGAGGCAAATCGCTTTGGGGATCGGGCTTCCTGCCCAGCGTCTATCAGGGCGTGCAATGCCGGACGGCGGGCGATCCGGTGCTCTACCTGAACGATCCCGCCGGTCTGGATCGTTCGCTGCGGCGTCGCACGCTGGATACGCTCGCCCAAATGAACCAGGCCGAATATCACCGCGGCGGCGATCAGGAAACACTCACCCGCATCGCCCAGTATGAGCTGGCCTACCGCATGCAGATGTCCGTCCCGGAAGTGATGGATATCTCGAAAGAGCCGCAACACATCCTCGATCTCTACGGCGCCCGGCCCGGCTTCGTCTCGCAGGCCGATAGCGCCGAAGACCCGCGCCTCCTTTACAAAGGCGACGATCCGACCTTTGCGAACAATTGTCTGCTGGCGCGCCGCCTCGTCGAAAACGGCGTGCGCTTCGTGCAGTTGTATGACTGGGGCTGGGATCACCACGGCACCTCGCCCGGCGAGAGCATTGACGAAACGCTGCCCATCAAGTGCCAGCAGATTGACCGCGCCGTCGCGGGTTTGCTGATTGATCTCGAACAGCGCGGCTTGCTCGACGAAACGCTCGTGGTGTGGGGCGGGGAATTCGGACGCACGCCGATGATGCAAAACAACGTGCGCACCGAATTACGGAAAGGCTTCGTCGGACGCGACCATCATACGAACGCATTCTCGATGTGGCTGGCGGGCGGCGGCATCAGAGCGGGCCTGGCTTATGGCGCCACGGATGAGTTCGGCTACTTTCCGGTCGAGAATCCGGTCGGCATCCGCGACCTGCAAGCCACCATTCAGCACCTGCTGGGGCTTGATCCCTATCGCCTCAGCTACGCCTGGCAGGGCCTCAACAACCGCCTGATCGGGCCGACCGATGAAGGAAAAGTCCTGAAGGGGATTCTGGCCTTATGAATTCTTCTCGCAAACTCAAGCTCCTCTTTCTGTGTTTCCAGCTCCTGGCGCTCGGCGGCTGGCAGCCTGCGGCGGCCCAGACCGACTGGCCTTTTGTGGGCGGCGACGCCGGCGGGATGCGTTACTCCACCCTCAATCAAATCAACCGAAAAAACGTCACAGACCTGCGGGTGGCCTGGAGCTTTCACACCGGGCCGCACAACTTCGCTTACGGCGACATCCATACCCACCCTTCGATGCAGTGCACGCCGGTGGTGATTGACGGCGTGATGTATCTCACCTCGGTCGACGCGCAGGTGATGGCGCTGGACGCCGCGACGGGCCGCGAGTTGTGGCGCTTCAATCCGCGGCGAACCAAAGACGGCCACATGTCGAATCGCGGTGTCGCTTACTGGTCAGACGGGCGACGCGGCGGGATGAGGCGGATTCTCTTCGCCATTCCCGACGGCAAGCTCTTCTCGCTCGACGCGCGCACGGGCAAGCCCGACCCGGCCTTCGGCAAACAAGGCGTCGTTGAGCTGCGCGATGGGATCGAACGCGACCTGACTGAACTGCGTTATGGCGCGACCGCCGCGCCCGCGATTTTCGAAGACCTCGTCATCCTCGGTTTTTCAGTCAGCGAAGGCCTGGTCTCCGCGCCGGGCGACATCCGCGCCTTCAACGTGCGCACGGGCAGGCAGGTCTGGCGCTTTCACACCGTGCCGCGTCCGGGCGAGTTCGGCCACGAGACCTGGCAAGGCGATTCGTGGAAGGATCGCGGCGGCGTCAATGCCTGGAGCGGCGTGCGCGTGGACAGCAAGCGCGGCCTGGTCTTCGCCGGATTAGGCTCACCCGCGCACGACTGGTATGGCGGCGACCGGCACGGCGACAACCTCTTTGCCAATTCAGTGGTCGCGCTCGACGCGCGCACGGGCAAGCGCGTCTGGCACTATCAACTCGTCCGGCATGACCTGTGGGATTACGACCTGCCGGCGCCTCCCAACCTCGTCACTGTCACTCATAATGGGAAGCGGATCGAGGCGGTCGCTCAGGTGACCAAGACCGGCTATGTCTTCCTCTTCGAGCGCGCGACGGGCAAGCCGCTTTTCGAGATCCTCGAGCGTCCCGCGCCGCCCTCAGACGTGCCGGGAGAGCAGGCCGCGGCCAGACAGGTCTACCCGGTCAAGCCGCCGCCGTTCGTGCGCCAGGGCTTCACAGAAAGCGACATCACCGACCGCTCGCCCGCCGCGCGCGAGTACGTGCGCGAGAAGCTCAAGGGTCTGCGCCACGGCCCGATCTTCACCCCGATCAGCGTGCAAGGGACTGTGCAGATGCCGGGACTGCACGGCGGCGCGAGTTGGTCAGGGGCGTCTTTCGACCCGACGAGCGGGCTGCTCTACATCAACGCGAATGATATGCCCTGGCTCACGCGCGTCATCCCATCTGAAGCCAGGCCGGGTTTGTACCAGGACAAAGGGAATGGCAAATTCCGGGATCAGGATGGCTTCCCTGCGTCAAAGCCGCCCTGGGGCACGCTCAACGCGATTGACCTCAATGGCGGCGAGATCCGGTGGCAAATACCTTTGGGCGATTGGCCGGGAGCAGCCGAGCGCGGGCTGAAAAACACCGGCACGGAGAACCTCGGCGGGAGCATTGTCACGGCTGGTGGGCTGATCTTCATCGCCTCGACGATGGACGAGAAGTTCCGCGCCTTCGATAAAGCGACGGGCAAGCTGCTGTGGGAGTATCAACTCCCGGCCGCGGGCTACGCCGCGCCCTGCACTTACACCGTCAATGGCCGTCAATACGTGGTGATCGCTGCCGGCGGCGGCGGTAAGCCCAAAACCAGAGCGGGAGACGCTTACGTCGCCTTCGCGTTGCCGCAGGCCTGAGCCATAAAGGACTGTCGCTGCGCTGGGAGGTGTTCAATGTTTTCAATCGGACGAACCTGGCGAATCCGGCGACGGCCGTTGACGCCGGGGCCACCCCGCACCGTTCTGCTTCGCGGAACAGGAGCCGGTCGAGAATCATCTTATGGCATCATGAATTCTGATCCAACGTGAGTTCGACGTCATCACTTCGCAGGCCAATCGGCCTGAGCCACATAACTTGAATTGCCAACCAGGCAGAGGAGGTAGCTCAATGCAACACCAGAATATGCAGTCACAGTGTATGTTGTCTCGTCTCCGGAATCGTGGGCTGTTGTGCGCCCTGATTCTTGGTTTGATTTGTGTGAGTGCGGAACGCGGGAGCGCGCAGACCGCCGGGCGCATCACCGGGCAGGTGATGGATTCATCGCAGGCCGTGATACCGGGCGCCACGGTGATGGCGCTGAATACCGCGAATGGACAACAGCGCGTGGCGACCACCGATTCGCAGGGCCGCTACGTCATCGCGGACGTTCCGGTCGGCGCCTACAAAATTCAGGTCGAACAGAAAGGCTTTCAAACCCAGGCTCGCGGCGAGGTGCAGGTCAACGTGGCGACGACGGTGACGATTGATTTCACGCTGCAGGCGGGACAGGTGAGCGAAGTGATTCAGGTCACCGGCGAGGCCTCCACCATCGAGGCGACGCAAACCAGCGGCGGCATCATGAACAACAAATCGCTCGTCGAACTGCCGATCAATGGGCGCGACTACGCGCGGTTCAGCCTGCTCATTCCCGGCGCGGTGGCGCGCAGCAACTTCATTGCCGACCTCTCTTTCAACGGGCTGCACACAGTGCATAACCAGTTTCAGATTGACGGCGTGGACGCTTCGCGCGTGGATCAGCCGTATATGGCCAATGGCTTCGAGCGCGGCGCGCGGCTGCTGACCGGGAGCCTGGACACAATCGCCGAGTTCCGCGTCCAGACCAGCAACTACAGCGCCGAATACGGGCGCGCTTCCGGCTCCTACATCAATGTCGCCACCAAGTCGGGCGGCAACCAGATCCATTTCACGCTCTTCGAATTCTTCCGCAACTCGGCGCTCGACGCGCGCAACTACTTTGCCAACACCGGGCCGAAGCCGGCTTTCCGCTTCAACGACTTCGGCGGCAACGTCGGCGGCCCGATCATCAAGGACAAGACCTTCTATTTCGTCAACTACGAAGGCTCGCGACAGCGCGTCGGCATCACCGGCACGGGGACCGTGCCGAGCGAAGAGTTGCGGCAGCAGGCGCTCGCCAAATCGCCCGCGCTGCGACCGATCCTGGATATGTTCCCGCGCGGGACTTCGCGCACCGCGAATGCGCTGGTGGACAACTTCACGACCGCGCAGGCCTCGCAAATCCGCGAAGACACCGGAAGCGTCAAGCTGGATCACAACTTCAGCAGCCGCGATTCGGCCTACGTGCGCGTGAACGTCAACGACACGCACGTCTTCGGCCCGCTCTTCGGCGTCACGCCGAGCGCGCTGGGCCTCTTTGATTTTCAGAACATCCCGGTCCGCACGTCGAACGTGGCGATCCGTTACCAGCGCATCTTCTCTTCAAAACTGGTCAACGAGTTCCTGACGGGGTTTCAGCGCTGGGGCAGCCGGATCATTTCCGACGGGCCTTTCCCGCTCATCTCCGTCACCGGGCTGACGGCCTCGCCCGGCACGCGCGGTCGAACGATCGCCAACAACACGGTCATCCAGTGGGGCGACACGATGAGCTACACCGACGGCGCGCATACCTGGAAATGGGGCGGAACCATTCACCGCTTCCGCATCAATCGCCGCAACATTGATACTTCGTCAATCACCTACACGTCGCTCACCGACTTCATCAACAACAGCGCGGCGTCGGCGGCCTACACGGTCGGCAACCCGGGCAGCGGCACGCGCGCCACGCAGTTCGGCCTCTTCGTCCAGGATACGTGGAAGGCGCGGCAGAACCTGACCGTTGATTACGGGCTGCGCTACGACTACGCGACGCCGCCCTACGACCCGCAGGAACGCGCGCAGACCTTCGACACGCGGACGGGCGATCTGGCCGCGCCGGGCACGCCGTTTTTCCGCGCGAACAAGCGCAACTTCGGCCCGCGCCTGGGGCTGGCCTGGCAGCCGAATAGCAAAACCGTCGTGCGGGGCGGCTACGGCATTTTCTGGCAGGCATATCCGGTGGGCTTTGGTTCGTATTCGGTGCCGACCAACAACATCCCCGGCAACACGACGCTGGTCAGGCAGCAGATTCCGAATCTCGCGTTCCCGCTCGCGCCATTCCTCTCGCAAGGCGCGCGGCCATTGCCGACCGTGGCCGGCTTCGACTGGATCAAGCGCGACATTTACGTTCAGCAGTGGAACCTGACCGTCGCGCGCGAGCTGATCGGGAACAATGCGATCCAGGTCTCCTACCTCGGCAATCACGGCTTGAATCTGCGGCGCAATCTGAACGTCAACTTCTTCGACCCGGCGCTCAATCGGCGTCCGAACACGAAGTTCACTAACATCAACCTCGAGACGGCGACGGGGCAGAACATCTATCACGCGCTGCAAGTCTCGTTTAAGCGCCGATCGAGCGCGGGGCTGCAATACGACGTGAACTACACCTGGGCGCACGCGATTGACGACGTGCAGGATCAGGGCCTGTTTTCAGCCCAGCCGCAGGACAACAACAACCTGCGCGCCGAGCGCGGCAATTCCAGCGGCGACATCCGGCACACCGTGAATTTCAACCTGCTCTACGAACTGCCGATCGGACAGGGCCACAGACTGTTCGGCGGGGCGAAAGGCTTCGGCGGCGTGCTGGTCAATGGCTGGAAGCTGGCGACGCTCGGCATCCTGCGCAGCGGCATCGCCAACACGGTCTTCATCGGGACGAACACCTTCGGCAACGGCAACTTCACCAATCAACGGCCCAATGCCGTGGCCGGCGTCAATCAATACGCGACGAACCGCGATCCGAGCGGCTGGCTCAATCCGGCTGCGTTCACCGTGCCGGCGGCGGGCACATTCGGGAACCTCGGACGCAATACCTTCTTCGGCCCGGACTTCAAGCAGATTGATTTTTCGCTGCTCAAAGATTTCAAGCTCGGCGAGAAGGCCAAACTGGAATATCGCGCCGAGTTCTTCAACATCTTCAACCGCCCGAACTTCGATCAACCGAACACGACCTTCAACACGCCGAACTTCGGCAAGATCTTCAACACCTTCGGACGGACGCTCGGCCTCGGCACGTCGCGGCAGATTCAGATGGCGCTGCGGCTGTCGTTCTGAGATATTGGAGGAGAAGAATGTTTCGGTGGAGTAATAAAGATCGGCTTGCTTTGCTGGGATGAACCCAATTCGCAACAATCACGGTTCCATATTGCCGATCAACGGGCGCAACTTCCAATCGCTGATCCCGCTCATTCCCGGCGTTGTGCCGTCGAACGCTTCGGTCGGCATCTTCGACAATCCACAGGGTACGCAGTTCTTTCAGGTCAACGGCCAGAACAATTCGGCCAACAACTACCAGATTGACGGCGTGGACAACAACGAACCGCTGCTCGGTCTGGTGGTGCAGATTCCTCCCGCCGAAGCGATTCAACAGTTCAGCGTCTCGACCTCGAACTACGACGCCGAATTTGGCCGAGCCGTCGGCGCCGTCATCAACGTGGCCAAAAGTATCTACAAAGCATTCGGACAAGGAGACATCCCAGCCGTGGCTGATACCTATCAGTTTGCTGAGTCCGCGAAATAGCCGGCAGGTAATTACGCGAACTCTCATTCCATCCGATTAGCCACAATCAGGATGCGTCATCTTCCACCACTACCTCGTAGTGTCTGACGCGCCGGTCGTATTGGAGCAGCAGAGGAGCGATCTGGTCGCTGACAACAGCTCCTTCGATGTCGGCGCCGGCAAAATTCCTGATGGAGTCCAGCGACCGCCACAGCGTGATGACGACGATCTCGACACCGTCGGGTGTCTCACGCTCCAGTAGCCTGGCGCCCACGTATCCATCAGCCTTTCTCAAAGCCGCCAGGACCTGTTTCTTCAGGTGATCGGCGTAGCGCGGGGCCTCGGCCCGCGTCGTCTTCGCCGTCCAGAAACGAGCGATCATTTCACACCGCCTTGAGAAGCGCTCTCGATTACGACGGCCCACGGCTGAACCTCCCAGCGCGCCGCCAACCCGTTGATCACGTAAGGATCGTTTCGAGCAAACTCTTCGGCGACTGACTTGTCATGGGCGTGAAATACGAGCAGCGCTCGATCCGCCGGATCGCCCAACGCGCCGGCCAGGATCAGTTCACCACGCTCACTTGCCTCGCGCGCCAATCGCAGATGCTCTTCGCGGAACGGGGTTCGACGCGCAACAAAACTGTCCACTACGTAATTGTCAGGTCTCACGACATCGTGGACTAAAAAGTCTCACGACATCGTGGACTCCTTAATTGGCAAAAGGTCTCACGACATCGTGGACTGTTTTGGTGAAAGCCCTATCAATATTGGGGTT
>Ga0187892_10010884_pt1 | contig 11349 bp, 8 predicted proteins | sample MA1701073metaG_FD_139345 | JGI IMG/M metagenome (GOLD analysis project Ga0187892, IMG submission 139345) | Bio-ooze microbial communities from a basaltic lava cave in the Kipuka Kanohina Cave System on the Island of Hawaii, USA - MA170107-3 metaG ... | reverse complement strand
GGCCCGGTCGGGCTCGGCCTCGGCCAGGCGGCGGCGGATGTCGAGGGACTGGCCGTAGAGGCGGGCCGCCTCCTCGCCCCGGCCCACCGCCCTCATGAGGTCGCCCAGCTTGTTGTAGGAGACCGACAGGTCGCGCTGGTAGTCGGCCCGGTCGGGCTCGGCCTCGGCCCGCGCCCGAAGCACGTCGCTCAACTGCTGGTAGCGAGCGAGGGCTTTCGCAGAGAGGCCGCAAGCCAGGTCCGCCCCCGCCTCCAGGTCGGCCACCAGCGCGAAGCGGGGGTGCTCGGGCGGGAGCTGGTGAAGCACCTCTGTGGCCAGAGCCGACACCGCGAGCTGGAGCGATGCGAGCGGGCCCTTACCGAGCCCGAGCAGCAGCGCGGTCGCCTCGTCCCACGCCCCGGCGGCCACCAAGTTGCGCAAGGCCTCGATCTCGTTGTCGTAGGTTGGGTCGGTCCGCGCCACCTGCAACCGCCGCCCGGCCAGGGCTAGACAGCCGGCCGCGTAGTCGTCGGGGGCGGCCCAGCGCAGGGCCTCGGCCGTCCAGCGGTGGACCAGGTAGCCGCCCGGGCCGGCGCGGCTGAACAGAGAGAGGTCGGCCAGCCGGGCGCATACGTCAGGGGCCTCCTCGGCGCCGAGGCCGTCGACGACGGCGGCGACATCTGCGTGCGTGACCGGCAGGTTCGAGGGGGCGGACTGGTAGAGCGCCCTCCGCTCAAGGGGGGCCAACAGCGCCAGCAACCCCTCGAGGACGACGTCGCGCACCGCCATGCGGATGGCGTCGGCGATGGCCCCTCCCACGTCGACTTCCCGGCGGAAGCGGATCTCCTCCTGGCGGGCCAGGTCCCGCAGCTTGGGCAGCACGCTGACCCGGCCCGCGCCCTGGCGCAGGAGGGCGTCGACGAGCTCCAGCATCCGGGGGTGCCCGCCCACCGTCCGGGTGACCGTCTGCAGGTCATCGGCGCTGAGGCCGCGGAGGCCCCGCAGCCGCAGGACGAGCCGCCGCGTCTCGGCCTTGGTGAGGGCATGGAGGGCCACGTTCTCGAGCGCCAGGTCGAGCCCCGGGACCGGGTAGCGGCAAGTGACGAGGAGCCGAGAGCGCCCGACGGCTCGCAGGAGCGCCTCGGCCTGGGCGGCCACGCCCTCGTCGGCGAAACGCTCGCCGCCCACGGTCAGGTTCTGCTCGAAGTCGTCCAGCACGACGAGGACCCGGAACTGGCGCAGGCCGGCCACCACCTGGGCCAACTGCTCGCCGTCGGTGGCCGCCGACCGGAGGGCCGCGGCATGGTCCCGCGCCGCGCCGAGCCGATCCGCTGACGCTTGCCCCGCCTGGCGGGCCGCCCACTCCTCGAGCCCCGCCGCCATCGCCGTCGCCACCTCGTCGGTGCGCAGGGGGCCCTGGCACACGGCCAGCGCCCAGCCGTCCTCGACCAGCCTCGCCACCACCCGTCCGGCCAGCGCGCTCTTACCGGCGCCCCCCATCCCGGTCAGGACCACGCCCGCCCTGCGCCCGCCGTCGTGCGCGTCCTCGTCCCTGAGCACCCGCAGCACCCGTTGTCGCTCGGGCCGCCGCCCGATGAACTCGTCGGCCGACAACTGAGGCAGCAGCGGATGCACCCAGTGCACCGGCGGCTCGCTGAGGGCCTGGGCATTGGCGGCGTGGTCGACGATCGCCCCGTCCCTCCCCACCGCCACCAGGGTGGCGGTGGCGTACTCGGCCGCGAGCAGCTCCCCGGCCTCACCCGTCGCGCGCCGGCGGTGGGCCTCCAGCTCCTGGCGGGCTTGAGCCAGCGCCACCCCCACCGCCGGGCCCTCGCGGCGGGCGAGGCGGCGCGTAGAGGCCGCGGGCCAGCGCCGTGGCGTACAGGTCGGTGACCCGGGCCTGCATGGCCAGCACTCGGTCGAGCCCGCCCGCAACGAGGGCGGCGGCCATGCCGGCCGGGTCGGCTGCGGAGGGGCCGGCGGTCTGGCAGGCCGAGAGCACGACCAGGGGCACCGACCGCCCCGCCCGACCCAGCACCTCGGCCAGCGCGGCCGCACCGGTCGGCACCGCCCGGAAGTCCTCGTCCTCCAAGATGACCTGGCCTGGACGGCCGTGGCCGGAGAGGTGGAGCACGTGGTAGTCGTCCCGCTCGAGCGCCTGCCCCAGCCGCTCCAGGCTCGCCACCTCCAGCACGCGCACCTCGGCCCGGCCCAGGGAGGCCTGCTCCTCAACGGCGGCCAGGATCGTGTGCTGCTCCCGCTCCAGGTCGAGCTCCGGGCCGCCCCCCAACTCGGCCGAGGGGGCCGCCACCGCGACCAGGATCTTGAGGGGGTGGGCGAGGGCGGGCTGGGGCTCCCGAGCCTCGCCTCTCGGGCGCCGCCGTACCCGTACCCGGGGCTCCAAGGCCACGACGCCCCCGCCCCGCTGAGGCAGCCGGGCCGCCTCGAACGGGAGCGAGAGCAGCGGGCCCTCCGCCTCGTAGATCAAGTCGACGACCTCGCCCTGGGCCAGGGCCCCGATGCGCGCCGCCAGCTCTTCGCCCACCCGACCGGCGAACAGCGCCGCCCCCAGCGACCTGCCGAGCTCGGCCAGGTCCTGGTCCAGCAGGCGCCACTCGGCCGCGTCCCAGGCGGGTGAGGGACTCGTGCCGCGTCCTGCGACGAACCGCTCGAGGCTCCGCTCCGCGCCGACGGGGAAGCGCGAACCCTCCGCCGCCAGCAGCGCGTCGCCCTCGGCCAGCTCGACCTTGAGGCCCCCAGCACCATCAGCCATGGCCCGCAACACGAGCTGTACGACCTGGGTCGCGGGCGGACGGCTGCCCAGCGGCGGCTTGGAGCCAATCCCGAGCACCGCGGCGCGGATGGCCTCGTATTCGTGGATCGACCGCTTGTCGAGGGGGCGCAGCAGGGCGGGGACGGGGGCGTGAGCATCGATAAGAACCGGGATGACGCGGCCGAGCCTGCCCTCCAGCCGGTCGTAGCTGAGCACGGAAACCTCGGCGCCCATCCAGACCCCGCCCGGATGGTCGGTGGAGGAGAGGAACACCAGCCCGACCTCGCACTCGTCCAGGCCCCTCTCGATCGCCTTTACGACATCGTCGCCTGGGCCGATCTCCCACTTGTCGAGCCAGGCGTCGATGCCGTCCTGGCGCATGCGCCGGGCGAACGCCTCGACGATGGGCTTGTCGGCGCGGCGGTGGCTGCAGAACACCTTGACAGCGATGTCGCGAGTCGCCCGGCCACCTGCCGTGTCGTCTCGCTCCACACAACGACGGTACCGGGCCGCCTCGCTTGCAGCTCAGCCGTCCGCGGTCATCTGGTTCTAAGGATGGTTGGCAGAGGCGGATCGTGCCACTTTGGTTCCGTTACTCAGGAGACCCCGGTCAGACGGGCAGGACCACGGTCTTCAGGACCGTGCACTCGTCGATCGAGTAGCCCAGGCCCTCCCGGCCCACGCCGGAGTCGGGCTTGCGGCCACCGAAGGGGAAGTGGCCCACGCCGTGGGCGGGGGCGTCGTTGACCGTCACCTGGCCCACCTCCAGGACCCGGGCCGCCCGCCACGCCGCCTCCAGGTCGGACGTGAAGACGGCCGAGTCGAGGCCGTAGCGGGACCGGTTGGCCAGCTCGAGGGCGGTGTCGAGGTCGGCGACGGGTACCACGGTGAGCACGGGCCCGAACGTCTCCTCCCAGAAGATGTCGGCGTCGGTGGGGACGTCGGCCAGCACCGTCGGCTCGTGGTAGGCGGCGGAGGAGCCTCCGCCGGCCAGCAGCCGGGCCCCCTTGGCGAGAGCGTCCTCCACCAGATCCTTCACGGAGGCGGCCGCCTTCTCGTTGACCAGGGGCCCCACCTTGGTGTCGGAGTCCCGCGGGTCGCCGACCGGCCAGCCCTCGACCTCCTTGAGGGCCCGCTCCAGATAGGCCTCGTACAGGGGCTCCTCGACCAGCACCCGGCTCACTGCGTCGCAGCGCTGCCCGGCGTTCTTCAACGCCCCCAGCACCGACTTCTCCACGGCCAGCTCGAGGTCGGCGTCGGCCAGGACGATGGCGGCGGCGTTGCCCCCCAGCTCCAGGTGCATGGGCTTGGGACCGGCGCTGGCGGCGATGCTGCGGCCGGCCGAGCTCGACCCGGTGAAGGAGATCATCGACACGTCGGGGTGGGAGGCGAGCGTCTCCCCGATCTCCCCGCCCGGGCCGGTGACGACGTTGAGCACGCCCGGCGCCAGCCCCGCCTCCTCCAGCACCCGGGCGAAGAGCACCAGGGACAGCGGTGCCTCCGAGGGCGCCTTGGCCACCACCGTGTTCCCCGCCGCCAGAGCGGGGACGATCTTGGACGCCACCAGGAACAAGGGGTAGTTGAACGGCCCGAAGGCGGCCACCGTCCCCACCGGCTCCCGCAGGACGACGGCCGACTTGCCCGTCGACTCGGCCATCCAGTCGCCGGGCACGTACTCGCCGAAGATCTTGCGGACCTCCTCCCGCACCAGCCCGAGTCGTTCCCGGGTGGTCTTGACCTCGGAGGTGGCCTGCTCGGGGGTCTTGCCCAGGTCGGCGACGATGGTGCAGACGAAGGTGTCGAAGTGCGAGTCCAGCATCTCTGCCGCCCGCTGGCAGATCTCCAGGCGGTCCGCCGCGGGCAGGGTGCGGAAGTCGGCCCGGGCCCGGGCGGCGGCGGCGATGGCGGCCTCCACGTCCTCCGTCGACGCCCTCGCCGCCCGGGACACCACGCTGGCGTCGATCGGCGAGCGGTTCTCGAACGTCCTGTCGCCGGCGGCCGGCCGCCACTCCCCGCCGACCAACAGGCGGGTGGTCAGGGCGCCCCCGGTCCGGTCGACGGCAGGGGAGAAGAAGTCGGGCAGGTCGACGCGCACGTCGCCACGGAGCCGGATGTCGAGGGTCCCCACGGGTGGAGTGTTCCCTGCGCTGGCGCCCGGCTCACCTCACAGCTGCTCGTCGACCTCGCGGCCCAGCACGGTGCTCAGCACGCCCTTGACGTCCCGCAGGTGGTGGGAGCCCTCGTGGACGGCGTTGCGGGCCACGTCGATGGCTTCCCGCTCGCCGTAGTCGTAGGTGCCGGCCCGGGTCCACTCGCCGGCGCCGGTGTACTCGATGGCCATCGACAGGTCGGCGCACGCCGACTCCAGCTCGGCGATGGCCGTGAGCAGCGACCAGTCGTTGTAGTCCTGCTCCTCGGCCTGCTCGTCGGGGTCCCACGAGTAGAGGTGGGGGTTGTCCTCGTTGACGATCTGGCGGATCTGGGGGGCCATCAAGTCGAGGGTCTGGGCCACGTGGCAGGTGTACTCCAGCGCCGACCACACCCCCTCGGCGGGCCGGCGCCGGATCAGCTCCTCCAGGTCCTCGTCGCCTTCGAAGCTGCGGGTGAGCAGCGAACGGTAGCGGCGGGGAAACGTGCGCACCGCCCCCGCCGCGTCGCGCGGCGAGATCGTGTCGTAGTCGAGCCCGCATTCGGGGCACACCCAGGAGATGGTCACCGGACCGCCCCTTCCCGGACCGAGCGCAGCACCCGGCCGATGTCGAGGAGGTGGTGGTCGCCCTCGTGGACGGCCCGGCGGGCGGCGAAGGCGGCCGTGCGGGGATTGCCCCGCCGCACGTGCACCCGCTCCCAGGCCTCGCCCGCCATCCCCTCGAAGGTGGCCGCCAGGCGCTCGGCGTTGGCGCCCAGTTCGTCCGCCACTGCCGCCGGGTCGGCCTCGTTGTAGCGGCCCTGCTCGGCCGCCTCGTCGGGGCCGGGCGCCTCCGCCACGTAGCCGTCGGTGTCGAGCGACGCCCGCACCCACTCGTCGTACCACCCGAACACCTGCCGGACATGGCCGGCGTACTCCAGCGCCGACCACGTCATTGGCCCGTCGGGCAGCCGGGCCCGGAGCAGGGCGTCGCCGTCCTCCCCGGGCAGGAAGCGGGTGAGCGGGGCCCGGTAGCGCTTGGCGAACCGGCGCAGGGCGGCCGGCACGTCCTCCAGCGAGACCCTCTCGTCGGAGAACCCGCACTCCGAGCAGTCGTTGGACTCGGTCATTCCGCCTTCTTGGCGACCTTGTCCACCAGGTGGGGGGGGAGCAGGTCGTAGTGGCTGTGGCGCACGGCGAACCGGCCCCGCCCGCCGGTCAGCGACCGGAGGTCGATCGAGTAGCGCAGCACCTCCGAGGTGGGGACGGTGGCAGTGATCATCTGCTCGCCGTTGCCCACCGCCTCCGTGCCCTGTACCCGCCCCCGCCGGGAGTTGAGGTCGCCCATCACGTCGCCCTGGAACTGCGACGGCACGGTGACCTCGAGCAGGGAGATGGGCTCGAGCATGACGGGGTTGGCCTTGGCCATCGCCTCCCGCAGGGCCAGCGAGCCCGCCATCTTGAAGCTCATCTCCGACGAGTCGACGGCATGGAACTTGCCGTCGAAGAGGGTGACCCGCACGTCGACCACCGGGTACCCGAACACGCCTCCCGCCGACATCGTCTCGGCCACGCCCTTCTCCACCGCGGGAATGAACTGGCGGGGGATGGCGCCGCCCACGATCTTGTCGACGAACTCGAAGCCGCCGCCCCGCTCCTGGGGCTCGACTTTCAGGAAGGCCACGCCGAACTGGCCGTGGCCGCCCGTCTGCTTCTTGTGCTTGCCCTCGGCCTCGGCCGTGCCGATCACCGTCTCGCGGTAGGGGACCCGCACGTCCTCGGTCTCGACCTCCACCCCGAACTTGCGGGCCAGCTTCTCGGTGACCAGCGACAGGTGCGTCTCGCCCATGCCCGACAGGAGGGTCTGGTGGGTCTCGTCGTCCCGCCGCACGTGCAGCGCCGTGTCCTCCTCCTGCAGGCGGTGCAGGGCGGTCATCAGCTTGTCCTCGTCGCCCTTGGACCTGGGCGTGATGGCGATGGACAGAACCGGCACGGGCGGCTCGATGGGCGGGATGACCACCGGCGTGCCCTTGGGTGCCAGCGTGTCGCCGGTGGCGGTGTCGGCCAGTTTGGCCACGGCCCCCAGGTCGCCGGCCGGCACCTCGGGCACCGGGTCCTGCTCCTTGCCCCGCATGGTGAACAGGGCGTGCAGGCGCTCGTCGGTGTGGCTGCGGGGGTTGGTGAGCTGGATGTCGGGCCGCACCGTGCCCGACAGCACCTTGAAGAACGAAACCTTGCCCACGTAGGGGTCGGCCAGGGTGCGGTAGACGAGAGCCAGGGGCTGGCCGGCGGGGTCGGGCGTGACCTCGGTGGTGGTGCCCCCCGCCAGGACGGTGACGGGCGGGCGATCGAGGGGCGACGGGCCCAGCTGGGTGACGAGGGTGGCGAGGCGGTCGATGCCGATGAGCTTGGTGGCCGACCCGGTGGCCACGGGGAAGACCGATCCTTCGGCCACGCCCTTGGCCAGGGCCTGCTCCAGTTCCTTGACGTCGATCTCCTCGCCCTCCAGGTACCGCTCCATGAGGGCGTCGTCGGCCACCACGATCCCTTCGACCAGGTTGTCGCGCACCTCGTGCTCGCGAGCCGCCAGCTCGGGCGGGATGGGGCCGGGCGTCGACTTGCCACCCGAGTAGGTGTAGGCGCAGTCCTCCAGAAGGTCGGCCACGCCGCTGAACGAGGCCTCCTCGCCGATAGGCAGCTCCAGGGGGGCCACACCGGCCCCGTAACGCTCCCGCAGCTCGTCCAGGGTGCGCTGGAAGTTGGCCCGCTCCCGGTCGAGCTTGTTGACGAAGAACATCCGGGGTAGGCCGGCGTCAGAGGCGATCTTCCAGGCGAGGTCGGTGCCGACCTCGGGGCCCTCGACGGCGCTGACCACGATCACGGCCAGGTCGGCCACCCGCAGGGCGGCGTGGACGTCGGCCACGAAGTCGGCGTAGCCGGGGGTGTCGAGCAGGTTGATCTTGTGGCCGGCGTGCTCGAAGGGGGCCAGGGCGAGCGACAGCGAGATGCCCCGCCGGACCTCCTCCGGGTCGAAGTCGGTCGTGGTGTTCCCGTCCTCCACCCGTCCCTGGCGGGTGATCGCCCCCGAGCAGAACAGCAGGGACTCGGCCAGCGTGGTCTTCCCCGCACCGCCGTGTCCGACGAGGGCGACGTTGCGGATCTTGGCCGGAGGGAAGCTCTTCACGGGACCTCGCTGCGGGACGTCAGAGTTGTGGAAGACCCGAGCCTACCGGCCCTGCCTGGTAGTTTGGGAGGGTCTTCTACCTGTAGAGGGGGTACTTCCCCGTGTTCGACAAGCGGTGCCGCACTGGGGTCGAGAAGAGCCTCCGCCCCGTCGGCTCTGGACTCGGCAAGGTCGGGATCAAGGCCGACCATCTCACCGCGCTCGGCGTGATCATCTCCATCGGGGCCGCCCTGGCCGTCGCCCAGGGCTGGCTGGTGGTCGGCGCCCTGCTGCTGGCCACCTCTGCCATCCCCGACGTGCTCGACGGGGCGGTGGCCAAGGCCTCGGGCACGTCGTCGCCGCGGGGGGCGTTCTTCGACTCCGTCTCCGACCGCATCTCCGACACGTTCGTGCTCGGGGGGGTGGCCTGGTACCTCGCCTCCGTCGACGGCGGCCACGCCGCCCTGCTGCCCTTCGCGGTGGCGGGGGCGTCGGGCCTGGTCAGCTACGAGCGCGCTCGGGCCGAGTCGCTCGGTTTCTCGGCCCGGGGCGGGCTCATGGAGCGCGCCGAGCGCATGATCCTGCTCGGCGTCGGCCTCGCCTTCCCCGTGCTCGTGCCCGCCCTGTGGCTGCTGCTCGGCCTCACCCTGGTCACCGCCGGTCACCGGTTCGTGATGGTGTGGCGGCAGGCCTCCGCCCCCCGACGCAGCGCCGACGAGCGGGCCAAGGCCGGCCGGTGGCGGGGCTGGCGGCCGGGCGAGGGCTTCGAGCCCCGGGCCCGGGCCTCGGCCCGCAGCGGCCGCTGGAGCGAGCGCGCCCGCACACCCCGCCCGCCCCGTAGCTGATCCTCCGCCGCCGGCTCCCGTACCTCGCCTACCGGGCGGCGGGCGTGGCCGCCACCGCTGTCCCCGAACGCGCCGTGGGGCCGCTCTCCCGCCTGGCCGGCACCATGGCCGTGCCCTTCCTCGGCGGGCGGGCCGCCATGGTGGCCCGCCACGCCCGCCGGGTCTCGGGGCGCAGCCTGTCGCCGGCCGACGAGCGGGCTGCCGTGCGGGCGTCGGTGGCGTCCTACGCCCGCTACTGGATCGAATCGCTGCGGCTGCCCTCCCTCGATCCCGCCCTGGTCGACTCCCGCTTCAGCATCGAGGGGCTCGACCACATCCGGGCTGCCCGGGAGGCGGGCACGGGCGCGGTGCTGGCCCTGCCCCACGTGGGCGGGTGGGAGGTGGGCGGTTTCTGGTTCACCCGCAACGCCTTTCCCATGACGGTGGTCGTGGAGCGGGTCGAGCCACCCGAGCTGTTCGAGTGGTTCGTGCGCCTGCGCGACGGGTTCGGCCTCACCGTCATCCCCTTGGGCAAGGGGGCGGGCACCCAGGTTCTGCGGGCCCTGCACGACAACACCGTCGTGGCCCTGCTGTCCGACCGGGACATCGGGGGTGGGGGAGTGGAGGTCGAGTTTTTCGGCGAGAGGACCACCCTCCCCGGTGGCCCCGCCACCCTCGCCCTGCGGGCCGGGGCGCCGGTGATGCCCACCGCCGTCTACTTCAAGGGCGACGGCCACCACGCCGTGGTCCGCCCGCCCATACCGTTCCGGCGCTCGGGCCGCCTGCGCGACGACATCACCCGCCTCACCCAGGCCATCGCCACCGAGCTCGAAGGCCTCATCCGGGCCGCCCCCGACCAGTGGCACCTCTTCCAGCCCAACTGGCCCTCGGACCGGGGGTGAACGCCCGGGTCGCGGCCGTCCGTGTCGCCCTCGCAGTTCAGTGACGTCAGGCTCCGCCGCATCGAACTGGTCACCCTTGACGTCGCTGGGACGCCCGGGGCATGACCGGTAGCCGCGGGGCGGGCACCCCGGCCGCCGCGGCGGCGACCTGAACGGCGGCCACTCCGAGAGGTGGCGGGGGGAGCCCACAACCCGTCGATGTCTCGCGGCGTCAGTGGATCTCGATCGTTCGCCACTTGACGCGTTCGGCGTCGAGGACGGCGGGCAGGACGCCCCGACTGGCTTCGGTCGAGAGCAGGACTGTGGCGCGAAGCACAAGGCCCGTTGCTGCCGCCTCGAGATTCAGAAGGTTGAGCCGATCGTGTCGCTCGGAGAGTTCTGCCATGAGGGGCACGGTTGCCCGCGGATCGGGTAGCCGCACGGCTGCGGGAAGGTCGAGGAGGCTGCGGATCGCCACGTTCTGGCGCTCGACATCGAGGGCGGCGAACGGCCCCGAGAGGTGGCCGCCGGCACCAGCAACGGCTGCTCGGCATGCCCGGTAGTACCAGTACGCGGTGGTGTGTCGATCGCCTCGCACGTCCAGGCCGGCGAGCAGCTCCTCGATCAGAAGCCGATCATCGAGAATGACGACGGTGCGGCGCGCCACCTACTGGTCGGCGAGGTCGGGATCGTCAAGGCTCGCCAAGCCGATCTCATAGCGCTCCCGGAGAACACGGCGCAGCTCCCGACGGGCGGGCTCCACGCCGCCCGGTACGATGAGCGCAGCTTCCCCCAGATCGACGAAGCCGACTTCTCCGCCCTGCTCGATCCCCCAGCGATGACGAAGTTCGGCCGGAAGGCTGGTCTGGCCGCGATGCGAGACCTTGGCGGTTGCAGTTCGTGGCACGGTCGCATTGTATCAGCGTTCGATCTACAAGGCACAACCTGGGCGGGAGCCAGCGCACCAACGCCCGCTGCCGGCGCCTGTTCGGTCGCGGTAGGGGAACGCCCCCTGCTGATCTGGCGCGTCGCTCCGCCGCCGAGCCGCCGCACTGATCTCCCCTCGAGGGTCGAGCGACCCAGGTAACCGCGCTCGGGCGACTGGCGGACCCGCATTTCGGCCTGGATGACCGCAAGGCGATCGTCGACTGGGTCCGCGGCCGAGGGTGGGATGGTTCGCCCGCCGGCTGGCAGTCCTCCGAGCGCTGCGCACTCCAGCCGGGCAGCATCGGCACACCTGCGTGGGCGAGCGGGGACCGGCGAGAGGTCGACGTCCGAGCCCAGGGATCAGTAGAACCGCCGGCCCCGCCTAGAAGTTGCGGCGGTGGTACGGGTTCCTGCGCATGCCATCCAAACCGCGTGAGCCACTTCGTAGGCGTTCGCACGCGCCTTCTTGTGGAGCCCGGCGTGAGCCACTGCTGAGGGGAGGGCATCTCAGTGGCATGCTCGCTCTCGTCCCGCCGCAGCGTGTCCGAAGACCTGGAACTCCCAGTTGCCATCGTCGTCGAAGAGCGCCAGCGCCAGTTGGGGCGGATCGACCACTTCGTGGCCGAGGCTCCTGCGAGCTTGCCTGGCGCGTTCGAGCACGGCGACTGCGGACG
>Ga0187892_10010883_pt1 | contig 11349 bp, 9 predicted proteins | sample MA1701073metaG_FD_139345 | JGI IMG/M metagenome (GOLD analysis project Ga0187892, IMG submission 139345) | Bio-ooze microbial communities from a basaltic lava cave in the Kipuka Kanohina Cave System on the Island of Hawaii, USA - MA170107-3 metaG ... | reverse complement strand
GCAAAACTCGACGACGCAGTACCGAAACCCGAGCTTCAGCCCGTGTCCGCCGAGCTGCAGCGTGGTTTTCCAGAAGCTCACCGGGAGCCGCTTCCAGATCTGGCAGCGAGTCATGACGGACCCCTGCCCAATGCACTTCTAGTTGGGTGAGGTACAATGCCCCGAGGAAAGAGACGACTCATGGATCCTCGAGCCTCGTCCATCGCGTTCGCTTTCAGTTTCCTCGCCTTTCTTTCGGGAAGCGCGACGGCCGAGAATCCATACCAGTGGAGACCTCCGTTCGCTCTTATGCCGGAGGCCGGAACAGGCGGAGGCAACCCGTCCCTCTTCAGTCCCGGACCCGACGTCGCCTACGCGGTCTTCGTGGGGGGAGATCTCCCTGCCGGAATCACGTCGGACGTGTACTTTTCTCGGACCGTGGACGCCGGCCGGACCTGGTCGGACCCCGTGCTCCTCGAGGCCGATCCCGATCAACAGTTCATGTCCTCGCTCTCAGCGATTAGGGGCGATCGGGCGGGACTTGTTTACGTCGTTTGGTCGCGCCATGGCGACAATCTGACGACCCCCGTCTTCAATCGCTCGGACGACGGCGGGGCGACGTGGCTTCCGAGTGAACTTGCGGTCGGGGGGAGCATCGGCGGACTCGACAATCCGGTGCTTGCGTCCGACGAGGCGGGAAATGTCCTCATGGCTGCGAACACAGCCGACATTTGGGTCAATGTCTCGCACGACTTCGGGCTTTCGTGGCACGCGGAGCCGCACCGCCTCGAGACTATCCCGGGTTGGAGCCGTGCCGTGACGCTCGCCTCCGGCGGGAACGGCATCTTCTACGCGATCTTCATGGCCACGAAGCTGGAACGCCGGCTCCCCCCCGAGGGCGAGGGGCAGTATTTCACGATGTCGTGGGATGCCGGGGAGACGTGGACCCCGGCGAGGCGGGTCGACGGGGGTACCTTCGTGCCGGCACGCCCGCGCGTGGTCGCCGACCCGGTTGGCCACGTTTACGTAGCCTGGTCCGGCCGAGTGGCCGACTTCGGCCCGAGCGATTTCTACGTGGCCCGCTCAGAGGACTACGGGCAAAACTTCGAGCCGCCCGTCCGGGTCAATTCCGATCCGCCCGGGTTGGCAGGCGGAATCGAGATTGTCGCCGACTGCCATGGGACGGTCTATGCCCTCTACGACAGGGCCTTTGACTGCTTCCTCAACCGATCGGACGATTTCGGTAGGACCTGGCTCGCCTCCGACATCCGGGTCACGCAAGACACGAGCCCCGATGGAGGAGTTTGGGGTCAGAGAATCGCGTGCCTCGACGATGGGCAACTGGTCGTGGCGTGGTCGGACAACCGCCGGGCGGGGCTTCTCCGCTCGGACATTTTCGCGAACGTCTCGTTCGACCGAGGCAACACCTGGCTACCGGAAGACGTGCGGCTCGACGTGGGACTCAACACCTGGCAGAGCGCCGCGATCCAGACGGTACTCAACTCGGGTGGTCAGGCCTTCGTGGGCTGGTTCGATGAAACGGCTGACGAGTTGGCCTTCTCGCCGTTCATCGCCTCGGCGTTTCCGTTGCTTGAGATCAGCGTGGGGGACGGCCCGGCGCTCGTGCCTCGGAACGGCGGGTTTGCGACGGCGCACGCTCGCCTTCGGAACAACGGAACCGAAGCGATCGAGAACCTGACCCTTTGGGTCGATGGCACGCGTCCGAGCGGAAGGACGACGCCTCGACTCTTCGGGCCGACCACGATCGGACTACTGGCGCCCGGCGAAACAAGAGAGGCCACGCGACGATTGAGAGTTCCTGCGCGACTCCGCTCGGGAGCTTTCCTCCTGAACCTCCATGCCGGCGCACCGATCGGCGACCTCGGGTCGTTCTGCATCGTCAAGCTTCCCTAGCGGCGAGACTCTGCCTGACGCCTCAAAAGCCCTTCTGTGGCGTTGCGACCTCGCCTTTCCCGGAACGAACCCTCGGGAAGTGCGGCCTGGCGGGAGATTCCAGGAACGTCGTTTTCATTCCTAGTGTGGCGCTCGAATGCGCGGCGGACGTCGACTGCTACGAACTGACGCAAGGGCCGCGCGTCGTCGGCGCGGCTCGTACCCTCAGCCCCCCATCACGACGTCGCCGACGCGTACCGCTTCATCGCCGCGTCCAGGATCTCCGCGATCGCGCGCCGGTGCGTGCGGCCGGATCTCCGGGCCGCGCGGACGAACTCGCTCGAGGAGTGGAGATAGGGATTCGGGTTGGCCTCGATCAAGTACGCCTCGTTGTCCTTCGTGAGGCGGAAGTCGATTCTCGCGTAGTCCCGAAGCCCGAGCGCCAGGAACGCCGTCTTCGCCGCGTCGGAGAGCGCCTCCACCACGTCCTCCGACAGGTCGTCCGGGATCTTGTAGCTCGTGCGCCGGTACGCCTGCGTGCCCTCCTCCCACTTCACCTCCGACCCGGCGATCCGGGGCGTGCCCTTGGGAAGGCGCGAGAGGTCGAGCTCGACGGGCGGCAGCGCCTCGGGCGGCGAGTTCCCGATGACGCCGACGTAGATTTCGCGGCCCTCGACGAACTCCTCGATCAAGACCGGGTGGTCGAAGTCGGCGTGGAGCGCGTCGATCCGCTCCATCAGCTCCTTGATGTTGGACACGTGCGAGGCGAACTCGATTCCGATCGAGCCGTCCTCGCGAACGGGCTTCACGATCACCGGGAACTTGACGTCGTGCGCCCAGTCGAGCCGCCCGCGGTGGACGGTGACGAAGCGCGGCGTCAGGACGCCGTGGAAGTGGACGACCTTCTTCGTGAGCGCCTTGTCCATCGCGAGCGTGAGGCCGCGCGGGCCCGAGCCCGTGAACTTGATCCCGACCAGCTCGTAGTAGGCCGCGATGTGCGGCTCTTTCGTGTCGTCCTCGCCAAAGCCCTCGACCATGTTGAAGACGATGTCGGCCTCGAGGCGCGAGAGCTTCGAGAGGCACTCGCTCGTGCCGTCGACGCAGAAGAAGAACGGCTCGTGCCCCTCGCGCTTCAGCGCGTCGGCCACTTGCTCCACGTCGGTCTTCTTCCGCTTGACGCCCTTCTTCGGCTCCTCGGGAACGTCGTCCGGCCCGTGGGCGACGGCGACGCGGAGGCTCGGCATCAGGGCGACTCCTCTTTTTCCTCGGAAGCCGCGGTCGCGGCGACGGCGCTGCCGGCCGCCGGCGCCTTCTTTTCCCGCGCCGGAGGACGGCGGCGGCGCGTGGGAAGGAAGCTCCGGCGCGTGAGGTAGTTCATCGCGAGCGTCGTCGCGTACGCCGTCAACTCGACGAGCGAGGCCGCCTCCTTCTTCATCTCGGCCTTGAGGCCGAGCCGCTCCGCGGCGTCGCGGATCCGCTCGACGAGGGCCCGGACGAGGTTTCGGCGCACGCCCGTCCAGTATTCGATCTTGTCGACGAGCTCTGCGCGGTGGTCGTCGATCAGCTCGCATGCCGGCCGCACTCCTTTCCTCGCGCGACGGCGTGGGAAGAGATCGGGGAGGTCCGTTTCCACGGTGACGTCGATCGCCGGCGCCTCGGGGCGCGTGGCGCGAAAGAAGTCCTCCACCGTCATGTCCATCTCCTCGACCGTGATGTCGGTCGAGGCAAGGCGCTGCAACGGCTCGACGTTCCGCACGGACCGGGCGACGCGGTCGACGTAGCGGAGCTTCTTCAAAGCGGGCCAGCCGCGGTAGCGCACCTTCCAGCGCGATCCGGGCGTGAGCCAGACGGCGAACGTCTCCGCGAAGTCCTCGTCGGGGTGCTTCTGCGCGTACCAGCCTTCCATGTGCCGGACGAAGTTGCGGTCGAACGGCACGGGCCGGTACATGTCGCGGTACGGACGGTTGAACGGGCCGAAGAGGGCGTGCCAGTCCGGTGTCTCGTAGAGGCGATACGCGTAGTTGAAGGCGTGCCCCGCCTCGTGCCGGAGGTACATCCGGATCTCCTTTTCGTCCTCGAGGTCGTCGATCTCCTTCTCGAGGCGGGCGAGCTTCGGATCGGCGAGGTAGAAGGGGATGCCGATGATCGGCTCCTCCGACGGGCAGCCCCACTCGTCGGTCAGGTAGCACGGCGGCCGGAAGTGCTTGAGCCCCTTCCGCCCGAGCTCGCGGTAGAGCACCTGGACGTGGCGCTCGACCGGAGAGCCCTCGAGCCTCAAGCCCAGTTCGCTGATGCGGCGGCCGAGCAGCGGTCGAACGTCGGCGGGCGCGGACTCGAACGGGCGCATGGATGGGTAACGATGATGCCATTCCAGCGAAAGCGCCGCGACGGCGTCGGCCCGGCTCGCTTCTCGGTCACGAGCCTTCCTGCCGGGCGCGCGAGGCGCGCTGCACAAGCGCGACGATTCCCAGCGCGAGGCCGAGGCCCGTGCCGACGATTCCGGCCACGAGCAGTCCCTGCAAGACATGAATCGTCGCACCGTCGCCGCCCCGCAGCTCGGGGCCGGCCTCGAGGACGATCCCGAAGAATCCGATCGCCGCGAGCGCCACGCCCTCCGCGAGCAGCAGAACCGCGACGACGCCGGCCGCCCGGCGCTTCTTCCCCGTCGCCGCGTCGCGGCGCGCGAGACACCGGATCACGAGAACGACGGGGAGGACGAGGATGGCGAGGAGAATTACGGCCAGGGCGGCCATCTGAGGATTCATGCGCGTCCGATCGGCGGTCCAGGGTCGGGGAGCTCAGAGTTGCGGCGCGATCACCTTTGCGGCCTGCTCCGAAGTGCGGACGGGGACGATCTCGAAGTCGACGAGATCGTCCCAGTGACACGTCCAGAGTTTGAGCGCGGCTTCGCTTTCCGCTTCCATCACCTGAAAGCATCGCCGAAACTCGAGGTCGATCCAGCTCGAGAGGTATCTTACGCCTTCGGGCGCCATGCGGCCGCGATCGCGAAAGCGACGGTACACCTCGGGAGCCTTTCCCGGGCGGAAGTGCTCGACCACCATGAATAGCATCGTTCTCTTTCGAGCCGAACTTTGGCACACCAGATCGCCGACACCGATCCGCAGAGCTCCGTGCACGTCCCGGCGGCGCTGCTCGGGCGTGACAGTGACGGTATCACCGTCGCCAAGCTATCAGCCCGTCCTGAGTTCGTGCCGCGCGACGTCCGCGAGCAGTCCCAATCGCTCGCGCGGATCCCACCGCGTGTCGTGGTCTTCGAGCTAGCCCGCATTATTCACGAGGTCAGCGGCCGAACCGAGTAGAACGGCCGCGTATCGCAACGCGGAGGCGAAGCGAGCGAGTCTACGAATGGCACTGAGTGCTTCTGGCCGAAGGATCGGTGTCGAGATCGAGAAGAGCCGACGAAGTCGACCGATTGGTCGACGAGGAGGCTTGACGAAGAGATCGGCGCCGAGACCCGGCCAGAACCGCTCGGCTTCGTGAATAATGCGGGCTAGAGGTACCCGCGCGGACCGCTCGGCCGGCAGCACCGGCGACGCGTTTCCGTAATAGTCGCCCGAGGCGCCGCCGCCGTTCGCGACGGAGGCGACGGCCTCCGTGAGCGCGAGCATCGCCGGCGTCAACGAGTCCGATGACGCGAACACGACGCCGCGCGCCGCATGCTTGGCGAAGACGCGCCGAGCCTCCGGCCAGTGCCAGGCGGCCTCGATGGGCCGCTCGAGATTTCCCAGCGGAATCGGCAAGAGCGCCTCGAGTTCACGCCTGCGGACCCTCGCCGGCCGCGGAGCAAGAACACATTTCAAGCGCCTCTGACGACGGCGTCCCGCTCGATGGGAGGTTTCGAATATGCTCAATTCGTAAAGCATCATGAATCAATAACTTCCGACGTCGCACGAGGCGCTTGAGCGCCACGCGGCCCGGAAAGCGCACGGACCCTACGCCGCCGAGGCGGCGTCCCACTCGGGCGCTATTCCCGCGAGCCACTCGAGGGCTCGGACCCGCTCCCACGCGGCGGCGGGATGCCGGGCTGCGAGACGGCGCGCGCTCGAGAGCGCGGCCTCGATCTCGCCCGAATGGCGGACGCGGGCGGCCGCGACGAAGGGAGCGATCTCCGCGCCGACCGGCGGGACCTTGTCCATGAGATCGCCGGTCTTGACCTCGCCCGGGCGCGCCGGCGGCGCGGGCAGGAGATCCTGCGCCCAGAGGAGGACCGCGAGCGCGTCGGCGCTCCAGCTCGCGTCCTGCGTCGCCGTCTCGGCCAGCTCGCCGACCGGAGTTTCGAGCCACGTTTGCTCCCGCTCTGAGAGGTGCTCGGTCAGCCGCTCGCGGCGGAGCCAGGCAAGGATTTCCAGCCGGTAATGATCCGCCTGCTCGCGCTCGACCCCGCGCTCTTGCGAGACGGCGACCTCGAGGTGCGCCCGCGCGCACGCGGCTGCGAGCGCGATCGTCCGGATGGCGACGCGGTCGGGCGACGGCGGCGCGGCCCTTCTTCCACGGCCGCCGGACGAGGCTCCGGCCCGGCGAGCCCGGGTGACGAGGACCCAGACGGCCGCGAGCGCGGCGAGGCAGAGGGCGAGGAGAAAAAATCTCGTGCGCATGAGGGGAGGAGTGCGCCACTATAGACGCAGCAAAGCTCGCCGGTCCCGGGCATTCTCGTATCTCGGGCCGGCGATGGCGGGCGGGCGAGGGCCTCGTCCCCGCCCCTGGGGGTGGTGGAGAACAAGAAGATGCCGGCGATCGCTGCGCGCACGGGCTCGCGCGTCGGATTCGTCGTCCCCTGCTTCTACGACGGCCCGGAGCCCTACAGTCCGGGCATCCCTTTCCGCTCCCTGCCCGTCGCCACGGCGCTCGAGCGCGCCGGACACGAGGTCGTCTATTTCGAGCAGAAGCGATTCGGCCGCCCGCTGAACGAAGGGCTGCCCGGATTCCTGGAGGCGATCGGCGGGGCGCCGGTCGTCTTCATCTGGCAGACGGACTTGACCCCGATGCAGCAGACGGCCCACACTTTCGAGATCGCGAGGGCGGTGAAGGAGCGCCACCCCGGCGTCGCCGTCGCGGCGGGCGGCGCGTTCGTCCACCTCTGCACGCCCGAGGTCCTCGCGGAGGAGACGCCGGTCGACTACTGGATTCGCGGCTACGGCGAGGAGGCCTGCGTCGACCTCGTCGACGCGATCCTCGGGCGCCGCGGCTTCGACGGCATCTCCGGGCTCACGTGGCTGAACGGCGGTCAGCGCGCGAACGACGTGCATCTCCGGCAGCGCCTGAAGCCCGAGCACGTCACCTTCTACGAGACGCTCGACCTCGAGCCGTATGTCCAGCGCGGGGGCATCTTCGGCAACGAGGAGAAGACTCTCATCGTCGGGAGCGGCCGCGGCTGCGCGAAGGGCTGCGCCTTTTGCTACCACGCGGGGCAGGAGCCATCGCTCCTCCCGCCGGAGACGATCGTCTCGATCGCCGCCCGCGCCCGGCGCGACCACGGCGTAAAGCAGTTCCACCTCGCGGAGTTCGACTTCCTGACGAACCGCCATCGCGCGCTCGCCCTCGCCCGCCTTTGGCGCGACGCCCTCCCCGACTGCCGCTGGTACACGCTCTGCTCGCCGATCGACGCGATCCGCCTCACGGACGCCGAATGGGACGTCCTCGCGGCGGGCGGCTGCGCCAAGCTCGAGATCGGAGCCGAGTCGGGCTCGAAGGCGATGCTCGATGCGATCGGCAAGAAGCACGATCCCGACGATCCCTATCGGATCGCGACGCGGATGCTCTCCCACGGCATCACGCCGATGGTCAACTTCATCTTCGGACTCCTGGGCGAGAAGGAAACCGACCGGCGGGCGTCGCTCGGCCTCATCCGGCGGATCCACCGGCTCGCGCCCGGCCGGATCCATTTCACGTTCCGTCTCTTCCAGCCGGTCTGGGCGACGCCGATGGGCGACGCGGCGATCGCGCGGACGCCCGGCTACCCGCGGCGGCTCTCCGATGTGCTCACGTACCGCGCAGGGTTCGGCGACGAGTCGGAGAGGGCGATGATGTGGCTCGAGCCCGAGGACGAGGCGCGCGTCAAGCGCATGATCTTCTACTACTTGCCCATCGCGGTGAGCGTCCCCGAGATCCCCTCCGGCTGGCGACACCGGCTCTACGTCCTCCTTCGCGCCGCGGCGCGTCTCCGGATCGCGCTCGGCTACTTCGGCCTCGGAGCCGACCGCTGGCTCTACCGCCGCTGCGTCTCGCAGGCGCTGCCGACGACGTACTGCGCCTGAGAACGGTCTTTCTCGTCAATCCGGCGCAATGAGGCTGCTTCGGCCCGACGTTGGCGTAGACTGAGGGCGGATGCGGCGCGTGAAGCTCCTCGCGATCTCGGTCTGGCTCGCCCTCTCCTCGTGCGGCTCGATCGCCGCGGCGCAGGAGTCGGGCGCCGGCGAAAAGACGATCGACCCGGCCCTCGCGTCCGAGGACGCGGCGGCCCGTGCCGAGATCGATGCGATCCGAGGCGCGGACGACGCCGCCATCCTCGACCTCGACCGCCGGATCGAGAGACTCGCCTCGCGGCTCGAGGGGGCGCGGCCGACGGCGGGAGCGCGCCTTGAGATGGCGTGGGCGTCGCGCCTCCTCCTCGAGATGGGACGGCCCCTCGAGGCCGAGAGAATCCTAGTCCGGATGGGGAAGAGGCTCGAAGCCTCGGGCGACGCCCCGGGACTCGCGCTCGTCGCCCAGCACCGCGGCATCGCGTGCCGAATGCTGGGCCGCCTGGACGAGGCGCTCGACTGGTACGGCCGGGCAGCCGAGATCTATTCGCGGCTCGGCGACGAGATGAGCGGCGCGCGGATCGCCGCCAACCTCGCCAACGTGTTCCAGGATCTCGGCCGATTCGACGAGGCCGAGGTCCGGTACGCCGAGGCCGCCGCGGCTTTTTCTCGGCTGGGCGACGAGGCCGCCGTCGAGAAGGTCGCGCTCAATCGGGCCAACCTCCTCTTCAACGCGGGCCGGCTCGAGGAGTCGCTCGCCGCGTACGCGGATCTCGCACCGCGCTTCGACGCGCCGGGGAAGGAGCACGATCGCGGCCTCATCGCCATGAACCGCGCCGTCGCGCTCGGCCGCCTCGGCCGTCTCGAGGCGTCGCTCGACGAGTCGAGGCGGGCGGCCGGCCTCTTCCGCCGGACCGCGTCCGCCGAGACGGACTTGGGGCTTCTCGCGGTCAACCAGGCCGCCACGCTTCACGCGCTCGGCCGGTGGGAGGAGGCGCTCAAAGACCTCGAAGAGGCGGAGCGGCTTCTCGCCCGCCGCGGGTTCGAGATGGAGCTCGCGGGAGCCGCCGTCAACCGGGCGATCGTCTTCAAGACGCTCGGCCGGAACGAGGACGCGCTCTCGGAGTACGACCGCGCAGAGCGGATCATCGAGAAGACCGGAGCCGACCACGTCCTCGCGAACGTGCTTGCCGGGCGGGCGCTCGCCTTCGACCGGCTCGGGCGGACCGAGCGCGCGCTCGACGACTTCGATCGCGCCGCGCGGATCTACGAGAGGCTCGGCCTCGAGCTCAGCCTCGCGGGCATCTGGCAGAACCGAGGAGACCTCGTCGCCGCTCTCGGGCGGCACGACGAGGCGCTCGCCGCGTACGACCGCGCGGCGAAGGTGTACGAGCGATACGGCGACGACTACGGTCTCGCCGACGTCGCGCACGATCGCGCCGGCGTTTTCCACGCGACGGGCCGTCTCGAAGAAGCGTTGGCGGAGTGCGACCGGGCCTCCGGCGGCCGCCGCGCCGGCGAGGATCGCCTCTTCGCCGCGATCATGGCGCACGACCGCGCGGGGGTCCTCACCTCGCTCGGCCGCTTCGAGGAGGCGCTCGCGGACTACGAGCGCTCGGCCAACCTCGTCGAGGAGATCCTGCGGAAAGAGGTGCGGCCTCTCGGCGAGGACAGCTCGCAGAGCTTCCGCCTCTTTTTCCGGAACGCCCAGTCGGGAGCGCTCCGATGCCTCTCCCGGATCGAGGAGCGGCGGCCGCCGCACCTCGCCGCCGCCTACCGGGTGGCGCAAGTGTTCCACGGGCTCGGGCTCGCGGAAATCCTCGCGGAGAAGGGACGGCTCCGCGCGGCGGACGTCTCCCACGACCTCGCCGCGGAGATGGAGGACGTGGCCTCCGGCCTGAGAAGGGCGGAGTCGCGCCGGACGGATCTCTTGACGGCCCGGGCGCCCGCGACCCTCGACGAGCGGCTCGAGGCGAAACGCGAGATGGACGCTCTTCTCTCCGAGATCGGCGGGCTCGCGGCGCGCCGCGAGCGGCTGGCGGAACGGGTGCGGCTCCGGAGCCGCTCGTACGCCGGCGTCGTGTACCCGCGGGCGGCGAGCCTCGAGGAGGTTCGGGCCGTCCTTCCGCCAAGGGCCGCTCTCGTCGAGTACCTCGTCGACGCGGAGGGCGCGCACGCCTTCGTCCTGACGCGGGGCAGCGCAGAAGCCGTGAGCCTCGGCGACGCGAAAGAAATCGCGGCCGACGCCGCGGAGGCGCTCTCGGGCCTCGGGTCCGCCCACCGCTCGGCGGCCGGACGGGACGCCGCCGCGGCCTCTCTCCGGCGCCTCGGGCGGCGCATCCTCGACCCGGTCGCGCGCGCGCTCTCGGCGGCCGAGAGCGTCGACACGCTCTATGTCTCGCCGGACGGCGACCTCTGCCGGATCCCGTTCGAGGCGATCCCGCTCGCGGACGTCCCTCCCGGCGCCCCCGTCGAGGAGTGGCCTCTCCTCGTCCGGTCGCACGCGGTGGCTTACGTCCACTCGGGGACGACGCTCCGGGAATCGGTCCTCGCCGCGCGCGCCGCGGAGAAGAAGAGCCCGGGGCCGGCGACGTTTCTCGGTTTCGCCGATCCGTCGCCGGCCGAGGGCGGCGAGGACGCTCCGTCCGGCCCCGCGGCGGCGCTCGTGCGCGGAGGAGCGTTCGCGCCGCTTCCGCGCTCCGCGACGGAGGTGCTGCGCGTGGCGCGCCTCTTCGCCCGCAACCCGGCGGAGGAAAAAAAACTCGCCGACGCCGAGGAGAGGATCGCGCGGACGGGCGGCGCGCGAGGCCTCGTCCCGAGCGAGATCGAGGGCGAGCGATTCCGCGTGCGCCTGGGTCCGTCGGCGAGCGAACGGGCGCTCCTCGACTCGGCGGAAGCGAAGGCCGCCTCCGTCCTCCACCTCGCGTGCCACGGCCGCGCCGACCTCGAGTCGCCGGCGCTGTCGTTTCTTCTCCTCGCGCCGTCGGCCGGCGGCGCGGGCGATCCCGGCCGCGACGGCACCGTGACACTCCGCGACATCCGCGACATGGGCCTCGGCGCCGACCTCGTCGTTCTCTCGGCCTGCGAGACGAACTCCGGCACCGTGCGGCCGTTCGAGGGGATCGCCGGCTTGTCGCGCGCGGCGCTCGCCGGCGGCGCGCGGTCGGTGCTCTCGACGCTCTGGCGCGTCGACGACGCGGCGGCGGTGGACCTCGTC
>Ga0187892_10010882_pt1 | contig 11349 bp, 9 predicted proteins | sample MA1701073metaG_FD_139345 | JGI IMG/M metagenome (GOLD analysis project Ga0187892, IMG submission 139345) | Bio-ooze microbial communities from a basaltic lava cave in the Kipuka Kanohina Cave System on the Island of Hawaii, USA - MA170107-3 metaG ... | reverse complement strand
GGCGTGCACCGTCACCTGCTCCAGGCGGTCCGCGATGCGCCCGCCGCGGAAGGCGCGCTTGTTCGTCGGGACCCTACCAGGCGACCGCTCCCGGGGTCGGCCTGGACTTGCCTGCACGCGCGACCACGAGAGCTTCCCCCATGCCTGGCCACGAGTGAGCGCACCACCGATCGTGCGACGGCGGTCTCGAACTAGACTTACTTCGCCGGTGCGCGGGACTCGACGGTGAAATTGACCACGGCGATATCGTCAGCAGTTGAGGCCGGAGGCGCGGTCCCACCGAACGACGAGTTGTCGAGGACCAGGTAGTACGTTCCGGGGGTGAGCGGCGCCCACTCCGAGGTGAATGACGCGGAGAGGCCTTCCAGGCCCAACATCGGTATCGTCTCGAATTCGCTCTCAGTGGTCGCCTGGCCCGAGCTGACGATGGAGTTCCAGCGGTTGAATCCTGCCTCCGTGACCACGTACATGTCCACGGCCGGTCCACTGTTCAAGATGGCACTGACCCGGATCTCCAGGTCGCCCTTCACGGTGAGCGGCTCGGACACCCACTCTTCTCGCTTGACCGCTCGCTCCCCCTGCGCGAGCGGCTCCTGCTGAGCGCTCTCCTGCGCGATCTCCGTCCGTGGACCGCATCCGACCATCGCCAGCAGCAGGCCTGCGAACAGCACGAGTGATGGGATCCAGGGGTTCGCGTTCATCGGTCCTCCAGATGTGCGCCTTGCCGATACACATGCGACCGGCGTCAGCCGGCCAAGTGGCGCCCTCCCAGGGCGTCCGCTCCATCGGCAGCTTAGAACGCGTTACGCCCCGGGATCGAATGAATCCACTCAAGCACATCGTGCCCGTCCCCGGTGGGTGAGGGCTGGAGGATTCTACGCCCGTGATGTTCACGAAACACTCGGACGAGATCGGCATCCCGGAAGTACTTCTCCGCTTGGTCGTCCATGTACCACCAATCCTCCCGGAGCTCGACTTCGGCTGCCCGACGTGCTGGATTCACGACGAGTCGCGTGAGCGCCCGGAACCAGATCTCGTCCTCGAACACTCCACGACACAACGTAAAGACAGCACCCAGCCCGTCGTATTCCGGCTGTATCGTCCACACGGTGCGAATCACCCCGACAAAATTGCCCACACACACGAGTTCATCGACTTTGGCCTCTCGAATCGTCCTCTCCAGGCTCCCTCGCTCCAATGCAGACTTCGGTTCGCCCGAGCCCAGGGTCAGGACCGTACCGTTGATGTCGAAGTACAGTGTGCGCATGGTTGTCGTCCTGACGCTCAGCATACGCCGCGGCGTGCAGCGCCGTCCGCTGCATGCTGTGGCTATGCCGCGTCCGGACCCTTCTCCACCGTAGCATCCAAGGTCTCGAGGTCGATGATCATCGCCTGACACTTTCCGCCGGATGCCACGTTGAAGTGACGATCCACACGGCCGAAGCACTGGTGAACATGCCCGTGGACATGGGCGCGGGCACCCCGGTCTCGTACCAAGTCCAGGATCGAAGGACTTCCTGCATGAATGTTTAGAACTCCAATGTCCAGCACCCCGTACGCCGGGTTGTGAGTGACCACGACCGTCGCGGTGTCGACGAGCTTCTCCAGATGGTGAAGGTCGTCCCGAATCTCACTCTCAGGCTTTTCGTACACTCCGCCCATGAACGGAAGGCTGTACTGATACCCAACGAGATTCGTAGTCCCCAGTTCCACACGCCGCCCGTGTATTGCGATGAACTGATCCGACCCGGGATCCAGCTCCACGAGATCATCGTTGCCCATGATGTAATAGACGGGGAGTCTCGTAGACTGAAGGATTCTCACGATCGCCGCCGCGTCCTGACGTTGGGCATCCTCGACGATGTCGTAACCCTCTGGACATCCCAGCAGGTCACCCGCCAGGACGAGCCCATTGACTTTACTTTCGTAGGCTCTCTGCACCAGCCACCTGTACACAGCGTGGCTCCCGTGAATATCTGATCCGGCGAGGAGTCTCATCATCCGTCAGCCCTTGTCGGCATATCGCTCAGCACCCGCAACGGCGCGCAGCGCCGTCCGCTGAATGCTGTTGCAAGGTGGCTACGCTAGCGCCTTCAGAAGGGATGCCTCGCTTGCACTTGCGCAGGCTATTGGACTCGGTCCCTTGGCTACGGCTTCGCGGGCCTCCCTTCTTCGACGTAGCGCCAGGGCTCTCCCTTGGTGTGGACGCGAAAGACCAGGATCCTTGCGCCCTGCTTACCCGCGACCGCTTGATGCCACTTCTTGAAGGGCACGTGCCCAACAGCGCCCGGCGTGCCGATGATCGAAGGCTGTCCCTCGATCTTGATCTCGACACCGCCCTCCAGATAGTAGTGAAACTCCTCTCCGGGATGCCAGTGTCGTTCAAGCGTGGCATTCGATGGCATCTGCACGAGGTCCACCATCACCTCTCGGCCGGGCGTGAACTCCTCGGCCAGCGGGGTCAGCATCAGATTTGTGACTCTTGGCTTGCCTGGCGGGTTCGCCGCATCAGGTGCCCTGCCGGAAACGAGGACGCCGAGAAGCGTGGTCAGGAGAACAAGCCTCGCGCGTCTCATGTTCGCCTCCGGTTGTTGAGCCGACGAGTCCAGCTGACGCTCAGCCTCAGCGGCGGCGCGACAGCGCCGTCAGCTGCGCCCGGTTCTCACCCCGCACAGAATGGGCTACCGAGCTCGAGCGTATCGGCACACCTGAGCGCCCGTGCTGGCTTTGACCGTCGACACCAGCATGAAGGGGATCGCCTTTCCATCATCAGCGAAGATCGTCTTCCCCCCACCGAGGATGATGGCTCGATCGTGAGCAGCAACTCATCGACCAGGTCGGCAGCGAGCAAAGATCGAACCATTGTCGCACTGCCATACACGTAGATGTAGCCCCCCGGCCGCGCGCGCAGTTCGGACACCTTCGGCAGGAAGTCCGCCCCACGAATGATCGCGGTGGGGTTCCACGTCGCGTCCTGGTCGGTGAGGGTATCGGACACGACGTACTTCTGCACGCGGTTGATCCAGTCGGTGAAAGGATCTCCTGAACGACCCGGCCATGCGGCGGCCGAGACCTGGTGGGTGCGGCGTCCCTGCAGAAGCGCATCACTTTGCGCGGCGAGTTCGGCATAAATGCCGCCCATGACCACCGGGTCGAAATACTTCATGGACCACCCGCCGTGACCGAAGCCTCCGTCGGTGTCTTCGCTGGCTCCCCCCGGAGCTTGCACTACGCCATCAAGGCTGATGAATTCCGTGATAAGCGTTTTCATGAACTCCCCTTGTTTTACAAGCATGCTCATGTGCATCAGCCGCGCGTTCAGCAGCATGTGGGTGTTAGCTGGCGCGTCGTCGCCGCCACCTTCACTTGGCGAGCGTGAAACGCACCGACGCCATGGCGGTTTCGAATATCTCGACGTTCTGCGCGTAGTAGGTGCCCTTGTTTCTCAAGGAGAAGAGATACAGCACCTTGCCGTCAGAGACCGCTCGGACATCGACAATCGAATGCTTCGCCGGGTCGTGCTTGTGCGCTTCAATCACGAATCTGACGCCACGGCAACCTCCAAGCTCGATGTCCTTGTGAGCGGGCGGTCGGTACTCAAGAAAGCGCCGGCCGAACGTCCTCACGGCAGGATCCTGATTGAGCTTCGTTCCGATACTGTAGATCGCGCTTCTTGAGAGCTTGTCGCACGACATCCCCTTGTCGGCTGGCACCCGATCGACGAAGAAGGACGCCAACTCGCCACTGTCGACTTTGGAGAGCAACTCCCCGTCGGCGGTAGCAGTCCCTTCTCTTGTCAGGCGCTGCGCCGAGAAGATCACCATGCCAACGGTGCTGGGCGTTCCAGACAGAGCTTCGTTCTGCTCGTAGACGCTCCAGCCTTCGGGCAAGGCGATCACAAACTGATTGCGAATGCTGCGCGCTGCGGTTGATGAGTCCTGCGACACACTGGCCGTGGCGCCCGGCACGGTCAAGGTTGTCGCTACGACGAGCAATGCTGAGTTCAGCACGTCGCGAGCAGTCATCCTCACCTCCAAGGTCTCTGGGAACGTTGCACGTTCGTGACTCTTCTGAGGACCCTGCCTACTGTCCAGCCAATGCCCGGGTTCCGCCACGCGCGGAGCGCGTCGGCCGCAAGCTATTTCTGGAGCGCACAAGCGAACAGTCGTTGGTCAGGCGCCTGAGGGCACCATCGTGATGACGACCTTACCCTTCGCGCGACCCTGTTCCACATACGCCATCGCATCGAGGGTGTCATCGAATGGAAACGTCCGGTCGAGCACGGGCCGCAGCGCGGCGGAGTCATAGAGCGCGGCCAGCGTCCTCAATCCCGCCCCACTGGCCCGCATGAAAAAGAACGCATAGCGAACGCCGAGCTGCCTGGCCCGCGCCCGCACTTTGCGGCTCAGCAGCGACAGGACCGGCCTGAGAATTGGCCGACCCAGCTGCTCGGCGAACGCGGCATCTGGCGGGCCGACGACGCTGATCGCGAGGCCACCGGGCCGGAGCACGGTCAGCGACTTTGCGAGGTTGCCGCCACCCACAGAGTCGAGCACGACGTCGTAACCGGAGAGGAAGTTGGCAAAGTCCAGCTTCGTGTAGTCGAACACTTCATGTGCGCCGAAGCCCCGCACCGTCTCCTCGTCGCGGCCGTGCGCAGTCGTGGCGACGTGCGCACCCAGATGCCTGGCCAGTTGGACAACGGTCGAACCGAGCCCCCCGGCGCCCCCGTGCACCAGTACCTTCTGGCCCGGCTTGACCTGAGCGAGATCGACCAGCGACTGCCACGCCGCCAGGGCGACCAGCGGGACAGTTGCGGCCTCGTTCATCGTGAGTGACTTCGGCTTGAGCGCGAGATCGGCGTGGTGGATCGCGATGTACTCGGCGAAGGTTCCGATCCGCAGGTCGCGCGGGCGAGAGTAGACCTCATCACCGATCCTGTAGTCGCGCACGTCGGCCCCGACCTGCTCCACGACGCCTGCGACATCGTGCCCGAGCACGAACGGCGTCTTGTACTTCAGGAGCAGCTTGAACTCGCCGTTGCGGATCATCTTGTCCAGCGGGTTGATGCTCGCAGCACGCACCCGGACCAAGACGTCATGCGGGCCGACACTGGGCTGCGGGACGTGGGCGGCACGCAGGCCGCTCCTGCCATACTTCTCGACGACAAATTCCCTCATGTGCGCTCCAACGCCACGGCGCTGAGCGGCCGGCGAAACGGGTCCGCTCCAGCGGCCTGTCAGGCGTCTCGCTCACTCGGAAATGAGTTCCAAGAAGCGAGCAACCGCTTGCCGGCCGTAGACTGGCTGACGGTACTGCCGCCCCTTCACAAAGGCGCGCCCCGGCCTGAACCCCGCCTCGCGAAGGAGCCGCCGGACATGACGAAGCTCTTCAGCCGAACTCGCAGTCAGTCGCAGTTCCTCGCCCTTCCGGTAGCGCCGCGAACCCTCTTCCGCCACCCGAACCGGGTTCTGCCGACGCACGTAGCCATTGCGCCGAAAGCTTTCCCGAAGTTGCTTCACCACGGCGGCACGTGTCATCCCGACTCCCAGGTACGCCTAACGCCCAGCATCAGCGGCGGGCCGCGCAGCGGACCGGCCGCTGCAAGCGGTAGTTAGCCAGCGTGGTGGCGGGGCACTCTCTCCTTGTATGCACCGGCGGTCGGGCAACGCCATGCCTTACTGATTCGAGCGAGTCCACGGACCAGCGCGAGCGCACGTTGCTCTACGCCTCCTTCTCCGGAGCGGGCAAGAGCCACTCACCCTCAGCCACGAGCTTCCTGCGCCTAAGGAGACTCTTCACAGCACTCTTGAATGCTACTTCGATCTTCCTCCCGTTTCTGTCCCAGCCGTAGAGCCGCGCGACGTATGTCATGACCGCATCGCGACCGATCCGCAGAGCGTCCTCGACCGTTCTGGCTATCGCTCGCTCAAGTTCCCACGGAGCGACCTCCTCAACAGAGCGGTCCGTGGCCGGGTCGCCTTCGCGAGGCAATCGCACTCTCAATTGGCTGCCCTCGAGCCACAGGAAGTCGTCGCGGTCGCGGACACGCCGGTCGCCGGCTCTGACCTCGCCGAGAGCGGTGTCGAGGGCTTCTTGGATCCTGCGGCCGGCCCGCTCCACATCGAAGGCCGACTTGACGCGGCGAAGCAGGCTTCCGCGATGGATTGGACCCTCCTCGGCAATGACAGCGACGATCATGCGCTTCAGTGGTTCACGCGCCCGTAGGTCCGTGAACGGAAGCCCCCTCGGCGGCTCCGGCAGCCTGGCGAGTTTGTAGGTCGTTGCCCAGTCCGGTCGGGCCTGGGGGTCCCATTGGACCGTATGAGTCTTCGGCTGCTCCTTGGAGGTTGGCGGGCGCATCACGCCCTTGGTGCCCGGGCCCCGCGTAATAGCATCATCGATCGCCTTGCGAAGCCGCTGCTCCTGCTCCGCACGGTGGCGGTACCAGGATGGTCCCCAAATGCGGTGCAAGCGCCATCCTAGTCGTTCGAGAACCTCTTGGCGCAAGCGATCTCGGTCTCGCGCTGCCCGCGATGAGTGGTACATCGCGCCGTCGCACTCGACGCCCAGGACGAAGCGCGCTTGCGCGCTGGGCCCCCGGACCCCCAAGTCGATCCTGTAGTCCGAACAACCGACCTGGGGCACGACGTCGTACCCCCACGCCCTGATCGTCCTGGCGACCTCGGCTTCGAATGGGCTTTCGAAGTCGCCACCACCCTCCACAACGGGAATCGCCAGGACCGCCATGCGTTCATTGCGCCTCTCGGCGTACTCCAGGTATCGCCTGAGGTGTCGTGCGCCTTCCGCGGCGAGGTCGGGCGAAAAGTCGGAGGCGCGAACCGAGGCGACGAACTCGACCTTGCGGCGAGCTCGCGTGATCGCGACATTCAGCCGGCGCTGGCCTCCTGGCTTGCTGAGGGGACCGAAGTTCATCGTGAACTTGCCCGCCTCGTCTTTGCCGTAGCCCATGCTGAAGATGATGACGTCGCGTTCGTCTCCCTGCACGGTCTCCAGGTTCTTGACGAACAGGCCGTTGAGGCGGTCTTCCGCCCGCAGTACGGCCAGCTCGGGATGCCCATCGGCCAGACGCTCGATCACCGCATCGATCGCGGATGCCTGCGCTTCGGAGAAGGCGACCACGCCGACGGAGAGGGTCGGGTGAGTTCGCGCGTGGAAAACCACGCGCTCTCCAACCAGGGCCGCCTCTTGCGGATTGTCACGCTGGCCGCCTCGCCGGTACACCCCTTCGCAATGGAACACCTCGACGCCCAGGTCGGGCGCATCGCCAACGGCCCCCGGGAACGTGATAAGCGTGCCGTCGTAGAAGCCGTGATTCGAATACGCGATTAGGTGCTCGTGCTGGCTGCGATAGTGCCAGCGCAAGGGGAGCGACGTGAAAACTCCGGACCCTTTGCACTTGTCGAGGACGGACTCAAACTGGTCCGGCTCGTCTTCCACGTACGTGTCGTCGTCGCCATCGTCCATCCGCTCGAAGAAGGATGTCGGTGGCAGTTGCTTCTGGTCTCCCGCGACGACGAGCTGCCGGCCGCGGTAGATGCTGCTGATGGCGTCGGCGGGGCGTACCTGCGAGGCCTCGTCGAAGACGACGACGTCGAAGACGATGTCTGGAGGCAGGAACTGGCTCACAGAAAGTGGGCTCATCATGAAGCATGGCTTGATCGCCTGAACCACCTTCCCCGTCCTCGCGATGAGGTCGCGGACCGGCATGTGCTTCCTCTGTCTCTCTGCTTCGTTGAGGATGATCCCGGCGGCGCCTTGGAAGTTCAAAGGTCGCATCTGGCTGCATGCGGCGATCGCTTCGCGAGCAGCCAGCTGGATGAGCTGGCGGTCCAACCGCCGGAAGTCCCTGGCGAGGGCGTCGCGATCCTCGGCCCTGAAGGTGGTCAGCCGCGGATCGTGCTTGAGCACGTCGTCCGCCCAGGCCTCGCAGAGGGCGCGCTCAAGAATGTCGCGTACGCGCTCCGCGGGCACGCGCTTGCTCAGACAGAACTTCGTCGCATCGTCCAGGCCTTGTTCGGCCAGGCCTGCGATCGCGCGTACGTGGGAGTGCCACTCCCCGATGTCGTCAACGGTCTCGGTCAGAGCAAGGAGGAGGGCCTGCACCGCCTCGAAAAGCCCGCGTAGCTGCGTACGAACCTGGTCGCCCCGCTGTGCTTCGAACCGCGCCGCGATGTCGCCGATGCTCCTGTCCCATTTATCGAGATGGAGGCCCAAGGCGGGCTGGTCGACTGGCATGGTCGTCAATCGGACGGCGGCCTCGGCCGAGAGCGGCCCGCCCAGCGCCGACTTGACCGACCCGGCCCACGCAAGCCCCGCGGCCAGCCGACCCCAGTCGGTGGCTCGCCCGTCCCACGCCGCGCCGAAGGAGGCTACATCGGCTGCGGCCCGGTCGCGGAAGCCCCGCTCGGCTTCCTCAACCTCGCGCCTGAGGGTGAGCCACCTCTCGGCGTCGTCGAGACGAGCGGGTATGGCTGCGACTGAGTCAACGAAGCGAAGCTCCTCGAGTACCCGGAGCATCGCCGCGTCGGCCTGGCGCGTTCCGTCTATGGCCTTGTTCAGAGGTGACGTGCGCAGTTTGGCTACAGCCGACCCGAGAGCACTCCAGCGGGGTTCGAGCTCCAGGATTCTGAGAGCGGTCTCAGCAACCCCGGCGCCCAGGTGGCCGCCCCAGGCGAGCCTCTTGGCCAAGGTCTCCGGACTGATCGCCGTCGCCGCCAGCTTGCAAGCAGTCTCGGCGATCACGACGCCGAGCTCGGCGGCGTCGAGGTCTGTCTCCTCGCCGCGAAGGAAGTGCCCCAGGATCTTGGCGGCATCCTTCGCGCCAGCCTCGAAGGCGCCCACGGCATGCTGCCACTCAAGCGCGTCTTGCAAGCGCGCGACCTCTTCGCGGTGGACGCGGCCGCTGCGGGTCACGGCTTTCAGCGCTCGCCGATCCCGACGGTAGTCTGACTTGAACCACCGGAAGACCCCCCGGTAGGTGGACTTGAACCTCACGCAGAGCGTCTCCAAGTCGAGCGTCAGGACGTCGCGCTTGAAGACACCCCTCAGGGCGGCGCCTTGGGTCCGGACGCTCTCGAGGAGCGGGCGTAACCGGCGAATGGCCTCACGCGCCTTCTTGAGACCGCTGGGGGCGAACCAGTCTGCCTCAGGGAGATCCGTTGTCTCGGCAAGACACGCGAGCTGTCCAAGCTCGAGCCCGCGGCCCAAGGAGATTGCCCCGCTGGGTTGGTCGAACGCGGTGGCCAGCAGGTCACTGCGCCCCGCGCATTCCTCGAGCACTGCGGTAGCCTGCAGAAGAGTTTGGCGAAGCGCCTCTAGGGTCACCGAGGTCGTTGCCCCGTCGATTGTCGGCCGAGGCATCGTGCCGCGGGCGACCGCAACCAGCGCCAGCAGTTCCCCGGCTCCCGCGGTCGGGAGGTCAAGCCACCGGGGACCGAGCTCACGGGCGAGCGCTCCTTCGGCATCGTCGAGTGAGGCGGCCATCCTTCTCGCTTCTTCGAGACGATCGCGCAGCTGCTCATCATTCGAGCTGCTCAGCCAGGGCGCGTGGACATACGCCCGCTCCTGCAGAAGCCTCTCAACGGCGTAGTGCCGCTCAGTCGCCGGGGTGGAGGTTGGAGTCGGCAGGCACATCCCCGCCGCAACGCTGCCCGCGACCTCCGCCAGTTCCGCAAGGCAGGTGCGGGCCGATTCCAGCACGCCGAGCAAGCGTACGCGCTGGGCCGCGTCCCAGTCGGAGGTGGGGACCAGCTCACGCCAAAGAAACTGATCGCGGCGTGCAATCGGCCCCCAGGCGCGCCCCAAGGCATCCGCTAGCTCGATGATCTGCGCCGAGCGAGCATGAGCGAGGTCCGGAACACCCAAACGCGGAGGAGGTGCTTGGGGAAGCGCTTGTAGCTTCGCAATCCGACCGATCACGTGATAGAGGCTCTGGCCCAGGGGCGGGCGGGCCTCGTTGAGCGCGGTGACGTAGTCGTTGAGCTGCTCTCGTTTTCGCCGAAGTCGCTCTCGGTCGGCGTCGGGCATGCTCGGTTCGCCCCTTACCCGCGTTAGGAGCGACTTGCCGAGTTCCTTGGCCACCTCCTTCCGGGTGGACTTGTGGCTGTGAAGCTCGAGCACGAATTCGGCCAGCCCCGCGGCCTTCAAGCGAGCGTAGACGACGTCCAGCGCGGCCGCCTTGTCGCTGACAAATAGGACGGTTTTTCGGCGCGCCAGTAGATCTGCGATCATGTTAGCGATGGTCTGGCTCTTTCCCGTGCCTGGCGGCCCGTCCATCACGAAGCTCCTCCCCGCGACCACTGCAGCGATGGCCCTGCGCTGGCTCGAGTCGGCGTCGAGGATCGTCACCGCCTTCTCTGGGGGTGCGGCCTGGTCAACTTTCGCTTCGTCAATCGGCTCGAACTCAAACGAGACACCGGCGTCCGAACCGATCGCCAGGCCTCTCACGGCCTCGTTGGCAAGGACGATCTCCTCGTTTGTGACGAGATCGCGGAGAATGGGTTCCTTGTGGAAGGAGAAGGTTGAAAGCACGGTTCTCGCCTGGACCCGCCAGCCCATCTGCGAGACCTGCCGCGCGACGCTCGCGAGGATTTCGCGGGGCTCCAGCTCGTCGTCATCGCCAGGCGGCTGGAGGGTGATGCCGAAGTCGTCCTCGAGCTTGGCGACGAGCGCAGGATTGAAGCGTTGCTCCTCTTCTGCGCGTCTGATCCTGAACGGCTCCCCCAGCGAGTCGCGCTTCGCCGTAACTGGAACAAGGAGCAGGGGCGAGTACGCCTTCTCCGGGACACCCGTGGTTCGGGGTGCGTCTTCCCACTCAAGCAAGCCGAATCCGAGGTACAGGGTCCACAAGCCGCGGTCCATGAAGGCCTGCGATGCGGCGCGATCCAAATTTCTCAGCTTCGCCGGCGGCGTCGATCGCGCAATCGGTCCAAACCTGACCTGGCCAGACCGCAGGGGCCGCGGAGACTCATCTGGAAACAGCTCCGGGGCGCGCGACTCGGCAACTTCCAGCCCCGTTCCCAGGCGGCCGTAGATCTCGTCGATCCCGGGCTCGACGATCTCGAGCACGGAATGCGGCTTGAGGTAGAGCAGGCGGTTGCTGCGCGTGAGGTTGATAAGCGCCTTGCGCCAGGCTTCTAGTTGAGCCTTCAGGCGTTCATCTTGGCTTGTCATGGCCACTCCCGACCTCTCCGCGCCACTGATCGACAGCGAGGTATCAGCGCGGGCCATACCCGCGCGCCAAGGGCTCCGGCGGTCTCAGTTCCTCGATAGGCGTGAGACGAGCGAGTTCTGATGAACACAGGCCGCATTCTGTCTGGCCAACGC
>Ga0187892_10010880_pt1 | contig 11350 bp, 9 predicted proteins | sample MA1701073metaG_FD_139345 | JGI IMG/M metagenome (GOLD analysis project Ga0187892, IMG submission 139345) | Bio-ooze microbial communities from a basaltic lava cave in the Kipuka Kanohina Cave System on the Island of Hawaii, USA - MA170107-3 metaG ... | reverse complement strand
CGCGTGGCACTTCAGGTGCGCGATTCGCTGAACGCCGTGTACAACGCGATCGGAACGGTGCGTGACGTGCGCACACAGGTGCAGGGCGTACTCACCAAGGCGCGGGAGCTGGGCCGTGCCGCCGAGCTGGCGCCGCTGGCCGACTCGCTCAGCGCGCATCTCACCACGGTCGAGGATGAACTCGTGCAGCGCCGCAGCCAGAGCGGCCAGGATCCCATCCGCTTCGGCGGCCGCCTGGACAACCAGTACGCGGAGCTCTATGGCAACCTGACCGCCGCGAACGGCTACATTGCGGGCGGCCCCGAAGGCCGGCCCACGCGCGCCGCGCTGCAGCGAATGCAGGAGCTGAACACGCAATGGCTGGCCGTGCACCAGCGCCTGATCCGCATTCTCGAGATGGAAGTGCAGGCGCTGAACGCGGCCGCCCAGCGCGCCGGCATCCCGGCGATTGCCGTGCGGCCGCGCATTGTCACCTGAACGAGCGGCCCGGCCTCAGAGCGTGACGACGAGCGCCATCGTGAAGAAGCTGTCCAGCTTCTGCAACGGCACGCGCACTTTCTGGCCGGTGTTCGTGCCGCCGCCTGTGAACAGCTCAATTTCCGTGAGCGCCGGATCATTGCGCCACAGCAGCTGCAGGCCGGGCCTCAGCGCAAAATTGCTGTTGATCGCGAGCGACAGACTGTTCGTGAAATCGAATCGCACGTCATCCGTGCTGTCGATGTTGAGGTCGCCGATCAGCACGCTCTCGAACTGTGTGGTCTGCGTGAGCCGCCGCATCAGGTCCCACGTGAAACGCACGCCCGGGAAACTCGCCTTCAGGAACGGATTCTGCACTACATCTTCCTGGAACGTGTACGTGAAGCCGTAGTCCGTCTTGAAGCGGAAATTGTCACGCGCCACCCACACACTGCCCGCGCCCACCGCGAGCAGCGTCCGGCTGTCGATGCCGGCAAACGTGTTGCGCATCCAGTCGACGCCCGTGAACAGCACGAGACGGTTCGATACGTTGCGGTCATAGCGGGCGCGAACGCCGTAGGCTTCGGCCGTCTTCTCACGATTCGTCTCGGTCTCGACACGGAACGCCGTCGTCGTGCCGATCGCCCGGCGCGTGCGGATCCCCGTGTCCGTGCGTACCGCAGAAGCATCGAACTTCAGCTCGCTGCGCGCGCCCGGCTTGCGCAGCGTCGAGCCCAGGCCGAACGTGCTCGATTCCGAGTTGCCCGCAGCCCAAACGGCTGTCAGCTTGGCCGTGTATTTCCAGCCCAATGTATCCGCGGCCTGCGCCGAGAGCGGCCCCGCGGCCAGGGACATCACGAGAATCATCGCCGCGCGATCCGACCAGCGACTCGCCATGCTCAGCCTCCATTTTTCCTGCGCCAAAAGCGCGCAGCCGTCCGCCTTGCCTTTGCCACGCCAACCGGCGAACATGACGGCCGCACCTGCCGTGTTGTTCGCAGGGAAAGATCAACCGCTGTTCCACATGCGGCAAGCCGGTCGAAGAATGCGCCGGGAATACCAAGAGGCCACGGATGGGAACCGTATCGATATCGCGCTGCGCCTGGGCTGGCTCCGATCCGCTCTATCTCGCGTATCACGACGAAGAGTGGGGCGTGCCGTCCCGCGATGACCGCCACCTCTTCGAAATGCTCGTGCTCGAAGGCGCGCAGGCCGGTCTTTCCTGGATCACAATCCTCAGGAAGCGCGAAAACTATCGCCGCGCGTTCGACGGCTTCGACATCGAGAAAGTCGCTCGCTACAACACGCGCAGGATCGAATCGCTGCTGAAGGATCCCGGTATTGTGCGCAACCGCATGAAGATCGAAGCCGCCGTCGCCAATGCGCGCGCTGCACTCGAGGCCATCGAGGAACGGGGCAGCCTGAACGCGCTGCTCTGGGAGTTGGTCGGCGGCCGCCCCATCGTCAACCGCTGGCGTGCACTGCGCGAGCTGCCTGCTAAGACCGCGGAATCCACGGCCATGAGCAAGGCGCTTCTTAAGCGCGGGTTCCGCTTCGTCGGGCCAACCATCTGCTACGCCTTCATGCAGGCCGTCGGCATGGTGAACGATCACACCGTCGATTGCTTCCGTTACGCACAGCTTACCCGTGGAGACGCTCGATGACGGTCGCCCGCAGCCTCGCGCTTGCCGCAGCCTTCCTCGTGGCCGCCGGTCAGGCCGCCGCGCAGGCCATCCGCGGATTCCCCGACGCCCTGCTCGAAGCGCAGCGCCAGCGCGAACAGCTCGCGCGCGACGTGCCCAGCGCCGATTCGCTTCGCGTGCGGCTCCGCCTCCTCTCCGAAGACCCGCACCACGCCGGCTCCGAGGGTTCGCGCCGCGTCGCCGATCTCATCCTCGCGCGCTTCCGATCCTTCGGTCTCGATGCCCGCCTCGAACGATTCGAGGCGATGATGCCCATCCCCATCGCCCGGACCGTCGAGCTCATCGCGCCGGAACGCTTCACTGCACGACTCGTCGAGCCGCACATTCCCGATGACAAGGACTCCGGTGACGCCGGCCAGCTGCCCACCTACAATGCCTACTCGCCGGATGGCGATGTCACGGCCGAGCTCGTCTACGTCAACTACGGCACACCCGAGGACTACAAGCTACTCGACAGCCTCGGCATCAGCGTCAGCGGCAAAATCGTCCTTGCGCGGTACGGCCGGTCCTGGCGCGGCATCAAACCCAAAGTCGCCGCAGAACGCGGCGCTCTCGCCTGCATCATCTACTCCGACCCCAGAGATGACGGCTTCTGGTTCAACGATGTCTATCCCGAAGGACCCATGCGCAACGAGTTTGGCGTCCAGCGCGGCAGCGTCATGGACATGCCACGCTACCCCGGCGATCCGATGTCCCCCGGCTGGGCTTCCGTCGAAGGCGCGCGCAAACTCCCCATGACCGAGGTTCGCACCTTCTCCCCGATCCCCGTGCTGCCCCTGTCCTGGAGCGACGCGCTGCCGCTGCTCCGCAACCTGGGCGGCCCGCTCGTTCCCGATGCCTGGAAAGGTGCAGTCCCCACCACCTATCACATCGGGCCGGGACCCGCTCGCGTGCGCGTCGCGCTGCGCTTCGACTGGCAGACGCGGCCGCTCTGGAACGTCATCGCGCGCATTCCGGGCTCGCGCTGGCCCAACCAGTGGGTCGTCTTCGGCAACCACCACGACGCCTGGGTGAACGGCGCCGAGGATCCGCTGTCCGGGATGGTGGCTGTGGAGGAGATGGCGCGTTCGCTGGGCGCGCTGCTGCGGACAGGCTGGCGGCCGGAGCGGACGATCATCATCGCCGGATGGGACGGCGAGGAATGGGGGCTGCTCGGTTCGACGGAATGGGCGGAGAAACATGCGGCGGAGCTGAAGGCGAACGCGGTGGCGTACATCAACAGCGACACGAACAACCGGGGCTGGCTGTCACCGGCGGGTTCACATTCGCTGGAGTGGTTTGTGCGTGAAGTGGCTCGCGACATCACGGATCCGAAGACGCAGCAGAGCGTGCTGGACGCACTGCTCGAGCGGCAGCGGGAGCTGCGCCAGACGAATCCGCAGGCGGACACGATGTTCGCGCTGGGTGCGCTGGGCTCCGGCTCGGATTACACGGCGTTCCTGGACCATGTCGGACTGGCTTCGCTGAACCTGTCGTATGGCGGCGATGCGAATGCCGGCATCTACCACTCGATCTACGACACGTTCGATCACTACACGCGGTTCATGGACACGACGTTCGCGTACGGCGTGGCCGAGGCCCAGACTTTGACGACCACGGCTCTGCGCCTTGCCTCGGCGCCGGTGCTGCCGTTCGAGTTTCAGAGCGCAGCGCGCACGTATTCGCGCTACGTCGATGAGATCGAGCGGGGTGCGAAGGCGACGAGCGCCACGAGCTCACTGGATCTTTCGGCTGTGCGCCAGGCGCTGGCCCGCGTGGCGTCGGCGGCGGAGCGATGGGAAGCCGTATGCGCGCGCGTCGCCTCGCTGACGGAAGCGCAGATCCGTCGCAATACGCGGCAGCTGGCGGACGTGAACCGGATGCTGTACCAGACGGAGCGCGCGCTGACGAATGACGCGGGTCTGCCCGAACGCGAGTGGTTCCGCCACCTGATCTACGCGCCCGGCTTCTATACCGGCTACGGCGTGAAGACCATGCCCGGCATCCGCGAAGCCGTCGAGGATGTACCCAGCGTCGAAGCGGCCCAGCGCGAGGCCGCTCGCGTGGCCGCCGCGCTCGAGCTGTACGCCACGCGCATTGAGCAGGCAGCGCAGGCTCTCGAGCAATTGCGCTAGGCACGGCGTCCACGCGACGGGCGCATTCACGACCCGGACCGCACCGCTGCCCGGGCCGCCAGCGACATTCAAACCGAGCCCCGGGTGCCGGCATCCTAGAACTGATCCGGGGCGCCGCTCCGCGACATCACGCATGCGGCGGCCACGCGAGGGACATCGCTGGCGACGGAGGCAACCCATGAAGCGCAGGCTGAAGGCATCGCTGTTCGCGACACTCGTGCTGGCGCCGCTGACTCTGGCCTCGGTTGGAGGCTGGGCCACGATCACCGTCAAGGATCTGCCCGACTACGTCGTCGCCGGCCAGCCGACGGAACTGGCGTTCACGATCCGGCAGCACGGTGTGACGCCGATGGATGAGCTGGCGCCGGTGATCGAAGCGAAAAGCAGCACGGGCGAAGCAAAGGTCAAGGCGCGGCCGGGCCGCGCGCCCGGCGAGTATCACGCGACGGTGACCCTGTCCGAGCCCGGCGACTGGAAGCTGACGATCCACAGCGGCTTCGGCGAAAGCCGGCTGACACTGATGCCCGTGCGCGCGCTGGCCAGAGGCGAGACGGCGCCGGCGCTCACGGACTTCGACCGCGGCCAGCGGCTGTTCGTCGCCAAGGGCTGTGTCACGTGTCACACGCACAAGGCCGTACGCGGCTCGGGCCACGTCAATGTCGGGCCCGATCTGACCGTGCCCAGACTCGCCGCCGACTACCTGAAGAAGTTCCTGGCGGATCCGTCGATCCAGCCGCCACGCGGCGACATGAAGATGCCCAACCTGCAGCTGAGCGCGAAGGAGATCGATGCGCTGTCCGCTTTCGTGAACGCGGACCTGCCCGCGAAGTAGATTTTGCAGCGAATCGGGCGAACACGCGGCGCGTGTTCGCCCGTCGCCGCATCGCGCCGCCGTTCCCACGCCACACGTCGCCGCGGCGTTGCGCCGCCGACTCGCCACACGGCCGCTCATTCCGTACCTTATGCAGGACTCCAGACGCAGGTATCCGCACATGCGCGATCGACTGAACAGACGCGACTTTGTACGAACGGGCATCAGCGCTGGGCTGATCACGACAGGCGTGGCGGCTTCCGTCACGGGCGCGGCGTCCGGCGTTGTCCCCCGCGCTCCCGAGATTCTGCGGCAGCGCGCCGTGCGGCCCGTGGTCATCTCGGACAAGAGCGGCTTCGACTTCCGGAACGGCGGCCCGCGCAATGCCGTTGAAGAAGCGTTCCTGCGCATCACGCGCGGTGACGACGTGCTCGATGCGCTGATTGCCGGCGTGAACATTCCGGAGCTCGATCCGGAGGAGACCGGCATCGGCTATGGGTCGCTGGGCAACGAAGACGGCGTCGTCCAGCTCGATGCCAGCTGCATGCACGGCCCGCGCAAGCGTGCGGGTGCCGTCGCCGCGATCGAGGGTGTGCGTACGCCTTCACTCGTGGCACAGGCCGTGATGGACCAGACCGATCACCATCTCCTCGTCGGCAAGGGCGCGCAGGAGTTCGCGCGGCGCATGGGATTCCGCGTCGAGGAGGACCTGAACACGGAGCGCTCGCGCCGGCTCTGGCTCGAGTGGAAGCGGCGCATCGATCCCGACCATTATCTCGACCCGGCGAAACGCGTGATCCGCGGCTATGACGCCGGTCTCGAGATGGTGCGCGAGGGGCTCATCCCCGAGGGCAGTTTCTGGGGCACGATCAACTGCGACGGCATCAATGCGAATGGTGACATCTGCGGCGTAACCACGACGAGCGGCCTGGCCTGGAAGATCCCGGGCCGGGCCGGCGACTCGCCGATCCTGGGCGCCGGCCTCTACGTCGACAACGACATCGGCGCCGCTGGGTCGACCGGCCGCGGCGAAGCCAATCTCTACAATCTGTCCAGCTTCCTCATCGTCGAAATGATGCGCCGCGGAATGTCGCCCAGGGATGCCGGCATGGAAGCGCTTCGCCGCATCAAGGCCAACACCATCGAGCAGCGGCTGCTGAACAGCCGCGGCGAACCGAACTTCAACATCCGCTTCTTCGTGCTCAGCAAGCGCGGCGAGTACGCCGGCGTTGCGATGTATGCGGCCGGCGAAACGCAGTACGCCGTCTGCACGGAAAACGGATCGTCGTTGCAGCCGCTCGAGCCGCTGCTGCCGGGTGAGCCCGTCTGAATGAAGCGTCGCCGTACGACGCGTCGACCCGCCGCGTGGGCCACGCCGGGCCGAATGTTACCGGTTCGTAACGAAACTGTAACTGCCGAAGCGGACCCGTTGCCAGCCTGGGGGCCGGGCTAGAGTATGGCCACGCCAACGTCACGAGTTTCCCAGCAAATGACCGAAGAAAACTTCCCGGGACCACGACGCGTCCGCCTTGTCTGGCGCTGGAGACACAGCGGGACGACGGGCACGGGTCCGTGGATGCATCGCAGCGACGTTGTCGAAGGGTGGTTCGAGAGTTTGACGCAGCGATGGGGCGAGACCGTCGAGCACTGGATCGAGCTCGAGTCGATCGACGCAGAGTCTGCGCGCAACATGCGCGCGTGGGGCCGCACGGGCGACGCACGCGGCACGGACAGCACGCGCGGCGTTCACACTTCCTGATCAGTCGGGCGAATCGGAGCCTGGGGTCTTCCCCTTCCCGGGCCGGCTGCGTGCCGTGCGTTCGAGCACAACGGTCTGCACCGGCCGCGCCAGCTCGATGCCCTCCTCCGCCAGGCGACGGTGCAGTTCCAGGTTCAACCCGTTCTGGGCCTTCGCGAATAATTCGTAGTCCGCACTCCTGACCCAGCAGACCGTCTCGAAATTGCACGCGTAATTTGCAAAGTCGCGCAGGTGCGACCGGTCGAAGCGCAGCAGCGGCTGAGCCTCGACGCATTGCCGGATCAGCACCGGCACGCGAGCGAGCACGCCATTGGCCGTACGCTGCGGAACCGCGAGATCGAATTGCACGCGGCGCTCGTGCATGCGCTTCATGTTGCGGATGCGGGAGCGGAGCAGGTCTGAATTCGAGATGACGATCTGTTCGCCGGTGACCGAGCGCAGTCGCGTGGTCTTCAGGCCGACATACTCGACAGTGCCCGTGGACTCGCCGACAATAATGGTATCGCCAATGACGAACGGCTTGTCCAGCACGATGGACAGCGAGGCGAACAGATCGCCCAGGATGTTCTGAAGCGCGAGGGCAACGGCCACACCACCGACGCCGAGCCCGGCGAGCAGCGGTCCGATCTGGATCCCCAGATTCGAGAGCGCGACGAGAATCAGGATGAACCAGAGGATTACGCGGACCAGGAAGCCAATTGCGGCTACCGTGGTCGCGGCCGCCGGATCCTGTTCGATGGTCTGCTGTATCTTCCGCTGCACGAGGGCGCGGACGGCGACGTTTGCCCAGGCCGAAACCTGGAGCACGCTCGCCAGAATCATGATCAGCCGGATCGTGAACGTGGCCGGCTGTGGCAGCACGAGGGAGCGGGCGCCAGCCCAGATTCCGAGAAACAGCAGGAAGACGAATCTCGTACTGCCCAGGGTCGACACAATCACGTCGTCCAGCTCGTTGCTGGTGAGTTGTGCCAGCCTCTGGCCGCGCCGCACCAGCAGGTACTTGAGCAGCGCCAGGCCGCCGCTGATCGCGACCGCGACGGCGGCTGCAATGAGCCAGACGCGCAGTGTATTGCCCAGGAATATCGAATCGAGGATTTGCATGGCGGGCCCAACGTATTCCGCGGCGTGGTACGCCGCAAACCGGGATCGATTCTGGCGTTCCGCCCTTGTCAGTCTCCTGCTGATCGTGCCGCAGGCGGTGGCCGGTCAGTCCGATGCGTGGCTGGATGAGGGCGCCCGCGAGCTGGTCCGGCTCGGGCGCGAACGGCGCCGGTTGATCGACCGATCCGTGCTTCGCTACACCGTCGATGTGCAGGAACGGATCTCCGCCGGATTGCGGACTGTGGGGCGCGAACGACTCTTCTTCCGCCGCGAAACCGCCGGCCACATCGACTGGACCCGGAACGGGCCCATTCGCATTGAAGTGACAGGCGCGCGCGAGGTGATCCCGCCCATCATGAAGAATGCGCAGATCCCCGAAAACCTGCGCGGATTCATGCCGCACCTCGCCTTTGATCCAGTCGAGAACGATATCTTCATCCGGTTCGACACGACGTTCCTGCGCCACCCGCTGGCTGCCGATGCCGAAGCGCACTATCGCTACCGATCCGGAGACACGACCAGCATCCGGCTGCCCGATGGCCGCGAGGTGCGGCTGATCGAGCTGGTCATCATCCCGCGGCGCGATGACATCCACCTGCTGACCGGCTCGTTCTGGATGGAGGCGGAAACCCACGCTGTCGTGCGCGCCGTGTTCCGTCCTGCTCGCGCCTTTGATTACGATCGCGATGCCGATGAGGATGACGATGCGCCCGGATTCCTCAAACCGATCCGCGCCGAGCTTCTCTACATCACGATCGAGTACGGGCTCTGGGAATACCGCTGGTGGCTGCCCCGCCTGATGGCGGCGGAAGGCGTCATGCAGGTGTCGTTCGTGTCGATGCCTCTGCGTTACGAGCGGCGGTACGTGGATTACAGCGTCGAAGGCGATACGGCTCTGGCGGCGAGCACCGACACGGTGCGGACCCGGCCATGCCGGCCCGGCATGCAGCTCACGGTTCGGGCAGGCGGCGACCGCTCGAACGATGCGAGACAGCGACGCGCCGAGGCGCGCGCGCGAGCCGACAGCCTTGCAGCCGCGGAACGTGCAACGGAGCCGCCCGATTCGGCGGCGCTCGAACGGGAGCGGTGCCGCCAGCGATTCCAGGTGATCGTGCCCGAGGACAGCGCCGCGCTGCTGAACAGTGACCGGCTGCCGCAGTCCGCGTTCGGCGATGACATCGAGCTGATGACGGGGCTCGAGCTGGCAAATCTCAGGAAGGAGCTCGATCAGTTGCCGGGTCGGCCGTGGCAGCTGCGTCCGCCCACCTTCGCCTGGGCGCTCGGCGGTTCCGGATTGCTCCGCTACAACCGTGTGGAAGCGCTGTCGATCGGTGCGCGCTCCCAACTCGACGTCGGCCGTCTCACGATCGATGGCTCGGCCAGGATCGGGCTCGCCGATCTCGAGCCGAATGCCGAGATCATGATCGCGCGCGAAACGCCGGGCGGTCTCAGACGCCTGGGCGTGTACCGGCGGCTGGCCCCATCCAATCCGGACGTCGTGCCGCTGGGCATCGGAAACTCGCTCGGTGCCATGCTGTTCGGCCGTGATGACGGCGAATACTTCCGCGCCTGGGGCGTCGAGATCGAGGCGCGGCCGCCGCGCGCATCGAGACAGGGGTACGGGCTCCGCGTCTACGCCGAGCATCAGAGTGCGGCGCAGACGGAAACGGACTTCAGCCTGCGGCATCTCCTGAACGATGGCCACACATTCCGCCCGAACATCGCGGCACTCGAAGCGGAGCAGGTCGGCGCGTCGCTCGTGCTGCGCACGTCACACGGCTACGATCCGGTGGGGTTCCGCTGGGGAGCGGAAGCCAGTGTCACTGCGGAGACGGGAACGTTCGAGTTCGTGCGGCCCGGTGCCACGCTGCGCGCCGCGATCCCGCTCGGACCGCTCGCGCTCGGGTTGGAAACCGCGGCCGGCACATCGTTCGGCGAGCCGCCGCTGCAGACGGAATGGTTCCTGGGCGGGCCCGCCACACTGCGAGGCTACCACGGCGGCGTCACGCACGGTCTCGCGTACTGGCGCGGCCGCGCAGAACTGTCCGGCAGTGCGCCCGCCGCACGCATCACGCTGTTCTCCGATGCAGGCTGGGCCGGCCGGCGTGATGCGTTCGGTACGCGCCATGCGCTGGTGTCCGCGGGCGCCGGGGCCAGCTTCCTGGACGGGCTGATTCGCTTCGAGATCGCTCGTGCGCTGCGCAGACCGCTCGGTTGGCGCGCCGACTTCTACGTGAGTCGCGGACTCTGAAGCAGCTTCAGCGCGGCATCGAGCCGCTCAGGAATGGCGTGCTCGTCGGCTGCGGCGAACCACCCGCCGGCTCTTCCGTGACGGCTGCCATCTGCAACGCGAGCGATGCATCGATGGCCCACGCCGCCACGACGCGGCCGTCATCCGCCGTGTTGAATGTGCCCAGGCTGACAGGCGATCCGTCCGCGATGCCCCAGAGCTGATAGGTGCGCCCCGTGCGCGCAGGCTCGAGGTCGAAGGCGGCGAGGACCATGCGGCCCGCCTGTCGATTCCAGTAGAGCCGTACGGAGGGCGGCCGGCCCGCTGCGGTGAGCCGCGTTGTCTGGACGTCCGGCGCCAGGACCGCCGCCAGCACGGAATCGCGCTGCGCGACTGCGCTCAGCATGCCAGCCCGCTCGGCGTCACGCACGCTCACCGTGTCGCGCAGCTCCGCGATGGACCGCGCAAGGCCGATCCGCGCGCTGCGTTCGCTCAGGTATGCGCTCGACGCAATGAGCGCCGCGCCGAAACTCGCGGCCGCGAGCCATGCGAGAGCGCCTCGCGGCGGCTTTGTCAGCGGCGCTTCGCTGCGCCCCGTGCGGATCGGCCGAACGGATCGCGCGTCCGCGAGCACCCGCTGGCGGAGCGTTGGCGGCGGCTCGTGGTCCGGCGCAGCGACCGCGAGCTGCGCCACCACATCGCGGTACGCCGAGACTTCCGCCTGGCACGTGACACACGCCGCAAGATGCCCTTCGAACGCACGACGCTCGTCTTCGTCCAGCACACCCAGTGCAAACGGCGCGGCGTTCGCCGCCCACGCGTGGATGCGGTCGATCCCGCTCATTCCGTCACCATCTCCGGAGCAAGCAGCGCGCGCAGCTTCTCCATCGCGGCGCGGATCCGCGTCTTGACCGTGCCGAGCGGTTCTCCGAGCTGCGCCGCAATCTCGCTGTGCGAGAATCCGCCGAAGAAGGCCAGCTCAATGACGCGGCGCTGGGCCGGTGGCAGTGCGGCGAGGGCGGTGGCCACGTGATCGGCCAGCTGGCCCCGTTCCGCGCGGGTGTCCGTCGCTTCCGTGGCGGCCGGCCCCGCCGATTCGACCCCCTCGAATTGCGCGACCCGCTCGATCAGTGCGCCGCGACGCCGGCGTGCGCGCAGCCGGTCGAGCGCTCGCGT
>Ga0187892_10010879_pt1 | contig 11355 bp, 8 predicted proteins | sample MA1701073metaG_FD_139345 | JGI IMG/M metagenome (GOLD analysis project Ga0187892, IMG submission 139345) | Bio-ooze microbial communities from a basaltic lava cave in the Kipuka Kanohina Cave System on the Island of Hawaii, USA - MA170107-3 metaG ... | reverse complement strand
CTTTGAACTCTGAACTCTTGGCTTTGAACTCTGAACTCTTGGCTTTGAACTCTGAACTCTTGGCTTTGAACTCTGAACTCTTGGCTTTGAACTCTGAACTCTTGGCTTTGAACTCTGAACTCTGCTCTGTTAACTCTCAGCTCTGAACTCTGATCTCTGTCTTCTCCTCTCGATCGCCGAACGGCTCACGCCACGGCGTCGAACTCGACGATCACACCGTCCTGGCGAAACCCGATGCGTTCGAAGCACGCCCGCGCCACGCCGTTCTCGGCGTCGACCTGCGCGCAGACGATTCGACTGGCCACGCGATGTGCGACAGCCAGCGCGCTCGAGAGCAGGGCCGTCGCGACCCCGCGGCCGCGCATCGACTCGACCACGTTCAGCCCGACGATCCGGCCGATGTCGCCCACCTCGAAGAATGCACACCGCCCGGCTGGCCGGTTGTCGACCATGGCCACGAGCATGTCGAGCGACGGGTCGTCCAGCCGTTCGTTGGCCAGCTCGATGGTTGCGGCATCGTCGCCGGCAAACGTCTCCCGAAACGCGGCCCGCATGGCCCGCGCCGGCAGCACGCGCACACCCGCAACGTCCAGCGGCGCTGGCCAAGCCTCAAGCCGCATCGCCAGCGTGTGGCGTGGCTCAAAACCATGCGATTCGAGAAACGTTCTCTGCGCGTCAATCGGCTGGTCGGCGGCCGGCGCCCAGCGCCGGCAGCGCAGCCCACGGTTCGTGAAGAAGTCCGTCGCCGCCGCCAGCGCCTGCGGCATCACGGCCGCGTCCGAGACGATAACTTCCCGGAACTGGTTGGCCTCCGCCACCGCCGGAAACGCCTCGCTCCAATACGCGATGCCCCATTCAAGCGATTCGGTCGCACAAATCTGCGAATAGTAGGCCTGGTTCGAGCGCAGGACCGAACCGACCGTGCCGTGCTTCATACACAGTCATTTTACTGCGCACGCATGTCGGCGGCACGCGCGTCCAGCCCGCAGCCCGTGGCACGGGCATCTTGCCCGTGAATCGTCACACGGGCTTCCAGCCCGTGGCCCAAGGCGCTAGAATCGGTCCATTGCGAAACGCAAACGCCATGAACGCAGTCCCCTTGAACGACGACCCCGCACTTGCAAATGCGTCATCCGGCCCGCCGCCGGACGACCTCTGCCCGCAATGCGAAAGCGAGCGGCTCATCGCGCGGCACTGCAAGCGGCTCTGCCCGCGCTGCGGCTACGTCGAGAGCTGCGAAGATCTTTTCCCCGACACGTGCGACCAGCCACCGACATGAGCTTCCGCGAGTCGGCCTTCTACCGCTATCACGAGGCCACCAAGCACACGCTGGCCCGCCTCTACGCCGACCCACATCAACTCGACTGGGCCAACCAGCCCGACCCGTTCCGGCGTTACGACGGGGCCACGCTCATCGACCTGCCCCGCCCGACGCGTCCTCCGCCGGCCGAGTTTTTCGCGCTGAGCGATCCGCCGGCCGGCCTGCCGCCGCGTGTGCCGCTCGACCTGCAAGGCGTCGCCAACCTGCTCTATTACTCGATGGCCATCAGCGCCTGGAAAGAAGTTCCGGCCCGCGGCCTGCGCTGGTCGTTGCGCGTGAATCCGTCGTCTGGCAACCTGCACCCGACCGAAACGCACCTGCTGGCTGGCGGCATCGACCGGCTCGCAGACGGCGTCTATCACTTTCGCGTCGATGAGTTCCGCCTCGAACGACGCTGGCAAGGCCCGATCGACGACCTGCTGACGGCGTTAAACGTAGCCTGTGAGCTACCACGTCGCCGTCTGACGGTCGTGCTGACGTCGATCTTCTGGCGCGAAGCCTGGAAGTATCGAGCGCGGGCCTTCCGCTATTGCCACCACGACCTGGGCCACGCCCTCGCTTCGATTACGGAAGCCGCTCGCGGCCTCGGCTGGCCCGCGACGTTGAGGCAGCGCTTCGACGACGATCGGGTCGCCAGCCTGCTCGGCCTCGCCGGCGGCGACGAGCGGCCGGGCGTGCTGCTCTCGATCGGCCCGGACGCCGCCACCGATGCCAACGCCGCGCCACCACACCGCCGCTTCGACGGCGCGCCGAACGCCCTCTCTGGCGAAGTCATCGCGTATGCCCTCATCGACCACACTTACGAAGCCACGCGAACGGTTGGCGCGGGCAAGTCGATGAGACGTTCGCGCGTCACGATCCCATCGGACCAGCGCATCGTCTTGCCCTCCACCACGGACGCCGTCAGCGACTTCTGGCACGTCGTGCGCACGCGCCGCTCGGTACTGGAGACGGACGGTGAGACCGGCATCAGCCTGGATCAGTTGGGCACCATGCTGCATCGCGCGACCCGTGGCGCCGACGGCGACATCTTCACGGCTCGCGGCCGCGACGACTCAGGACTCAGGACTCAGGACTCAGGACTGTCTTTCTCAGGACTCAGGACTCAGGACTCAGGACTGTCTTTCTCAGGACTCAGAACTCAGGACTCAGGACTGTCTTTCTCAGGACTCAGGACTCAGGACTCCGGACTGACCTTCATCCACCTCTACCTCTACGTCCATCGCGTCGACGGCCTGCCGCCCGGCGTGTACTATTACGAGGCCGCCAGCCACGCGCTCATCCCGCTGCTGCTGGCCGACGTGCGCCGCGAGGCCGCGTACCTGAGCCTTCAGCAGTCGATCGCCGCCAACGGCGCGTTCGCCGTCTCGATGGTGGCCGACTTCCGCGCCGCCTACACCTCATTCGGCGAGCGCGGCTACCGAGCCGTGCACATCGAATCCGGCTTCATCGGCCAGGCTCTCTACCTGGGCGCCGAGAGCGTCGGCACGAATTCGACCGGCATCGGCGCCTTCTTCGACGACGACGTGAACCGCTACCTGGCTCTGCCCGACGGCCTGGAAGTGATCTACCATTTCACGGTCGGCAGGGCCGTGCCCGATCCGCGCCTGCGCACCGCCCCGTCGTACGGCTTCCCCGACCCGGCGCATGCATGATGGGAAATCGAACGGACCCGGCCGAACACGCGGCCATGACTCCGTTCCGACGGCGTGGTTCACACGGCCCCCCGCCTTCCGAAACGCTGACTCACGCGTCGAATCCGATGAGCTCACAGTCCAAGCGCGGGCTCGGCGTCGTTGAGCCCGACAACACTCAAAAGGGCTGCCTTCTGCTGCGGCCAGACTTCCTCACGCGTCGCCCGGCGGGGCAGTTCGAGCGTAATGGTCGGGATGCCCCGGTCGATGCCTGCCCAGGTGCCGAAGCTGCCCGGGGTGGGGTAGCCGATGCTGGCCGTGGCGGGATAGCCGTTCAGCTCGGCCATGCGTTCGGCGATGGCGCGGGCCGGGCCGTCGTAATTGTTGCACTCGCGGCCACCGTGAATGGCGTGGATGCTCACGATCACACTCGGCCTCAGTCGCTCCACGGCCGCCATGATCGCCCGCGTCTCCGGCTCGCTGGCCGGCTGCGGTCCGTGTCGATTGCCGCGCGGCGCCCGCCGCCAGTTCAAAGCCGGAAAGTTGCGGTTCAGATCGACGCCGTTGGCATTGACGCGCGTGTTGCGGGCCAGTCCGTCCGGATTGGCCCGCGGCAGCACGGCGATCGTCCGGCCGGCCGGCACGCGCCCGTCGACGCTGCGCAGGTGCGCCACCAGTGCTTCGGCCAGCTCGGCGGCGTTGCGCTCATCGCCGTGAATGCCGCCGACGATCAGCACCGTCTCCGGACCGCTGCCGAACAGCAGCAGCTCGATCGGCTCGCCCGCCACCGACGACCCCAGAATCTCCACACGCGACGGGGATCGGGAAGCATCCTGTAGCCCTGGCGACGGCGAAACTCGGTCGTCGTCCGTCGTCAGTGGTTCCATCGTGGTACGTGACGATGCGCATCCACCCGCGAGGATCGCCGCCGCGACGCCTATGACCGCGATCCACGGCAGCATCTCGTCACGCCCCCCATTGAGCGACCGAGAGCGCGGTTCGCAATGAGCAAAGACTTGCGAGAAGGCATGCCCGCGCTGCGCTTGGCCATGCGACAAGACCTCAGGTCTCCGCTTACGTTTGCAGATCATGCACCAGGATCACCAGGTCATGCGGCTGCAGATCGATGTCGCGGACGTAGTCTTTGATGCGGGCCACTTCGTGGTAGCCGTTCTTCTGCATGAACGCGATCACGTCGGTCTGTTCGGCCATGGCCAGCGCCTCGAGCTTGTCGAGGGCCACCTGCTGGGCGACGGTGTGCAGCTCACCAATCAGGGCCGTGGCCAGCCCGCGTCCGCGGAAGTCGGGGTGGACCAGGAAGCGGATGCGGCCGATGTGCGCCTGCCAGCCGGTGCGGTCCTGATGCAGCGTGGCGTCGGCCACGATCTGGTCGCCGACGATGGCCAAGAGCGGGAAGACGGCCGAGAAGTCGATGCGGTGACACCAGCCCGAGATCACGTACGGGTCGGTGACCTTGTCCTTGATGAACATCCGCTGCGACAGCGGGATCGACTGGAAGAACTCCAGCAGCCGCTGCTCGTCGGTCGAGCGCAGCGGGCGCAGCGTCACCTCGGTCCCGTCCGACAGGCGCTCCTGCCGCGGATAACGCTGCTCGATCACGGCGTGGATCATGCTCGCCTCCCGCTTGCGTTTCGGCCAGCCAGAGTGTCGTCGTCGCCCGATGCCTGTCAAGGACGCACAAGGCTCAATCCGGCCACACACGCCATCGGCCGCCGGCCGGCGCGGAAATTCTGCGCCGCCGCGCGCATAATACGTGATATGGTGAAGCTCTGCTCTTTGGTGATCGGGTGCATCTGGGTCCTCGTTTCGCCAGGCGGAAGGTCTGCGAACGGCGCCGAGCTCGAGCCGCGACTGCGCGCCGAAGGCGATCGACCACGGGTCGGGCAAGTGCTCGAGCTGACAGTCGACGCGGCCGCCGCGTCGGCCGACTCGGTTCGTGTCATCGTCCGCAGCCGCGGCGCGCAGCAGCGGCTCGAACCCGTCAAGTCCGTCGACGGGAAGCTCACGTACCGCACCACGCCGCAGCACGCGGCGACGTACATGGTGGCCACGACAATCGAGCCGCCGGCCGATGCGGCCGAACGGACGTGGCGATTCGAGAAGTGGTTCTTCCGGCTGCCAGGACCTGACGCATCAGGGTCGGCGTCCGCCACGGCCCGCTTTCCGCAAACGCTGGAGCTCACGCCGCTGGTCGATCCCATGCACGTGCCGCTCGGCACCGATCTGCCGATCCGCGTCAAGTTCAACGATGCGGACCTGAAGGACGCCAAGCTTCGCGTGCAGAAGCCAACCCGCGCGAACGAGCCGCCGGCCGTCATCGAAGCGCCCGCGACCAACGCCCAGGGACTAACCAACATTCGTATCGACGCGGCCGGCGTCTGGACGCTCAGCCTCGTGCACACGGCAGCCCGCGAGCGAGCGCCGGATGCGAAACCGGATCGATTCGAGTCGGTGATGACATTCGCGGCGGGTGGCCCGCAGGCGGACGGTCGATAGCGATGGACGCACGGACGCCAAGTCTGCTGATGCGAATGCATGCGGCCGCCGCCCGGATCGTCTGGCTGATGATGGCCGGGCTGGCGATCGATCCGGCGATCGGCCAGTCCGGACCGGCGTGGACCGCCTGGGGGCCGGCGCCGATCGGTAATGTCGAATACACCGGGCGCGTCTCGGCCATCGTGTGCAGCCCGACCGACGCGAACCGCTTCTTCGTCGCCGGGGCCGACGGGGGTGTGTGGCGCACCAGCGACGGCGGCGCATCCTGGACGTCGCTCACCGACGCCATGCCAACCACGGCCATCGGGGCGCTCGCGCTCGACCCGAGTGACGAGGACGTGATCTACGCCGGCACTGGCGAGGCGAACTTCGCGTATCACAGCCGTTTCGGGTTGGGCATTTACAAGAGCGTCGACGGGGGCGACACCTGGGCTCACTTGTCGGAGTCGGCGTTCGCGGGGCGCTGCATCTCGAAGCTGGTGGTGAGTCCAGCCGATTCCGCCACGCTGTTCGCGGGTGTCACGAGCGCCGGCGGATTCATCCCGCCGGCCGACGCCGCCAAGGGCCACCCGCAAGCCGACGGACCGGTCGGCATCTTCAAATCCACCGACGGCGGCCAGACGTGGACCCAGCTCACGAACGGCCTGCCGAACCTGGCCGGAACCGATGTCATCCTTCAGCCCGACGACCCGCAGATCATCTACGCCGGCATCGGGCACATCTTCGGCCACGACGACAACGGCACGTACAATAGCGTCGATGGCGGGACGAGCTGGTCGAAACTGGCCGGCGGCCTGCCCACCAGCGACGTCGGCCGGATTTCGCTGGCGGCCGCGCCATCCATGCCGCAGCGCGTGTACGCGGCCATCGTGCAGGCAGCGGACGCAAACGGCGGCTCGGCCGCGCTGCGCGGCGTCTACCGCACAGACAACGGCGGTGCGAGTTGGACGCTGACGTCGGCCAGCAACTACATGGCGTCGTATGGCTGGTATCTGAACGTCGTGAGCGTCCGGCCCGATCAGCCGGACACGGTCTTCGTCGGCGGGCTGTCGCTGCTGCGCTCGACCAACGCCGGCAGTTCGTACGTCGACGTGACTCCGCCGCACGTCGACATCCACGCGCTCGCCTGGGACGCGGCCGGCCGGCTGGTCGTCGGCGACGACGGCGGCGTTCACCGCACGGCCAACCTCGGCTCGGCGTGGTCGCCCTTGAACGACGGGCTCGGCATCATCCAGTTCTACGCCGGCCTCTCGACCGATCCCGTCGACGCCGAGCTGCTCTACGGCGGCACGCAGGACAACGGAACCAACAAACGCCACAGCAACGGCATTTGGACGCTGATCCTCGGCGCCGACGGCGGTGTGACCGCCGTCGATCCGAACAGCCCCAACATCGTCTTTGCCGAAGCACAGGGAACCGGCAACCTCTATCGCTCGACCGCTGGCGGGGCCGGGATGGTGCTGTCGAACGCCGGCATCGTCGGCACCGACCGCAACTGCTTCCTGCCGCCATACGAGATCGACCCGAACAACTCGTCGCGCCTGGTGTACGGCACGCATCGCGTCTATCGCAGCCTCAACGGGGGCCTGTCGTGGTCGCCCATCAGTTCCGACCTGACCGCCACACCGACCGGCGCGATCCACAGCCTCGCCATCGCGCCGTCGAACCCGGCCACCATCTGGGTAACGACCAACGACGGCCATGTGCAGGTCTCGTTCAACGACGGGGCCGAATGGCAGCTCGTTCGCACCGGTCTTCCCGGCTGGTTCCGCACCATGCGGCAGGTGTTCGTCGCGCCCGACGATCACCTGACGACCTACCTGGCCGCGTCGCGCTTCGGAGTCGACCAGGTGCTGCGCACCACCGACGGCGGCCAGTCGTGGTCGGCGCTGGATGGCGACCTGCCGGACCAGCCGGTGAACGTCGTCGCAGTCGATGTGAGGCCGGCCGTGGATGTGCTCTACGCCGGCGCCGAAGACGGCGTCTATCGCTCGACCAACGGCGGCGCGAACTGGCACCGTTACGGCTCCGGACTGCCGAACACTGCGGTGATCGACTTGCGGGTCGACCTCGCGCGCAGCCGGCTCATCGCGGGCACACAGGGCCGCGGCGCGTGGCGCATCAGCATTTGGCTGCCCGGCGACCTCGACGCCAACGGCACGGTCGACCTCGACGACCATGCGCTGTTCGTCGGCTGCTTCGCCGGCCCGGCTGCCGCCCCGGCTCCGTTGCCGCCGACAAGCGAGACCGATTGCCTCGGCGCTTTTGACAACGACTTCGATTCCGACGTTGATTTGGCGGACCACGCCTACCTCCTTGCTTCGTTCACCGGCCCATAACCTCACCACGCTCCTGTACGCGCGTACGCCAGCCGATCCGTCGGTAGCGATTCGACACGCGCGGCGCCTGCACCGGCGGCGTGCAGGGCCAGGGCGGCGGCCCAGAAGCGGTCGGCGTGGCTCCCGTCGGTCCGGCTGGCCTCGAAACGCAGGTAACCGCCGGCCGAGACGCTGCGCTCGAGGCTGTGCCAGTCGTTGCGGATGGCCTCGTCGGGCGGAATGCGGATGCGGCGCTCCTCGACCGCAATCCGCAGCGCCCCAGCCAGCTCCGACTTGAGCGCGGCCGTGAACGTCACCGGCTCAACACGGTGCGCGCCGAAGTCCTCAACGGCCGATTCGGCGAGCTGCATGCCCAGCCCGCCGGCGTCGACGCAGCAGCGGCGCACGCAGCGCAGCGAGAGTAGCTCGGACAGCAGGGCGGATTGGGCGCGGAACGGAGCGCAGGACAGCTCGAAGACGGCGCGAGTCATGAGAATTGCCGACCCGCCCTTGACGCCACCGACCGGTGTCAAGGGTTTTCGATTGCCGATTTCCGATTGCTGAGTTGAGGCCGCGAGGTCCTCTTGGTTGCAATCGTGGCGCGTGAGGACCCAGATGACGGTCAGGTCGTGGTGACGGCCGATGTCGACGCCGATGAACAGCTCTTGGCCGCGTTCGGCCAGATCGCGCACGGTCGTGCGCTTGGCGAGCGATTCATCTTCGCAGCCGACGATCCGCTCCCAGGTCAGGAAGGCCGTGGATTCATCGAGGAACTCGCACAGGAACTCCTGGCGGAAGAGCTGCTCGTCGGCCATGGAGCGGCGCACCTGCTCGAGGTCGACTGGCAGGCCGGCGGCGATGGCGTCGGGCAGCGTCACGGTCGAGTGCGAGAAGAGCGGGTTGTCACGCAGGCGGTAGAAGACGTTGCCGCAGCCCTTGGGCGTGCTGGCCACGTCGAGCTCGCCCTCGCCGCGCAGCAGCGTCGGGAACATGGCCGCCCAGATGTCGCGGTCGTCGGCGTGCATGGCGAACTCGTCCAGCAGCACGTCGCCGGTGAAGCCGCGGGCCGTCTGCGGGTTGGCCGGCAGGCCGATGATGCGAATGTGGTTGGGCAGGACCAGTTCGAGCTGCTTGAAGCAGGTCCCGGCGAAGGCCTGGTCATCGTGGTAATCGGTGGCGATCTTGAGCGCCTGGCAGTGTTGGCGAGCCTTGAGCATGAGTTCGCGGCTCTGGCGCTCGCCGGCCGAGAGGAAGACCTGCGTGCGGCGACGGCACAGGCCGCGCAGAATGCGGCGCAGCGACTTGGTGAAGCTCTTGCCGGTCTGCCGCGACCAGCAGCACCAGCGGAAGCGAGCGTCGCACCGCAGGTCGGCGAGTTGGTAGGGCAGCAAATCCAGCATTGGACGGCAATCGGCATCCACGTGCAGGTCTCCTCAGCGGCCGGCGACAGTCACCGACCACTCAGACAACATGCCCACCGCTCGCTATTGCCGCGCCGACCAGCTGTGACGCACGAAACGCGGGTTCAAACGCGTTCACGCGGATCGACGCCGTAGCGCTTGCGACGCGGCGTCGGTGACGGCATGGGGGATCGATCAGCGGGCCTTCCAATCTAAGTCACCGTGCGCGATGAGCCGCCATCTGGGTGGCATGGGCAAGCGATTGTCGCGGCCTTCGGCGACGATCGCTTGCCCGTGCTGCCGAGAGAATGTCGCGTGGTCCGCACGGGCAAGCAAAAAGCCGCTTGCCCATGCCACCGCATGCCACCCATGCCACCCGTTGGGACGGCTACGGATCGTGCACGCTGATTTGGCGGGCGGGCGTTTGGGTCGCCAACGGCTGGGGCGCGCGCCAGATGACGAACGGCAGCGCGAGCAACAGTCCGACCGCCCCGACCGGCCAGAACTCGCCGGCGCCGGCGGCACGCAGCGTGTCGACGGCCAGGCCGATCAGCGGTGCGACGATCATCGTCGCGACGCGTTGCGACTGGCTCTCGATGGAAAGGACCGTCGCGCCGACAGACTCGTCCGAATGGGCGTCGAAGCGGCTGATGATCACGGGGCGCCACAGGCTCTGAAGCACGTGCAGGGCCACGAGCGCAGCGACCAGCACGGCCACCGCGGCGATATACCCGGCCATGGCGGCGACGGCATACGTAGCTGCCATGATGCGCCACATCATCCCGGCGCCTCGTTCCAGGCCGCCGGCCCGCTCTTCGACGCGATAAGCGTTTCGGCTGGCGGCGGCGGCCAGCAGGTGCAAGCCGAGGTAGACGACGCCCACCAGCGCGGCCGTCGACTGCTGCCCGCTGATGGCGATGCCGACGGCCACCGCGGCGCTGGTCGCCAACGCGTTCAGGGCCGGCTGCAGATAGCCCTTGACGGCGTCGAACACGCCTTCGAAGCACATCGACTCGAGCATCAAGCGCCGCAGCCGTGGCTCGCGCGCCGCCGTCCGCAAGGCGTCGCGCGTGTGCCGTAGCACGACGCTTAGCGCGACCGAACCACGCGACGGCGCATCAAGCTCCTGCGGATAGCCCAGAAAGTTCACCACGTTGAGGACGCACGGGACGGTCGACAGCAGGAACACCCACTCGTAATCTCCGATCGCGAACACGAGCACGGCGGCGATCACCACAGACACCGCCGAGCCGATCTGGCTCCACGAACGTGTGTAGCCGTAGACGCGCGTACGCTCAGACAGCCGGTCTTGCTGCCGCAGCCAGGCGAAGATGAGGGCCTTGTGCGTTCCGCTGCGGAAGGCCTCACCGATGGCGAACAGAAACATGGCCAGGGCCAGCAGCGGCAGCCCGTCAGCCGTGGCGAAAACCAGGAAACTAGCGGCGTAGGCCGCGAACGAGACGATCAGTGCCCGCCGCCGGCCGTACACGTCGGCCACCGAGCCGGACGGCACCTCGAGCAGGTTGATGCACACTTCGCGGAAGGCGATCAGCAAGCCGATGGTGAAATAGCTCAGCCCCTTGTCGAGCAGTGCCAGGATGAGGAACGGCTCGAAATAGCGCTGGTTCTTGAGGAAGCCGTAAAGGCAGAATCGGCGGAGCATCCCATCACATCCGCGGGCAGGCGCTGGGAGCGCGGGCGTCCTCGCCCGCAGTTCGCCTCAACTTCGACGACCGCCGCCGGCCGGCGCCCATCGTACCGCTGCGGCGCCGGCGTGCACGCCCGGCCTTATCGTGCGGTCGCCATCCAATCGTGGAGTCGGATTTCTGATGGGCTCGAGCAAGCCCGAGATCATGGCTACCCTCAAGGATTCGCCCGCTATTTCGAGACGCACCCATTTGACCGTACGGGTGCATCTCATTCTGGGTGGCATGCCCAAGCGTCAGGCGTCCCCAACCGCAACCGGATCGCCGTTGGGGTCTCCCAGCGCGGGCATGAAGTCAACGCAAGCCGCGTCATCGCCGCGCTTCGTCATGCCAGCCGTGCCATGGCGCCGCGGCCTCATGCGGCGTGGCCGCGCCGCGTAGCGCAGGCGTCTCGCCTGCACGTACCGCAGGCCTCTGGCCTGCGAGTCTACGACTGCCGTGCGTCGCTCTCCACGCGCG
>Ga0187892_10010878_pt1 | contig 11355 bp, 12 predicted proteins | sample MA1701073metaG_FD_139345 | JGI IMG/M metagenome (GOLD analysis project Ga0187892, IMG submission 139345) | Bio-ooze microbial communities from a basaltic lava cave in the Kipuka Kanohina Cave System on the Island of Hawaii, USA - MA170107-3 metaG ... | reverse complement strand
GCGGCTGAGAACGTCCAGGATGCGGTCGATGAAGTGTACGCGGCGATCCCTGTCGGTGGCGGCGGTGACATCGTCGCTTTCGGTACTACCGCTGCGCATACCGGCACGACGGCTGAGACTGTTCTCGCGACGATCCCGATGCCTGCGTTGGCGGTAGGCGACATGATCTTGCTGTCGATTGCGATTGAGGCGAGCATCGCTGTGAGTGAGTCTGCGACTTTAGCGTTCCGGGCTAACGACCCGGTAACGGGCGGCGACTTGGGCCCTAACGTTGTGTGTTCTGACGCCGCGGCGCATTACACTCGGGATTTCATGTCCGTAATCACCGCTACGCCCGGCGACGCGACGGTTTTCTCGAGTTTCGCCGGTATCGATGGGGAGGCAACACCTGTCCCGGTGATTCAGAAGCTGAATGTATTCGGCTCCGGCATCGACGTCGACGCCCCGTGGAACATGTACATCGTTGTGCAGTTGACAGACGCCGGCGATGTGTTCCGGTTGACTCATTACACGGTGCGCGCGCTGGTAGCTAGCTAAGGAGTACCCGGGTCATGGACCCGAATCTGGTTCGGAAGCAGAACGGCGGGCAGCCCCTGTCTCCTCGCCAGCAGAAGCTGGTTGAGGGGGTGGGGCAGGGCATGTCTGAGCGCGCGGCGTGCAATTACGCCGGGCTAAAATTCAGCGGCCACTATTTCAAGGACCCGCGGATCATTGCCGGCATCGCTGAAGAGAAGAGAAAAAATGCTGCGGCCGCCGAGCTCAAGCGCCAGGACATTATCGATGGCCTGAAAGAGGCCGTATTGCTCTCGAAGCAGGTGTCTGACCCGCACGCGTTGATCAAGGCCTGGTCAGAACTGGGCCGGCTGTGTGGTTTCTACGCCCCCGAAGTCCGTAAACTTGACATCTCAGTCACGGCGAAGCGCGTGATCACGCAGATGGAGCAGCTCTCTGAGGTCGAGCTGCTCCAGCTCGCTAACGAGGAGCTTGGTGAGGGCTTCGAAGGGCACTTCAAGCGGCTTACGGCTCCCTTGAAGGACGTGGTCGACGCCGAGGTTGTGGAATTGAAGCAGAAATGACCCCCGAATTGCTTCAAAGCGAACAAACAGCGTTTGATGAGGCCCCGGTGCGCAAGCGCCGGCGGCTCGAGGTCGAAAAAGCGGCCATGAAAGCGGCCATGAAAGTGGCCGCGGGGAAGGAGAAGGCCGCGGCTAAGGTTTTGGTCAAGAAGGCGAAAAAGGCCGCTCGGGAAGCGGCCAAAAAAGCGGCCAAAAACGCTTGGCGACCTAAGCCCAAGCCCTGTCAAGAGTGCGGGGTCGAGATAGATCCCAAGAAAACCAGCTACAGCACGCGGCGCGGTTGGGAGGAGCGGAAGTACTGCGGCCGCGCGTGTGCCGCGGCCGCTGGCCACCGGGATCCGCAGAAGTTCACCCGGAAGAGCTTGATCGAGTACCAGGAGCAGATCAAGTCGGACTCCAAGGCGGTGCAGGAAATGGCTCGGCGCGCGCTGGCGCGTAAATCTCTCCTGTACTTCACTAAGAGGACTCATCCGAAGTACAGCGCCGGCTGGGTGCACGCGGATGTCTGCGCCAGGCTCGAGCGTTTCGCCCACCAGGTGATGGAGCAGAAATCGCCGCGCTTGATGCTGCTCCTTCCGCCGCGGCACGGAAAATCGGAGGTCGCCAGTATTCGCTTTCCGGCCTGGTATCTAGGTCACAACCCTGACCATGAGATCATCAATGTCGGATATTCTCTCGATCTACCTATGCGCTGGTCCCGGAAAGTTCGAGAGCTTGTCCGGGATCCGGCTTACGAAGCGGTTTTTCCTGCTACCCGACTTGACCCTGAGAGCTCGGCACTGGAGGCTTGGTTAACTACTATGGGCGGTGGGTTTACAGCCGCCGGCGTTGGTGGGGGCATAACGGGCAAAGGCTGTTTTTCTGCCCACGCCCTCGTAAAATCCCGCGAACGTGGTATAATCTCTCTCTCAAAACTAAGAGTAGGGGAGCACGTTTATGCGTACGACCACGAACAACGCCGTGGAGTGTTTACTCCCGTCCTCGCCGTCCACGCCTCCAGGCACCCGGTCGGGGCTGGACGGTACGCCGGCGTCCGCTGCACCGACGACCACGAATTATTTTCCCCTCGGGGCGGCGGGTACTGCTCCGCCGCCAGTATCGTCCAGCAAGGTCTGCCCGTCCTGCGGCAATGTGAAGTCGAGGAACTCGCGCGAGTGCGCGGGGTGCAGTGCGATCCGACATCCGAGGCGGATAGCTCCCCGAGTCTGCCCCAGGTGTGGTGGCCAGAAGGCTGCGCACGCGTACCGGTGTGCGTCGTGCCATGCGCGCAGTATTACGGTATCAGTTCAACTGACTTGCGCGCACTGCGCAAAGACCTTCGAGTGTCAGAAGGGGGAGGCGGACAAGCGCATACGGCGATACCGCGCGGTTTATTGTTCCAAGACGTGTTCGCTCAAGGCCCGGCACGCGCGGGCGTCAGAGGGGGCGCCGCCCCGGTACTGCCGGCAATGCAGCGTGCGGTTGACTCGGAAGGACCAGCGCGAGTTTTGCGGAACGCCGTGCTACGACGCCTACCGCCGCGGCTCCTCGATGTCTGGGGCAGATTACGACGCCTCTTACACCGGATCGTTCCTGAGACTGAAGCCGCAGATAATAGAGCGCGATGGGCACAGGTGTGCGCTGACTTCGGCGGTCCGAGCTCTGGAGATCCATCACGTAGACCACGATCCGGCGAACAACGCTCCGGAGAATTTGATTACGTTGTCGAAGGCGGAGCACGAGCGTTATCATGCGCTCCCGGAAGATGCGCAGGCGATATATCGTCGCTTGTTGTCCGAACTCGCCGGGAGCCGCACCTCGTTATGGACGTTCAGACCAGCACATCCAACCTCTTCGTAGACGGGGTCTTGGCGCATAACTGCCACATCTTGACTATCGACGATCCGATCAAGAACATGGAGGAGGCCGACTCGAACACGACCCGGGAGTCCCTCTGGGATTGGTTCTGGTCGACCGCGTACACCCGCCTGGCACCCGGCGGCGGGGTGCTGTTGATTCAGTGTTTGACCGGGGATACTCCGGTTCGCATGGCCGACGGCTCTGAGCGGCGTCTCGACGCGGTACGTCCTGGGGACGAGGTTGCTACATTCGACGCGGGTCGGCTCTCGGCGTCTAAAGTCTTGAGGCAGCGTAGTAACGGGCGCGACAAAGTACTGAAAATTACGACTTGTTCAGGGAAAATGGTGCGAGCCAACGCGCGCCACCCATTTTTGGTTTCTGACTGCGGGGGATTGAGATGGATACGAGCGCAGAACTTGAATACAGCGAGCAGAATCGTGGCTTACCGGGGCAGTGGGGGAAATGGAGAGGCAAAGCATGTTCCTCAGACGGGTGTAACAAACCCGCCAAGTGCCGAGGTATGTGCAACAAGCACTATTATCGGGCTAAATGGGCTTCCGGCTATCGGCCCCCCTCGTACAACGCGGTTAACCAGCGCGTTAGGCATATTAAACACCGCTATGGCCTATCTGCGGAGGAATATGACCGTCTTTACGCCGCCCAGGGGGGTAAGTGCGCAGTTTGTGATGAAGCGCGCCCCACAAGCACGCCCAGTAGATGGCGGAATGCTCTGTGTATCGACCACTGCCACGATACCGGTAGGGTCAGAGGACTGCTCTGCAACAGTTGCAACGCGGCGGCGGGGTACATCCGGAACGCTGGTCTTGCCCGAAAGCTGGGCGAATACCTCCGACTTCACGACGGAGAGGGTAGTTAGCGTCGTCCCTGCTGGCGAGGAGGAGGTATTCGACCTCCAAATCGAGGGTACGGAGAATTTCATTGCGAATGGCTTGGCCAGCCACAACACATGGTGGAGCGCTGATGATCTCGCTGGCCGGCTCCAGGTCCTTTCGGAGACTTCCCCAGATGCCGACCAATACGAGGTTGTCAAGTACCCCGCTCTCGCCGAGGCTTATGAATATCGCCTTAGCCAGACATTGGAGATCGTCCGGTCACTCACTCCACTTCATGGGGCTGCTACAGAAGCCGCCAGAGCGGTTGAGGCCGGTAGTGGACGCTATCTTCCAGTTCCCTGTGAGAGCGGCGATATGGAGCTCCTACGAGTCCCCGGCGACGCCCTCCACCCTGCGCGATACGATGCGGGCGCCCTCGGAAAAATAAAGGCTAGCTCGCTGCCCCGGGTCTGGTCGGCTCTGTACCAGCAAAACCCCGTGCCCGACGAGGGCATGCTATTTAGGAAAGACTATTTCGCCTACACCGCGGCCTGCCCCCAGCCGTCTGAGCTCTACGTCTACCAGGCCTGGGATTTCGCGATTGGGCAGAAACAACAAAACGACTGGACTGTGGGCGCGACCCTGATCCATGACTACTCGGACCGGCTGTACGTCGCTGAGATTTTTCGTATAAAAACAGACGCCTTCGGTATCGTCGACGCTATGGTGAACGCCTACATTCGCTGGGGACAAGATGCTGGGTACTATCTCCTCGGCGTCGAGGACGGCGTGATCTGGAAGTCGATCGCCCCGCTGTTCAACCGGCGCATGCGGGAAAAGAACGTGTACATCCCGACCGAGGTTCTGAAGCCGCTGACTGACAAGCTGGCCCGCGCCCGGCCCTTGCAAGGGCGCATGCAGCAGCATAATATTGTTTTTCCTAAGGACGCCTTGTGGTTAGGCGAGTGTGAGCGCGAACTTCTCCGCTTCCCAGCCGGGGCGCACGACGACATTGTCGATGCGCTCGCTTGGGCAGTTATCTTGGCTACCGGGAAATCGCCCCCGCGGCAATGGGCTCCACCGCCGGTTAAGGGCTGGAAGGATAGGCTCGGCGAACTGTCTACGAGTGACTTTAACCATATGGGGGCGTAAAAGTGAGTACTTACGAAGGCGCGCCTTGCAAAAGGGGGCACGGGGCTGTACGATATCGATCTAATCGTGCTGCGTTGTTAGCTCATAACGGGGCTCGAGCGAGCGCCCGCTTATCTGAATAAAGGAGCTTGACCAATGTCCGACCACAACATCACCCGCGTATTCGGCAGCGAGCCCGACACCGAGATCACTGCTCAGCTGCGCGGCCGGCTCATCGCCATCGTCCCTGAGGACGAAACAACCGGCACCGTGACTGTGTACCACGGCCTTGGAGAGGCGGTCGCTGCCTCTGGCACCGCCACCGCCCAGGACGGCGGTACCGAGGGCGACACCATCACCGTCGGGACCATTACCATTACCCTGGACGACACCCCTACTGGCGAGGATCAGATCGCCACCGAGGCAACCGCCGCGGACCTGACTACTTCCCTCCTGGCTGCGCTCTTGGCGCACTCAGACTACGCGGATGAGGACTGGGAGGTCGAGCAGACTGACACCGACGAGCTGACTTTCACAGCCAAGGTTACCGGAACTCCCGGCAACGCCATTGTGCTTGAAGAGACCGGCGGCACCTGGGTCGTGTCTGGATCCGGCTTCCTGGGTGGCGGGACGCCCGGCGGGGTGGTCTTCACGATCTGCGCCGCGGCTTTGCCTCAGGCGGGCAAGTACTTTGGCGACCGGGGTGTTCGGTTCACCGACGGTTTGGCCATCGTGCGTAGTGAAACGGCCGACGAGATCGGGGTTGTGTGGGCCGCAGGGAACGAGTCTATCTAAAGGGAGGGCGGCATGAGTAACGGAAGCAACCTGTATCGTCACACCGGCACCACGGACGAGACGGTCATCTCGACGGATCGCTCCCGTGTGATCGCGATCCTCCCTGAGGACACCACCGCGGGGACAGTCACGCTGCGCGACAGCAATACTGCGGACGATTCTGATCCGGTGCACATTGCCGCGGCCGGATTGCCCCAGACCGGAAAGATGTTTAGTCAAAGAGGTGTGAAGTTCGCCACTGGTTTGACTGTCCAACTAAGCGATGACACCGACGTCGTTTTGATCGTCTGGGCGCCCAAGTTTTCGTAAGGAGTTGTTGTGGCGAAGCAACTGAGTGAAGCGCAAAAGGTGCTGCGCCGGGAAAAGCGGCGCCTTTGGCGGGAAGAGAACCGCGACGAGTATCGGGCTCAGCAGCGAGAGAGCTACCGGCGCCGCAAAGATAAACTGGCGGAGCTGCGGGCGTCTCCTGAGGCGCGCGCTGCGAAGCGGGATTACGACGCGGGCTATCGCGAGAGCAACGCTGTGGAGATTTCGCAGCGGAAGCAGCGGTACTACCGAGAACATCGCGAGCAAGTCATTGAGCGCGTGCGTCGCAACCGCCGCGCAAAGAAGGAGGTGAGAGATGGCGGTTTTGACAACGAGGGCGCGCAGTAAGCTGCGCTCCAGTACTTTCGCGGTGCCTGAGCGCCGGGCGTATCCCATTCCTGACAAGGCGCACGCTAAGGCGGCGCTAGCGCTGATTCGCCACGCGCGCGGCCCGGGCGAGAAGGCTCGCATTCGCTCTAAGGCGAAGGCAATGCTCGCTTCCGCAGACGGTGGGATGCCGATGCGGTATAACATGGGTGGTTCGTACCAAGTGCATCGAAAGGGCTTGAGGAACTACTAAATGGCTAAAATGGACGCCGCACTGGCTAACGCCACGTGGAACCGGTACATGTATGTCCGTGACAACGGTCACCTGGACTACGTGGATAAGGCGGCGAAGTGTACCGACTTCTTCGTCGGTATGCAGTGGGACAAGAGTACGCTGTCCTTACTGAAAGCGCAACGCCGCCCTGCGTTGACGATTAATAAGATCATCTCGACCATGTCTAACGTCATGGGTGAGCAGATCTTCAATCGCAGCGAGATCGCCGTGCGTCCCGCGCGCAAAGGCGCGACTGGCGAGGTTGCTGATTCTCTCACGCGTGTGTTCAAGCACATCTCTCAGGATAACCAGCTTGATTGGATTCGCAGCGATGTGTTTTCCGACGGCATCATCACTTCGCGTGGTTTTTTCGACGTGCGCTTGAAGTTCGACGAGAATATCGCTGGTGAAGTACAAATCAACAAACTCAATCCTAAGAACGTGCTCGTCGACCCCGACGCTGATGAGTACGATTCCGACACTTGGGGCGACGTCATAACTACTAAATGGCTCAGTCCCGACATGATTTCGGTGCTATATGACGAAGAGATCGGTAAGCAGCTCAAGGGGGCGGACTCGAATTACTGGCCCTATTCGTATGACTCCATCGACCGCGATCGTGATCGATTCGGGGATCGTCGTACCGAGGCATTTTCGCAGTTTCGGACAGACGAGTCAGCCGGCATTGTACGGAACGTGCGTGTTATCGAGAGGCAATGGCGCAAACTCGACCGTTCCAAATTCTTCGTAGACCCGACGAACGGCGATCGTGAGCAAGTTCCGTACTCTTGGGATCGCGACAAGATTGCTGAGTATGTTTCGCAGCGCCGCGTCTCGGTGATCACGGCTGTCCATCCTCGGATCCGCTGGACTGTCGTCGCGGACAAGTACGTGCTGCACGATGATTGGTCGCCGTACAGGCACTTTACCGTCGTACCTTTTTTCCCGCACTTTATTTACGGTCGCACCGTCGGTCTGGTGGAGAACCTGCTTGGTCCGCAGGAGCTTCTGAACAAGGTGCGGTCGCAGGAACTGCACATCGTCAATACTACGGCGAACTCTGGCTGGGTGATTAAGAAGGGGTCGCTCCAGAACATGACGATCGGGGAGCTCGAAAATCGCGGTGCGCAGACCGGTCTTGTGCTTGAGCTCGATGAAGTGGCTAATGCCGAGAAGATTTCTCCGAACACCGTGCCGACGGGCTTGGATCGGATCAGCTTTAAGAGCGAGGACGACATCAAAAACATCTCCGGGGTGAGCGATTATCAGACCGGTAACCCCCGCGAGGACGTGGCAGCTAAGGCCGTGCGCGCAAATCAGGCCGCCGGGCAGGCCAATAACGCTAAGGTGATGGACAACCTGCGCCGCACGGACTTTATCCTTGCCCGGAACGTGATTGACATGGTCCAGGAGTTTTATACTGAGCCCCGCTTGCTCCATATCACGACCGACCCGCTCACCGGCGCCACCGAAGAGCTGGAAGTAAACCAGGTCACTCCGGAGGGAGAGATTACGTCGGATTTGACTTTGGGTGAGTACGCTCTGATTGTCACGTCTGAGCCGCAGCGCGATACGTTCGAAGACAGTCAGTTCGAGCAGGCCCTGCGTATGAAGACCGAGGGCGGGATCCAGATTCCCGACACGTTCATCATCAAGAACAGCCGTCTGCGCGATAAGGCTGACATCGTGAAGGAGATTGAGAGCGCGGCGAACTCGCCGGAGGCGCAGGAAGCCAGGATGATCCAGAAGCGCAAGGCGCTGGCTGATGTCGCTTCAACCGAGGCTGATGCGCAGTTGAAGGGGGCTAAGGCCCAGGCGGAGCTCCAAGGCGAGGGTATGGGCGAGTTGCTGCTTGAGAGACAGAAAATGGAACAGGAGCACGCCCTGGAAGTGGAGAAGATGGAGCGTAAGTACGAGCTCGAGCGCGAGGCCTTGAATCAGAAAATGGCGCTGGAGCGGGAGAAGGCTCAGCTCGAGGCCCAGATTCGTCAACAGGAAGCGACCGATGATCGGATGTTGAAGCGCGCCCAGGCTGCGGTTGCTATCCAGCAGACTCGTGCACAGACCGCTGCGACCAACGCTCAGGCCCGGGCGACCAGCAAAAAAGCTGGTGCCCAAGTCCGCGCGACTGATGCTAGGGCGGAGGCTACTAGGGCTCCGGCTAAGGCCGCAGCCGGTGGGACGCCTATCTTGATTGAAATGCCGGCGCCCAAGCCGATGAAGTTCAAGGTCAACAATGGCGCTGATGGTATAACCGTTGAGGAGTTGTCATGACCATTCAGTTAAGTGTTGCTGTTCGAAATGCTGAGCTCGACGCTATCGAAGCTACGATCGGTGTTGACCCTTTGCTCCAGATCTTCGACGGCGCGCTGCCCGCTAACTGTGCCGCTGCGGATTCGGGGACTATGATCGCTGAGGGCACGCTCCCGACTGACTGGATGGACGACGCTGCGTCGGGCTCGAAAGCGAAGCTCGGTGTGTGGGAGGTCTTCGGGCTTCCAGCCGCGGGCGCTGGTACGGACGGTGTGTACTTTCGTATTAAGGATGCAACCGGCACGGTTTGTGAAATTCAGGGTACGTTCGGGGAGGCGGGGACCGAGGACATGGTCGCTGATAACTCCAACATCGCGGACACACAGGTTGTGACTGTTGTGACTTTTACCTTGACTGCTGGGAATGCGTGATGGCTGAGAAAATGCGGATACCTGTCGGTATCTTTTCGCGGGACATTACGTCTCCTTCTCGGGCCAACGGCGCGCTCATTACTTTGACCCGGGAAAACTGGCCGCCCGGTAGTGTTTTTACGTGGCGTGTTTATGAGCAAGCGCTCGGGAATTAGAGGCGCCCATGGCTAGGCAAGTAGAAAACTTGGTGAACGACTTCACCACGTCTCTGGACGGAGGTATTGATAACTCTGTCACTGCAATTGTAGTGGCCGAGAACACGACACCGTCTGACTTGGCGGTATTTCGCATCCGGATCGACGATGAGTTGATGCGGGTAACGGCTAACTTCTCAACCACGTGGGTAGTTGAGCGGGGAGTCGAGGGCACCGTGGCTGTCGCCCATGACGACGAGGCCCCTGTTTACGTGGTTCTGACGGCGGCGGGCACAGAGGCTTTTGTTTTTGATCGGGCCTTAGTGGCGGCCCTGGCACTATCTTTGAACGGAGGATTGTAAAATGTCTGCCAACCGGTACCCGATTTTTGTCCGCGAGCCTGATGTTCAATGGGCCGAGAGCATGGTAACGGCTAACAACACCGTTGACCTAACCTCTGGAACCTCTTACTTGTTGTTCACGGCTGATGTAGCGGAGGGCGGTTATGTAAAGGAGGTTACGGTTCGTCCGAACCCGGCAGCTAACACAGCCGCGACGGTGTTTCGCCTGTGGATCAACAACGGCGGCACTATCGGTACAGCCAGCAATTCCGCCATTTACAAAGAGGTCAGCATTCCGGCAACTACCGCCAGCGCGTCTGCTGCTCAGTTCGACATCGTGATTCCGCTTGATCTCCCCTTGCCGGCCGGGTATCGACTCTTCGCTACTCTAGGCACGGCTCCGGGAGGCTCTGGCGAGTTCACCGCTGTAGCGGTTGGGGGGAAATACTGATGCTTGAGATAGGGCTATTCCTACCTGACTCGGGGATTGTTTCTAAGAACGCCGATGATGTCTGGCAGCACTTGATTGTTGGGGGAGAATCCAACGCACAGTTCCGCGCCTGGCGTAAGCCACGTGCCGCCAGAATGGTATTCATGTTGGGTGGAGCCCCCGGTGGCGGAGGCGGTGGCGGCGCGGCGAATACGGCGGGCTCGACCAAAGGCGGCGGTGGCGGCGGAGGTTCTGGAGCCACGACCCGGTGTCTTTATCCTGCTTGGGTGCTGCCCGACATCCTTCATGTCGCTGTTCCTCGTGGCGGGGTTGGTGGAACCGGCAAGGCTGCGGGTTCCGCAGGAAGCGGCGGTGCCGGCGGCTCTCCTGCCGGAGAGCTATCTGTCCGGTCCTTTCCTGCTGCAGCGGCTGTTAACTACTATCTACACGCTCAGTCTGCGACGGGTGGCGGGGCCGGCACCACTGCTGCTGGAGGGATTGCGGGCGCGGCTGGCAGCGCCTCCTCAATCAATGGCCACGAGCACTGGGGTATCTTTCAGTCTTCCGCCGGACAGGCCGGCGGCGCTGGCGGCAGCACTGGTGCCGGCACTAGCGTTACCCCTTCAGCTTCTCCCGCGTCTCCGGCAACCGGTGGGGCTGGCGGCGGCGGATCGAGCACAGGAAACAACGCCGGAGGCAGCATCAACGCGGTCGCCAACAGCTTGTATCGCGCGGTCGCGGGCGGCGCCGCCGGTTCGAATGACGGTAGTTCTGCGGCCTTGATTCTGAGCATTCTAGAATCCCCGTTGTTTATTGGTGGGGCTGGTGGTGGTGCATCGAACTCCGGGGTTGGCGGTCGCGGCGGCGCTGCAGCCCGCCTGTGCGCTGGCGGAGGAGGAGGCGGAGGCGGGGTTACAGCTAGCGGAGGCGGCCACGGCGGCCACGGCGGCGACGGCTTTGTGCTATTCGTAGCATGGTGATGCCGTGCTCAACACTACCGGCCTGCCGGGAACTCCCCAGAGCCGCCCGGCTGTAATTCAGCCTGCGGCCGTTCCTGGTGCCGCTCTCGAGGGGATTAGTGCATCTTTAGATGTCGTTCTAGAAGACGTAGCCGGTGCCGCGTCCGTCGCCGTTGAGATCTCGTCGGCCCTTGACGTAACTCTTGCAGGCGTCGTTGCTGCGTCG